>Ga0307513_10003196_pt1 | contig 22367 bp, 21 predicted proteins | sample 15_EM_MG_FD_202174 | JGI IMG/M metagenome (GOLD analysis project Ga0307513, IMG submission 202174) | Populus trichocarpa ectomycorrhiza microbial communities from riparian zone in the Pacific Northwest, United States - 15_EM | ecosystem: Host-associated > Plants > Roots > Unclassified | place... | reverse complement strand
GATAAACGGACCGTTCGCAGCGCCTAACACACCCCCCCCCCCCCCCCCCCCCCCCCCCCCGGGTGACGATCGATGACAGTTGGACGATCCTGAGCATGGTGAACTCAGATTAAACATTCTCCGACAATGCGGGTTGGCGAACTACCCGACAAGTTCACGGATGGCCGTCTCGAGGGTCAGCTGGTTCAAACGAACGAGATCGCTCGGGAGACTGACCCCAGAGGTATAATGTCGAAAGATTGAACACCCTCACGTCGAAGTGAATGCTCTCCCTCGCTGTATCGACCGTACTTGCTCATATTCGCCACGGAAGATATGTCCGGACAGGGAATGCCGGTTGTGAACGCAGGTGGTTGTCCCTCGTGCTTCGACTGGTGAGAGTGTGCGGTCTCGGACTGAAGACTCGGACGGGATTTTCATCTCAACTCTTTGATTGCTCGCGTCCACAGAGTACGGTGCTTGAAGCTTACGGACCAACGGAAACTCCGGCCAACTTCTCATGGGAGTCCGGAGGGCGGTATTAGGCACGTCTCCAGGAATCGTAGGTGCATACACCCCGAACTGTAATGTCTACCTGAGGGCCTGGCCCCAATGGATAAACAAATATGGGAACAAAAAGAGAAGCAGAACGGTCAACTGTGCCCCTCTACGAAATCCTCGTCCACCTGTTGACGAGAATTCCTTCCATCACCTCGCGCGCCATATGTCTCGAGCTGAATGGTTTCGACCTGGTTCGTCTCCTGCTCAGGAGGAGTCGCGAACTGGAGGCTGATCGACTCGAGGATCGTTGAAGGGCCTCTCGGGGTCGCAGCTTGCCTGAGGTTCAGCAAGATTCGACAACAGACGATACTGTGGACTACTCGAGAGAGCGCGACCATAATGTCGTCAAGTATGTACTGCACGAAAAGTGAACGATTATCAAATTCTGGGTCAGAAGGTTGTGGGAATCCTGCTTACCGCATCCAGCGTCCAAACAGTAAATGTAGACAGAGACAAAGCTGGATCCCTCTGCTTAGTATTGGATCTATGAATTGAGCAATCCCTTACCGAATAACACAAGAAAGAACCCGATACCTGACACATGTTTTGTTAGTTTTGGTGGGGGGAGAGGCGTTTGTGAGTGGCTTACCGTCCCGGTACACCACCCTTCTCAATGGGGTGCGTGGGAAAACCGGTGCAAAGATTGCATATCGCGATCGACTGAGAGGTGCTGTGGGTGCACGATAACGGAACGCACTCGTGACGGTCAAAATAACAACGACTACAATCAGGATTAGTAGGCAGATGGCAGCATGCATTATGAAGTGATCACCGAGTTCAAAGGATAGGAGAACCAAAAGGTCGAAGATGAAGATAGTCGCCGTACCAAATCCCATGTTGTAACACTCGTTGGGCATGGCATTGGGGACGGTTTTCCCATAGTCCCCGGGAACTGATCGGACAGCGTCAGTCAGGCATATCAGCCGTGCAAACCTAAATGTTACTCACTGGGGCGTGCGCGGGTAAAATAACAGTTAAGTGCGATTCCGGTCACTATGGATGCCTGCGTATGCGGTGAGCCACATACTCACAGGCGTTTGTCCCAGGACGGACCGCATAAACAACTAATAGAGGGATGGCAACGCGCTTCGACCCGGAGTACATCGCGATGGTTCTCAATAAGAGGATGGCTGGAAACGATTGGGGATCAGTGCCGAGGATACAAAGTGTAGTTCCGATGTCTGACATTCTGAGATGAAAGTTCCGAAGAATCCCGACCCTGTGACAAACCAATAAGCAGTTGAATGTGAACGAGGTCTGGGAGTAGAGTTTTTTCTCACATAAGTCGACTTGAGAGAGAATGATACACGTCTGAAGGGTGTCGGTTGGTCAGCCCACAGATAGCCTCGCGTAGTCTCCACTTGCATTATGATCTATCATGCCATATGGAGCAGTGATTACTACAAATCAGCAGAATCTCAGCCGGCATCCGGTGTATTCCAGCGATGCACAAGGTCTGACTCACTGGTAGTAAAGACTAGTATGTCAATGAAGGGTCCATAGCGGGACACGATGAAGAGTATCTTGGGTATACTCCATTTGCTTCGCCAGATGTGCTCGACTTCACGATCGAGGAGTGTTAACCAGTCGTATACCTGATGATCGGCAATTGGCCGAGACGAAAAAATTGTGAGTGGTTGGAGAACCGGCTCCGACGCCACGAGTCTAAGGGACTTACGAGGAGTGTTAGCGTTGCAACTTGATGAACGGGGACCGTCGAAGAAACAGTGAGGGCTCTGAGCAATGGATTGTAGGCTGGGGACTTACGCTCAAAGGACTGGAATTGGGAGGGGTTCCGGTAAGCATCGCAGGATGACAAGAGCGTAATGGGGGGTGGGGGGGGGGACTCACGGTGGCAGCACGGACGCGCAAGGCATCAGCAATCGCGTCCTGGATCTGGGTGGGGGAGTATGGATCTGCGGCACTCATTCGACATAAAATGTGTCCCAATCACAGGAAACAGGAGAGAGGAGCGAGGTGATCCTATCCAGGTTTGAATAAATGCTCGAGCTTATTATGAATACTGCAGTGCGAACCTCCGAGGAACGGGTTTGGGCGGCTCATCAGGATCGCGCTGGGGCGTGTATTCGCTGTGCAATTAGTCTTCCGGAAGAAACACAATTGCCGGATATTGTCAAGGGTGGTTGCGCGGTCGGTCCGACGGCGTACATCTAACGGAGGGGAAGTCCGGGGTGATCTTCGAGATCATGGAGGGAGCTGAACGGCCGGTACGCCGGCGTGCTGTGACCAGGCTGGAAACCGACCCCTCGTCTGAACAGGACTGGACAGACGACATCATCCACTCATCACTTCACCGACCCGCCGACGAGTACATTGGAACACAGGCCATTCCGTGCGTACTTTTTACGTCCCCGTGGGTGTAATCACCAATCTTGACGATCAACTTGCCCGTCGACCTTCCCCGAGGTAGGTCAGTCTGGGCCTGCTGTACACCCTTAGCCGTCGAGGGATATTCGTGGAGGATGCCCCTTGCGCGCAGCATCGAAGAACTTGAAGTAGTGAAGTAGTGGGCGCCCTCCTCCCCCAGGAGCTTGACGTTCTTCTCTGCAAACCTGAGAGACAAGAACGGTGGGACAGCGCCAGGGTTATTTATGAAGGAAATGAGCGTTCCTTTCCTCCTCAAGAGTTTGAAGTTTTTTTGAACCTGGACGCGGAGATTAGTACACCGTTCACATGATGACTTCGTAAAGAGAAACGCACGCGCCTTTTCCGGCACCGTCAAATACGGCATCAACACCGACGCCATTCGTGACCTCCAACACCCTTTTGACGGTATCCTCCTTGGTGTACAAAATGACGTTCTCCACTATTGGCCTTCGCGAGCTCCGCCTTGGCATCTGTCTGCGTCGTACCAATGATAGTGGCGCCTCCAAACCGAGTGTACTGGGTGGAAATGGGACTGAATCCTCCAGAAATAGTGTGAATGGGGGTCGTGTCGCCCTTTTTGACTTCGTACGCTTAGTTCGCGGACGCGGTGACAGTCGTTGCTGCACGAAACCAGCAGCAGCGATTTGGGTGCCGATCTGTAAGACCCGGGACCCACGATCACGAGCGCGCGGGTCCAGGCCCGATGACTAACGAATTAACACTCCATCTTTTCTTCCTATGATTTCATGGACTAGTAGCACTTGTATATAAGGCTCAACCGATGTACCAGTACTACAACATTGAACAGAGTTCGATACCCTTTCTCCTCGAGTGAACCTTCCGTGGTCGATGAAACTCGTGTCGCGACGGACTTGACCGACCGAAACCGATCAAGCTTCTAGCGCGCGTCCGCTCACACGATCCGGAATTCCGAGGGGATGGCGATGTACTCCGCGTCTGCGTCTGACAAGTTCTGAGAAGATACGGTAAGGCGATCGGTTCAAAACTTTAGCTTGAATGCCTCCCGAGGGTTATACGAGAGGGAAGAAAGCACACCGACCGAAGCCTCTCGAACCGAACGCTGTTGATCTCCGTCGATCCATATCACGCTCTCCGAACTCCAACTGTCCCAGCATCACCAGAAACCTCCACGCCCCAAACGCCTAGCGTCCCCATCGGCCGGAGCGTTGGGAAAGAAACCGAGAACGGCGTTGAACCCGCCCCCAGGGTGATGACGATTGGACGATCCTGGGCGCAACGCCGGTGGCGTAGTCTGGCGAACTCAGATTTAACGCCTTTCGACAAGGTGAGCTGGTGAATTACCCGACAAATTCACGAGTGGCCCGCTCGAGGGTCAGTTCCAGAAGTGTAGCGACGAGAGATTGAACACCCCCATGTCAAAGTAAATGCTCTCTCTTGCTGCATCGAATGTACTTACTCATGTTCGCTACGGAAGATACGTCTGGACAGGGAACGCTGGTTATGAGCGCAGAAAGTTGCTCCTCGCGCTCTGACCGGTGGGACTGTGCGGTCTCGGACTGATGGCTCGGACAGGATTTTCACCTCAACTCTCTTGATTGCTCGCGTCCACAGAGTACGGTACTTGAAGCTTACAGACCAACAGAAACTCGGGCCAACTTCTCATGGGAGTGCGGAGGGCGGTATCAGGCATGTGTCCAGGAATTGTAGGCGCATACATCCCAAACTGTAATGTCTACCTGAGGGCCTGGCCCCGATAAATAAATGAATACAGGGACAGAAAGAAGCGAAACGATCAGCTATGCCCCTCGGCGAATTCTTCATCCGCCTGCTGACAAGAGTTCTTTCCATCACCGCGCACGCTATATGTCTCGAGCTGAATCGTTTCGACCTGGTTCGTCTCCTGCTCAGGAGGAGCCGCGAACTGGAGACTAATTGACTCGAGGATCGTTGAAGGACCTCTCGGGGTTGCAGCTTGCCTGAGGTTTAGCAAGATCCGACAACAGACGATGCTGTGTACGACTCGAGAGAAGGCAACCATTAGTTCACCAAGCATGTACTGCACGAAAAGTGAACGATTATCAAATTCTGGATCAGAAGGTTGTGGGAATCCTACTTGCCGCATCCAGCGCCCAAACAGTAACCGTAGACAGAGACACAGCTGGATCGCTCCGTTTAGCAATGAATCTATGAATTGAACGATTCCTTACCAAATAACACAAGAAAGAACCCGACACCTGACACATGTTTCGTTAGTTTTGGTGGGGGGGGGGGTGCTTGTGAGTGGCTTACCGTCCCGGTATATCACTCTCGTCAATGAAGCGCGTGGGGAAACCAGTGTGGAGATTGCGTATCGTGATCGATTGAAAGGTGCTGTAGATGCACGACAGCGGTATGCACTCGTGACGGTCAAAATGACAACGACTACAATTAGGATTAGCTGGCGGGCAGCAGCGAGAATCGTGAAGTGATCACCGAGTTCAAAAAATAGGACCACCAAAAGGTCGAAGATGAAGAAAGTCTTCCTACCAAACCACCCACCGTAACACTCATTGTGCACGAGGTTGGGGTCAATTTCACCATGGTCCCCAGGAACTGATCGGATAGCGTCAGTCAGGTATATCAGCCGTGCAAACTTGAAAATTACTCACGGTGGCGTGCGCGGATAAAATAGCAGTTAATCGCGATTCCAGTCACTACGGATGCCTGTGTATGCGGTGAGCCACATACTCCCAGGTGTTTCTCCAAAGACAAACCGCGTAAACAATTGATAAAGGAATGGCAACACGCCTCGACCCAGAGAATATCGCGATGGTTCTCAGCAGGAGGATGACTGGAAATGATCGGGGATCAGTGCCAAGGATACAACGTGTGGTTCCCATGTCTGACGTTCTGAGATGAAAATTCCGAAGAATGTCAACCCTGTGACAAACAAATAAGCAGTTGAATGTGAACGATGTATGGGAGTAGGGTTTTCTCTCACATAAAAGGGCATTAGAGAGAATGATACACGTCTGGGGGTGTCGGTTGGTCAGCCACAGATAGCCTCGCGTAACTCTCACTTGCATTAGAGCCTATCATGCCATATGGAGCGGTAAGTACTGCAAATCAGTAGAATCTCAGTCGGCATCCGATGTATTCCACCGATGCACAAGGTCTGACTCACTGGTGGTAAAGGCTGTCATGTCAATGAAGGCTCCATAGCGGGATACGATGAAGAGTGCCTTGGGTATATTCCACTTGCTTCGCCAGATGTGCTCGACTTCACGATCGAGGACTGTCAGCCAGTCATATACCTGATGATCGGGAATTTCCCGGTACGAAATGATTGTGAGAGGTTGGAGTGCCGGCTCCGGCGCCACGAGTGCAAGGGACTTACGAGGAGTGTTAGCGTTGCAACTTGATGAACGGGGACCGTCAAAGGAATGGTGAGGGCTTTAAACAATGGATTGTAGCCTGGGGACTTACACTGAAAGGACTGTGGAATTGGGAGGGGTTTTAGTAAGCGTCGTGGGATGACACTGGATATCGGGATGATGAGAGTGCAGCGGGAAAGGGAAACTCACGGTGGCAGCACGGACGCGCAAGGCATCAGCAATCGTGTCCTGGATCTGGGTGAGGGAGTGTGGACCTGCGGCACTCATTCGATATAAAATGTGTCACAATCACAGGGGACGGGGGGGGAAGTGATCCTATCCGGGTCTGAACGAATGCTCGGGCTTAATATGAAAACTACGGTGCGAACCTCCGAGGAACGGGTTTGGGTTGCTCATCAGGATCGCGCCGGGGCGCGTATTCGCTGTGGAATTAGCCTTCCAGGGGAAACACGATTCCCGTATATCGTCAAGGGTGGTTGCACGGTTGATCTGACAGCGGTTGTGCTAAAACATCCAATGGGGTAATCTGGGGGTGACCATCGAGATCATGGAGGAAGCTGAACGGCCGGCGTGGCGTGACCAGGCTGGAAATCGACCCCCATCTGGACGGGACTGAATAGACGACATCACTTTTCTCTGGCGGTCGAAAGGGGTTCTAGATAAAAGGCAGTCCGTTCTTCATTTCACTGACCCGCTGATTAATACATTGGAACATACATAAGCCGTTCCATACGTACCTCCCACGTCCCCATGCTGCTGATCACCAATTTTGACAATCAACCTGCCCGTCGACTTTCCGAAGGAAATGAGCGTTCCTTTCCTCCTCAAGAGCTTGAAGTTATTGTCTGACCTGGACACGGAGATCAGTAAACCATCTACAGAATGACTCCATACAAAGAAACGCACGTACCCCTTCCAACACCATTAAATACGGCGTCAGCGCCGACGCCATTCGTGGCCTCCAACACCCTTCTGACGGTATCCCCCTTGGTGTAAAAAGGATGTGATCCCCGCCATGGGTCTTCACGAGCTCGCCGCCTTGGCATCCGTCTACGTCGTGCCAACGGCAGTGGCGCCTCTAGATCGAGCGCACTGGGTGGTAGTGGGACCGAATCCTCCGGCAACAGTGTGAATGAGAGTCGTGTCGCCCTTCTTGACTTCGCACGCTTAGTTCATGAACGTGGTGACGGTCGTTGCTTGCACGAAACCAACGGCGGGGATTCGGGTGTCATTCCGAGGTTCTGGGGGGATGGCGATGTACTTCGCGTCTGCACCTGGCAAACACTGAGGGGACAGGGTAAGATAATTGGTCCAAAACTGGGAAATGCAATCGTAATGCGATGCGTACAATGATGTCCTTGCCCGGGTGGCGTAGCATTTTCCTTGGTACTCTGGGTGATTGGATACGGCCGGGTCCGTAGGGAGGGCGACAATCATTCCAGGGGCTTCCAATCCGACATTGAATCGTGAGGAGCTGGGCGGGGTAAGGTCCACTCTTGAAGTAGGTGTTGATGAAGTCGACACCAACACACTCGACCTGCGTCCGCGACGATAACAGGTAAGTCACCATTGGCTGCAGAGTGGGTGTAGTGGCTGCGCATACCTTGAGAATCACGTCTCCGGGGTCTTGCTTCAAGCGAGAGAAAGGCTTTTGGTGACGCCGACGCCCCCAGCCCGGAGAACGCGATAGTCTTTATGGTGGCTGGGAACTGAGATGTAGTCGCGTTGAGAATAGGGACCCTTGGACGAAATGTCCCGAGGGCCACACGAGAGTGAAGAAAAGCCCGCCCGGACCGAACGCCGTTGATCTCCGTCTATCCATCTCACGCCCTCCGAACTGCCCCACCACCACCAGAAACCTCCACGTCCCAGACACCTAGCATCCTCATCGGCCGGAGCATCGAAAAACGACCCGAGAGTGACGTTGAACCCGCCCCCTAGGTGATGACGATTGGATGACCCTGGGCACAACGCCGGGTGGCGTCGTCTGGCGGACTCAGATTAAACATTCTCCCACAAGGTGGACTAGTGAACTACCCGGCAAGTTCGCGAGTGGCTGACTCGAGGGTCGGCTGGTTCAAACGAAGGAGATTGCTCAAGGGACTGACCCCCAGAAATGTAGTGACGAGAGTTTGAACGCCCCCACGTCAATTATGTAAATGCACTCTCTTGCTGTATCGAATACACTCACTCATATTCGCCACGTAAGATATGTCTGGACAGAAAATCGGGGCGTTCACGGTTGCAGCAGCTGCAGATGCTGCAGCCGTTTTTTGATGCTGCGATGTTGTGGACTCACCTGGACCAGCGCTCACCGTCAGCAATCCATCCAACACATATCCCCGTTCTGGTTGCGACTGATTCCCCCTCTCCCGACATTGGGTGCCGTCCTCACCCCTCCACTCAGCTCGACTCTCTTCGTCCCCCGCAGCCCATCGAGCACGACCATTCCTCGGAATTCCTCTCCGGCTCCTCATGGCACATCATGGGGAAGCAACTATCAGCCCAAAAGCGTGCGTCTGATAGAGCCCGCCCGTCGTCCTCAATCCCTTACTGACGCGTTGCTTTCTTTTCCAGCCTGGAGGATGCAACGCTCAAGGCATTGCCGTCTCTCTTTCCGAATCTCCTTGGGACTGGCCGGCACCCCTCGCGTCGAGTCATACGACAAGTTCCAGCGAGAAGCCGACGAATACGACAGCGACTTTATGAAGAAATACGATGAAGACTTGAACACCACCTTGATCTTCGTGAGCCTCCTTTCTTTCTCTCATATTTACCTCGATCGTGATTCTGACTCTGCTTTTCTGGGGGAACAGTCCGGTTTGTTCTCCGCCATCACATCCGTTTTCACTGCCGACGCCCAAAACAACATACAACCTGATTACAACGAATTACCAGCTCCTCATAACTATGGCCAGTGTCTCACTGCGTGAAAACACCGCTATCCCTCAATACACTGGCCCTGATCTCACTATCGTCCACGTCCAAGCCATCCTCTACCCCAGCTTGGCCGCTTCCCTCCTCGTCGTGTTTTTCGCCATGTTGGGAAAGCAATGGCTCAATTGTTAGGCTCAAGTCGAGATACGCGGATCCGTTATCGATCGCAGTCACCGTCGGCAAGATGAACGGAATGGTCACCTGGCACTTCGACTTCGCCATGGGATGTTTACCCCTCATGCTTCAGGCTGCCCTCCTCCTCTGTTACACGCTCTTCGACCACCTCTTCTTCGTCAACAAAGCTGTTGCCAGTGTCCCGATCGGTTTCATTTCATACTCGGTCTCCTCTTCTACTTGCTCATCGTTTCCGCCGCTACCCTATCCTACAACTGCCCATTCCAAACCCCTGCCTCCCCCATTCTTCGTTTCTTGATTCGTTTTGACGAACATAAGAAGTACCTCAAACGAACCAGGAAGTGGTTCAGGGACATCTTCTCCCGGAGGAAGAAGGGACTGTCGAGATCCAAGTCCGGCAGTCCCAACGATTTTGGCAGGTTTGGGACATTCGATGGGGCCAACTTGGAGCATATCGAGCTGCCTATGGCCAACACTGCCGACCAGCCAACCCCATTGCTCAATAAGGAGACTGATTGGGATGGCTACGTCTTGGATTCAAACTGTATCGCCTGGACGTTCGAGATGTCAATGGACACGGGCGTCATCATGGCCATCACGAAATCCATCTGCGAGGTCGTTTGGTACGCCGGCATCCGGACTACTCCACTGGAAAGGCTCTACGATACGGTCCTCGAGTGCTTCGATCGTTGGTCCGGACAACCCGTGGTGATCCCCAAACCCAGAAACAAGGCCCACCTCAGCGCCAAGGCCCCCCACCTCACGATCCAGCATAAGTGCATCGGTCATGAATTCGACAAGGCGGTCTTCAAGGCCATCTTGAATCGGCATCCGATCATGGGAAGGCGTTACAAGGGAGATTTGGATCAAGAGTCGACCCTCGAGATCATCGATCGCGCCTTTGGTGACTTCGAGCCCGTGTATTGGCAGAATTTCACCTTCGATGTTCCTCATCACGCTTGGATGGGTCGCATTCTCCTCTATCGCGCCTGGGACGTTCTCAGGAAAGATGAAGTTTCACCCGGTGACATCAAGGAATTCATTCTTCACTCCCTCCGATTGGAACCTCCCACTCCGGCGCTGATCGTGGCAGACTGCCTACTCATCATCGGCCTGTTGCTCGGAATCAAGTTACTGGTATGTTGATGACCTGTTGGTCGTCGACAAGAGGTGAGTAGATCTGGCATATGTTCTCTGTGGTATATCAGGCTGAATTGTCGACCTGCTATAGTCACGAATGCAGCCCTCAGATCACCAGGATCTACGACAAGCTCACGGCGATGTTCGGGAGCACCAATCCCACCACCGACGAGATCGATCGCACGCTGGAGGCCGTGGAGCTGATCGCTCCCCTCTGCGAGAATGATTTCGCCCAGAAGAGTTACCAGCTCTTCCATGTCGTCATGCAGACCCCCGTCTCTCTCGCCTACTCCCCGGAGAAGAAGTGGGAGGCTTTTCGCCTGACCGTGCATGGGACCCACAAGTGGGACAAGTTCCTCCCATGGGTCGAGGATCCTCAAGATATCCTCACATTCTTAAATCACCACTTCGACTTGGCCACCAGGGGTGGTCAGAACCAGGACGAGCCCATCCAGAATGCCCTCTGTGCATTAGCTTACATGTCTGGACCAGTCACCATTGAGGCCCTGAAGCGGCTCAACCCTACCAAACCTTCGTTCGTCTATGGTATCTTCTACGTGTTCCAGAACAACAGGGCGTTCCAGCTTCACAAGGCTGCGCTTTTCTTCCTCTCCCTCATTGACAACGGGTGATTCAACACCCCCACCCAATCATGGGACCCGGTCAGATGAGGAGCTTGTGCGTTGACTGGGCTTCTGCCGTTGACAGCATCAAGCACACCAATATCCAGAAAACTACTCTCGTGATTCTGTTTGGAATGATCAACTCTTCTCACTGATGTCCCCACACCATCATGGAGAAATGGAAACTGTTGGAGTACTTCGCTTCAGTGCTGGATGACCCTCAGCCTCTGAGGAGGTGCATTGACAATCTGTAATTGATGGATGCAATTGCAAACATGGGAAACCTAGTGGCCATGGTTCTTTGGTTGGTGATCTTGTGGTTGAAGTACCATGAGTTGATCCCTCAGGTACAGGAGCAGTTGGAGGCTGTTACAAAGGAGGTCATGCAGGGTAGGAGGAGGACAGACCTGGGCATGTACCTGTCAGTGATAGGCTCTGGGTTGAGGAAGGCTGGGAACACATTGAAACAGTACAACACATGGTCTACTGACCTGGCTGCCATCACTCTGAAGACAAAGATCAGTAACCTTCAGCAGGCCAGGGACTCATTGATCACTCTCAAGAGGGTTTGATCACTATTTCTTTGTGACTAGCACATTCTCTTCCATCTCTCCTCATGCATGTGTGTTATTGTGTCACCTTTGTTTGTCACTTTGTGTCTATGTAGCTTTTATCTTTTTTTGTTTGGTTATTTTTGTTTCTGCTCAAGGTCTTCCTGCTCTAAACACATTACCATGAATGTGGATCCCCCTTCTATGGGGCTTTACCTTAGTGATCACATACTTTGCCTGTCATATGCATATATTTTATGGACAACCTCTCTGAATCTATCAGCTAGTTGTATAGTGAGTTTAAATGGTATGCTTGACAAGCAATGAAATATTTAGTGCAGAGAACTTGAGGCATAAGAAAAGAGAACACATGTTCTATGGATCCACAAGAGACACATTACTGAAGTCAAGAATTACCACTTCTTTTGACTTCAAAGAAACAACAAGATAATGGCCATCCCACTGTACATGAAATGCCCTCCCAAATCTCTCAGGTAGCTGAACAACTACCTTCCCATTGACTAAATCCTTCATCCTGGACATCTCAGTTTCCCACACACTGTCATCATTGAGGTGGAGCCTATCTGAGGTGACTTTAGGTAAGGAAAACTGAGTAGGGGGTGAGCCTGGAATCCCAAAATCCCACCCTTCCCTGTGTTTATGCAATGATGTATAAAAAACAACCCAAACTTTGGAGCCATCTATCCCAAGGACATGCACACTCTTACCAGACATCATCCTCCCATCCTCAGTCTGGATTTTCATATCCCGGGCCCTCACCTTGCCCACAGTCTCTCCTGCCCAGATTTCCCATGCCTGAATGGATTCTTCATCCACACAGAAAACCTTAGTCCCATCCCCTGATATCCTGAGGTACCCAACACTACCTCCAGGCACATTGATTGTCTGGAGGAGTTCTCCTTTCTCAGCATCCCAGATATTGATCTTCTCATCTGCATACCAAACAAAGATCAATTTGTTGTCAACCAGCTGGGTGTTGCTTTGGTGGAAATCTTCAGCTGGGATTTGGGGGGATCCCTTGTGGAGGCCAGTCAAGATACCCCAGGTCTTTATTACTCCATCTGGCAAATCACTTGGGATGATGAGCCTATCCCCTGGTCTCAGAGCAGTGGACTTGGTTGGGGCTAAGGTGAGGGATGTGGACTTTGGACTGGTCACAGGTGGGCCTGTTGATGAGGCACCAATCTTCCAGAGCCTGACTGATTTATCAAAAGATGCTGAAATAAGGGTGGAGGGGGAGGAAAATGCAAGGGAGGTAATATGACCAGTATGGCCAATGAAGGTCTCAACAAGGTGAGGGTCTGAGCCAGTGATGTCCCAAACTTTGATATTGCAAGCAAAAGTAGCAGCCATAAGCTTGTGGTCAGGGGAGAAACAACAAGTGTCAGGGTTATAAATAACCATGTGAAATTTTGCCACAACAAGCCCAGAGTTGATGTTGCAGATTGTGACACCTTTCCTTCCATATAAAGTAAACTGGGTGCCATCTGAGGAGAAAGCAACTTGGTGACCACCATATGTGGATCCAACTTTGTGACCATCAATGTCCCACTGCTGAACAGTCCCACCAGACACAGATATGAGGCACTGAGGGTTTGTGGGGGAGAACCTAACACAAGTCACATGTCCCTGTTGCTCTATGGTTTGATGACACTCCCCCTTCTGAATGTCCCACAAATGAAGTGTCTTGTCAGAGGATCCTGATGCAATTATAGTGTGATCTGCTGAGATTGAAACAGAGTGAACTGTGTCAGTGTGGCCATGAAAGGTCCTGATAACACCACCAGTCTGCATATCCCAGAGCTTGACAGTCTTGTCATGACTTCCAGATACAAGTGATGTCCCATCTGATGAGAAGGTGACAGATCTCACTGGACCTGTATGCCCAGGGAGGACAGCTGTCTGGCTGCCTGTGATTTCATCAAGGATAAAGATGTTTCCATTTCTGGACCCAACTGCAATAGTGTTGTTCTGGTATGAGAGGGACCATAGTTCATCATTCAGAAAAGCTGTGCGGGAACACATCCCCCATTCTACTGGGAGACCCTTGACCACCTTAGCCTCCTGTGAGAGCTCCTGACTGTAGCACTCATGGAGCCAAGATGAGGAAGGGCAAAATGGGAGGGCAGAATGGTATAATTGGGAAGGAGAGTTATGGATCATATCAAAATGTTCCAGAAGTAATCTCTGGCTGTCATTTATCCACATGCATGAAATGCCTGCCTGAATAGAGGACATGAGTACAAGCTACAACAAATAGTCTACACAGCACTTACCAAGGTATACCACTGCTCAATATCATTCATAGCATAAACCCCAACACCAAGATTCTCTGTGAGAGCAAGGACCTCAATCCAATACAGCAAATGTCTGGTGAAGAACTCCTCAATTGCTTTCTGCACTTCCTCAACATGAGAGCTACTGATAGGGACCATCAGGAGGTGTTTTGACCAGAATCTACATGCATATTCCAAAGCTTCTCCAATGTGGACCTTCTTAGAAGCAGAAAGATCTGTGACCTCACTGAGATCAGCATAGCCATCCAGGTTGCAAATGTTCCTCTTCAGCCTTTCCCCCATCAGGTTGAAGCATGAAAGGAGAACCTCTGTATGATGAACTGCAGGCTCCACAAAGAACCTAACATCTTTGCACCGAGCTGGATCCATGAGGAAGTCAGGGAATGACTTGTGGAAGGCTTGGATGGGGTCTTCTGTGTTCTCAGGGACAAGGAGGAGGGAATGGAGGGAATGGAGGGTGGCAGAGACATTGGACACCCTTAGTAGGTCTGAAAGTGCTGTCATTGAAAGGGGGTTAAGCACAAGCAACACTGTCCCAACTGTGGTCCTGAAATGGGAGTAGATTTCCTCAGCATCTATGTCCATGTCATCAATTGCTTGCTCTAGGACCTGGGTGTAAAGGAGGTCAATCCCAGACCTTCCTTCAAGAGTGGTATTTTGTGGGAGAGAGATGATCCGGTTGAGCTGTTCAGCAGGTGTGTGGTTCTTTAATGCAACAAATTTTACAACTGTTGAAGCATACATGAAGAGTCCTGCTGCCTTTTTGCAGAGAATGTTGATGTTTGATGGGTTTGGCCAATCTTCTGTGAAGTTGCAGTTGCTCCGAGTTTCAGCAATTTCAGCTAACTGAACCCTGAAGAACAGCTTGATATCACTATCCACCAAGGAACGCTTGACATCATGCAGCTTTAGAACTTCTGTGATGGGTCGGAGTGACCTGAGACGAAACCCAGACCGGATCCGAGGCTCCGGACGACCAGTGATAAAGAATTTGACATTGGGGATCTTGTCCACATAACGGGAGAACACAGAAAGAAGGGCAGAGGCAGGTTCTTCATCCCTGCATTCATCAAGGGCATCAATGATGATAAGCGGTTGAATTCGGCTGGCTTTTAGTGGGCCAACAATGATCCTCTCCATTTGGGAATGAAGAGATTCCTGTGCAACACCAGGGTTGGCCCCCAGGACTTGAAGCAGCTCCTTTCGAAATGGGAGGTACCGATAGGCAAGCTGAAATGCAAGAGTTGGGAAGATTGCTTGGAGATTGCTTCTATCCTTGAAATCTCGCGAGCAAAAGAAGCTTGCCCCAAGCTTTCCATCCATGAAGCTGGTCTCGGCAAACGTCTGGGTGATAGTCGATTTCCCAGTCCCTGCAAGGCCATTCAGCCAGAACACCCGGTGGTCCTGCTTGTCTTCCAGCCAGTGTTCAAGTTGCAAGAGGACATCTGTCCTCGTTCCCCTCAGGCACCCCTTCCTGTTCCCAGAACGGTACCCGGCCCTGTTTGTGGGATGCATGCTTTCTAGGAGACCACGATCCGAATCTCCCTGTTTGCAGGTTACTACAGAGGCTGGGGTCATAGGAGAGTAATACTCACGATCAGTTGAGAGTTTTCTTTGTCGATGTCTTGTCGCAACGAAGTCTGAGTATATGTCAGCTACGGTGAGAGAAGACTATTGGGAGACCAAACCTGGTATTCCATCAAGGCATCGCGAATATCCTCCACAAGACCGTTGACCTTCTGTGCATTCTTGGAGATTCCGAGGAAGAGCGCGAGATCCTCCTGGGTTGCCACCGAGCCCATAGCTTGGCCAATCCCTTTCAATTTCCTGGCAATCCCAGACGTGCGTCAGACCCGGCTCTCGACCTTGGAGAGTATAGGCTCACTGGTTCAGCTCCTTTGTCCTCTCCCCCTCGTTGGTATCACCCGGAAAGATAGGTCCGGAGAGCAGTTCAGAAACCTTTTTGATCCTGAGTGCCAATAATTCTATGGCGTGTTCGTTCACCTCCGTTCGCTAGAACAACAGTAAGCTTTGAGAGTCGGATGTATGTGGGAGGGAGGCCATACCTGGCAATTGTCGAGAATAGAGCAGAGATATCCTGCGACGGATTTGAGCGGACCGGGGGCACCTGCGGAGTCTCTCACCCCACAAAGCAATTCGGACCTGGCGTAGTTCGATTTCTTCTCATCTGCGGCGGCGTTCGCTTCGAGGGTCTCGTCGGGACGAACAGCTTCTGGTCCATGGTCGGGAAGGACAGAGGTGTCTACATTGTCAGAAGGAATGATGAGAGGCGGCGATCAAAACGACCACATTCACGTACTGTCGGGCGTCTCGTCGTGCGAGATCGACGGAGCGGATGGAGAGGGATAGGCACCTTCAGGTTCTCCACTGTATCCACTTCCCACAGCAACCTCGACGTCTGGGTGTGGGTGCGAATGAATCTGGCCGGCTTCCCCTCCATCGACATCCGCCTCTCCCCCTTGTTGGCCACCATCGCTTCCATACGCTAGCACGGATCCCGGTCCATCCAGCTGGGGGGGTTGATCCGTCGAAGAAACTGGCTCTCCAGCTGCGTCGGCTCTATCCCCTTCTTCATCATAACTTCCGCCCACTACGACGTGAGGTTCTGGTTGTGGAACCGAACTCGCCGAGTCACCCCTCTCCTCACCAAGGTTGGTCGCCGCTCCGTCCGGTTTGCGTTTTTTCCCTGTCAGTAGGTATTTGGCTTTCTTCTTCATTTTGGAGAGCGAGCCTCGTATGTCGTCCATGTCAGTGTTGTATCAGCGTAGGTGGTAGTGCGATAGATGGCGGTACGATAGTGGGTGATTGGCGCTCAGCGTGGGCGCAAACGCGTTATCTGCCAGGATATGTTCTTTCCGTTCAAGCTCTCGTATCGGTTTTCCATACCAGCCTTTTACATGTACGAAATACCTCAGCATTTTACGGCCGAGTGCTCAGGGCGATTACCTACACAGTTACCCCCGCGATTTGTAGTCTAACTTGTCGCCGCTTCGGCTCTGGGGTGTCCCTACCGACATGGCCTCGCACAAATTACACGAAGAGGCGTCCAAATCATTCGTATGGAAGACGCGGACCATCTTCCAAGCTGAACCCCGATCAGCTGGGAATACCAAACGGATTGCGAACGAGACTCAGTATATCAAGAATATACAGAGGCTATATAGATAAATGCCACGGCCCCGAGCAGCACCTTCGGGCCACCCACGACCATAATCAAAGTCAACGTGAAAGGAGAGCGTGGGGTCTATTATCGATGATGTGTATGCAATAGTGGAGGATCACACCAAGATGGCGAGGGGGGCGTTTGGGATGTTCAATGCGTCGAGAGTACAGCTGGCAGAAGGGCATCAATCATCAACACATCCGCCTATATTGCCCAGGGTTCCACGTCAACGTCGGCTTCAAGGGCGACGAATGTGATGTTTACTCGTACCTTCGAGGGAATTCGTAATGACGTGCCCTCCATGGACTTGCAAGGCCCTGGAGCGGGTGGCGGTTGCGTTTGTGATGAAAGCCATGCCGAGTGGAGGAGATTAAGCATGGTACATGACTAGCGTAGATGCACATCGTGGGCCAGCGGACAACGGCGAGTGCGGGTGTGACACGTGGGTGGATGAAAGGCTGGTGGCAGTGAAAACACTTGGACGACACAGTTCCATAGCTAGTCGTCGCCAGTACCGTCTGGATGGGGACAGGTGGGAGAATACGCCGGGAGGATACTAGCGAACAGGAACCGCCTGGCCAGAATCATCGAGATGTCCGCAGGGTAGTGCGTTGCCGGGGAAACCATGGGTCCGGAATTACAAAAGACGCGGTTGGTGATATCAAGAATGGATTCCATGTCCGAGTTGTGGGGTTCGGATATGATCGGACACTTGTCAGACTTGAAACCGATGCATCTGCGTCGGGTGACGAAGCGAGGGGAGATCTCTGGTACATCTTCGGGTTTTAGGATCACCACAGGCCTTCCAGACGAACTATCAAAGAACACAAGTACAGTGTCATACAGTCTTCCCACAGAACCGGCTGGATGCGGCATACGAGACGATCCCGGGGGTGAGCCTCGTAATGGCCAGGGTGACTTCCATGGACATCTCGAACATTCAGGAGACATTTCGATGTTGTCCCGACTGGTGTTCTTGTTGTGGAGCGGGGACGGTTGGTCGGATATGGCCAACTCGATGTGATCGCCGGAGTTGTTCCCATCGACTTTCCCACCTGCCCAAACCGTAGGGACCGCCGGGACCTGGTCTCGCGCGGCCTAGCCATTACTCAGACCGCCCGGAATACCTCTTGTACCCGCTGTCGACACGAGTCGAGAAGCGAAGGGCAAGGGAGAGGGGTCAATCTTGGGATAGAGTGGCAGCGGGAGGGAGGTACAGGGGGACCGAATGCAGTGAAACCTGTGACGTGTTTGCAATGACTTCGTCTGAGGGACAAACGTAAAGAGGTAGAAATGCCAGGTGACCGTTCCTTTCATCTTGTGCCGTCGATGGATCGATAACATATCTGCGTGTCTCGACTTGGACGCGACAGTTAAACGTCGACCCACTGCTTGCCCGACATGGCGACGAACGCGGCGAGGAGGAGGGCGACTGAGGTAGCAAGGACGTGGAAGATGGCAGGCTATTTCGTTGAGAACAAACAGCACTGCGCTGGTTAGAGTGTTCTCGAGCGAGGGGTTGGCAGAGATCTCGAGGAATTAGTGGCTCACTTCATCGGGTTCGAGCTTGTCCTCAACATCGAAAATGGAAACGGGCGCGACCGTGGAGAACAGACCGGCCTAATTCCCGAGAAAACGAGTTCAACACACCACGGCAGGAGTGGATGCGAAAAAAGGACTCACAATATTAGCCTGGTGCTCAAGGGTAAATCCACGACCGGTTCCGTTGATCCAACGTTCAAACTTGTTGCAGGACCCGACGCGGGCAATTTAGGAGGAGTGTTGGCTATATCTCAGACGTGGTGTTCTTCAAACTAAAAACTGAAAACACGGCCACCAGGGGTTGGCAACGAAAACTCGAAACGTTGAGAAACGAAGGGGATCAACTAGACGCACGATATTTGGGTGATGATTGCTTCCTCCATGTAGTACGATTATCTGCGAAGAAGAATGTACTTGGCGAGCCACAAGAAATGGAGAGAGCCCAGCTTGGCTTGACCAGAGGGTGTAAGAGTGAACACGGTGTCGATCCATGAATACACTGGGGAGATTTCCGGTCACTGCACTGGGTCCAGCTGAACCCAAGGACGGACTTGAGGAACTTCACTCCATGGTGGGTTGAACTTGGACGCAGCCATGAGCACGAGACTCGGAACGGGATCATCAACTTCCCCAATGGATCAGACAATCCGGCTCAATCGCAACGCCCCCATTCACTGGTTCACACAATCCCGTAGTTCGTCGGAAGGTTTGTTCACGGGCTCGCCTGCGGTCACCACATAACGCGCGTACATTTGTTCGGACCTCTGCCACCCTGTGTTCGACAGATAGTATCTAACTACAACGGCAACCTCCTCCGACTCCTGTGTTGACGGCCTCGCCACGGAAAATCACAATCCCATGGGGCAGACATCACTCAACAAGTTACACGACGCATCTGTCTGCCTTGGCCCCACGAGTTGTAGAGTATAAAGGCGGGGCGGACGGGGATGGACGAAGAGCCAGATGAACCAGATGAACGTAGCTCGGAAAGGATACCACGGCGGAGGAAGATACAAGGTGGATTTCCCCTCGTGAAATCCACGTCGCATGCGTTGCATGAGCTGCGCGGACCGGATGAACCGGCGACAGGACCTCCCGTGTTCGAAATCTAATGCCGTGAGTATGAGTTGCGGCGGTTAAAGCGTGTATCTTCATCTACATCAGCAATGTTCAGATTGCCATCGATTTACGGACGGGACAGAAAGACATCCCACCTAGTTTTCTTATTGGGAGTAGGAAGTCGGTGATGTCGTACTCGCCCTCGCCCCAGAGCGGTGATAGGGCCAACAAGCCCGGAAGACCTTGAGTGGTTGACCATCGCATTCGTGGTGGCGCTCATGTCGTATCTGGGCTGACGATGGAACTGCACTGGACGACTAGGAACGATGGAGAGGAGAGCTGACACTGTTCACTCCGTGATTAACACCGGAAAACGATGGGGTGCTTCAGCCAACGCACCGTACGTAGCAAGCCCGAGGCCAACATTTGAGATTCCGGCACCATGGGAGAATCGTTGGGGTGGAAAGAAAGCAAGCCTTGCGGAACCGTTACCACGACGAGACCCTGGGAGCGTGGTGGAAAGTGGGGGAGAAGAGACCTCCGGACTTGCGGATCAAAGCCGATCCGCCCTTTCTCTTCGGACGACCAACAACCCAGACGACTTTCTCCTTTGATCTCGTCGCCGGACTGGATGTCGAACGCCTTCGGCAGATCCCTCAATGTTGAATTAAGATGTGCTACCTTTCTCGAGGGATGACACGACCCTGGATATCCCTACCGTCGTCACTACGTACAAACCATAGGAGAAGGCATCGAGACCCACCGTGCAGAAGACGCATCTTACTTTCTCCGCTGGATTCCGGATGGCTAGGAAGGCACCAGACGGATTGAGGTGACATTTGTTACGTTGACGGGTTGCAGAGGCTGGAGGGGGTCGCCTAGGTTGGTTTCGGATATTTCGCAACTCAGTTCGTTTTCTCATCACCTATCTGCCCTCAGGTCGATTTCCCTCGTTGACACGACAACAGACGAGCGTTCGGACCGATCAACCCCACGTTCAGATCCCATTCCTGTTCTCAAACAACACGAGGTGAACCTACACCTGTTACACCCCTTCATCAACTTGTTGTTTCACCGACAATCGACGTCCCCAGGCCTTAACATCAACGTTCTGACTGGTATCACTCCAGACGACCCTCAACCGCGTTCCACCTGAAAGAACGAGGTTTTGCCCGACAGCGCACCCCCCACGAGTGGTCCCTGCCGTCACGTTTTTCATCAATACCTCAGTGATCAAGACCGTCCTGACACGTTCACTCTTCTTGAACCTGGCTTCATCTAGATCAAATTCGCCCCCTGTTGTGGATCCCGTCTGGAATGGTGCTGGGTGAGATCGGTAGGGTGGTTGGGCTCGTTGAACTTGAGGCTTTGCCTGCAAACGGGTGTCGGGGGACTGGAGAGATGGTTGAATGCGAGTGCAGTGGGGATTCTGAGACGGTGAAGCAATGGCTTTAAACAGCCGTGTTTGAGATTTCTAGAGACCCGGTTTGCTCAGATTAGCTTTGATGCTCGAGATTCTCACCTTCCACCCCCGACCTTTCTCCCCGCCATTGTAGTTGAAATCCCCACGCACTTTTCTTCACCACAATGGCTCACCGCTGCGTTTACCGGCCAAAGCCTCTCGGACCGAACGCCATTGATCTCCGTTGACCCGTCTCACGCTCTCTGAACTCCGAACTGCTTCCACAGTTGACCAGACGTTCGACATTTCCACCATTGCTGTCTAGACGTCTATCCCATGCTGCAGTCCTCACCGCCATCACCAGAAACTTCCACGCCCAGACGTCCGGCATCCCCATCGGCCAGAGCGCTGGGAAAGAAGCCGAGAGCGGTGTTGAACTCACCCCCAGGGTGATGAAAATTGGACAATCGTGGACACAACTGCGGTGGCGTCGCCTGGCGATTAAACGCTCTTCGACGAGATGGATTGGTGAATTATCCGACAAGTTCGCCAGTGACCTGTTCGAGGGTCGACCCCGGAGGTGCAGTGGCGAGAGGCTGAAAACCCCCATGTCAAAGTAAATGCTCTCTCTTGCTGCATTGAATGTACTTGCTCATGTTCGCCGCGGAGGATACGTCTGGACAGGGAGCGCTGGTTATGAGTGCAGACGGTTGCTCCTCATGCTCCGACCTGCGGGAGCGTGCGGTCTCGAACTGAAGGCTTGGACAGGATTTTCATCTCAACTCTTTTTATTGCAGCCGAAGACTCTACCTCGCGTCCATGGAGGACGACATCTGAAGACTTACAGACCGACGGAAACTCGGGCCAGTTTCTCAAGGGAGTCCGGAGGGTGGTAGTAGACGCGTCTCCAGAAATCGTGAACGCATGAATCCCAAACTGTAATGCCTACCTAGGGGCCTGGCCCCAATAAATAACTAAATACGGGAACAAAAAAAGAAGCAAAACGATCAACTGTGCCCCTCTACAAATTCCTCGTCCGCCTGTTGACGAGAATTCTCTTCATCATCCCGTGTACCATATGTCTCGGGCTGAATCGTTTCGACCTGGTTCGTCTCCTCCTCAGGAGCGACCGCGAACTGGAGACTGATTGACTTCAAGATTGTTGAAGGGCCTCTCGGGATCGCAGCTTGTC
>Ga0307513_10003195_pt1 | contig 22371 bp, 21 predicted proteins | sample 15_EM_MG_FD_202174 | JGI IMG/M metagenome (GOLD analysis project Ga0307513, IMG submission 202174) | Populus trichocarpa ectomycorrhiza microbial communities from riparian zone in the Pacific Northwest, United States - 15_EM | ecosystem: Host-associated > Plants > Roots > Unclassified | place... | reverse complement strand
GGTGCGCGTTGCAGTTCGGATTCGAGCTCACCGTAGGCGGCCTGCAGTTGGCCTTGCACGCGGCTGAGCCACGGCGGGTGCTGTTTCTCCAGCGGCCGAAGTTCGCGCTCGTAGACGATCTGCACGGCCTTCTCGCAGGCCGCCAGGGCGAGGCCGATGATCCGCAGTTCATGCTGGCGCTCGGTGCGCGTCGCTGCAACGAGGCTTCTGCTGCCGGGCTTCAGCAATTCGGCATATTCGAGGATCAGGTTCGAATCCATCAGCACCTCGCCGTCGTCGCAGACGAGCGAAGGCGCTTTCACCACCGGGTTGATCTGGCGAAACTGCGCGTAGGTGCTGAAGACCGAGATCGACCGGTGCTCGAAGTGGATGCCCAGCAGCCGCAGCGAGATCGCCACGCGGCGAACATAGGGCGAGTCGAGCATGCCGATGAGTTGCACGGTCTGTCCTTTCGAAAAGCGGTCAGCGGATCGCCGCCGCCGTGCGGTCGATGCGCGGCAGCCAGTTGCCGATGATGTTCGCCGACACGATGATCCGGTGCGCGCGGCCGATCAGCAGCTGGCGCGGCACGAAGCCGATGAAGCGCGAATCTTCGCTGTTGTCGCGGTTGTCGCCGAGCATGAAGTAGTGATCGGCGGGAACGACCAGCGGGCCGAAATTCCGCTTCGCCGAAACGCCGGACAGGAACTGGACGGTGCGGTCGCTTCCGGCGATGCGCTCGGTCGCCCGCAGCGCTCTGACTTCGATGCCGCTGCCGACCGGTTCCTGGACGACCGAGCGGTCCGCATAGTCCGCGGCCTGGCCGTTGATATGCAGGACTTCATCCCGCATTTCGATGGTGTCGCCGGGGATCGCGACGATCCGCTTGATCAGCCGGGTGCCGTCTTTCGGTGAACTGAAGGTCACGACATCGCCGCGTCGCGGATCCGAAAGTTTGGCCAGCGAGATGTCGGTGACCGGAACCTTGAGGTCGTAGGCCAGGCGGTCGACGAGAACGACATCGCCTTCCAGGATCGTCGGCCGCATCGACCCCGACGGAATCGGGTTCCAGTCGGCGATCGCGGTGCGGAAGAAGCCGAAACACAGCACGAACAGGATCAGCCCGCGGTTTTCCTTCAGCCAGAGTTTCATGGGTGTCTCGTCAGCGAAAGTTGAGTTCGGCGATGGCGGCAAGTGCGGCTTCGTGCGGAGCCAGCGCGGCAGGAAGGGTGGCCCCCGATCGCGCCGAATTCCCCAAGCTGTCGCCCTGGGCCAGATCGAGTGTCAGGCGGACAAGTTCCGGGGATCGGCTCCGATTCATCTTCAGATTGCGGGCCTCTTCGCCGCGCTGCACCGCTGAAGTGTAGAGAAAGAGCAGGTTGCTGATCGCCGCCCACAGCGGGCTTGGCAGGCGCTCGTAGGGCACCGTGCCGCGACTGGCGGCGATGGCCTCGGGTGGTGAATCGTCCGAAGGGTCGTCCGCAATGAAACGGACCCTTCCGATGCCGACGAATCGAGCCGCGGCAGCGCACATCGAACAGGGATGCTGGGTGGCCCAGAGCGTGAGGGTCGCATGGTCGATCGCCGTAGGAACCAGCGCCAACGCGTTGAATTCGGCATGGGCCAGGCGGCTGCCCTGCAGCGGATACCGAAGCCGCGTCTCGATTCCGCCCGGCGCGTCATAGGCGTGGTTCCGGCCGGCGGCGATGACCGTGCCGTGCACATCGACCACCGATGACCCGCAGGGCAGGGCTCCGGCGGCAACGCCTGCCCACTGTTGTTCTAGAGCGGCACGGGCGCCTTGCGGCAGCGCGGCCCAGGGCTGCATGAGGCCTTGTTCCGAGGTCACGACTGGGCGCTGGTCAAACGCCCACGGGTCCAATCGAGCATCAGGTCGACCGTCCTCAGAGTGCGGCTCCGGTCCAGGCCGCCCGCGTCCACCAGCCCATAGCGCGCCTCGACCGCGTAGGGGTTGAGTTCATCGATCCACTGCGCGTCGTCAGGAACCTCGATGCCCTGCGAGGCCAGAAGTTGCATCAGACGCACGAGATCATGGGTGCGCGAGAACTCGACCCCCGATGCGCTCAGGACGGCTTTGAGGCACTTTTCGCAGGCTTGTTGTGCGTGAAAGCCGATAACGGTGTCGGACATTTCGGGCGCTGCGTCCAGCACTTTGCATGCCGCGGCGTCAATCGCTGCCGAGTGCAGCATCAGCGCCGCCACCGACTCAGCCATGCATAACCCTGCCTTCCTTCAGCGCCCAGTAGAGAGCCGTGCCTGGTTGCTGGCCCCAGCGGGCGACCTCTTCCTGCGAATACACCAGGACATCGAATGCCGCCGGCAGCGGGCGCAGCAGCCGGCGCAGCCGGACCATCTCGGCACCGCGGTTCGGTACCTCCGACTCGATCACCAGCAAATCGATGTCCGATCCGGCATCGGCATCGCCACGCGCTTGCGAACCGAACAGGATGATCCGCTGCGTCAGCGGGTCGGCAGCAAGCCTGTCCACCGCTTGGCGGATGGTTTCTTCGGCCATCATCGTGTTGCTCCGGTGCTGACGGCCCGGCCTGGCTTCAAGCTTTCCCGTCGGGTTGAGTCGGCCATTGTTTCACCAGTCACCCCCCGAACAGCGCCAGCCGCACCTCCGCCGGCAGTTGCGGCCCGCCCTGCACCGACGTTCGCTCGGCGCGTTCGAGCACCTGCCAGAAGTAGCGGTAGCTCGCCCGGTCGTGCAAGGTGTCGCGGTGCCTGATCGGCGCCCAGCCGGCGGCTTGCGCCGCCAGGATGATCTCGATGGCTTGGTCGACCTCGGCCGTGCTCGGCGCGAAGGCGTCCACGATCGCGCGGATCTGCGCCGGGTGGATGCTCCACATCCGCATGTAGCCCAGGCGTCGGCAGGCGGCCTCGGCGGCGTTCTGCAGCGCGCCTTCGTCCTTCAACTCGGTGACGACGCAATGCGACGGCACCTTCGCGTGGCCGTGGCAGGCGGCCGTAATCTCCAGCTTGGCGCGCAGCACCAGCGGGTGCTCGAACTGGCCGGGCAGGCCCATCGCACTCTGCGGGATCGCGCCGCGATGGGCCGAGACGAAGTCCATCAGGCCGAACGACAGCGATTCGATCCGCGGGTGCGCCGCCAGCGCATCGACCTCGCGCAAGGCGCCATGGGTTTCGACCAATGCGTGCAGCGGGATCGCGCGCTCGAGCCCGGCGCTGCGGCTCGCCGCGTCCAGCGCAGCGGCGGCGCGCTGCACGTCGGCCAGGCCGTTCGGCTTTGGCAGCATCAGGTAGGCCAGCCGGGTGCCGGCGCGCTGCACGAGCAATTCGACAACCTCGTCGAAGCGCGCGTGGCCGACCGGCTGCACGCGGGCGCCGACGCGGCCGAAGCGGTTGGCCGGCGACATCACCAGCTCGGCGATCAGCGCCGCGTGTTCGACCTCGCCGCCGACCGGTGCGCCGTCTTCGCTGTCGAGCGTGACGTCGAACACCGGCCCCAGCTCGGCCTGCAGCTCCAGGCTCTTGCGCATGCGCGCTTCGACGCCGGCGTAGTGGTCGCAGACCGGCAGCGCCGGCGGCAGATCGCCGGCTTCGAAGAGCGCCTCGCGCGGCGAGATCACGTTGCGATCAGAGCAGATGCTTGACGCCGTCCTGTTCGCTCAGCAGCTCGGCCAGCGTCTTGTCGATGCAGGCCTTGGAGAACTCGTCGATCGGCAGCCCTTCGACGACCTTGTAGTCGCCGCCTTCGCAGACGACCGGGAAGCCGAACATCACGTCCTTCGGGATGCCGTACTGGCCGTCGCTGGCAAAGCCCATCGTGACCCACTTGCCGTTGCTGCCCAGCGCCCAGTCGTGCATGTGGTCGATGGCGGCATTGGCGGCCGACGCCGCCGACGACAGGCCGCGCGCTTCGATGATCGCCGCGCCGCGCTTGCCGACGGTGGGCAGGAACACGTCCTTGTTCCAGACCGGGTCGTTGATCATGTCCTTGACGCCGGCGCCGTCTATCGTCGCGAAGCGGTAGTCGGCGTACATCGTCGGCGAGTGGTTGCCCCAGACCGCAAGCTTCTCGATGCTCGCGACCGGCTTGCCGGTCTTCGCGGCGAGCTGGCTCAAGGCGCGGTTGTGGTCCAGCCGCAGCATCGCGGTGAAGTTCTTGCGCGGCAGGTCGGGGGCGCTCTTCATCGCGATGTAGGCGTTGGTATTGGCCGGGTTGCCGACCACCAGCACCTTGACGTTGCGGCTGGCGACCGCGTTCAGCGCCTTGCCCTGATTGGTGAAGATCTGGCCGTTGATCGACAGCAATTCGGCGCGTTCCATGCCCGGGCCGCGCGGGCGCGAGCCGACCAGCAGCGCGTAGTCGGTGTCCTTGAAGGCGGTGTTGGCGTCGCTGTGCGCTTCCATGCCGGCGAGCAGCGGGAAGGCGCAGTCGTCGAGTTCCATCATCACGCCCTTTAGCCCCTTCTGCGCTTTCTCGTCGGGGATCTCGAGCAACTGCAGGATCACCGGCTGGTCCTTGCCGAGCATTTCGCCCGAGGCGATGCGGAACAGCAGGGCATAACCGATCTGGCCGGCGGCGCCGGTGACCGCCACGCGAACGGGCGTCTTGCTCATGGGGGGCTCCTGAAAATGGGGGTGCTTGAAGCAGCTTCGAATTCTAGCGGCGGCACGAACCCACCACTCTTATGTCTTATGGAAGACAATCGGGGTCATGCCCGATGCCGTGCTCGCCGAGCCCACCCCGTCGTTCAGCCCGCTGTACCAGCAGATCAAGGGCTTGCTGACGCGCAGCCTGCAGGCCGGCGAGTGGAAGCCGGGCGAGGCGATTCCGAGCGAGTTCGAGCTGGCGGCGCGCTTCAAGGTCAGCCAGGGCACGGTGCGCAAGGCGATCGACGAGCTGGCCACCGAAAACCTGCTCGTTCGCCGGCAAGGCAAGGGCACCTTCGTCGCCACGCATGCCGAACAGAACATCCAGTACCGCTTCCTGCGCCTGACGCCCGATGCCGGCGGCGCCGCCGGCATGCAGCGCCGGCTGCTCGACTGTCGGCGGATGCGCGCGCCCGGCGACATCGCGCGCGCGCTCGACCTGAAGTCGGGCGAGCCGGCGGTGCAGTTGCGCCGGCTGCTGCTGGCCGAAGGCCGGCCGGTGGTGCTCGACGACATCTGGCTGCCCGGCACGCTGTTCAAGGGGCTGACGGTGGAGAAGCTCGCCGGCTACCGCGGCCCGATGTACCGCCTGTTCGAAACCGAGTTCGGCGTTCGGATGATCCGCGCCGAGGAAAAGATCCGCGCCGTCGCGGTGACCGGCGAAGACGCCGAACTGCTGGCCCTGCCGGTCGGCGCGCCGCTGCTGTCGGTGGAGCGGCTGTCGCTGACCTACGAAGACAAGCCCGTCGAGCTGCGCCGCGGGCTGTACAACACCGCCGCCCACCACTACCGCAACCAGCTCAGTTGAAGACCCGGCGGCGCGCTGCTGCATTGCAATAAACTCCTTCGGTTACCGAACGATTACAACGCCCGGCGCACCCGGACAAGGACCCACAGGACATCACCCATGGCAAGCAGTGAACGGCCGGTCTACCGCAACCTCAGTCTCGGCCAGCTCGTCGCCTACCGGCTGCCCATGGCTGGGATCGTCTCGATCCTGCACCGCGTCAGCGGTGCGCTGATGTTCCTGCTGCTGCCGTTCATCGTCTGGCTGTTCGACACCAGCCTCACGTCGGAAATCTCGTACGACCGCTTCGCCAGCGCCTTCATCGCCGGCATCGGCGTGTTGCCGGGCTGGTTCATCAAGCTGGTGGTGTGGGCGCTGATCTGGGCCTACCTGCACCACTTCATCGCTGGCGTTCGCCATCTGTGGATGGACATGACGCACAGCGTTTCGCTGCAGCAGGGCCGCTCATCGGCGCTTTTCACGCTCGCCGCGAGCCTGCTGCTGACCGTGCTGCTCGGCGCCAAGCTGTTCGGCCTGTTCTGAGGATCACACCCTGATGCCTTCCACCAACTACGGTTCCAAGCGCCTCGTCGTCGGCGCGCACTACGGCATGCGCGACTGGCTCAGCCAGCGCGTCACCGCCACCTTGATGGCGCTGTTCACCGTCGTGCTGATCGTGCAGGTGCTGCTGCCCGGCCCGATGGGCTACGACAAGTGGGCCGGCATCTTCGCCGCCCAATGGATGAAGGTGCTGACCTTCGTCGTCATCGTCTCGCTGGCCTGGCACGCGTGGGTCGGCATGCGCGATGTCTGGATGGACTACGTCAAGCCGCTCGGCACCCGGCTGGCGCTGCAGGTGGCGACGATCGTCTGGCTGGTCGGCTGTGCCGGCTGGGCGGTGCAGGTGCTCTGGAGACTTTGAAGCGATGGCTCACACGAATCTTCCCAAGCGCAAGTTCGACGTCGTCATCGTCGGCGCCGGCGGCTCCGGCATGCGCGCTTCGTTGCAACTCGCCCTCGCCGGGCTCAACGTGGCGGTGTTGAGCAAGGTCTTCCCCACCCGCTCGCACACGGTGGCGGCGCAGGGCGGCATCGGCGCCTCGCTCGGCAACATGAGCGAAGACAACTGGCACTACCACTTCTACGACACCGTCAAGGGCAGCGACTGGCTCGGCGACCAGGACGCGATCGAGTTCATGTGCCGCGAGGCGCCGAAGGTCGTCTACGAGCTCGAACACTTCGGCATGCCGTTCGACCGCAACCCCGACGGCACGATCTACCAGCGCCCGTTCGGCGGCCACACCGCCAACTACGGCGAGAAGCCGGTCCAGCGCGCCTGCGCGGCGGCCGACCGCACCGGCCACGCGATGCTGCACACGCTGTACCAGCAGAACGTGAAGGCTCGGACCAACTTCTTCGTCGAATGGATGGCGCTCGACCTGATCCGCGATGCCGACGGCGACGTGCTCGGCGTCACCGCGATGGAGATGGAAACCGGCGACGTGCATATCCTGGAAGCCAAGTGCACGCTGTTCGCCACCGGCGGCGCCGGGCGCATCTTCGCGGCGAGCACGAATGCCTTCATCAACACCGGCGACGGCCTCGGCATGGCGGCGCGCGCCGGCATTCCGCTCGAAGACATGGAGTTCTGGCAGTTCCACCCGACGGGCGTGGCCGGTGCCGGCGTGCTGCTCACCGAAGGCTGCCGCGGTGAAGGCGCGATCCTGCGCAACAGCAGCGGCGAGCGTTTCATGGAACGTTACGCACCGACCTTGAAGGACCTGGCGCCGCGCGATTTCGTCTCCCGCTGCATGGACCAGGAGATCAAGGAAGGCCGCGGCTGCGGGCCGAACAAGGACTACATCAACCTCGACATGACGCACCTCGGCGCCGAGACGATCATGAAGCGGCTGCCGAGCGTGTTCGAGATCGGCCACAACTTCGCCAACGTCGACATCACGAAGGAGGCGATCCCGGTCGTGCCGACCATCCACTACCAGATGGGCGGCATCCCGACCAACATCCACGGCCAGGTCGTCGTACCGAAGAACGGCGACCCGAACGCGGTGGTGAACGGCTTCTATGCCGTCGGCGAATGCGCCTGCGTCAGCGTGCACGGCGCGAACCGGCTGGGCACCAACTCGCTGCTCGACCTGCTGGTCTTCGGCCGCGCGGCCGGCAACCACATCGTCGACACGAGCCTGAAAAGCAAGGCCCACAAAGAGCTTCCGAAGGACGCCGCCGACGCCGCGCTCGAACGGCTGGCGCGGCTCGATTCGAGCGTCTCCGGCGAATACGCGCAAGACGTCGCCGGCGACATCCGCCAAGCGATGCAGCAGCACGCGGGGGTCTTCCGCACCCAGGCCAGCATGGACGAAGGCGTCGGCAAGATCGCGGCCATAGCCGAGCGTGTGAAGGGCATCGCGCTGAAGGACAAGAGCAAGATCTTCAACACCGCGCGCATCGAGGCGCTGGAGGTCGAGAACCTGATCGAATGTGCGAAGGCGACGATGGTCTCGGCGGCCGCCCGCCATGAAAGCCGCGGCGCGCATTCGGTCGACGACTACCCCGACAGCCCCGAATTCCCGAACGGCCGCAACGATGCGGTCTGGATGAAGCACACGCTGTGGTATTCGGCAGGCAACCGTGTCGAATACAAGCCGGTCAACCTGAAGCCGCTCAGCGTCGAATCGATTCCCCCGAAGGTTCGCTCCTTCTAGAAGGCATCTCCTCATGACTTTGCGCACCTTCCAGATCTACCGCTACGACCCCGACAAGGACGCCAAGCCGGCGATGCAGACCTTGCAGGTCGAGCTCGACGGCAGCGAACGCATGCTGCTCGACGCGCTGAACAAGCTGAAGGCGGTCGACCCGTCGTTGAGCTTCCGCCGGAGCTGCCGCGAAGGCGTCTGCGGCTCGGACGCGATGAACATCAATGGCAAGAACGGCCTCGCCTGCTTGACCAACATGCGTTCGCTGCCGGCCACCGTGGTGCTGAAGCCGCTGCCCGGGCTGCCGGTGATCCGCGACCTGATCGTCGACATGACGCAGTTCTTCAAGCAGTACCACTCGATCAAGCCGTACCTCGTCAACGACAACCAGCCGCCCGAGAAAGAGCGCCTGCAAAGCCCCGAGGAGCGCGACGAGCTGAACGGCCTGTACGAATGCATCCTCTGCGCGAGCTGCTCGACCAGCTGCCCGAGCTTCTGGTGGAACCCGGACAAATTCGTCGGCCCGGCCGGACTGCTGCAAGCCTACCGCTTCATCGCCGACAGCCGCGACCAGGACACCGAAGCGCGGCTCGACAACCTCGAAGACCCGTATCGCCTGTTCCGCTGCCACACGATCATGAACTGCGTCGATGTCTGTCCGAAAGGGCTGAACCCGACCAAGGCGATCGGCAAGATCAAGGAAATGATGGTCCGCCGCGCCGTCTGAAGTAGCCATGGATGTCCTGCTCGGTACCCGGGAACTCAGCCGCCTGCGTTGGCGCTGCCGGCGCGGGCTGCTCGAGAACGACTTGTTCATCGAGCGTTTCTTTCGCCACCACGAGGAGACGATCACGACACGGCAGGCCGCCGGGCTCCAAGCCCTGATGGACCTGCCGGACAACGACCTGCTCGACCTGCTGCTGGCTCGCGTGCAGCCGCAGGGCGAGATCGACATCCCCGAAGTGCGCGAGGTGCTGTCGCAGATGCGGCGCGCGCCCGCTCCCGCCACACCAGCCCGAGCTGAAGAAAGGCCATCGCGATGACCCCCTCCGACGTCAAAGCCACCCTGTCGTTTTCCGACGGCAGCCCGAGCATCGACCTGCCCTTGTACCGGGGCAGCATCGGGCCCGACGTGATCGACATCCGCAAGCTCTACGGGCAGACCGGCAAGTTCACCTACGACCCGGGCTTCCTGTCGACCGCATCCTGCCAATCGGCCATCACCTACATCGACGGCGACAAGGGTGAGTTGCTGTACCGCGGCTACCCGATCGAGCAGCTCGCGGAGAACTGCGACTTCCTCGAGGTCTGCTACCTGCTGCTGAACGGCGAGTTGCCGGATCCGACGCAGAAGGGCGATTTCGTCAAGCTGGTGACCAACCACACGATGGTCAACGAGCAGATGCAGTTCTTCCTGCGGGGCTTTCGCCGCGACGCGCATCCGATGGCGGTGATGACGGGGCTGGTCGGCGCGCTGTCGGCCTTCTACCACGACAGCACCGACATCACGAACCCGACCCACCGCGAGATCTCGGCGATCCGCCTGATCGCGAAGATGCCGACCTTGGTCTCGATGGCCTACAAGTACGGCATCGGCCAGCCGTTCATCTACCCGAAGAACAGCCTCTCGTATTCGAGCAACTTCATGCGCATGATGTTCGCGACGCCGTGCGAGGAGTACGAGCCGAACGACGTGATCGTGCGCGCGATCGACCGCATCTTCATCCTCCATGCCGACCACGAACAGAACGCGTCGACCTCGACCGTGCGGCTGTGCGGCAGCTCGGGCACGAATCCGTTCGCGGCGATCGCCGCGGGCGTCGCCTGTCTGTGGGGCCCCGCGCACGGCGGCGCCAACGAGGCGGCGCTGAACATGCTGGGCGAGATCCAGCGCAACGGCGGTGTCGAGAAGATCGGCGAGTTCATCCGCCAGGTGAAGGACAAGAACTCGAACGTCAAGCTGATGGGCTTCGGCCACCGCGTCTACAAGAACTACGACCCGCGCGCCAAGCTGATGCGCGAGACCTGCCACGAGGTGCTGGAGGCGCTGGGCCTGCACGACGACCCGCTGTTCAAGCTGGCGATGGCACTGGAGAAGATCGCCCTCGAAGACGAGTACTTCGTCGCCCGCAAGCTGTACCCGAACGTCGACTTCTACTCGGGCATCGTGCAGCGCGCGCTCGGCATTCCGGTCAGCCTGTTCACGGCGATCTTCGCCCTCGCGCGAACGGTCGGCTGGATCGCCCAGCTGAACGAGATGATCGCCGACCCGGAATACAAGATCGGCCGCCCGCGCCAGCTCTTCGTCGGCGCCGCGCGCCGCGACGTCGTGCCGCTCGCCCAGCGCTGAGACCGAGGCGGCAGCCGGTGGGCTGGCTGGCGCGGCTGTTCTCATCGCGCCGGTCGCCATCTCCCGCGGTGCCGCTGGCACGCTCGTCCGCACCGGCCGCGCCGGCACCAGCCACGGAGCCGTCGGCGGCCGCTGTCGACGAGCCGGCTCCGCTGCTGCCGTGGCTGCTGGACTGCGGCGCGCCGGAAGACGCAGCGCTCAGTCCGGCCGAACGGCAGGCGCTGGACGTGCTCGACAAGATGCTCGCCCAGCCGGCGCTGCCCGATGATCTGTTGCCGCGCGCCGCGGCACTCATCCCGCAGTTGCTGGCGATGCTGCGGCAGACGGCGCTGCCGGTGCAGGCGCTCGCCCAGCGGGTTTCCAAAGACGTGGTGCTGGCCGCCGAAGTGCTGCGGCTGGCGAGCAGCCCGTACTACCGCGCACGGGGGCCCGTCGGCGACCTGGCGCAGGCGATCGCGCTGATCGGGGAGGCGGGGCTGCAGACGGTGATCGCGCGCGTCGTGCTGAAGCCGATGTACGACTCGCTGCCGGGCACGCTGAGCGCCCGCGCGGCCCACCGGCTGTGGGACCACGCCGAAGCGCTGGCGCGGCAGATGACGGCACTCGCCGCTGCCGCCGGCCAGCCGGCGTTCGACGCCTATCTCGCCGGGCTGCTGTACGACAGCGGCTGGAACGTTGCACTGCGCCTGCTCGACCGCGCCGCCGTCGGCTTGCGGTTGCCGCCTTCCAAGCCCTTCGCCAACGCCTGCGCCGAACGCGCGCACCGGCTGTTCGGCCAGGCCGCGCAGCGCTGGACCATCACGCCTGCCTTCACCGCCTTCGGCGCCGATGCGCGCGCGCATTCGCTGGCCGCGAGCCCGCACCCGCTGGGTGCCTTGCTGCGCCAGGCGATGCCGCTGGCGATGGCCGGGCTGAACGCCGGCGCGTCGAAGTAGCTCAGGCGGCGGCTTCGAGCCCGCTTTCGAAGTGCGCTTTCATCAGCCGCGCGGCGCGGTTCGCGTCGCGTGCTTCGATCGCCGCCATCAGCGCCCGGTGCTCGGCCAGCGAGTCGGCCAACCGCCCCTGCTTGAACAACGAGTGGTGGCGGTTGAGCTTCATGACCTTGCGCAGGTCGGTCACCATCTGCATCGCCCAGCGGTTGCCGGCGATCTGCAGCACGGCCATGTGGAACTGCTCGTTGGTGGCGAAGAAGGCGTCGCGCTGGCGAGCCTGCTTTTCCAGCCGCTCGTGCAGCGCGGCGAGTTCGGCACGCTGCTCGTCGCTGGCGCCGGCGGCAACCGTGCTGGCGGCATCGCTCTCCAGCAAGCCGAGCAGGTGGTAGACCTGCGCGACGTCGCTCTTCGACATCTCGGTGACGTAGGCACCGCGGCGCACTTTCATCGTCACCAGCCCTTCGGCGGCCAGCACCTTCAGCGCCTCGCGCAGCGGCGTGCGGCTGATGCCGTAGGCGGCGCACAGCTTCAGCTCGTCGATCCAGCTCCCGGGTTCGAGTTCGCGGTCGAAGATCTGCTGGCGCAGCCGCTCGGCGACGTCCTGGTACAGGGCGCGCGGCGACAGCGGGCGGGTGGGGCTGTGGATCTCGGCAGGGGCCACGGTGGCGGCGTTGCAGTTCTGAATTCATAATTATGCGGCATGCCGCGCGGCGGCAACGGCGAAAAGGCACCGTGGCGGTTCACTGGCGCGCAGCCTTGGTGCGGCTGAGACGATGGCTTCGAAGATGCGGCCGAACGCCGCCGCTGATCGTTGGACTGCGCTGCGGCGCGGCCTCTACGCTGCGAGGCAAACCCCATACGAACAACGCCATGAGCATCGTCGACGACCTGGTTCCCCACATGCGCCGCGTGCAAGCGGCCGACCGCGACTTGCACGACCTCAGCCTCTTGTGGCAGATGATCGAAGCCGCGTCGGCGATCAGCTGCCCGGAAGAGGTCGAAGCGATCCTGCCGACCCTGACGCAGACCCGCGTGCGTTTCGCCGATCTGCAGGAGCGGCTGGTCCGCCAGCTCGGCCAGGAGACGCTGGCCGAACTCGGCGACGAGCTCGCGTCGACCGCGCAGTGCACGATCGACATCCTCGTCCGCAACCTGTTCGAGCGAACCGCCGACGTCGGCTTCCTGGCTACCGACGACGTGCTGCGCGCGTTCTGCGCCGCCGCGCCGGCGACCCGCGACGCCGAGCGCGCCGCCTTCGTGCACCGGCTGGCCGAGTACCGCGCCAAGTACACGGTCTACGACGACATCGTGCTGCTCGCCCCCGACGGCCAGGTGCTGGCCCGGCTCGACGACAGCAGCATGCTGGCCAGCAGCGCCGACCCGATCGTCGCCCAGGCCGCCACGCACGCCGGCTATGTCGAACGCTTCGCGCCCACCGACCTGGCCGGCAGCAGCGCGCCCGCGCTGCTCTACGGCCACCGCGTCAACGACGCCGGCGGGCGCTGCATCGGCGTGCTCGTCCTGCGTTTTCGCAGCAGCGACGAATTGCAGCGCATCTTCGCCAGCGTCGGCGACAAGCAGCGCCAGATCGCGCTGCTGCTGATCGACCAGGACCAGCGCGTGATCGTCAGTAACGACGAATCGCACGTGCCGCTGAACGCGCGCATGCAGGCCGCGACCGATGGCGAGGTCACGGTCTCGATGTTCGGTGGCCGCGAATACCTCAGCGTGACCTGCGCAACCCGCGGCTACCAGGGCTACAGCGGCCCGGGCTGGCGCGCGCAGGCGATGGTCTCGCTGCTGACCGCGTTTCGCAACCGGCACGACGGCGACAGCGCCGAGCAGGCCCAGGTCTCGCTGGACAACGATGAGTTGCACCGCATCCAGACCGAGGTCGACGCGATCAACCGCAACCTGCGCCGGGTGGTCTGGAACGGCCACGTCGTCGCCGGCGCGCGCGAGGGCGAGCAGTCGCGGCTGAAGGCGGTGCTGGAGCAGGTCAACGGCGCCGGCACGCGAACCCGCGACCGCGTCGCGATCGCCATCCGCGACCTCTATCGCACCTCGCTCGGGCGGGCCCACCACCAGGCGAAGGAGTTGTCGCGCCTGGCTGCCGACATCATGGACCGCAACCTCTACGAGCGCGCCAACGACTGCCGCTGGTGGGCGCTGTCGCCGGTGCTCCAGCGTGTGCTCGCTGCGCCCGCCGACGCCGCCGGCACGCAGGAGCTGAACGCCGTGCTGTCGCACATCAACAGCCTGTACACCGTTTACACCCGGCTGGTCGCGTTCGACGCCGAGGGCATCGTTCGCGGCCTCTCCAACGAAGACGCCGAGCACCCGCTGCTCGGCAGCACGGTCGATGCGGAGCTGCTGGCCGGCGCCAGCGCGTTGGCCGATTCGCAGCGCTACGCGGTCAGCGCTTTCGCGGCGTCGGGCTTGAGCGGCGGCGAGCCGACCTACATCTACCTGGCCGCGGTTCGCCAGGGCGGCCGCGTGGTCGGCGGCATCGCGATCGTCTTCAACGCGGCGCGCGAGTTCCGCGCGATCCTCGACGATGTGCTCGCCGGCCGCGCCGGCCTGGCCGCCTTCGTCGACGCCGACGGCCGCGTGATCGCGTCGACCGACCCCGTGCAGCGCATCGGCGAGGCGCTGGGCTTCGATGCGGCGCGGTCGATCGCCGAATACGACGGTGCCCACTTCGCGGTCGCGCGGCTGGCGGCCGACGGCTACCGCGAGTTCAAGCGCAGCGACGGTTATCGCAACGACGTGAGCGCCGTCGTCGCCTTGCGCCTGGGCAGTGCCGAGCGGCGCCAGGCAGCGCTGCACGATCTGCCGCTGAAGGCGCTGCCGACCTCGGCGCGCACGGCGACCCGACAGTTCGCGCTGTTCCAGGCCGGCTCGGGGCGTTTTGCGCTGCCGTCTTCGGCGGTGCTCGAAGCGTGTTCGGCGCAAGGCCTCGTTCGCACTCCCGGCGGCAGGCCGCACGCGCTGGGCCTGCTCGACGTGCCCGGCGCGCGCTCGTCGCGCGTGATCCCGGTCTTCTGCGGCCGCAGCCTGCTCGGCGTCGACGCCGAAACCCCGGCGCGCGACGGCGACGGCGTCGTGCTGGTGATCGCCGCGCCGTGGGACCCGGCGCGCCCGCTGCTCGGGCTGCGCGTGGACGACGTCATCAGCGTCGCCGACGTCGGCCCCGAACACCTGCAGGATGCCCCGGCGGGGCTGCGCAGCCACGCGCCGCTGCTCGTCGGCCTGCTTCGCATGGGCCTGGCGTCGCCGAGTGGCGGCGAAGTGCTCGTCCAACTGATCGACGGCGGCGGCATCGCCGGCCTGGCGGGCCCGGCGCCGTCGGCGACGGCAGCCGCCGGCTCGGCCGCGCGCATCGCGGCCTGACGCGGCTGGGTGGCGCTGCTCACGCGCCGCCCGGTTGCCGCGCCACCACCGCGCCGCCGGCCAACCGGTGGCGGGGGGTGGGCCATTCGGCATTCGCTCGCTTGTCTTTGAATTTATAATTATTCATGACAGCGGGCCGAGCGGTTCGCGAAGGAGAGCATTCATGAGCGAGCGCGAGCCGCCGCCGGCTGCCGGCGAATTCGCCGCGGCCACGCTGGAGCAATGGCGCAAGGCCGCCGCCAAGTCGGCCCCCGGCGGCGACCTGGCGGCGCTGGACTGGGTGACGCCCGAGGGCATCACCGTCAAGCCGCTGTACACCGCGGCCGACACTGCCGCGCTGCCGCAAACGAACACACTGCCCGGCTTCGAGCCCTTCATCCGCGGCCCGCAGGCAACGATGTACGCGGTGCGGCCGTGGACGATTCGCCAATACGCGGGATTCTCGACCGCCGAGGAGAGCAACGCCTTCTACCGCCAGGCGCTGGCCGCCGGCGGGCAGGGTGTCAGCGTCGCGTTCGACCTCGCCACCCACCGTGGCTACGACAGCGACCACCCGCGCGTGACCGGCGATGTCGGCAAGGCGGGCGTCGCGATCGACTCGGTCGAGGACATGAAGATCCTCTTCGACGGCATCCCGCTCGACCGTGTGAGCGTCAGCATGACGATGAACGGCGCCGTGCTGCCGGTGCTGGCCGGCTACATCGTCGCCGCCGAGGAGCAGGGCGTCACGCAGGACAAGCTGTCGGGGACCATCCAGAACGACATCCTGAAGGAGTTCATGGTCCGCAACACCTACATCTACCCGCCCGGGCCGTCGATGCGGATCATCGCCGACATCATCGAGTACACGGCGCAGAAGATGCCGAAGTTCAACTCGATCAGCATCTCGGGCTACCACATGCAGGAGGCCGGCGCGAACCAGGCGCTCGAACTCGCGTTCACGCTCGCCGACGGGCAGGAGTACGTGAAGACCGCGATCGCGAAGGGCCTGGACGTCGACGGATTCGCCGGCCGGCTTTCGTTCTTCTGGGCGATCGGGATGAACTTCTATCTCGAGATCGCGAAGATGCGCGCCGCCCGGCTGTTGTGGACGCGGATCATGAAAGGCTTCGCGCCGAAGAACCCGAAGAGCCTGATGCTGCGCACCCATTGCCAGACCTCGGGCTGGAGCCTGACCGAGCAGGACCCGTACAACAACATCGTGCGCACGACGATCGAGGCGATGGCGGCGGTCTTCGGCGGCACGCAAAGCCTGCACACCAACAGCTTCGACGAGGCGATCGCGCTGCCCACCGAGTTCAGCTCGCGGATCGCGCGCAACACGCAGCTGATCATCCAGGAAGAGACCCACATCCCGAACGTCGTCGACCCCTGGGCCGGCAGCTACATGATGGAAAAGCTGACCCAGGACATGGCCGACCAGGCCTGGGCGATCATCGAGGAAGTGCAGGCGATGGGCGGCATGACCCAGGCCGTCGACTCCGGCTGGGCGAAGCTGAAGATCGAAGCCAGCGCGGCGCAGAAGCAGGCCCGCATCGACGCCGGCCTGGACGTGATCGTCGGCGTCAACAAGTACAAGCTCGACGAGCACGACGCGGTCGACATCCGCGAGATCGACAATGTCAGGGTGCGCGAAGGCCAGCTCGCGCGGCTGGCGCAGATCAAGGCCGCGCGCGATGCGGCCCGGGTCGAAGCGGCGCTGGCCGCGCTGACCGACAACGCGCGCAGCGGCCAAGGCAACCTGCTCGCGCTCAGCATCGATGCGGTGCGCGCGCGGGCGACGGTCGGCGAGATCAGCGATGCGCTGGAGAAAGTCTTCGGGCGCCACCGGGCCGACATCCAGAAAGTGACCGGCGTCTACGCCGCCGCCTACGACAGCGCCGAAGGTTGGGCCAGGCTGACCACCGAGATCGCGGCTTTCGGCGACGAACAGGGCCGCCGGCCGCGGGTGATGATCGCCAAGCTCGGCCAGGACGGCCACGACCGCGGGGCCAAGGTCGTCGCGACCGCGTTCGCCGACCTCGGCTTCGACGTCGACATCGGCCCGCTGTTCCAGACCCCCGAAGAATGCGCCCGGCAGGCGATCGAGAACGACGTGCACGCGGTCGGCGTCAGCACGCTCGCGGCCGGCCACAAGACGCTGGTGCCGGCGATCATCGATGCGCTGAAGGCGCAAGGCGCCGACGACATCATCGTCTTCGTCGGCGGCGTGATCCCGCAGCAGGACTACGACTTCCTCTACCGCGCCGGTGTGAAGGGCATCTACGGGCCGGGGACGCCGATTCCGGTGAGCGCGAAGGATGTGCTGGAGCAGATCAAGGCGGCAGCGGTGATACAGTAATACCGAAATACACCACCGGAGCCGACCATGGCCGTATCCGTCCGCATGGACCCCTTGCTCGAACGCGAACTCGAGATCGCCGCCAAGCGCCTGGGCAAGACCAAATCGCAGTTCATCATCGACGCGGTCGAGCGCGCGCTCGGGCGCAAGAACCCGTATGAGCTGATGCGCAAGCTGATCGCCGAGGAAGAGGCGGGTGCCTATGGACCGGTGCCGGCCGTCGAAGACTCGAGCGAAATTCCGTACGACACCGAGGCGTCGAAGCAGGCGCTGCTCGCCAAACTGCGAACCAAGCATGGCCTCGGCGGCGCTCGTTGACACCAGCGCCATCGTCGCGGCTTTCGGTCTCCGGCAGACGCGCACCGCGCACTACCAGGCCCTGCTGCAAACGGCAGCCGCCGAATCGTGGTCGCTGTCGACCACCTGGCCTTGCATCGTCGAGGCGTCGCACCTGCTGGACGTGCCGCGGCGCTACACGATGCTGCGCTGGATTGCCGCCGGCGCGGTTTCAGTCTTCCCGATCGACCCGGAAACGCTCGAAGAGTTGGTCGAGCTGATGGTGCGCTGGACCGAACGGCCGCGTACCGAGATGGATCTTGCCGATGCGTCGCTGGTCTGGCTCGCCGGCGAAACCGGCGTCGACCGCATCATGACGATGGACCAGCGCGACTTCTCGCGCTACCGGCTGTCCGGTGGCCGTGCTTTCGAAATCCTCTGATGCCGCCGTCTCCCGACGCGGCACTTGCCGCTCAGATCCTGGGTGTTGCCGGCCCGGCGCAGCGCCGCGCGCTGGCCAAGGCGATCACGCTGCTCGAATCGACGCGCGCCGACCACCGCACGCGCGCCGACGAGCTGCTGAACGCGCTGCTGCCGAAGGCGGGTGGCGCGTTTCGGCTGGGCATCAGCGGCGTGCCGGGCGTCGGCAAGAGCACCTTCATCGAAACGCTCGGGCTGCTGCTCATCGAACGAGGCCACCGGATCGCGGTGCTCGCGGTCGACCCGTCGTCCAGCGTCTCCGGCGGCTCGATCCTCGGCGACAAGACGCGCATGGAGCGGCTCTCGGTCGACGAGCGTGCCTTCATCCGGCCGAGCCCGGCCAGCGGCACCCTGGGCGGCGTGGCCGAGAAGACGCGCGAATCGATGCTCGTCTGCGAGGCCGCGGGCTACGACCTGGTGATCATCGAGACCGTCGGCGTCGGCCAGAGCGAGACCGCGGTCGCCGGCATGACCGACATGTTCGTGCTGCTGCAGTTGCCGAACGCCGGCGACGACCTGCAGGCGATCAAGAAGGGCGTGATGGAACTGGCCGACCTGGTGGTCATCAACAAGGCCGACCTCGACGAAGCCGCCGCCACGCGCGCGCGGGCGCAGATCAGCAGCGCGCTGCGCTTCCTGGGTCCGCACGCGCACGCCGGCACGCAGGTGATGCAGTTGAGCGCCTTGGCCGGCACCGGCCTGGCCGACTTCTGGCAAGTCGTCAGCGAATTCCATCAGCGCCAGCGCGCCAGCGGCCGCCTGGCCGAGCGCCGCCGGGCGCAGGACCAGGCGTGGATGTGGGAGCGCATCGAAGCCGGCCTGCGCCAGCGCTTCAAGAACCACGCGGCGGTGCGCGACGCGCTGCCGCAGATCACTGGCGACGTGCGGGCCGGCGTGCTGGCCGCATCGGTCGCCGCCCGCCGGCTGCTCGATTTGATGGATTGAAAGAGGAGATCTTCGCGATGCACGACATCACCCAACAACTGGAAACCAAGCGCGCCGCGGCGCGGCTCGGCGGCGGCGAGAAGCGCGTCGCCGCGCAACACGCGAAGGGCAAGCTGAGCGCGCGCGAGCGCCTGGACCTGTTGCTCGACGAAGGTTCGTTCGAAGAGTGGGACATGTTCGTCGAGCACCGCTGCGCCGACTTCGGCATGGCCGCGAACAAGATTCCGGGCGACGGCGTCGTTACCGGCTACGGCATGATCAACGGCCGCCTGGTCTTCGTCTTCAGCCAGGACTTCACGGTCTTCGGCGGCGCCTTGAGCGAGGCCCATGCCGAGAAGATCTGCAAGGTGATGGACCAGGCGATGAAGGTCGGCGCGCCGGTCATCGGCCTCAACGATTCGGGCGGCGCACGAATCCAGGAAGGCGTGGCATCGCTCGGCGGCTATGCCGATGTCTTCCAGCGCAACGTGCTGGCCTCCGGCGTCGTGCCGCAGATCAGCCTGATCATGGGGCCGTGCGCCGGCGGCGCTGTCTATTCGCCGGCGATGACCGACTTCATCTTCATGGTGAAGGACAGCTCGTACATGTTCGTCACCGGCCCCGAGGTGGTGAAGACGGTGACGCACGAGGAAGTCACCGCCGAAGAACTCGGCGGCGCGACGACCCATACCACGAAGAGCGGCGTCGCCGACCTGGCGTTCGACAACGACGTCGAAGCGATCCTGATGCTGCGCCGCTTCTTCAACTACCTGCCGCTGAACAACCGCGAGAAGCCGCCGCTGCGGCCGAGCGGCGACGCCGCCGAACGCCTGGACCTGTCGCTCGACACGCTGGTGCCCGAGCACCCGAACAAGCCCTACGACATGAAGGAGCTGATCCTGAAGGTGCTCGACGACGGCGACTTCTTCGAGCTGCAGCCCGAGAACGCGAAGAACATCGTGATCGGCTTCGGCCGGCTGGACGGCCAGAGCGTGGGCATCGTCGCCAACAACCCGCAGGTGCTGGCCGGCTGCCTGGACATCAAGAGCAGCATCAAGGCGGCGCGCTTCGTCCGCTTCTGCGACGCCTTCAACATCCCGGTGGTCACCTTCGTCGACGTGCCGGGTTTCATGCCGGGCACTTCTCAAGAGTACGGCGGCATCATCAAGCACGGCGCCAAGCTGCTGTATGCGTACGCCGAATGCACCGTGCCGAAGGTGACCGTGATCACCCGCAAGGCCTACGGCGGTGCCTACGACGTGATGAGTTCCAAGCACCTGCGCGGCGACGTCAACTTCGCCTGGCCGAACGCCGAGATCGCGGTGATGGGCGCCAAGGGCGCCGTCGAGATCATCTTCCGCGAAGACAAGGGCGACCCGGCCAAACTGGCCGCGCGCGAGGCCGAATACAAGGCGCGCTTCGCTAACCCCTTCGTCGCCGGCGCGCGCGGCTACATCGACGACGTGATCCAGCCGCACGAAACGCGCAAGCGGCTGTGCCGCTCGCTGGCGATGCTGCGCGACAAGAAGCTCGACAACCCGTGGCGCAAGCACGGCAACATTCCGCTGTAGAGGGCTTCGCCATGTTCAAGAAGATATTGATTGCCAACCGCGGCGAGATCGCGTGCCGGGTGATGAAGACCGCCAGGCGGCTGGGCATCCAGACCGTCGCGGTGTACTCCGAGGCCGACCGCGACGCACTGCATGTGGAGTTGGCCGACGAATCGGTGTGCATCGGCCCGGCGCCCAGCCGCGATAGCTACCTGGCGGCGCAGAAGATCATCGACGCCTGCAAGGCCACCGGCGCCGAGGCCGTGCACCCGGGCTACGGGTTCCTGAGCGAGAACGAAGACTTCGCCCGCCGCGTCGAGGAAAACGGCATCGTCTTCATCGGCCCGAAGCACCACTCGATCGCCGCGATGGGCGACAAGATCGCGTCGAAGAAGCTGGCAAAGCAAGCCCAGGTCAACACGATCCCCGGCTGGAACGAAGCGATCGAATCGCCCGAGCAAGCCGTCACCATCGCCAGAGACATCGGCTACCCGGTGATGATCAAGGCCAGCGCCGGCGGCGGCGGCAAGGGGCTGCGGGTGGCCTTCAACGATGCCCAGGCCTTCGAAGGCTTCGACTCGTGCCGCAACGAAGCGCGCAACAGCTTCGGCGACGACCGCGTCTTCATCGAGAAGTTCGTCGAGGAGCCGCGCCACATCGAGATCCAGGTCCTCGGCGACGCGCACGGCAACGTGGTCTACCTGCACGAGCGCGAGTGTTCGATCCAGCGCCGCCACCAGAAGGTGATCGAAGAAGCGCCGTCGCCGTTCATCAGCGACGCCACGCGGCGCGCGATGGGCGAGCAGGCGGTGCGGCTGGCGAAGGCGGTGAACTACCAGAGCGCGGGCACGGTCGAGTTCGTCGTCGGCAGCGACCAGAGCTACTACTTCCTGGAGATGAATACGCGTTTGCAGGTCGAGCACCCGGTCACCGAAGGCATCACCGGGATCGACCTCGTCGAGCAGATGATCCGCGTCGCCGCCGGCGAGGCGCTGCCGTTCACGCAGGAACAGATCCCGCGCCAGGGCTGGGCGATCGAATGCCGGATCAACGCCGAAGACCCGTTCCGCAGCTTCCTGCCGTCGACCGGCCGCCTGGTCCGCTTCCAGCCGCCGGCTGAAGGCAACGGCGTTCGGGTCGACACGGGGGTCTATGAAGGCGGCGAGATCCCGATGTTCTACGACTCGATGATCGCCAAGCTGATCGTCCACGGCAGCGACCGGCTGGACGCGATCGGCAAGATGCGCGAGGCGCTGAACGGCTTCGTGATCCGCGGCGTGTCGAGCAATATCCCGTTCCAGGCCGCGCTGCTGTCGCACCCGAAATTCATCGCCGGCGACTTCAACACCGGCTTCATCGCCGAGCACTACGCCGGCGGTTTCCGCGCCGAGGACGTGCCGCACGACGACCCCGATTTCCTGCTCGCGCTGGCCGCCGCGATCCACCGCCGCTACCGCGACCGCGCAGCCGGCATCGGCGGCCAGTTGCCCGGCCACAGCATCGTGATCGGCAGCGACTTCGTCGTCATCGTTCGCGGTCAGGGCGGGGCCGACCGCCAGGTGCCGGTTCGGATCGAGGCCGCGGATGAACTGGCCGTCAGCGTCGGCGAGCGCCGCTATGCGATCGTGGTGGATTCGGCCGTCGGCGGCATCCGCGTCAGCGGCCGCTGCAACGGCCGCCCGTTCACGGCGATGGCCGAACGCCACGGCCTCTGGCTGCGCGTCGAACACAACGGCCGCCGCATCGAAGCGATGGTCCTCGCGCCGCGCGCCGCCGAGCTGATGCGGCTGATGCCGTTCAAGGCGCCGGCCGACACGAGCAAGTTCCTGCTCTCGCCGATGCCGGGGCTGCTGGTGCAGATCGCCGTAGCGCCGGGCCAGCCGGTGCAGGCCGGCGAGCGGTTGGCGGTGATCGAGGCGATGAAGATGGAAAACATCCTGACCGCCACCCGGGACGGCACGGTCGCCGAACTCTTGGCCACGCAAGGCGAAAGCCTGGCGGTCGATC
>Ga0307513_10003194_pt1 | contig 22371 bp, 22 predicted proteins | sample 15_EM_MG_FD_202174 | JGI IMG/M metagenome (GOLD analysis project Ga0307513, IMG submission 202174) | Populus trichocarpa ectomycorrhiza microbial communities from riparian zone in the Pacific Northwest, United States - 15_EM | ecosystem: Host-associated > Plants > Roots > Unclassified | place... | reverse complement strand
GTTATGTGGCCGATTTCCAGCGCGTGTTCCAGCTCGAGGAGCTGCTCATCCGGCACCCAAACCACTGTCAGTCGAATTCCTCGTCAGAAAACCCTAATGGTATCTGGTAGTACTCACCGTTGAACCCTCCAGCGAGTGCAGCCCGCACCCCTGGTACTCCATCCTCAAACACAAGTCCCTTTGCCCGCTCGAGCATTTGTGCCTCACTGACAGCGCCCTCACTCCCATCAGCATTACCCCGTCCAACATCACGTCCCAACACTTCCCCCGCCGCGCGCAAAAACATGTCGGGATGGGGCTTCCCCCTCATCGTCTCCAACCACAACGGCCCCTTCTCCACGTCCTCCCCATGCTCCAGCTCACCCTCACCCTCACCCTCACCCTCACCCTCATCTCTCAACCCACCCCGTGCACTCCGCCTCACCCCGGGCTCGTCGTCCCCGCACACGACCCGCCCCTCAAAGCACGCGAACACGTCGCTCAAGTGGCGCGTCTTGGCCTCGACGTTACGCCTCGACGAGCCCGTCGCGAGGCAGATGGGCACCCCGTGCGCGTGCAGGTGCCGCACGAGCCGCGCCGCGCCTGGCAACAGCGGTACCGTCGGCCAGCGCGCATCCTGCAGCGCGCGCCGCTCTGCGAGGTAGTGCTCGAGGGTGTACGATGCTGGGATCGCAGAGGCGAGTGCGTCGAAGAGGTGGGCTGCTGCGGCGCGTTCCGCTGTGGGGGGTGCAGAGTGCGGAGTGCGGAGCGATGGGGCGATGTGGCGATGGGAATGCCGCGTTTTGGTCAGTCATCACGCGAGGAGAGGTGAGGTGAGGTGAAGAGAGGTGACGGGACGGGGGAATGGAGTAGGTGGTCAGATCAGTCGGTCATTTCGTCAAGTGGTCCGGTCTTTTTTTCACGGGTCTCAACCGATTGGGTTTCGGTTTGGTGCCATGGTATTGTCCATGAGGGTGGGAATGAGGAAGAGGACGTACGTTTGCCCATGAGCCCACTCTTGATCTCCCAGGTCATCTCCGCTCCGTAACGCGCCAAGATCTGGTCTTCTCACCCAGAAGAAGTTTGGTCGTCATATTGCGTTGGGTGGAGTCGGCCCGAACGGCAAACAAGTGTGTGGGAGAGGTACATCGAAGGGGATGCGACCGGTAACCGGGAGGGACAGAGCACCATGTCAGTACGAGGGAGTGTACCCAAGAAAATATACCGATAGAGGTGGAAATGGGACATGTAAACGCACTCGTCACCTCGGTATATACCCTTTCCGAATCACTGCAGAGCACCACATCAGATCTCGCATCGTCCAAAACGCAAGAAGCAAAGAAGCAAAGGCGGGTTCAGTAGCCGCTGGTGAGTGTAAACGCTGCACGTCACACCCAACACAGATCGACTGTGGTGGGGATGGTGAAGGAAACCGGAACCGCGCATGTGCAGAGAGAGGACAGAGCGCACATTAGCAGCCCGTCCATGTCAAACAGCACGTATTCGATATTCGTCTTTTGCTCTTGGCCGTGTTCCATCGTCGATTGTCGATCGTCGTCGTCGTCGGTCGTCGGTCGTGCGGATTCGAAACGAAAGAGTGTGGGTGCGTTTCTGCGTCCACGTCTAAACGTCCAAACGTTCCCAACGGGGTACGACGGGTATCACGGCGATTAATACTAAATGGGATGACGGATGGGCCGAAAGTGGGTGGTTGGCTGGGTTGACTGGGCAAGTGGCACTTTGGCAGCTAGGATGGATGGATACCCGGTGCGAGGTTGCAAAGTAACCTCCTTAGAGTTAAATAAATTGGCTAAAGCTCTTGCAATAAGTTGACATGAGTGTGGAAAACTAAATTTAACTGATGAGACGAGATGCCAATGGGACGGTAATCAACCTCCACGCGTGCGAACCGTACGGTGGTACCTGGTGACTACGCACCCCATCGCCGAGTGTCACGGAATAATGGAATGTCGAAAAGGCTTCTTCTTCTCTTGTGGCTCTCTGGTGAGCGGAACAGCGCGGCGAAGCGAGAAGCGAGGATCGGCGCGGGTTGCTGCGTCCGCGACCCGTTCGGACTGCTACGTACGTTCATTCGTTCATGTGGAACGAATGAACGAATGTGGTTCGTGTGGTGGGGGTCTGCGACTGGTCTGGTCATAGAACTCACCACCGAATCAAATTGCATGGCACATGCACTCTCACACACACCAAAAAAATTGAATGAATAAATAAATGGAATCACACGGTGAAGACGCCGTCTAGACGCCCGAGACGAGACCCGTCGTCTGCGAGCTCGCCCGCTAGTGACCGCTAGGGACCGGTGTAGGAAGGACAGAAAGGATCGGAGATTATGTGGGTTCTACGATTCTACGATTCTATGATTCTATGATGCTATGATTCTACGGTTCTATGATTCTATGATTCTGTAATTTCAACATTCGGATAAATCCGCAATTTCGCATGTCCAGTTTCGATCGCAACACGCAAACCGCCGTGCGTATGCGTATCGTCGCGGCCTTTTTTACCCCCTCCTCAAACAAACAACGGAGAAAAGAGGGTCGAAAAGGGGGGATAAGTGGACTGCGGGTTGCGAGATTGCGAGATTGCGGGATCATCCGGTTCTCTCTCCACCACGCGAGCGTACAGGATTCACACAATAAAAGGTACAGAAAAATATGCACGATTTTTATTCGTCTTTTTGAACGTTTTAATGAACAAAGATCTACGATGGAAAGGATGCAATTGCCTAAAACGGCGGGGTACATGAAAGGTGGAAGGGTAGTAAAAGTGACAGGTCGGGTGATGAAGGAAGAACCCTCTACTGGTACAGACATGAATGTAAAGAAAGGATGAGAATGCAAAAGATTATATGGGAGATAGTGATAAGTGAAGCGTGGGCATGCGAACCAACCGGCAGTGGTTGGTTCGCGACTAGCGTGGAACAGTATCGTTGTCGTTGTCGAGGGTTGTTCCGAAGTATCCGTGTGAGTGGATGGGGGTATACACAATTCCGGTTTTGGGAGGTATTCATGCATGAAATAGTCGAATATACGGTTGGTGGTTCCAAACGGCAGCGTGCCCAAACGGCCATTACATTACATCACATTGTCACATTTCAAACCTAATCGCGCTGACGGACGCACGACCACATCACGCGAGAAGGGACCCCTGTTCGCGCTCGCGCCTGGAGACACGGTGTTGGGGAACCTTGATCGTCCACTCAATCTCAGCGTACGACGGCGGGGCCTCTTTGGGGGGAGCGAGGAAGTGTGGTGGGATGGGGGGCACGGGGGGCGCGTGGTGCGCACTGTACGCGGGTGTGGGCGTGGACATGGACGTAGACATGGACGTGGGCGTGGATGGGTGCTGCACTATTGGGACTGGGTGTCGCGCGGTGTCTGCCGGGAGCTCGTGGTACGCGATCGGGGGTGTGGACGGCGGCGTGCTAAAGGGGGTCGAGTGGTGTATTGTGGGGCGGAGGTAGTTGGAAGAGCGGGAACGGCTGAGGGTGCGGGTGATGTAGTGGGTGCTAGTCGGGGATGAGGAGTAGAACGGGTCCGAGTCGCCTTCGAGAAGGTCGAGTTTCGGGCGGGTGGGACTTGCCAAATTGAAGTTGGTGGAGATAGGCGACGAAGGAGGCGAAAGTCTTTGGCGGAGACTGCGCGAGGAGAGGGGTGGGGAGGAAAAGTCGGGTGCGTTAGGAAAGCGTCGCCAGTCGTCATGGGCGGTTGTGAGGAGAACAGAGGTGATAATGAGATACTCCAAGAGCCGGACGGACACACTAGAGTACTGAGACTGTCGCGGATCCGCATTCAGGGCGGCGGAAAAAACGGACAATTCACCCGGTTTGGTCGGTGTTGATGGTTGCAGGGTAGCTACCGCGGTGTGGCACGTGCAGGCGAGACTGCAAAGGCTGCATTGATAGTGGTCGCCTACCCGCTTCCACCTAAAGGTCCCTGTTGTATTCGGGAGCTGGAACTTGCGAGAACTGGGTAAAGAATGAAGAGAATCAGACGGGGAACCTGGCAGACGGCTAGTGGAAACACGACTGACTTGCCCATGATAGACTTCTTGAAGAGGGAGTCAGACGGCTCCGTGCGCCCGTCAATGAAGACATTGGCGACAGGCTCTTTAGCCTTTGGTGACGGAGGCTGGGCCAGGGGCCATTCGACGGAAGCTGAGAGCTGACTGGCGCCATGGGCTGGATCGCAACGGGAGAGCGTAGTGATATTGCCCTCTGGAAGGTAGTTAGAATGTCTGCGAATGCGAATACGATGCGAGTGCGAGTGCGAGTGCGAGTGCGACTTACCGGTCTGGAGGGCGAAGAGAGGGGCACCACGGGTGTCTGTGAGCACAGAGTCGAGGTGGTTGTCCGAGTTGAGGCGAAGGGATATGAGAGGCAAGGGGAGGACGGTTGGGAAACGAGGACACATGCGGGGTACCAGAAATCAGATATCAGAAACCAGGGGCTGGTTATATGAGGGCTGGAGTTACGCGGGCTGGTTCTGGTTATATGGCGGCGACGCGGCAGGCGCTTACTGGGTGGTAGCTTGAGGGGAACTCGGGCGTTGGGTTGGACGGGATTATATAGGTGCGCAGAACTCACAGAACCTCACAAGAACGTGGAGCACTATTGGACATGATGGATTTGTCAAGCATTGTCAAGCATTCGACATGGGATTGGCCGGTTCTTTGAGCAGGCGCCAACGCCAACCAGCAAGTCTCCGACACGGTGACACACACACACACACGCGCGGGCATCCATCCATTCTGCAAGCGCTTACGCAATCTTCCGATCCGTGCCGGGTCATTTGCCGTCCCCCACGCAGTTAGGTCCCCCACCCCTCCAGCCTCCGAACTCGATGCCACGCGTGCGGCGGATCTTCCGTCTCCGTCTCCGTCGCACTCCCTACTCCCTTCCTTTACGCCATTACGCCACCACCGGAACTCATCTTGCACCGGAGGGAGGTAACCAAGAAATTCTCAAATACTACTTTAGAGACTAGTTATTATCCGCATTCCGCATTCCGCATTCCGCATTCCGCATCACCATCTTATTTCCATGTCCATCCTTCGTTCCATCACCACCTCCTCTCACACATATCCCGACACATCCTGATAGGAGATGGGACCCACTCAAACCCTAGCTACCACTACCGACAAGCTTCCGATTCGCCCAAGCGGCAACCAAGTTCGCGTGGTGGGGGTGGGAGGTGCGAGGGAGAACCAAGCCCAAGCTCAACGTCGTCCTTCGCGACCAACGAATACCGAACCAAGTCCAAGTCCATCACTTCATTACACAACACAGCAACTCCGGCAACTCCAGCAACTCGTCCCAATCGAACCCCCAACGCTAACTCGACCCGTAAGGGTAGCCTCACTCAGGAAGTCCCCCTTGAGGTTGCATACCAACGTCCCTCTATGAGCAAGACCCGCCCGTTCTATCGGACTCCCCACCATATCCATATCCAAATCGAAGCCAATCTCCCCCCGTATGCTCGGTCGAATCCCTCCGTCGGAGCACTTGTTGCACTTGTTGCACTTGTTGCACATGCTACTCATGCTACTCATCTACTCTACTACTAAGCGCCCCGTAACCGTCGCACCTGCTTCGTCAGCCACTGTCGTTTCCAACAGCTACAGAGTCAACTCCACGTCCCAAAATACCGAACATTACTAATATTACGAACACTCTCGGGCTTCTCGCCGTTTGTATACTTGTATCAACTGCGATACGCAATTTTCCTCTTTTCTTCTCTTCATTTTGCTTGTTGCGCGCACAGGTAGAGTTTCGACGGACGTGACGGCGGTGCCTGCCGCCTGCGCAAACCGCAGCGCCTACTTGTACTTGAACGTCCTCCCCTCACACACGAACCACGCTCGACGCAGCCCACAGTTACCTCAAGGTCTCTTATTACCACAACTAGCCATTTAAAGACATGGCCTTCCTCTGCTGCTGCATGTCGTTGAGCCGCTCACAGATGCCCGACCTCTCGCTTTCCCTCGTCTCTTCCTCAGATACCTTCCTAAACGCTCTCATAGTAGATAAGGACACCAGAAAGCCAGTTTACTCTATTGACACCGTCGAATCCCTCACCTCGATTGTGCGCCGGACGCCTCCGATACCCGCGCACCGCGGCCGCGAACATCGCACATGTGCCCACATCGCGTCCTCTACCTCTCAGAGTCTTGTAGCGAGCGTCCAATGGCCAGAGCGCTCGCCCCATATCGTCCCCCTGCGCCCTGGCGCTCCGCAGTCCAGCAAGCTTGTCAATCCCACACGAGATGAGGACAGTGTCCGTGTTCACCTCGACGATGGTTCTGTGATTCCTCTTCCTCGATTCCTTAAGCGCCGGAGCCAAGCCCTGTACGTTATGTTCTGCCTTCGTTGCCGTATCGTCCACTTCTCGCTCCGTTTCCATCGGTGACGCTTCGACTGATCATTGGTCAAACCCACATCCTTCGTCTATTCACTTTGATCGATGTAACTCCCACACGGACATCCGATTGCATATTTACCAGCGCTGGCACCTTCCACAAGTTTCGCATCCCCGGTTACCCCGCAACGTTCAAGTGGAAACGCAATGGACGGAAGTACCAAGTAAGTTAACCAATAAGTGTTCGCGATTCCCACCCCTCCGCTCCCCACAAAACGCACTATACGTCATCCATTCTCTTTTTAACGTCAAAAACGATCGTCGGATTGCTGACGCGACACGTGGCGGGTTTGTGTTTGTGTTTGACTCTGACAGCTACGCGCGACGGGCATCCGATCCCTCTTGGCCGAACTCACGTCGGACACGTTGACCGCAAGCATCGAGCTGAGCATCTACGGCGCGTTCATCCCCTCGCACCACGACCAGGACCAGCCGGGGTCCGTCTCGTCCGTCCTGCTCGACTATACCCTCCTCACCGCGCTACTGCTCGTCACGCCCCTGCGCGAGTGGACGCGCTTCTCGCGCCAGGTGCGCTCCGTCGGCGGTGTCTCGAGCGCGTGGGGCGATGGCGATGGCGACGGTGAGAGCGACGAGTGGGAGGAGCCTAGCCGGTTTCGATGGGGTCGCGCTGGCTCCCATACGCACGGAAACGGAAACGGACACGGACACAGGTCCGGACATGGACTTGGACAGGGACATGGACTTGGATTTGGGCGACAACGGCAGTGGCAGTGCCAGGACCAACGACTGTGCAGGGGACAATGTCGAGACGGCGGCGACAGCGGCGGCGGTGAAGAAGAGGTAGACGGGTGGGAGGCCACATCGGACGAGATGCGCGAGGTTGCCAATGCTGCGCTCTTTACCGCGTCGCGGTTTGCCGCCAGGCGGAGGCGGACGAGCATCGCGACGACTGCGAGCACCGACACGGGCAGGACGCTTGTCACCCCTCATCCAACGATCGTCATACCCACCACCCACACGACTGGCGGTAGTGCCGCACACGCGCAGGAGGTTGTCAGGCGCGCACTTGCAGTCGATTTGGAGAGGGACCTTGGAGACAACTCGTGAGAGCTCCGTGGTGGATTTTGAGCGCAGAAGCAAAGGACTACAAGGTTATGGGTCTCCTATACGTTATACGTCTTTCTCATAAAAAGAACGGTTGTACGATCTTACTTTCATTGGTGAACTGAGGGATTCCTAGATATTTCGTGTACATTCATACAAAGCTTTCTACTACTCTACCTAATACTGACGCCAATACTCGGGCGCGAGCGTGTGTATTTGGCCAAACTTTTGACCTCACCGACGGGACTAACGCGCGTAGGACTGACGAACCTGGCCGGAGATAGGCTACCAAAACCCTGGTCCACCACAGACGATAGACGACAACAGGAAATTAAGAGTGAGCCCTGATGAGTCTCTTGCCAGTCACCCTCCACATCACCCTTTGCGCCGATTCGCCCCTGTCATTTCCCGGCCTCAGCGACCTCTATCCTGACTCGAATGAACCGGAGAAAAGCCATCTCCGTGTCCTGTTACTCATTTCGACAAGCGAAAACCGTTCACCTGTTCCTACCATCTCCCTTTTCGGGCCTAGGCCCTCGTTCGCATGGAAGATTCGATCCCCCCAAAGCGCCTCATTGTCGGGCAACCGCGTTGATAAGCTGCAAATTAATATATATATATATAAATCGGAAACTAGGGTCGGCACGGCAAAAATGAGGCAGGGGCGGCTAGACTAGACTTACAGGGTCCAAAGGTGGATGCCTTGGACGGTACGCGAGGAGAGCAACGTGGGAATCAAAAGAGCTTCTCCAAAGGGTCGATGATTACCCCGATCTGCACCCGCACATCAGTAATTGGGCTGGGAAACTGAGAACCCGCCGACCAAACTCACCCGCTTCGTAACCCTGGGCATGGTACCTCTCTGGAACCCCTTCCTCGTATTCCACTCCATACCAAGCGGGACTTCCATCCGCCGCTCAAACTGCGCTTTGCTCGTGTACGGGAACGGCAAGTCCCCAACGAGATACTTCTCCGCCTTCTTGTCTTTCTTCTCGGAAATGATGACGTGCGATTTGCCCGCGTCTTTCCGGCTTGATGGGTCGATCCCTGGGAAGTGTTTGATGCGCTCCGGTTTGGGAGGCGGTTTCGTCAGACCAGCCCCGCCCCAGGAGCCCTGAAGAGGATAAAAGAAGAAGAGTAAGTATTCTACGGGGTGGTACGGATGATAAGACGATAGTTGGTTGGCGTACCCAGCCCGGTAGTGTAGCATCAACCGAGTGAGGCGCGTCTTGCTCAAGCTCCTTGCGTTTTTCCTCCTCAAACTCCTGCGGTGCCTGTTAGCGACACAATGGATACCACAAGACATAAAATACGCACTGCGATAACATTATCTCCGGCAAAGGCCATTGCCACTAGCTCTCGCTGCTCGAAAGTGGTCACACCCTTCTTACCTTTCCTCCGAGCCACTAGCTTGGCCTCCTGCTCTTCCCTCTCTTCGTCTTCGTCTTCATCCTCGAATCCACCGGCTACCTTTGCACCATTGGTAACTGGAGCATCTGGTTGCGCCTGGCTCTTAGGTGTGGGTGCCGGCCGAGCAGGAGCAATCTCCAACTTCAGTACCTTCCCAACGTCAATGTTCACAACTGCGTCCTCTTTAGCGTCCTCTTGCGCTTCGGCGGCTTTTCTTTGTCGCTTCTTGAGAGCATTTTTAGAGAGGGTGGCCGCGTCACTGTTCTTGCCTACGACTACCGCGTTCTTCCTCTTGGAGACCTTTCCAGAAGCGGTACCAGCCGATAACCATGGATTGAGGGCCTCTGCGGGGGCATGCGCAATCGAGGGTGTGGTCGAGGATTCGCGGAGAGTGAGCACGGGCGAGGATTTGAGGGTACTTGCATCGGAGGCGAAGCGTGCACCGCTCTGGGAAGACGTTAGTGAGAGGGTGAAGTATTGTGCTAGTGTACATACTGCTTGGCCTGGTTTGAAAGTAACACGACCCCCGGTTCGCTGGACGGTGACCAAGGGCCCAAGCCCATCACTGTCATCAGCAGGTACTTGGACTTGATCTAACATCTGTAGCTCTTCTTGGAATGAATCTACTTCAGCGCGAGCCCGTTCGGCTTCGCGGGAAAGCCCCTCCTGCATAAACTTCATCTGCATGACTCCACCCTCCTTCTTCCTTACGTTTAGTCCTTCAGTCTCGGCGTCGTCGGCCTCATTCAACTCTCTTAACTTGTCGATCGCTTTGGCTTTGATCTCGTCTTCATCTTCATCTTCATCTTCGTCGCTATCGTCAGACTCCGACTCCGAGCCAGAGGCAGCACCAGCGATTCGTCTTCGGAGCTTCTCTCCCCTTTCGTGCATCTCCATGACTTGTCGCCGCCGGTCGTCGTCCAGTTCGCCGCCGGTCTGCCGGTGCTTCATCGCCTGAGCCCACTTGCCCATATTCTTATGTTTGAGTGTCGCCCTCTCTCTCGCCCGGTCCACTTCGGCTTTCATTTGAGCCTCTTCATCGAGCTCAGCCGGTTCGGCACCGGCTGCGGTTCCAAGCTTTTCGGCGAGCTTGACCTTCTCTTTCCGCTTCAGTTTGCGGTAGGTCTTGCTCTTGATCTTTGCGACTCGCTTTGCTTTGATGTCTGCTCGGAACATCAAATCACGCATTTGACGAAGCTCAGCCCGTCGTTGAGCGGCGTCCTCGGGGGTGAGGTCTTGCATCTTCAGGTCCTCCGTCTTGGAAATATCTTGCTCGCGTAGCTCGGCTGCTTTGAGGAGCTTATCCACTGCCGTCTCCAGCTCCGTGGTCGGCTGAAAGGAGTCAGACGTAAAGTATCAAACCAGAGGGTCGACATACCTTGAACTTGGATGCTAGTTCCGCTGTACTAGTCTTGGGAACTGTAGGGGCTTGTAGAGGGAACGACAAGTGTTCCGCCTATCATTTTCGTGCATCAGGTCAGGTACGAATAGCATGTCGAGGATCAAATACCTCGCGAATGCGCTTCATTATCGGTGCCCACTTCTCAACCTCGATCTTAGTTGTCTCGTAGGCAGCCTCACGATTGATGCGATCTTGTACGCGCGTAGGCAGCGGGGCGAGTAACGGAGCACCTTTGGCGGTTTTGAGGGGCTTGATGGCATTGGTAAGAGACAATAAAGAGGATGAAGGGAGTTCGCCTTGTAGAGGGGCAAGGAGATCGGCGAGCTGGAGCTTATGCCCATCTGTAGCCAAGTTTAACCGGATGCTGCGGGTCAGCACAGTTTACATACCCATTGCGGTCGAGGCAAATTCGCCTTCTGCAGCCCCTTCCGTACGTTCTTGTAGTATCCGTCGTTTCCACGTAGCCCTCTCCTCTGCTGAAGGTTCGAGTTCATCGGCTTTCCGCTTCTTCAAACTGGATGTCGTCTCCAAACTACCAATGAAGTCACCGAGCGCTTCAATAGCGGCAGATTGGTTGTCCTCGTCCTCTCCATCCGAAGGCATGAGTGGCTCTTCATCACTCTCCCCTCGATTGCCGGTGGGTGTTGGCTCGTCATCTCCTCCCTCAGAGTTGGACTCCTCTGCGGACTCCACGTCTATTTGTGCCTGGTCATCGAGCATAGTCGATAGATCAACCATCCCCCCCATTTCTTCTTCACCAGGATCGGAGGATGTAACCTCGTCGTGTTCTTCAGTGGTTCTTCTTCGCCCGTTTAGCCCGTTCCTCACTTTTTTGGGCTATAATTTGCATTAGTATAGCACAGTAAGCGCATAACACCCGGTATGACGTGCCTTGAGCTTGAACGCGCCAAAAGTCTCCTCATCAGTAGCATCAAAAGCCTCGTCGGAGTCAATATCTTCGTCATCTTCGCTAAGTACTACTCCATCCTCCCCCGACTGGAGCTGCCGCCGCACCCGCTCGATTTCGACTGGTTCCAAATCATCTTGATCTCCCAACTCTCGTTTCTCTTCCTTGGTGAGATCAGTAGACACATGGCTCCTTCTGTGTTTTTCTTTGGCGTCGTCATCGAAGTCGTACACATCCATGTCTTTGGATCGGTTTCCCTTGATTCGCTTCTGAAAACCGGCAGCATTTGCACGCTTGCGGCCGACAATAGACTCTTTTGACTTATTCCTCTTAGTGTGGTGCTTTGTCGATGACTGAGTTTTGACTTTTCCGGCCATTCCGAAAACTTCAGTTAGGCGAGCAAGTCGAAGGTGTATTTTGCTCTTGTTTGGGCTGACGACTTCGACTTCGACCGCCCTTCTCGTTCGTTCCATTTTGGGAAATTACTTGGTTGGATGCTTCCTGGACGAGACGCCCCTCTATACCACGACAAACCGTACGTGTCAGTGTCGAAGGGCTTGCTCATGCGCGGGAGACAGAGAATTGCAATTGTCTTCTTTGCGCTCATCATTGGAGCTGTACTCTGGTGGCAATATAAGAGTCCTCCAACACTCGACTGGTCAACGTCTGGGCAGAGTGTTACCGTTGATGAGCTCGAGGTGAGACTCGGGTGTTAATTCAGACCTCAACTTGACGAGAGTGGTGCAGGGCTTATTATATAGACTATCAACCAAGCAAGCACCACTGCCATCGGACTTGAACCCCGACGTATCGTTGGAACCTGCGGTGCTTGCGGGCCAGCCTGTCGAAATTCCACTGTGGAATAAGCAAGTCCTGAACTGGCAGCGCTCGAACCCAGTAGTGGTGTTTAGCAAAGTGAGTCGTTGTCTACGTCGTTGCACTTCTGATTATTGACTTACACGTAGACTTACTGCCCGTACGTGACCCCTGGGACGTCGGAACATGATAGTAAGCATTTATGCAGATATTCTAAGCGCGCCAAAGCACTCTTAGGCGAATATGCCATGCGAAAATCACCAGTCATCATTGAAGTGGATAGCCGACGTGCGTCACTACGCTGACTGGTGCATAATATTCTGACACACTGGACTATCAGCTGATGGTCAGCTCATCAAAGGCCTGCTCACTCGTTTGACAGCCCATAGTACCTTTCCCAACATCTTAGTGAACGGCAAATCGTTAGGTGGCTCTGACGACCTAACCGCTCTCCATGAGAGCGGAGACTTGAGGAATATATTGCGATCTGTTGGAGCTCTCTGATCCTGTGGATGTGGGTCAAGGATGTGGGTCAAGGACCAGGATGAAGAGAGCGGTGCGTGTCTATATTTCTATTGCTGTTCTCTACACTTGGGCTCCTGCAGACATACTATTACTTGAATCATCAGCGTTGTTTAGTATAGGACTACTGATATCCTTGATATTGGCTTTGAGGCCGAATACGAAGTCAAGACGAGCCCCCGCTCTGCTGCTATCACTGGACCACACAAATAACACAAATAGTATCAACAATGAGCTCTACTTCCCTATTGCCGCTCAATTCAAGATGCGCTTCTTTCTGTGCTCTCCTGGCGATAGCCTATGCTTCCTATGCGCTTTGCTACTGCGGACAGCGTAGATAACTCTCCCATATCCGGACTAAGCACATCGTACTTCGCAGCCTGCTCGTGAGATAATGATACCCCAGCGACAATGACTGGACATATCCTTCGTTCGTTACTGGTGACGTTAGCGACTGCCCTGTTATATCTCAGTCAAGTGTACTCACCGTCACTTGCATTGCCAGGGTACATCATAGCATGTATCAAGTACCCTCCTGTATCTATGTCAATCATAACCTGCTCTAAGCTGTTTCATACTTCTTACACGCGGTTCCCACACTTGATTATGGGTCAGTCATACACACATTGGAGCCGGATATGCCCGCTTATGGACTGGGACACTGCATACGATCACTATATCTGTCCGAGCTTTTCCCAATAGACAGAAACGATCGTTGAAATTCCAACATTGGGCTTTGTGCGTGCTTGCCACGCGTTTTTCTTAATTTGTTGCCTGCATGATATACACTCCAGGATAGGCTGTAATGTAGCTCCTTTTAGTGGCTGGAACACGCGTGATTACGGCAATATCTCATATTTCAGGTAAACAATTAGTGGATGATTACATGGTCAGGATTTGTGTTTCCCCTACTTGGTGTACAACTGTATGCCCGGGTTGCTAGTTGTTTTATGTACATGCTTGTTGGACTGGACCACGTCTGACTTGTATCTGGTAATTGTGTTGGCTATAGTACTGGGAACTGTCTACCTCAACACATGGGCTCCACAAAGAATGAACCTGACAACTGACCTATGTGACGTACCTTATATATATACCTATTGTACATTTCATTTCATTTTTCCGCAGCCCGTTCTGGTGGACCGCTGGTTTTGCTCCTGACTGAGAGTGCCTCATATGGTCTTCGATAAATTTACACACATATTGGGTAAACCTTAAACTGTCTACATTTGTGTTATTGGAAGTTTATAGTGCGATTTACGCGCCCAATTGTGGGTACCAAAAATGTCGCTGGATGACCGGGAAAATACTCTATATAGGGCGCAGTTGAAAGGTCAGTTCTCTTATGCCACGTTCCATGCAGGTCCAATCGCAAGAGCAAAAGAAAAATGCAGAACTTTTATCGTTGCTACATCAGCTCCTGGGCCCAAACACAATTGAGACGAAGGAAGAGTTGCGTGGAAGAGAATCGAATGTCTTAATTGGCATCACGTTCAAGCCGGGTGCACTCCTCGAGGGATATCCCACTATGAAGAACGAATGCTCGCGGGCCATCAATGAGGGCTGTACTGGCTGGGCGCGGAATCTGATGAGGGAACACAAGACCGACCTTGATGTGAATTTACGCGCATGCGGGTATTTTGGGATTGGTCTATCGTGTTGGAGTTGATGATTCCTCTAACTAAAAGGCCGGGTAGTGTAGTGGTAACACGCCCTTACTAGATATGGGGAGGTCCCGGGTTCGAACCCCGGCTTGGTCGTTCTTTTCTCTCTAACATATCGAGGCTGCCACGAAGCGGGGTATTGGTGGAGCACCAGTTGAAGGAGGAGCGCCCACGGGCATCTAAATATCCTGCTGATGGACTTCCCCGAACGCATTCTGGCATCGTGTCATGATTCTCGAGGCTATGCCTGCGTCGATGTTCGCTCTTTGAGCCCGAAGACCTTCTCGAATTCGGAACACCAGCGGGCGACATGACGAGCATTTCTGAGAGTCGACCCTTTCATTACCAGCGGTAATCTGGGAGGTTACCCCAGCCGATTCTCAAACAGGTTTCTGCGTAGAAGCTGCTTTGTGTGTAAGTGAGAAGGTCCCAAGAACCTGGCGATGTCACAAAGGACAACACAACGCCGAGAGCATAGACATATTGAAGATGTCTTCAGAGGGAAGCGCCCAGAGATTCGAACTGGTCTCTACCACCTCAGTCTACCTCCAAGATTCTGCCTTATTCTATCATGTCTGCTACCGACACAACTACCGTCAAAGCCTCCTGCTACTGTGGCAAAAACAAATTCGATCTCGTCTTCCCAACCTCATCTCTCCCGATCAGCACAGAGCTCTGCCACTGCGATGGATGCCAACGAGTCTCAGGGGTGCTCTTCATCAGCTACATCGAAATCCCTTACAGCCTCATCGCCGATCCAGAGAACCCCCCTCCCAATCTAAAACTCTATCGCTCCTCTGCTGAAGCCAAGCGTTATTTCTGCGATACTTGTGGTGCGCACATCGCGTTCTATGGATGGGACAAGTGGCTTGTCGCCATCGGAAATTTGGAACGTGTCGATGGAGTGTCGAAGGTTGCGTGGCACCAGTTCGTAGAGGATACGATTGATGGTGGGATGACCAACTGTCTTCAAGATGGGTTGCCTATGTGGGTGGGGTATAAAGGACAGGATGCTTTCAAGCCGGCCGAGGCACCAAAAGAAGGGAAGCCAGTGAGGGAATTGTTGGCGGGGAGGTGCCACTGCGGTAACCTGAAAATGACTATCCATCGTCCATCCTACGCGGATATCACCGAGAAAGACGCGGGGAGATGTTTGCGAAAGGATTTGAGACGGTGGCGTGCCACTCACTGTCTTTGCACCTCTTGCAGAAGAACCTCAGGGTTCTCTTGCACTTCTTGGGCGTTCATTCCAAAGCAGCACATTGATATCGACCCGAGCACCAAGCTTGAAACTTTTAATAGCTCGGAAGGCATCGAGAGACAGTTCTGCGGGACGTGTGGGGCGACTGTGTTCTACGAGTGTGACAGGTATCCCATTTGCTACGACGTTGCTCTCGGACTATTTGAGACGGACAAGCGCGGATTATGGGAGTTTCTCAACGACTGGTTCGAATTTGAGCAGTGGGATAAGATGAAGTATACAGAAGATGCAGTGGATACTGAATTCAAGGAGAGGTTGCTTGGAGGATTGAAGGGGCTTATGGAATGAGTCACCGGGATATTTAATGACCCAGTATCGAACCGCTCGAACTGAAGAAATGAAACGTGTTTTGTCTTCCGCGCAGTCTGCACAGTGTGTATTATTTTAGGTCCGCATGCTCGTGTGATCTGGAGGCTGAGTGGCGCAGATCGATTTGCGCACGGTCAAAGCGTTATGACTTTATCTGTCATTCAGGTGCACTAACTACGAGTATATTCAAAGGAATGTTTGTATGGCCTATCTACCAGGGACGTGTGTACCCTCTATTACTAGTATTTTCCTAATATTAGAACATGAATTGTGACTTTGGGGTTATCGACGCGCGTATCTCCAGCCAGCTGTGGTTGTTGCAAGTTTGTGGGGCCATGTTTGGTTGGTGTACCCGGCGGAGTTCGAAACTAACAGATTTCATCCCTTGTCGGCCAGTAGCTTGGTTTACTTATAATAAACTTATAAACCATAAGCGTCTCTCCTCTGCGCTGCTGTCTCTCCAACACCGTTTTTATTTCAGAGCACATACGGTGAGTCGAGGTATTCCTGTTGGCGTGAACGGTGCCCATGGTGCTCATAGAAAACCCATAAATCTAGTGTCGCGCTTGGGGCCACTCCAATCATTATAGTAGCCCGCCAAAATGCTCACTCTCTCGGTCCTGTCCGTCGCCCTTGTCATCTTCTCCGGTCCGTCATCGCTTGTTGGTCTCGATTTTTTTATGTTGATATGTTCCTGTAGCTGCTGCTCTCTCCGTTGACAAGAGGCAGGCCGACGAGTTCATTATTCCCGAGTCTTGCGAGTCAGTCTGTACCGTTCTTGGTCAAATCTTTATTCGCGTCGCGTATGGGGACCTTGCCTCCACCTGCACGGACACCACCTCGTCTGAAATCACCACTTGTCTCGCATGCGCTGTCAACGCTGATCCCTCTGCCTTTACTGCCGATGTCCACGACCGACTCCAGGTGTGTCGACGTCGTCCACTTCGCTACGACACAAGACTTATCGTGTGCGCAGACCGCTATTGATGACTACGTTGCAGCCTGCTTGGCAGTTGGTGCGACCATTACTCCCCCAACGCTCGGCGCTCCGACCAGCGACAAGTCGACTGGGGCTGAACCCGGCACTAATGCTGTCACCAGTACCAATGCTGCCAGTACCACTGCCGGGGCCACCGACACTCTCACCAAGGCCGCAACCACTGGCACTGGAGCGTCCGCATCGGCGAGCTCCACTGGTGCTGCTGTGAACCTCAAAGCTCCTACTACTGGATTTGCCCCCGCCATTGCCTTTGTTTCCGCCTTCCTCGCCTGAGGACCCCGATTCCGGATATCGATTCTTGAGGACTGATCCTCATCAGGCAGTGCCTATTCATTCGTGCTTATCTTGGCTGTACATACTGTGATAGTCCATGGTCCTTGCTTTTGTCCTACCGCCGGAAGTTAGGACTCTTGACTTGCTTCCGTTACTTCGGTTACTTGCTTCCGTTCACTCCGGCGATGGCCACGCAATCATGAGCGAGGCCGCGACCACACAAGCTGATTTAGACAACCGCTTTCCCTATCCACCAAGTTCTAAAATCGAAATACTCGAGGAAGACCAGCACGCAGATCATGAACAGCCGAAATTATCTCGTTGGCATCGGGCTGCTGATCTGTGTAGTCATTCTGTGGACATTCTCAAGTTTTTTGACACAAGTAACGTCCATCAGTCTTGGTTAAGACCAGAGTTTCATCAAAGACTACGCAGGACCTCTTCGAAGTCGAAGGATATGATAAACCGTTCCTGTACGTGTTCGTGTGTAGTTCTTTTTGAACATTTGCTGAGGTAAAGTAAAGAGTTACATACCTCAACACCAGCTCGTTCATGCTATACCTGCTGCCGTTCGCGTTTAAATCTTGGAGAGATCGACGGCGAAATGGACGGTCGCATGAGGAATACCAATCTATACCAGAAACCGAACCGGTACGTAGTGCCCATAGGTTATATATTGAGAACAAAGCTGAGCGTCTCATACAGCTCCTGCGCTCCAGGAATCCATCAGAGGCTACAGCGCCGAATTTGGCTGACGCTGGAGGGGCGTTGAAGGACGACCACCTTTCGGGAGCACCTCTTACTACAATCCAAACCGCACAACTTGCGTCCGTTTTCTGCTTTTATTGGTTTATTGCCAACTGGTCTGTCAATGCCTCGTTGAAGTATACGAGCATCGGCAGCAGTACGGTGCTCGCCAGTACAAGCGGTATGCAATTAATCTGTCCTAGTGTGATCCTCTCCTCACGTTAAGGTTCGCAGGCTTGTTTACCCTTCTGATGGGGAGGATATTGGGCATCGAAGCACTCAGTATGCAAAAGATTGCCGCGGTTGTTACCAGGTAAGCGCGATAAAAGTTCCTCTCGTCGTCGTTGCTGACCCTATGCGTAGCTTTGCTGGGGTATTCCTTGTCTCGCTAGCCGACTCGTCATATTCTGGAACAGGCGGCAAGCCAGCAGACCTACGGCCTCCACCACTAAATCCTCTCCTGGGCGACATCCTTGCCCTGTTATCGTCTCTGTTCTATGCGCTCTATGTATCGCTACTCAAAGTCCGAATACGCGACGAGTCTAGGGTCGATATGCAACTTTTCTTCGGCTTTGTGGGCCTCTTCAATGTTGTCACACTATGGCCGCTGGGACTTGTGGTACATTATCTAGATGTTGAGCCTTTTGAATTGCCGCGGAATTGGCAGGAGTGGTTCAACATTGGGATTAACGTGAGTGTCTGTAGGTCCATATAGACCCATCACTTATTTGCTATACAGATGCTTGTGACATTCTCGAGCGACTTTATCTATGTGATTGCCATGCTCAAGACCACTCCGCTCGTCGTCACAATCGGACTCTCCTTGACGATACCCATGGCTGTGCTCGGGGACTTTGCTCTAGGCAGGAGTGGGACTGTGCTGGGTCTCCTTGGTGCCGCCCTCGTGTTGGTTGCCTTTACTGCGATCGGATTTGAGGATGCCAAGCCACAAGAGTTGCCCGAACCTTTGTTGGTGGTGGGAGATGACCTCTCAATAGACATACGAGATGAAGGAGATGGATACTCGTATATAGACGAGGAGCAAGAGACACGGGGACGATCTCGAGTCCGCATTCAACCCGGTGGGCCGCCCTCACAACGAGGGCCCAATCCTGCCTCCCCATGACTTGTAGGTTGTGTTATGGACTCGTGTGTCATTGCTTTACCCCAAGCTTCTGTTTTCTGCGTTTTAGAAGATTCATGAATCGTCTTCCGCGCCGTGTCGGGTTGCGTGCTTGATTCATGTTGTGCTAGCTATCTGTTATTGATATTCACGTATATACGGTTACTGCTCTCGATGCACATACAACAAGGTCTTCGAAGGGCTGCCTCGAATTCTAACAGGTTATGGGCTATGCCCGCGCTCATGGGCAGTAGGTGACCTAGATCAGTCTGTCCAGCAGTCCTCATGAGCATCTTGCTTCGATTGCCTTTCGTCTTCATCAGGTAACCGTTAGTAGCAGTCCGACTTCTGTCGGAATATTGGTGTTCTCGTCATCCCATGTGTGCAACCCTGAAGCATCTTACTGGAAACGTGTATGCGCTAACGACCGAGCACCGGTCATATGCAGGTTTGCAAACCGAGTCCCTGTGTCAGCGTTGGTTTTCCATTCTCATTTCACATATATTTGACGCATCGTTTAGTGCTTAGGTCGTGTCCTTGTATATGGTAATAGGACAGGAGTTACCGCCCCTTCGAACCTTGGGGCTCGATTTTCGTCAACTGCGTGCTCGATTCATTGGTACTGAATATCTGTGATCCCAGATTTATAGTTACTGCTCCAGATGCAAATACAACAAGGTTTTCGTATTCGTCTCGAGTTCTAAAAACCAAAACTACGGCCTCCTAGGGCGCTTGTCGAGGACTTAATTTTGAGCGCGCCTCGTTTCGCAGACGCTCCGCTCTCGATTAGTTGCTCATTTTATATCTTCGTAGCTACGAGCATGACACGCGTAGCTCTCCTCTCTGTCGCTCTACTCGCAGTAGCAGGTTCGTCCGGTTGTCAACGTCGTGGTCCTTCTCTTGTGACTCACACGGCGACTCCCTCTCTATTAATAGCCAACGCTGCTTCGTTCCACACGCATTATCAGAGGCAAATCAACCCTTTCCAGAACATTCCGGACGTGAGCACGTTGGGCGTTGTGCGTAGTTACTTGTCATTGGCTGGAATTCGCTGTGATTAATTTCGGCGCATGAATTATTATGCTGAATAGTGCCTGAGCGAGTGTGCTGCTGTTGGCGAGAACCGCGCGAGGCAGACTTTTGGCGACGCGGCGACGCTCTGCACTGCGACTTTCGCTTCTCAAGTCGGAAGTAAGTCTTCTAACAATCCCTTATTACCTGCAAACATTCGTCCCCTTCTGATCTTTGCACTTGTCATCTAGATTGCATGCAATGCCTCGGGAGATCTCCCCTCACCGCTCTGTTGACAAATGAAATCAAGCAAATAATCCAAGACGCAAAGACGAGCTACGAGAGCCAATGCGCTGCTGCTGGCTCTTCTATCACCGTTGACATTGGAACTGCGTTCAATGTTCCATCCAGTAGTGTCCCGGTCTCCGCCACCTCCACCTCCGCCCGAGCCTCCGCTTCTGTCAGTCCTCCGACTGCCACTCTCAGCTCTACTGGTTCACCTTCGCCTGGCAATTCTTCGACTGGTGCAGGTTACATCCATGTTCCTTCCTTCGGAATCGCGGCAGCAGCAGCTATCGGAGTCGTTGCAGCAATCTAACAACTGAGAGTAAATATATAGGATGTAACACCTTTTCTGTCATATTCATTTCCATTGTACGGTCGAGCTCCAGGATCGATACCCTTCATAGGACTACCAGCGGTTATGCAACTAGCTCTCCTTTACCGTCTCTGACCCGTACGACTGTGTCCCCTTACCCTATATACGTTCACCCGCAAGTGACTCTGTTCTCACCTCTTGTTCGATCCGATCGCTCGGTCTACGGGTGACCTTGGCCACCAAAACATTTCACGCCCGCCAGCAATGGTCTTTTGCAGTTCCATCAAATATATTACCAACGTCGCCAATCTTCTGCTGAAAGTCCAGTCATCCACCTAAAGTATGCTTCACAGGTCCATAGGTCTCAATTACGCCATAGCCAAGTCCTAGATCGCGGGCTTGGGTTCAAGGAGTTCACACAGCAAATGCCGCAAAAAAGTGTCTCTCTGCTTCCTCTGACGTTTGTGGACTGTGGGCTCGGTGGGGATGGGCACTGTGCGATTCGATGAGGGACGGGGAACAGTAAACTTGATACTACCACAGTGACAGCATGCATAGATCGGCCCATCATGGGGTGAGATGCGTCCTAGAGCTGCTATTATACCAGGGCAGTGAAGGTGAGATCGATATGCTGCGGCAAATTGGGTTATCTATGGCAAGGTACACCGTCTTTAAGATGGGACAAGAAGCCTCCGTATCCTTCACGAAGATTTGCTGCTGGATTTCATAAGGTTCCTTCGTACGTTCGAGCATACCAGAAGTATCGACCATCCGACCATACCAGGTCGTATGTATGCCTCAGGGAGAGCAGAACAATTGGCACAAATCCGGAGAGCTGCGCCATTCATCTCTTGCGGGAAAACTGCACCGAGTCAGTCGACAAGGTCAAATTGTGGATTGATTGAAGGAAGAGGCTCTGGTTAAGACATGATTTGTCCGATGGTACCTGTATACGTATATACATCAGCGTTCAACCTCCAACCTACTTAGCAGGAGTTGACAAAGGCAAATGTTGTACGGCGTGCGAACTTAGAGCTCAATCTTTGGTAAAGATCGTAGCATGGAGCACTAATTACGTGCGGGTCATACGTATGATTACATGTTGTCATCACAAGAAATAGACAAGAGGAGATTACTCGATCAGCAATATGGGCAGACTCATTCAACATTGTCAACGAACGTAGCGGCTTGTGGATTTGTCCTCGTATATGATACAGGCTCCTTACTCCTCAGCATCAGTTGTTATTGGATCTTGTTGGAGGTAGAGCTCAACTGTTGTGGCAACCGAGGCTGGCGTGCCACAAGGACGCGGTTCACCCTGTCATAGAATGAGGGCATTACACTGCAGGTAGATGTGAAACTCACCGCATGGGCATCGTTCGTCCTCGTCTTGCTCAATTTCTTCATCAATTTGATCTGGCGTCGAAGAGAAGCATTTTCCTTCTCCTTTTCACCAAGCAGCTGTCGTAGTATCTCATTCTCCGTGAGCAAGGCACTGTATTTCTGGTGCCTGGCTGTCTCGTGTTCCAATTGCGGCTCGGTAGCGGACCGATGCATCCCTCTGAGTAGGGGCATATTAGAGGTGTGGGTTGATGAGCTAAAAAAGTGTGCTCCATGGTCGAAGTTGAATGGAGATTCGCTCGCCTTGCCCTTCGAATCGAGCCTCCGCCTCTTGCTAGGTGTCTGCACACGAAAGACATCGATATCCTCTGGGGCGGTCTGGAAGGTAGGACTTGTCCTTGCTGTTCCTTGGCCAGGTAGTTGAATTTGAGGAGGTGAACCTAATCGTGCCGCCATCGGAGATGGCTGATGGCTGTCGCTCCCAAACTCTTCCTGCACCATCATCC
>Ga0307513_10003193_pt1 | contig 22378 bp, 7 predicted proteins | sample 15_EM_MG_FD_202174 | JGI IMG/M metagenome (GOLD analysis project Ga0307513, IMG submission 202174) | Populus trichocarpa ectomycorrhiza microbial communities from riparian zone in the Pacific Northwest, United States - 15_EM | ecosystem: Host-associated > Plants > Roots > Unclassified | place... | reverse complement strand
TCGTCAACTCCAAGGTCTTCATCCCACAGGAAGATGTAGTCATACTCCGAAACAATATCCGGGTGTAAGAATCGCTTTGCAAACCACCTAACTCACGTAAATATGGCAAAATTTGTACCATCATCGAGAATTGAATGAACATATATAAAGCCAGGTGTAGAATGTATCTTAATTCCTAAAAGATATAGCTTGTTACCACTTAGTTTGATTTATGGCAGATACATGTATAGCACGATGATGCCATTCCATATCTCTCCATTCATCTATGATGCCATCATAATGGAAAAGCATCAGAACAAAATCAGTTGATGGAAACTGTAACAAATCAACAGAGAGACAGATCAGCATTTGTAGAGACGAAAGAGGCAATGACGAAGAATGAAATTAAGCAGGGTGTACAAACCTTCTGGATAATTTTCTTGACGCTTAGTTTTTGCTTTATTCCAACTGCCATGGCCAGCACATGTTTTGGTTTCTTTGTTTTCTGTGCCCAAGATTGCAAATGATATACCATGTCAGATTATCTATTTTTATCCAAATCAAAACAGAATATGCATATGGTGTCTCATAAACAAGTTTGGTTCATGCATGCGTAAGCTCGACAGCACCAGGTGGTCATTTTTCTGGTGCAGGACAAAATCCTATCTATACAGAAGAAATTTAAACTCTGAAATGTAACTGGTGATATGAGATTATGCACCTTTTTGTCGTCGCCCCATAACGATCGCATTTCCATGTCGGACATTGGAGACACAATACCTTTAGGTAGTGTCTCAGTTCCTTTAGGCCTCTTTTCAGTCTAAATGTACACACACAGGAAATTAATAGAGTTAATCATTACACAATAGGAAAAGGGACCGGAATTTGGATCGACAAACCTCGCAAGTCTTCGGTCTCGTGTCCCATAAAACAACATTCACTGATGTCCATCCTGAAATCTTCTGTCAAAAAATAAAAAAACCTCAGTGTTTGCCATTTACAGGATTCAATGACACTGATACATGTATTAGTGAAACTGTTGAATCAAATGTGAGTGACTGAAGTGAATATGTATGTACCTGATTATAATCTGCGAACAAAAGTACACTCCCAATAAAAAAACCTGCTGAAAGTAGGCATAATAAAGGGAGAACTCGGCGAAGACATAATCTATGGTTCTTAGACTCGATCTGAGAGCAAAGAAGCAAGTAAGAAAGTAAATATGTGTGGAAAATCAAATTCAACCAGGTCTTGTGTATTTTCGGCAGTGTCGTTGATAAAACTACAAACAAAGTCACACAAAAACTCAAAAGACTACAGAAAGAAACCCAACATAAAAATCAAACTTATTTCCAAGATTACTAATTCACATCTCCTCATACAGAAATCAAGCTCATTCACACCACCCTCATTATTATTCTAGTGAAAACTGAAAACAACATATTAAAGCTACAAGGGAGCTGGGAGGCTTACGGAAGTTGACATGTTCATCTTCATCTTCATGCAATGAGCTTGTGAAAAAGTACAAGGGTCTAGTACTGTTTTACATGACAAGCAGCAGAAGAAAAAACAAGAGTGTAGATGCAGTCAGAAAAGACTTTTTTTTGTTTTTTAATAAGTTACTTGGGTCTGCAAAAGTTCTATTAGAAAAGGGAACATAGAAATGGATTTTTAGCTTTAAAATAGTCTAATAATCTTTTAAAATATATGCATCTAACATGCATTGCGTGATAATCTTTGCCTAAATCACGTGGGAAGATCCAGATTATTAGAATAAAAAGGGCTAAAAGTTTCCTGCTTTAGAAGCAACAATCCTCATCCTTTCTATCAGTAATTGTAACACACGCCATTTTTAATAAAATTCACATTTTTTCAGTCTTTTTGTCCTCTAATCTTCATTGGAAATCCCCCCAAAAACTAAAATAATCAGAATTTTTTATGATTCAGATTCGTGCACCTGAGACTAAATCTCACACTCATGCCCTTCAAGCTTTTAAGAAAACATTTTTTATGCGATATTTTCTTTTCTTCTCCTCTTGTTTTTTTTTTTTTTAGAGGGAGAAAAATTCATGAGTAGGAAGCAATGAAGACACAACATACAGGAAGCTTTTATTATCGTCATCATGATATAAAAATAGAAGCAAAACCAGTAGATTAGCCACAAAAGAGCATGGAAATTCATAAGAGTAGAGCAGTGCTCCCAAAAACAAACGGTTCCCGATACCAAAATCAACAGCAACAAGCTTCCAAATTAAGTTCAGAGTAGCAGCATGCAGTTGTGAAAAAAGTTTTCTTAGATGCTAAGGGCTTTTCATGCCCATACTTCTCTCTGTTTTTGGTTCTAGGCCAACTTACTAGTTAATTGAAATTAAGTCCCTCTCTCTTAACGATTTTAACGGGGGAAAAAGGACAACCAGACCAAGTCTGAGTTGAGAATGTCCATATTGAAATCGAGTAGGGATATCTTATGGATCCACTAATTTTAGCACTGCGAGCAAAAATGTATAGAAAATTGCTACATTAAGCACCTTAGAGTCTATATCAAAGGACGTACCTCTAATAAGCAAACCAACTTACATGACAAACTAAATACTGCTTGTTAGAACCATGGACATTTTTAATGTCAAATTAAAAGTGGAATCCGATCACTTTTAAGGTTTTGAGAATTATTTTCTAATAAAAATTCTCTAACATGAAACATTAATGTAATTAAAATAAATTTTGAATTAATAAAATTGATCTAAAAAATCCTTACTTAACATGTTCTAGTGAAATCTAAAATCATTTATCCACAATGAATAATTAGAAGATTTTCTTATAATATATATATTATGAAGTTGAAGAGTCATAAATCAGACTAAGCAAAGTAGATAAATAAATAAATACAATATTTTCTTATCGTTTATGGAGCGAGAAGTTGAAAAATCATAAATAAACCTAAACAAGGTGGCTTTCAATTTTAAGCATGGCCCCTTGGACTAGGCTTGAGTTTGAGTTTGTTATAAAATAATTCTTTGGCCCATAAAGAATTATCTTTAGACCATTAGTTTGTGCAACTAATGAATAAAAAGTCTGAATAATCTTCTTCTTTAGCGTGAATAATTGTTTCTTTAACATAAAACGTTAAATTTTAAAGCCAAGTTGGCATGAAAAGGTTCATAATCGATAGATTTTTAGATTTTTAGATGGTTAATTCTACAACTGTTATAAGCTAATTTTAAGAGTTTTATCTTATCTTGTATGATATTCATGTTGAAGTTATGGTTCTGAGTGAGTCTTTTTGAGTGACTATAATTATTGAGAACTAATCACAATAAGTTTTTCCTAATGTCAACAATATGAAGCACATTGTTTAAGGTGAGAAGCTTTTCGAATGTCATCTTCAGTATGACCTTCTCAATGCCTAGTACCTTAGAGATTGATGAATTTCTCATGTACAAGTGTTCACCATCCACTTTTTATAAGTGAAAAAATCTTCTTCTCAACACACACATGTCTTGTTGCACCATTATCAATTTTGAAACTTTGTTTATGAAGTCATTGACGTCGGTGAACAATCCTTCCCTCTTTAGGGTTCCTTTGTTGAGACCTATTTTTATAATCCTTAGTTGGGTGTTCAATCTTTTTATAGATAAAACATTTGTCATTGAACTTTTTAGCAATTTTCTTCTCCTTTATGACAAGCTTTTTCTTTTAGTTTTTATTCTAGGACTTTGCAGCTTATTCAATGATATTTGCCATAAAAGTCATGCTAGGAGAGTTGGCTCTTCTTCCAAATAACTTATTGTCTTATTCTATCCTCAACTTCAAAATGATGACTTCAACTCTCATTTCCTTACATTTATTATTAATGTAATTCTTGAATTGTTTTCAAATCTTTATAATGACCTCTTTAAAATAAATGTAATGACTATTATAACTAAAGATGAAGTTAATAATAAGAATAACGCTTCTTCTTCTTACTTGCTTAAGTCTTGTTATAGTTGACATGTCAAATAAGATACGTGAATTATAGTTCTATACAAATATTTATTAATCTTGAATTATTACCAAGTATGATTTTTGAGAAAAATCATCAGTGTGAGGTTTGTATACAATAAAAATTCACAAAACCTTCTTTTCAAACAATTAAAAAAAAATAGTAAACTTGATTTAATTCACTCAGACATTGGTAATTTAAATTTTTCCATCTTTAATTTGTATAAAATTTAAGAATCCACAATCAATACTTACCTAAAAAAGCCAAAATTAGATTATAAAACCCTACCCTATTGATTAGTTGAATCAAGAACCAAAGGTATATGGCTAGTATGCCATAAAGGTGATCTTTTTGATAAGTTCTGAAAAGTTTAATGAAGAATCAAAAGCTAGACTGCTCACACAATTTTTATTCAAAAACCAATATGTCTTCACACCCCAAGAATGAAAAGGTCTTTATATGTTTTACTTAAATAAAAATAAATCTTAATTAACTATGAGTTGAAAGTTAAACCCAAATAACTAAAAAGTATGGGTAAAATAACAAAGCCCAAGTCTTGTATAACTAAAATCCCAATATGCATTATAACTTCTAGGCGTTATCAAAACCCTTCCCAATGTCTGATTACTATAAAATTTTAACTCTATAGGAAACAAGACCTTTAAAATCTTCTGTAAAAATTTCAACCTGATCCAATGCTTAAATGGAAAGTTATGACCATTAATATAAAGTTGTGTTGCCAAGCTATAATACATATTAAGTAGCCTTATCATTTGCTTGGATCACATTGATAAAGGTTTGATCCTCTTTTGAACTCAACTTTGTCATAACCTTATTTTAACCCTATTTTTCTTACTTTCTTGAAAAACTCCAAATATAGGAAAAACCCCAAAATATATATTTTTAATGTATTTGTGTTGTTTTTAGCATTTTCAACATCTTTTAAAGAGAATTAAAAATTTAAAAATTTACTTTCAACACGTTTAGTTTTTAATGCACTCATTTTAAAATCATTAATTTATTTTTCTCATTGAGTCGATGTTGACATTGCTTTTTTTTTAAAAATAATAAAACAAAATATTTGGACAACGGGACTAAAAGTCCGGAAAAAAAAAAGCCAAAATGCTTTTGGGTTTTGGGTTACTTGGTCACCAAATTTGCTTGGGGATCAATCAATTGGGAGGAAAAAGACAAATTATTTTACCTATAAATAGTGAGGGAATCTCACACACAAAAAGGGGGGAGAATTTTAGAGAGAGGCTATTACAAAAAAAAAAAAAGAAGCAAAACTAAAAGAAAAATAAAAAAAAACTCTCTCCATCTCACACTTACCCACACAACACAAAAAAAACCCTAACCCTTTTTCTTTTTTACTTTAGCAAATCGTATAAATACCCCCTGAAAATTAAGGTAGATGAAAGGAAAAACATAGAGAAACACACTGTAAAACGACCCTGGTATGAAGGTTCGAGAGCCTAAAATGAAAGGTCTAACAAGCTTTAGAAGGAAAAGATAATGAAAAGGAAATAAGAAAAGAGAAGAGAAGGAAAATAGTAGTCCATAGATAGCAAACTTAGAAAAGGTATAACCATGTAAAAGTTCAAGGGTGGAGTCCATGTGATTGCTTATTCATGCTTTCTTAATGTTTAAACCTCTTTTGATGTTGTTTGAGCTCATCTCGCATTTTTTATTTGATTTTGGTGCTAGAATAATCTGGTATTTTTTGGCAGAGTTTGTTTTATTTTTGTTCTTGTTTTAAACATGTTTTAGATTGATCAAGCTTTCTTTATGATATATTTTTTTTTAGTTTTAGTCAATAATGTGTTAGTGAGGCTTGCACTAAAAGCATGGTTCTTGGTTTTGATGCTTATTTGATTCCATGTCTGTAGCCCAATACCATGTTAATGATGTATTTAAGGTATTTTGATTGGTGTTTGAATCTATTTTGTAATAAAACAGTAAGTTGCTTTTGTTTGCAGGGTTAAGGATTTTAGAAACATGTTGATCAATTTGATGTTTTTAATGCAAGTTATGGTTTATACAAGTATGTTTTGGCATATAGAAGTTAAAAATGTCAAGTTTTGAATCTAAATAGCATGAATATGTTTGCTATTTAGATTTGGTAGTTTTAAACTTTGGAATTTCATGAATGTTATTGATGATTTGAAGTTATTTGTTAGTTTAGATTTAATGATGCTTGGTATTGATAATGTGGTTTGTGAGGATCAAAAGCAGTGTGTTTAGAGGTCTAGAAGGCCATTTTTGGGGTTTGACAGTGCTGAGTATATCTGGGTATTTTTCTGGGTTCTAAGACAGTGTTCTTAGGAAGAACATTACCTCAACCTTATGATCAGGACCATTTTTTATTCAATTCTTTGCACTAAACAATTTAGGAACTTGACTAGTAAATAATTTAGGGTTTTGTTTGCATCAATAACAATTTTTTGGGGGGTTTTAATCCTAGAATTTTGGTTTTGAACCGAAATCCATTTTAAAAAAATCATGTTGATTGTTTGATAATCAAAGTGAATGGATGCTGGATTAGGGATCTTTGCATGATTTCCAACATATTTGTGTCTTTGTTTTGATTGTATCCGGTCTGATTTGGGATCCACGTTGCTGGGTTTACGTTGGATGTTCTTCATGTTCTAGATTTTTTCCACATTTAATCTGTTTATTGTCAAAGATTCTTGTGTTTTTGTGTTTTTTTTTTAAAGTTTGATTCATTTTAATTTTTAGTTTTAGTTTTGGTTTAGTTTTCAGGTCAAATCAATAAACTTGTAAACCTTAAAATACATAGGATTCAAAGCCTATAACCTACTGTCAATATACAAACATGCATATATACTGTTTTTGTCAATCTAAAAGCTCATTCATCATTTAAAAACATCAAAGTAACCTGTATGAACTTCCAAAACCGAATAAAAACACCTAAATGGCCAACCAGTGATATATGTCCCATTTTTGCCTATAATAATCAAACCATAACATATGCTTTCTATGCATCAAGAACAAGAATTTGAACATCAAAAGCATATTATTAATCATCTATTAAACATCATAAAACACCAGATTAACAATAAGAACAAATAATTATATTACAACTTGCATTCAAAGCATCTTGAACATATATGTAAAAACAACTTAAAACATGGTTGAATCAATTCAAAAACATAATGAACAACACTTAAATGACTGAATCGGATCTTAAAATATAAAAGGGAAAGGTATTCTCAATGAGTTCTACCTCTCCATCAAGTTGAGTAATATACCATCAATAGACGATTGCAACTAGTTTTTGCCTCTTTTGCTTGATTTGAACAAATTCTAGTAGCCCCTTCCAAGTACCTTTTGATCTCCTTCTTCACAATATCCTCTTCTCTTTTTTTTTTTTTCGTTTTTGTCTTATCGTTTGATTGATTTTCTCTTAATGTTTCTTCTTTTTTTCATGGCTTTTTCATCTCTCTAGTTCCTATTTCAAGCTTCAAAATAGGAAACCATTTGTGAGTCTGAAGGTGGTTTTCAAAAACTAGATCATAAAGGATTCTTTCCCATTTTACCTCTGATTTGTTAGGGGACCACTCTCCTCTCCTCTTTTTCTTCTTCTCTTTTCCCTCTTCTTGGACTTCTATCAAACTCTTGGAACTTCTAGAAAAAGTTGGGAACTTTATAATTGAAACTTGGCAAAAAAAATGGTTGATTAGAGGTGATCCTTTCATGAATTAATGTGGCAAATAAGAGGTTAATGAAGCCAACCAAGCCATAGATCTTGTAGAAGGGATTCTAGTCTTCAACTAGGATCAAACCATGCTTGATTTAGTGGCCTGTAGCCTTCCCACCGTTGATTCAAAGTTGGGTGTAACACTGTCGAATTTTACTGAACCAGATAAGGCTGTATTAGGACAAGATGTTGAAGGCTTCCATGTGGCAGGTGAGGTACAAACATTGTGAAAAATGACTTAACCTTGTAAAGGGGGAGCTTCTGTATCGAATGATGGTTTCTGTTTGTCTAGTGGTGGCCAGAGTTGCCATGATTGTTGCCTAGAAGAGTGGTCACGATCAGCCAAAATGGGAGAACCCTGACCAAAACAACGTTGTTTTCCTTAAACCGTTAAAATTAGGGATTTAATAATTAGGATTAGACAATCTCCAATTTAGTCTTTAGTCTTTTAATTTAAGCTCAAATGTTCTTAATAGAGACAAAATCGATTAATTTTATGCAACTAGGCTCCTGCTAAACATCAAGTGAGACCTTTCAAGTCTGACGCCTTTTTCAAAGTAGTTTTTAGTTTCTAATTTGTTCAATTTAGCCCCAATTAAGCCTTAATCTTTGATTTTCTTCAATTTAGTCCCTGAAAAAGTTTGATACAGTCCCCAATGTTGTGTGCCTTTTGTAGAAAGGTTCTTTGGTCCTGAATTTATTTAGTTTAGCCCTTAATTGACCCTTAAACTTTGATTTTCCTATAATTTCACTCAGGATTTCACTCGATTAAGCTTGTAAAAATTAAATTTGGTTCTCCAAAGTTCCAATTTTTTCTTCTCAATTAAGCCCAAATTAGGCTTTCAAACTTAATTTTTCATCAATTAAGTTCTTAATTAAATTAATTTGACCCACCAAAATTAATTTTTCATCAATTAGGCTTCCAATTTTAATTAGGTTCATGATTAAATGAAATCAGCCTATTAAAAATCTAATTAAGTCCTCAAACTTAATTTTTATGCAAATTCATTTAATATTTATTTATGTTAGCCTTGAATTTGGATTTTCTTTCACATTTAGGTCCTTCAAGAGTGAAATTGAGTTTTCAATATTGTCAAAGATCCAGTTTGGTCCCTCTATCTCTCATTTATGCATTTAGATCTCTCTCCAACATGTTCTTGCCAACCATTTTCTACATTTGTTCTTTATTTTTCAACCTTCTTTCTTTTATATTATTATTTTTGTATTTTTATTATTATTTTTTATAAAATAAAATGCCCAAAATTAGGTTATGACACTTTTATTTAGCCAAATTTTGTGTTGCTTATTTATGCTGTCTGTTTTTATCATTTCCATTTGTGTCATAGATGTTTCATGTCAAGCTTTTTTACTTTAAAAAAACTTTTTCTTTAATTATCTGTTAGAAATTGAACTCAACCATGTCAAAAGAAAAAAAATATTGAATATAGCAATATAAACAACTTAAATACATAAAAACTTGTTTCATCAAGTTTATTTGTATCATTAAATTTTATATTATCTATATCAGTCATTTTGAAATCTTTTCTTAAAAAAAAAGGCATTCAATTATTGACTTTTTCTTAATTTTATAATTTATTGAATCAACATTAGAAATAAAAGTCATAATTACTTCTTAATTTATTGATGTGTATGTGAAATATTCAAAGTTTCTTTAATATTCTCATGAACTTTAGAAATATCATGTATGTCTTCTCTTTCCTAATTTGACCCAAATCCTCACCTACATCAAGCATGCTAATTTTAGTATGAAAGAAATCTACATTAGTTACTTTTTTTTTAGACTTGAAAACAATACATGCATCTTCAATTTTAGTTGACTTTGAGTTAACTACTTTGGGGTCATTTCTTCAATCAACTAGTTCCTTATAAGATGATCTGGCTTTTATTTTTTATGCTCGTTATCTAAGAAAACAAATATATCTCTCACCTTATCTATCTCTTACCTTTTCATTTTTGGACTTGAAAAAACTATATGAATTTTTCGTTTTAGTTAGCTTTGAGGTAACTACTTTGAGACCATTTCTTCAATCAACTATTTTCTTATAAGATGATTTGACCTTTATTTTTTATATACTCATTATCTAAGAGAACAAACTATCTCTCAATAATTTTCTCATATAAAACCAAGACATAATAAGTGACCTACCTTATGTGATCAAATCATAATGAATTTTTCTCCACCGAAAAGAAGCTCTACCTTTCAACCTGTTTATGAATAATCTTGCCATCCTTTACTCTAAGATATTCATGTATTTTATAAGTTTATCAAATTTAGCAATCTAATAAAAAAATTCCTCTATCTTTCTATCTCTAATAAAGCTAGGGACATCAATTTTTAAACATAATTCTTTCATCTCATGATAACTTCTTTTAGGCCCATGCGTATTATAATCAACATAATTTTATAGCCTCTGTCAATTTCATTTTCATCAAATTCCTTCAAATAGACAAGTTATCTATATGGAAATGTAGGAACATGTTTGGGGTCTAATCTGCCCTGAGATAAGTTTCTAGACACATTCTTTTCCTCATCACTATCATTGTTTTCACCTTTCCCTAGCAATTGATACAACACTTAATTATGTTTGCTACTGAACACCTTAACCATTCAAATCTTTGTAATAAGGTTCTTTATACTACATTTTGAGTCACCATAACATTTTAAAAAGCCTTAATATTTTTTTTCTATTGAACATGTCAACCAACTTTGATACCATATCCATATCATATAATAGAAAGAAAGAAACCAAGGTTTTATAAACTCTAAAATTATAACTAAACTTTAGAGAAAACTCTGATTTTATAAATATTAAATGTCAATAATTCTTAATTGTTCTAAAAATAAGTTAGGCAATCTATTTATACTAGTCCTATACCTGAATTCTAGTTCTTATAGGAGAAAAAATCTTTACTGAAAGTAAGATAGCTAATATAGATCCAACTAGTATTAAGATTCCTAAATTAAATATATAAATTAGAATCCAAGTAGCATTAAGATTCCTAAATTACATAATAAAAGTAAAATAAAATAAAAATTCCAAAATAGAAACTCCTAAACCTAATTTGGACATGAAAATGACCTTAGTTGGTTACAGTAAGCTAAATCCTTATAGAATCGATCTTATAGAAGCACTCATAAATTTTAGCTTGGTCCAACAATCGGATTAAAAGTTATGATAATATTTATCAGCAAACTTGTTTGACTCATTCATACTTCTTCTTAGATTTGGACATATCATTATGGCCTATGATTATACATGCTAAATGTTCCATGTTAGTTGATACACATGTCAGTAATGGTATGGATATTTGTAGTACTCATATTAACCTCAAGCTACACTACTACCTTGGCCTTACTATTTAACAATGCAACAAAATCAATTGTTGTAATTGTAAAACGAAACCTATATTGAGTCTTATGCTTACTTTATATTTGAACAAGTTAGGATCTACTTGAGATTCAAAGATTTAACACTTGTGCCTTGTTTTTTTCATTTAATACTCTTTTCTAGAAACTACTTTTCAAACTTTAGAAATGTTAGTCAATGAAAAGTGGTTTCCAATCAAAGGAAAAAATAAGCCTTTCTTTAAGGAAAATGTTTTCCTCTTCTTAGTTTTGAAAAAAACTTTCATTTTTTTAACAGAAAATAACCTCATACCCTAAAGTTCCACCTTTCATAAATCAATCTCTTTCTCTCTCTCTCTTTCTCTCTCGCCTTTTCTTTTTCCTTTTCTGTTATTAGTAAAATCTTTTTATGTTTTATTTTCTTTTTCCTCTTAGTTTGGATTTTTGAGTTGTGATTGTAATGTGGATCTTGAAATCTTATTAGTTTGAGAAAGACATGGTTATTAGAATTATGTCAAATCATATACTGACATCAACTTTGAAGAGAACACCAAAGTGCAATCTGCTTCAATTGAAAATGATAGTGAAAATGAAAAATTATATAAAGAAAAGAGGCATCTTCCTTTAATACACAAAAAATGTTAACATAGGAAGAGAAACCATACCTATAAAGATGATGGTGTTGAAAAGTTGTCTAAAAAGGTTGGAAAGGTAACATTAGCACTTCAAAGCTTAAGCAAAAATCAACTTGATGTTAAGAAGCTATATACAAAAGTGATGAAAATTGATGGTTTTGATGAGATCACTCTTGATAATGTTTTTGATCATTTGGTTTAAAATAAAATTTTGGTAAAAGCATTTATGACAAAAATTACTAACGTGAGAAAAATTTAGGTTCAAAATCTTGTGAAACAATGCTATTATAAGTCTGGATGCTAAGATAGTTTAACTAGGATAAGAAAATCAATGTTTGTTATTTCACAAGTATATTTATGTTTGTTATTTGGTCAAGTATTGTTTATGTTTTTAAATTTGAACTAATATCTATGAGTATAATATCAAAACTTAATATTGATGCATGGTATGTAAGATTTAAAATGTTTATATTTATTTCTTGATGTTTATCAAATAGTTTAGTTTGTTTAAATTAATTCTAACCAAATAATTTTTTTTTTAAAACAAAGTGGTGGCATTTCTGTTATTATAGACGTGATTCCATACTTGAAGGTCTTCCTTGCCATGTATCGTAATAAATACACCACGATTGATATTACACTTCACAACAATGGATTTGCCTTGTTAAGTTTTACCTATATCTATGTATATATTCCCCTTAATTCGTTGGAGATATTAACTATTATATATGCATGCCACGTATAAATAACTATAGTCTAGTTGATGTCTAACTAGCCATCTACATATGTCAGGTATTTTGTAAAGGTTCGTCATTGTTTAATGACATGTCAAGGGAAATAGCAAGACTAATAGAAGAAAGGAAGCTTAGGATGATGCCATGGTTAAAAGCGATCATCCTCCTAAATTTGCCACAGCTTTGACCATTTTTATATTTATGATCATCCTCCTACTAAAAAAATGACTTCTTGTGAGATGTAAATTGAGGCGCCTGTTTTCAGGATAATTCATAGTCTATGAGAAGGTTTCTTAAATAAAATATTTATTCACAATAGTTAGGAGCAAATTAGAACCCATTCAAGTTAAGACTTTTAAATAGAATAGGTAGGATTCAATGTACAAATGTTAATTTAAAGGCATCACACTAATTACTCTTTAACTATGGTTGTCCATAAACTAATAGTATAAACTAGTCACTTTTCGCTTCGCCATGGGTCAGGTCAAAATTGTTTTTGATATAAAAAGACAATTATCTTAAACATAGCAAGAAAAATTCTGATTTTGAATTCAAAATTTAAAGCATATGTTTAATAAAATTGACCAAGGCTTCCATACGCCAACAAATGTAAATGATAAGAATCAACAAACAACACTACAAGATTCATTGCAGGTAGCAATTCAACCAATTACAAGAGCATGAGCCAAGGGGATCAAATAGATATTCAATAGACTGATTCAGGCTAAACAAGCTTCAAGAATTTCTTTTAAGATGGTCAAGTATGAAGTTGAGTTCAAAGAAGAATCAAGCCTTGATCAATGTGATCTAAGCAAGAGATGGAGCTGCTTAACTTGTACCAGAGCTTGGTTACACAACTTTATTTTAATGGTTATAGCTTTCAATTAGACCATTGGATCGAGCTAAAATTTTATCAGAAGATTTTAAAGGCCATGTTTTCTATAGGGTTAAATTTTGATTGTTGGTTTTAGAGTTATCACCTTTTGAGTTTGCTTCAGTTAGTATCAGAGCTTGACTTTTAAAATCAAGTTTCATCTATCTATCTTTAAACTCAGTTTTATTCATGTTTTGAGTATTGTTTTTGTTGTTAAGTTCAGTTTTCTCTAAAAATTATCAAACTATAGTTTTGTTGGTGTTCTTGATTTCAGCTTTACCATAATTCCTAGTTTTCTTTGTGTTCTTGATTTTGGCTTCACTTTAATTCCTAGTTTCTTTGTGTTCTTGATTCATCTTTACCCTAATTTCTAGTTTCTTTGTGTTCATGACTTCGACTTTATCCTAATTTTTCTAGCTTGCGGTTTCATTGAAAAAACAAATTTATCTATCAAACTAGTATTCTGCTAATATATATATAAAAAGAGAAAAGTTATATGTTATTTATTTTCTAGTGAAATTTATAAAAAGAAAGAAAAGAGGAAAGAAAAAAGAAATCACAAATCATAGTTGTGAAAATTAGTTTATTGTTAGGATTGTGGATTTGAGATCAGTTTGAATTGAAAATGTCAAGTTGATTGAAACTATATTGATTTTGAGTTCTTAAGTTCTTTTCAATTAGCAATCAGTTTGTTTGGATTGATTCTAAATTAAATTCAGATTGTTATTGAATTTAGGTTTGTTTGTTGAGTTTTTCTTATTCCTAGTTTCGTTATCATTTTTCTTAATTGTTATGTCTTTTTGAATCCTTTGGTTGAACATTATAATCTAAATTTTTTTATTGCTTTTGTTCAATTCCTTTAAAAGTTGAAGAGGGGAGCTAATAGGGGTAAAAGGGAAAAAGTGTGAGACGCCAAATTACAAGCGAAACACTAGTAGAGTGACACATCTTTGAGAGTAAACATTAAGGGAGTGCGTGAGGATTATTTACTAGCATTTTTTTCATATTTAAAGATGTCTTCTAAAGTTGAATCATCACATAAGAAGGGGAAGGAGAACACTTATTTTGTATTGCAAGCCATGCAAAAATAATTTGAGATGATGAATGTGTTGTTTGGTGAGGTAAAGGATTGAATGGATAGACATAATGTCATGATTGCTAGTTCACAAAAGAGACCATCCCAAATGGTTCTTAATGCCAGAAGGCCAGAAAAATATGCTACCACACTTATAGATGAGTTTGTTGATGAGAATAAGGATAGTGATTTAGATGAATTCGATCAAGCTTTATTCGGCCAAAGAGGTAGAATTTGGCAACATGGTACTTTCGGTGATATGAGGTTTTGACATTTTAGGGATTCTAGCTATAAAGGATTTAGGAGAGATAATAGGTTTTTTGATAATTTGGATAGAAATCTCGAGAGTATTAATATGAAGATTCTTGTTTTTCAAGGGAGGAATGATTTAGAAACTTACTTAGATTGAGAAAAGAAAATGGAGTTTATTTTTTATTATCACAACTACTTGGATTATAAAAAGGTAAAATTAGTTGTGATTGAATTTATTGATTATTTTGTGGGAACAACTTGTTTTGAGTAAGAGACGGAATCATGATAGGCATATTAATACTTGGGACTAGATGAAGGTGATAATAAGGAGGCGATTTGTTCCTAGTTAGTATTATTAGGATTTGTATTAGAAACTGAAAAGCTTAACTCGAGGTTCTAAAAGTGTAGAGGACCACCATAAAGAGATAGATGTAGCTATGATTTAAGTGAATGTAAATGAGAATAAAGAAGCTACCATGGCTAGATTCTTGAATGGTTTGAACCATGGGATAACGAATGGTGTGGAGTTACAACACTATATGAACTTAGAAGACATGGTGCATATGGATACAAAGGTAGAGTGATAACTCAAAAGAAAAGGTAGTTCACGACAAGTTTAAAATTTAGGTTCTTTTTCATCATGGAGGCTGAATTAGAAGAATGATGAGAATGCCCAAACTAAGCTGAATGTGAGTAGTAAAACTGAGACAACTAAGGTTAAGAAATAGTTCCCTACCAATATTTAAGGTAAATATAATTCTCGACCACCTCATAATCATTATCTTAAATGTTTTTATTGTTTGGGAGTAAGTGATATAACATCACAAGGTCCAAATAAAAGAGTGATGATTTTGTGTGATAATAGAGAGGTTGAAATTGAAAATGACGATAATTATGAGAAGATGTCACCACTTGAGGATGATAGTGATGATGATGTAGAGTATATGGTTGAGGGTGAGTCACTTGTGGTTAGGCGTGCATTGAAGGATGATTTGGAGCAGTGAAGAGAGAATATTTCTCATATAAGATGTCACATCAGTAATAAGGTATGTAGAATAATTACAAATAAATGAATTTATGTTAATATAACTAGTAATACTCCTATATAAAAGTTAAATTTTCCTACTACAAAACACCGTACACTATATAAGCTGCATTGGTTTAATGAATATAAGGAAATAAATGTGAATAAACAAGTTTTAATTTCTTTTCCAATTAGAAGGTATAATGATGATATATTGTGTGATTTTTTTTCTATGCATATGGGTCATATACTATTAGGTAGGTTATGGAAATTTGATTGGAAGGTTATTCATAATAAGTTCAAGAATAACTATTTATTTATAAAAGATGGGAAAATCCATCACCCTTGTATCGTCAACCTGAAGACAAATGTATGAAGAATAATTAAAATTAAAAGGAGAGAATAAGGTCGAGACGAGAGAAAAGAGAGATTCAACTTAGGGAAGTAAAAAAAAACAATTGGCCAAGAATAGTGAGAGGAGAGAAAAATAAAAATTGGACGAGAGGAATGAAAAAGAAAAAAAGAGTAGTAAAAGGATAGACAAGAGAGAGGGGCTATGTGAAAAGAAAGGAAATGAGAGTTTTGAGGGAAAAATAAATAGGCATAAGAGTTTTTATGCAAAAAAGAGTGATATCAAGAGTACCTTTTATACTAAGGAGCTTATATTTATACTTTTTATATAAAGAGACATGTTTTACCGCTAACGATCTTGGTTATTCTCTTCCTAGCGTTGTTGTTTCTTTGTTACAATTATATGAAGATGTATTCCTCGATGATTTCTTAATGATTTACCACCAGTAAGAGAAATAAAACATCAAATTGATCTTGTACTTGGAGTTGTAATTCCTAACCGACTAACCTATACAAGTAATCCATAGAAGATAAAGGAGCTTCAACGGCAAGTTGAGGAGTTGATGTTTAAGGAGTACTTGAGAGAAAGCATGAGTCCATGTGTGGTACCAGTGCTTCTTGTGCTGAAAAGGGATGTGTCTTAAAGGGTGTGTGTGGATTACCGAGTTATCAACAATATTACGATAAAGTATAGAGATCTAATTCCTAGGCCAGATGACATGTTAGATAAATTGCATGGTTCATTTATCTTTGTGAAAATTAATTTGAAAGATCGATATCATCAAATTAGAATGAAAGAAAGAGATGAATAAAAAACTATTTTTAAGACTAAATATGAGTTATATTAATGGTTGAGTGTGTCATTTGGTCTCATTAATATACAACTCATTTATAAGATTAATGAATCATGTTTTGCATGTATTTATATTTATAGACAAAATCTTTATAGTCTATCTTGATAATATCTTAGCATACAATGAAGCTTAAAGGAGCATATCAATCATTTGCATTGTGCGCTTGGTGTTTTAAGGAATGAGAAATTATATGCCAACTTAAAAAGTGTACCTTTTGCATTAATTAAGTTGTTTTTCTTGGATAAGTTAGTGGAAAATGTATAGAAATGTTGAAGAAACTCTAAAAGAGTGTTCGACATCAAACAAAAAAGAAAAATAAACAATATGCATATAAAGCTAACAGAGGTCGTATGCGTTTTATCTTTAAACCTAGTGATTGAGTTTGGGTTTATATAAGTAAGGAAAGATTTTTAGCCCTTAGGCGATCTAAGTTGCATCCTGGAGGGGATGATCTATTCCAAATCCTTTAATGGATTAATGACATGAAGTTCGAACTTGCAGATGAGTATAATATTAGTGCTATATTTAATGTTTCTAATCTTATCCTTTTGATGTAGGTGACGATTTAAGATCAAATTCTTTTAAGGAGAGAGGGAATGATGAGAACCAATAAGCAAAACCACATGATTCATTGCATATGCCGATTGGACCAATTACAAGGACAAATGCCAAGAGGATTAAAGAGGCATCAAACATAAAGTTGAGTTCAAAGGAGGATCAAGCCTTGATTAATGTGATACAAGCAAGAGATGAGTCTACTTAACATGTACTAGAGCTTGACTATATCACTTTATGTTAATGGTCATAATGTTCAATCTAACCACTCTATTTCATATAGGGTTAAAAATTTTATAGCAATCAGACATCGAAAAGGCCTTCCAATAAGTTCTAGAAGTTGTTATATGGGTTGAGTTTTATTTATTAAGACTTGGACTTTGTTATTTTATTTTAGAAATAATATTAGAGAGGATTTCTCTTACTTATGGTTCTTCATTAAACTATTCATAACTTATCAACAATTTTTTTCTTTATAGCATTCAACCCTCGTACATTTGGTTCTTGGTTTATTATAATCAACAGATCAGTGTTTTCATCCAATAACTATTGTTCTTTGGTTCAAGTAATCAATGAGTTCGGTTCTATTCAACTTGATTGTAACTTTCTTAAGTTAGGATTTAATCTTAATCATAGGTTTTTAGTTTCTTAACCTTCGGGTTTGTATCAGTAAACACTATCAAAATGCTATTTTGTTTTTTTAACCAAATACCAATTCAAGAATATGAGAAATCAACTTAGATCAAGACACCTATCTTGTTCCATAAGAAGCCATAAAAGTTTTATTTATTTATTTGTCTAGTGATATTTTTTATATATAATAAGAGAAATAATTTAAATTTTATTGAAACAAAATAATTTTCTAATATAAACTCTCCTTTTTTTTTTTATTGTTCTATGCCATTTATTTAATAAAAATCAAAAGCAATCACCACAAACATTAAAAAAAAAACTTTAAGGTTGTAAAACAAGGATAAAAAGATATTTGTCTAATTAAAACTTTTTTTTTTTATCTTATTAAATCATGTGGGTCAACCTGAAGGCTCCTGGACTTAGCTCTTTACTTAGCATGAGTTTCAAATTAAATCATATAAGAGTTGAACTAATGTGACCCAGTTGATTTGGAGGGTCCAACCATGACCTAGTCGACCTAGTCAAAACCAAGTTTGACTAAAATAATTGTAGACCATCGTTATTTTAATTATTTCTAAACATTAACATGATGTTTTAGGTGGATCCAGGTCTTCAATTGTAGCCTAACTGACTTGATGGACCAAGCCAAGATCGATTTGCTTTAAAAATAAATAAATTAAAACATATCAATCTAACATTTCTTATAAGAAATATACTTGGACAAAAATATTTTAAATAGACTTGGGTTAACCTGTCAAATCCGTAACTTATATCATAAACCCTTATTGGGTTTAATAGCCTTATCTTCTGAAATTTAATTTTTTGTATAATTGAACGATTAACAATCTAAAAAACATAAGGGAAGTTCTTAATCAAAATTTAAAGAAATAAATTAATGCAACCTAAAAAAATACATATAAAAGGAGAGTTTGAATTAAAATTTTAAAGAAAAAACTAAAAAAAAGGTTAGGGATTTTGGGCTTATCAAGAACCCCAAAATCCTAGACATGTTTGGGCCTAAAAACCCAGACATTGATTTCTTCTTCTTCTTTTTTTTTTTTTTTTGCATCCATCTTTTTTTTTTTGAAAGAAAAATAAATAGATAAAACATCATCTACAATAGCATAAGACGCATCTTCTAGAAACCTAATTTTCAACCATAATATTGGTTGAAAAATCAGGGTCAAGTTTTTTAGACCCTAAAAACCTATTTTCAACTAAATTTTCATCTAAAAACATCTAAAAAAACACTTTAGATGCTTTTAAAAAAAATCCAGTTGCGGTCTTAAACTTGAAAAAAAGCAGTCTCAAAATGAACCCAATTATGAAAACTTTTGAGCCTCGATCTATTTTTTTAGGCAAGATGAACGTAAAAAAATACCTCAATTGAACTTTTTTTTTGTTAAAATTAACTCGTTTACATTAAGATCAACTTTTATTGTGGTTGGAATGGGGCCAAACCAATAACTCTCTTTCCTTCATATGTTTTTAATGACTTTCTCTCTTCTTTTTCAAACTAAGGATTGAGATGAGACAAAAATAAAGTCTTGAATCAAAACATAAAATCCCCAAACTAAAGGGACCAAAAAGAAAATATAACTTAATTTTCGGTAAGAAAAACTTATGTTTTTTCATATAGCCAAGTCTCAAATTTGTTTTCTAAGAAAATCTTATCTTTTTATGAGAATTCATGTCATTTATGTTTCAATGTTTTTTTAATTAAATCCTAAAATAAAAAATGAAATTAAAAATAAAGGGCATGCTCACTTATAAATGAAAACGACAAATTATGCTTGATTTTTTTTTACTGATACTGAAATGAAATGAGATTGAGTGAAATTAATGTCTTAGTATTTTTTTTTTCTAATCTTTTAGTGCTAAATAAACATTTTGCTTGTCAATTTTAGACATTCATTATCTCCTCAAGGCTTATTTGGTCATTTTATGTTATTTTGATAAAACAAAAATTCAACTCAATTTCTAAAGGTCAAATAAAAGATTTTTAACAAAAAAATAAAAAGTGAAAATAAAAAAAAATAAAATAAAGGGTGGAAAGTGTAAAATTTTCAAAACACATGTAAAGACACTCAAAATAGAAAAAGAAGAGTTTACTATTCTTGATTAAGGACTTTTATCTATTATAAGATTTTTCATTCATATTTACATTCAATTTTTGCATTTTTTATATGAAATGCTGTCTCTTTTTTTAGAGAACTTATCCTTTTTTGTTAATTGATTATAACAAAAATTAATTAAAAAATCAAAATAATTTAAAGGTAAAATGAAAATAAAGAAGAGTTGGAGTATAAAGTTAATATTACTCCAAAAGATTAACCAAAACTAATATATAGCAAATCCAAATAGACATAGATTGCCAAGAAACTTCAAAGTCCCTACAATCAGGCCGAGTCAGCTCATTTTAAAAATAGAAAAACTCAAATGTGAGGTTGAAACCACTTATTTTGCATGAACAAATGTACGATTGAGAATTTTTCTAGGAAATATTTTTGGCGATTCAGCTTAAAACAACAGATGTTATAATGTCCAACACAAACCAAGTCATTGGATAATTCACCACAAATAAATCAATTGCAAAAATTCATATATATTTTTGAAACATTTTATTTTATTTTTTAATATTTATAATTTTTTTTTATGAAAACATGTTGGGTTCCTAAATATCATACACGCAACATAAACAATAAAACAAAATTATTCGGAAGTCCTTAAGATCTCGTTAGACAGATCTAAAGTTTAAAGATTTATTGTCACAAGATCTGATCTTCTTCAACTTTGAATAATTCTTTAAAAGTTGTGCTTTATAAACTACAAGTCCTTCAATTATTTGACCTCCAACAATAATCCATACAAATCACCCGTGAGAAATCTTCTAAATCTCTATTTAGAAGAGATGAATTGTTATGTTTAGAGTGCTATCTCTAATTTTGTGTTTACATAGTTCTTTTGTCTAATAGACAACTCTTAAAAAATAAGAGACATATCTTACTATTTAATTATAGGGAAATATGAAAAAGCCTATAAATTGATAAAATATCAATTTGCCCTTGAATAATATCCATATATTAATTTAAGATAATTTTAGAAATTAACTCAATTAAGTCCTTACTTGAGTTTTCTAGGTCTAAAAATATAATCCCTATATTAATTATATTGTAGTCTTTAATTTCTAAAATATATTTTAATCAAATTATACTTAATTAAATCATCTTAATTTAATTTTTACTAATGATTCTTATTGTGTGTGATCATCAAGTTCTAATATATTGGCCCAAATATAAATTATAATTCTAATTAAATAGAATTAAATAAATTAATTTATTATCAATTCAATAATTGATTAATTTATAATGGAAGATAAGGTGCATCGTTTAGCAATGTGTCATGATCCCCAAAATATTAGAAAATTCATTAGTGATTTGACTTAACCTTTCAGTGACTGGTTTCTCAGTGTAATTAATATCATTTCATCAATAATATTTTGATTTAACATTAAAGTATAAAGTATGTCTACCATGTTAAACCATGCTTATTCTTTACATAATAGTCATTAATCATTTGAATAATATTTGAAATTCTTTTCAAATCTCATTTCATCTTGGTCAAGGATCTCTCAGTCAATACCATTTGAGTACATATATAATATTTTTTCTAATTCATCTAGGGTGATGAATCCTCTCTTGATCACTCAAGTACTTTCATATAATTCATGTTATACCCAATGTCTGCCCCTTCATTACCTCGATTAAAATAACATGTAACATGATTAAAGCATAACATTCTCTATAAAGATAACTTAGTGATTTTAAGTCTAAGCATCACTTACACAATCGTTACGTGAGCCTTTTCATAGACATAGGTGATCTCTTTATATAGAATTTCCATGTGGGTCAGTTCAGTGTACATGTCTTATGACAAACACTTACGTATTAGTTCTAAATATTTCTTATACCTTAGCTTATGAGAACAACCGCTTCTTTTCATAAATAAAAGAACATAATATGTATCAGTCTCTGCAACTCTAATAAATATCTAATATTTAAGAGAGTATTAACCAAGAACATTTTAGGAACAATACTTTGATGCAATAAAAATCTCATAATTATAATAACTTTATAATTTCCTTTACAAAATATTTTTGTCTCATAAATTTTATTTTTATTCTATATTTATTAATTTAATATTATATAAATATTAAAAATAAATTAATTTTTTATTAATAATAAATATATATTTATATTAATATAATAATAATCAATTGGCTATATAACATATTAAATTAATAAAATTCTATAATGATTTTTTACAAACAAGAACAAAAAAGGAA
>Ga0307513_10003192_pt1 | contig 22378 bp, 22 predicted proteins | sample 15_EM_MG_FD_202174 | JGI IMG/M metagenome (GOLD analysis project Ga0307513, IMG submission 202174) | Populus trichocarpa ectomycorrhiza microbial communities from riparian zone in the Pacific Northwest, United States - 15_EM | ecosystem: Host-associated > Plants > Roots > Unclassified | place... | reverse complement strand
CTCTTCCCGTTCGAGTAGTATTTTCACCACTCCCTCATGTCCAGACGAAGCGGCATGCGAGAGGGGTGTTTGGCCGCCATCATCTGGCTTGTCGGGATTGACCTCTTCCCGTTCGAGTAGTATTTTCGCCACTCCCTCATGTCCTTCCACAGCGGCATACGTGAGCGGTGTCCGGCCGGAATTATTTAGCTTGTCGGGATTGACCTCTTCCCGTTCGAGTAGTATTTTCACCACTTCCTCGTGTCCATTATGAGCAGCCCATGCAAGTGGCGTACAGCCAGAAGAATCTCCCCCGTCGATATAATAACATCCCATCTCTATCAGAGAGGTTACAACTTCAATAATTCCGAAGAATGACGCACAATGTAGTCCACTGAACGGAAAGCAAGTACCATAGTCGTCAAGGTCTACGAACTCTACTCGCTCTAGAAGAAATTGGGTCGATATCTGTCCATAATCCCGCTTTAATAGCTCCAGGGCAAGTGACCTCGTACTGTCAGAGAGCTCCCTTTTCGCGTGGACTCCCCAGTACACGGAGCAATATTCCAGAAAGGGTGTATTCCGGCTATCAGAAGAAGCACTGGCCGAAAGGGCTTTCACGTGTTGTGAGCTCAGATAGGTTAAACAGATTTCTGCCATTGCCGAGTAAGGTCTACTGAATATATCGGGATGGGCAGAAAGATACTCCTGGAGAGTAAAGTGAATCAACCGCACAGTTGATGCCTCCTTATCTACAGCAATAAGCCCTTGACAGCAGCTAACCAATGTAGATATCGAAGGGATGTTGCCAATATTGAAGTCCGTGGAGCCCAGCTCGACTGCAAGGGCGCGGCAAAGCTCATCCGCCCGCAACGGCCGCTCTGCATGATTGATCCACATCAACGCCGCCATCCCGAGTCTCGATTTATCCCCATCTTGCGCCTTTATCCGCGCGATCGTCGCACCATAAACCTCTCCCAACTCAGACCCATCCATTATTTTACTTAGCTTTTCCTGTCTCCGATAGATTGTTGATTCATATAAGATTGCCTCAATATTTAAGGTGACCAGTAGAAACCTAGGTATGTATCAGTGGATGGTGTAGGGTGGGATTCCAAGTATTATTGCCCTACTTACATTTCGGATACACTCTCGGGAATCTTCTTCAAGATATCTGCTGTCAGACTGGCATCCATGGCATCTGGCGTTTCATCTTCGCCTATCCTAACCCGAATGTATCTGATAATATCCTCTTTGTTAGGACATAGAGATACACTTATCACTTTTCCGCCAAGACGCTTTTCCATCTCGGCCCGAATATGGGGCCTCCCAGTGATGAATATTCGTGTGCGCGGGGACTTCTCCAGGATTTGTTTTAGTGAATCGAGGATCTTGACTCTATGCACCGCCGCGCATTCGTCCAAAGCGTCTATGCACACAAACGTGCGCCGTGGGGATGTGATGCTCTGTAGCATCTTGACAATATCAAGAAGTTGCGGTCCCCGTCCACCGATGGCCTCTTTCCCCTCTTCAAAGGCCCGTGATATATCCTCTGGGACCGCTGCCATCCCACTAACTATCTGCTTCAGCAATGAACCCAGCATGGCTGTGGCAGACTGATCCTTCCGCGCCGCAAAGTCAAAGTAAAAGCATGTAACAGGGGTGTTTTGTCCTCTAGCTTGGTCGCACAACCTGTCCACTACCAGAGAACTAACATCGCGGCATATTAGCACTAACTCTCTTTCTTCCCTCCACAAGAGTAATCTTTACCTGATGAATGTCTTCCCGGCTCCTGGATCTCCATAGCCAAATAAGACTGCCTTATCATCTTCACCTTCCCCACTCTCGCCATACCAACTTTTGAATTCCTCGGTTCGCATGAGCCATTCCCCGATGTTGTCGACGCGGCGCTCTTGAATGTCCCGATGCCGTAGCCTGGGCTCCAAGGGTGATAGCCAGGTTAGGAGTTGAGACCGATCATCGGAAACAGTATAGTTCAACACATTAAAAGAGTTCGTGTTAAAGGAGTTAGCGTGATATTGAGACATTTCCGCTATTGTGGAGGAGTTATTGATATTCTCGATTGAAGAGTTTCTGGGAGATGAACAAAAGCGGGGGTCTTCAGCCTCGTAGCTAGCTGCGGGGAATCCACTCAAGCCAACCAAATGTGGAAAACCAATACGTTGATACAGTACCTGCCTTTATGTTTTTGCCCCCCACTAGACCTGATGATAAGAAGAAATATAAACGTAGACTACCGTACTTGTGCTAAAGTCCGAGTCACATAACCTTGTACTAATAGTAGAGATTAAACAGCCTAGTACTATTTCAGCCAGTTCTTTTCAATCCGCAGCCACCGCTCCGTCTCAAACGATGTCTCCTTCCTTCCCCCTCCAAGGCTAGAGCCTCCCCCTATCCCCCCTCGTGATAGATAAGGCAACCAGTAACCCTACGATATTTGTCATTTTCGTATGGTACTAAAATCAGGGGGTGTTTTATCGAGCCAATGTCGTAACCACTCCGCCGGCTTGCGTTTTCACACAATCTTAGGCGAGGAGAGGGATATCCAATATGCTTCTGGTTAATTTATTCTTGCAGTTATTATCTTGGCTCTGCGGGTAGGAGTAGCTCCTCTGGTTATCATTCTAGTTGGATTGAGGGGTATGTAGTCGAGGGTTGCTAGGAGATGTCCCTACTTTTGGGTTTTCTGTAATTTACGCTAGAGGTGTCGGTCAGCTAGCCAGGTCATAGTTAGATAATTGAGGCCACCCCTCCTCCTCTTACTGGGTTTAGACCTCTTGAAATATTGTAATGGAAAGATATGGACTTCACTTCCTATACCAGTCATAATATATAAGCCCACCACTATCAGCTGGAGGCCACTTGAGTCCCCAGCACACCCTGCCAATGTCCCATTCCGGAAATATAAAATTCTAAAGATTACGGGAGTCTGGTATTCGTGTAAGCCTTGACTTATGGTCACAAGCGTCATTAAATATTACTTAAATATCCTAATTTGGTGTAGTTTGCAGAGTTGTCGCTTCTGTCAGAAACGAAACGCCGCCGGGCCCCCCCGAGTGTTCACACAACCACTGGTTGAGTACGGGAAGTGATAGGAGCAGCTTTACCGAAAGTGAGAACAAGAGAGATAACAAAGGGGAAATAAGAGTTATAGTGAGACCGGTTTGATTGATTTGGCATACTAGAAGAAAAGACCTGTGCATTAGAGAAGGGAGAGATTTGAAAAGGCAGAAGAGACCCGCTACCAATGACAACCAAGACAGCTCCATGACTAAGCATCCCAGTTCAGCAAACAACTTCTATTTATGATATCATACTAGAAGTGCGCCGGACATTTGTTAGTCCTGTAGTACGTTTTACGCTAGTCGGACATTGCTCGTGCCCAAGTTCAACGATGTTCGTGCCCACGACTCATCTTGCATGACACCAGGATCTGAAGAAAAAAAGAGAAACTTTGGCAGCAGGGAATAGCTGCCGTGTTCACAAGCGCCTCGATTACGAGTACAGAATATTATAGTGTAAATCCATTTTCACAGTTCCCCCAAGGGCAGAAGCCTGGAGATGGGACTTCTATCAGGAGGGATCTCTGTGTCTAGCGATCCGGCTGCAGTGGGCAAGGGTTGAGACCGCTCTGTCAGGGTAGGCCATGGACCCTCCGGGGGTCACGCTAGATAATCAAAATCAGGTTTCGCTGATCACCTCCTGCTCCCTAATACGAAGCCCAATCAGAACCTGTCCAGATGGCCAAAAGGGGGGTCTACCCTACACCTCATGCCTACTTCGTCTAAAATCTAAAAAAGACTGCGCATTGTGAGTTTTGCGAGGTGCCAGAACCTGGTGAAAAGTGACCTCATGTCAGCCTCACATATGGACCACAAACCTTCCAAAGCATAAGGAACGTCTGGTCGGATGGCAAAATCTGACTCCAGGAGTCTCTTCACGGCCTCAAACTACCGTCACTAGACATCTTGTGGAATATCTCTTAGGTGAGGTGAATGAAAATGAACGGAATACGGTTGTAGTATAAGGATCAAGATTGTCCGTTGTCTCTTGGGCACCAGACCATGGTACTTATACCTCAGGGGGCTATCTAGATACAGGACTAATGAGCGAGCTCCCACTATGCCTAACCAGGCGTGCTTCCGTCACATTGAAGCCACTATTCCAACACATCTTGTTGGAAGTATTACTTTAATGTGATGTGCGGTGCACATATGTTCGGCCAATGGCCAAGCGACTTGGAATGTGGTGTACGGGGAAGTAACTAGAGTCATATTGATGTATGTTGATACTGCGAATTGTTATAAAGTATCGCAGTCTGGTGCGTCTATAGGCGAGCAAGCAAGATAGAATCAACCTCTTTCTTTGTTTCATCATTCTGGTCCCATTACTATACACTGCATCTCCGGCCTCTTTTGTGCGACCTCCGACAGGTTATGAGCCCGGAGTGGCTCCCAACTGCACTCATGGATCTCAGAAGGAATTACCCCTCACAATCCCAGCATGTCCTTTCACCCGAATGATGAATTGCTCCCTCTACCCAAGGAAAGGTACTGATGCAAATTCGGTGAGGTTGATAAGCCAAGCGATACCAACTTCACTCACTGGGTACGCAATATCCGTGCTTTTCTTCGTGGAGAAAATTGTCTCCAGATCGTTCATGAACAAGAAGTGGAACCTTCAGCACTGCAGATGAATACACGAAGTGGAAAGATTACCAGCGTAGAAAGGTGGCAGCCTATGCTCAGATCTTCGCCTCATGTACTCCAGAAATCCAGGAGTACATCAGTGGACTAGATGAACCTGCAGAAATGTGGAAAAGTCTTCACGAGAAGTTGAATACCAGTGGATCCCGAGCAGGATGGACTATGCTCGCCCGCGAGTTCAACCAATCAAAGCCTGAACCGACAGAACCAATCCAGAACTATCTTTCGAAGATACTTCAACTTCGCAGAAAACTAGGGGGTACTGACCAAGCTATCTCCGACGAAGCATTCTCCTCTCACCTCATTTCCACACTTCCTACCTCTTTCAATAGCTTCGTTGACATCGTACTCCACCAACCAAATGCCTATACAGTAGAAAACCTTATCTCCAAGGTGATCGAAGCTGAAGCAAAAGCCAACAGTTGCAACAATGAACAAACTAGTTTAAACACTAGTATCACCTCCGGAACAGCCCTTGTTACAAATAGTTCCACCACAAGTAGAAGCTTCAAAACCCATTTTGGAAGGGGAAACCAAGGGGGTTCTGATTACGTAAGGGGAGGAGGGATAATAGGACGAGGAAGAGGAAGAGGGCACTGGACAGCGGGTGGTCAGGAGCCAATTTCCTGTTGGTACTGTGGGCTAGTACGGGGCCACCGAGAATCTGACTGTCAAATTAAGCGACGGGCTAGTACTGTCAGAAGTACTACTCACTTCCATCCACCCAAACATGAGACTAGTACTGCTTCAGCAAGTTTGACGAGAGTCCAGATGCTTGTAGCAACTAGGTCTTCTAGCAACACAGGCAGATACGAATAAGTAGTGGACTCAGGTGCCTCAGATGACATATGCAATACCGGATCCGCATTCCACAATCTGCAAACTCTGCCCTCACCTGTGAGCATTCTGCTTGGAGATTGCTTGAAGGCCTTCGGGATCGGACAAGGAGAAATTAGTCTGGATGTAGGGTCTGGACTTGTACTCCTATTCACGGCACTCTACGCTCTGGCCTTTAGCATTTCCCTGTTGTCAATTAGTCAACTTCCGGCAAAGTACTCGCTTATCTTTCAAGGCAATACCTGCTTCATTGTTGATCGGAATAGTTCCTCTGACGCGATGAAACTAGCCATACGAGAGAATGACCTTTTTCGATTGAGAGTCCTGATAACCTATCTGAATTAGCACACAAGAGGAAAGTAGGTAGCAGCCATGACTGCGAGCAAACCTACTCTCAAGCTATGGTACAAGCGGTTTGGCCATATTGGGGTTCAAAGTGTACGGTACATCTTGGGCGAGTCAGTTCCCGCGAATGCTGGCCTGCTATTGTGTTCGACCTGCGTACTCAGTAAGCAACACTACAGAGATTATCCGAACCCAAGTACCTTCAGTATCGCGGCCCTTTGAGCTAGTGCACTCGGACGTTTGTGGTCCGATATCAATACCGTCATTCTCAGGTCAGAGATACTTTGTGGTTTCTGTGGACGACTACTCGCGATGAGTTTGGGTCTACTTTGTTAGATCGAAAGAGTCTATTGAAATGACATCAGTATTTCCAGAGTTCTTAGCCAGGATGGAAAAAGCCTATCCCGATTGGCCCATAGCACTATTTCGCTGCGATAACGGAAGGGGAAAGTACGATAACAGACTCTTTCGGGGGATTCTTAGAGTTTCGGGAATTTTGTTGGAGCCAGCTCCACCTTATACTCAACACAAAAATGGGCAAAAGCGTGCGAATCATTCAGACTCTGGTCACCAAAGCACACTCTATGCTTATTGATGCTAAGTTACATACTGCCATATGGGCTGAGGCCATCTCAACTGTGGCATATCTTCACAAGTGCTCACCAAGCTGGCCACTACTTCACAAAACTCCGTATGAAGTGCTAAACCCAGGCAAGAAGCCAGTTATTCACCACTTATGGAGATTTGGCTGCCAAGCATACAAGTTAGTCCCACCACCACAGCGCATGCACAGAAGGTTTGGTGAACGCTCCTGACTCTGTACTATGATTGGCTATTTACATGATTCTACCACAATGTGGAGACTTTGGGATACTTTGGAGAAGCGAATGATTACAGCATTGAATGTTATCTTCGATGAGGGGACGATAGTAGAAGATGCGGGATTTGAGGACGTGCTGAAAGCAGTATTGCCCGAAGCGGTATATATAGATGACGAGAGTGAAGAGCTTGAAGAGCCAGTGCCAAGCAAAAGTCTAGTTGGGGGGGGGGCTCCTAGTGATATACCATCTAAGATACTTGATGAGAAAGTAAGTGCCGAGAGAGCCTTACCGGAAGCCTCAGCTGCAATAGACAGTGAGATGGAGTCATCTGAGGCCGTTCCAGAGACTCAGTTGCGAAGATCAAGCTGCATACAAACTAAGACTCCAATGGTAGCAGAAGAACATACCTGTATTAGAACTGATGATCTCCCGAGTACGGCTGAGATTTTGCATCAGAGTGATGCGGGTAAACCAGAGAGTTACTCTGAAGCTACATCTGACATAAGATGGCAGGAGGCAATGAGAAGCGAGTATGATTCGCTGAAAGCCCATGAGACCTTTCATCACGTCACAGATGATGACTTAAGACTGATTGCCTGGAAGTGGGGTTTTAGACTGAAAGCTAATGCAGATGGAAGTCGGTGCTACAAGGCTAGGCTAGTGGCAAGAGGATTTGAGCAGGTTCATAGCGTGGATTATAGTGAGACCTTTGCCCCCATTGCTCCACGAACTACATTTCGCATCTATGTTGCCTTTGCACTAGAACTACAGGCTACGATATATCACCTTGATGTGGTAACAGCTTTTCTGAATCCACTGATAGAAGAACTAACAGCGATTACTATCCCTGAAGGCATCGAGTGGCTTGACCCCAAGCTAGCGCATGATCTTACTTCTTCGTCAAAGCTTCCCCTGAAAAAGGAACTCTATGGCCTAAGACAGGCACCATGCTTGTGGTATAAAGATATCGCCAATACACTGACCACCTTAGGCTTTACTCCTAGTGTCTTGGACCCAAACGTTTATTTCTCTAAGCTAAAGCGAATGGTTCTGCTGTATGTGGACGATATTCTCCTTTGCGTACAAGGAAACACTATCGGCCCACTGGACGAAGTCAAAAACATATTGAAATCGAAGTACAAGATTACAGATCTTGGGCCAGCACAGCAGTATCTGGGAATTACAATTCGCCAAAGTCCTACCCAGATTGTCCTCTCTCAAGCACCCTATGTCTTGACTCTTTTGAAAAGATTTGACCTCCAAGACTGTAATGGGCATCTTACACCGCTTGAACCAGGATCTAGACCCAAGACAGAATCTTCTCCTCTACCCCCTACAGAGATAAAGACTTACCAAGCGATTATAGGAGGTATCAGGTACTTGATGCTGGCCACTCGACCAGATTTGGCCTACAGCATATTGGTACTATCAAAGTGTGCCACCAGTCCACAAGAACCTCACTTAGGGATGGCCAAACGAGTACTACACTATCTGAAGAAAACTGCGCAACTCTCTCTCATCTACACAAAAACCCCAGTCCTACCTAAAACACTACAGAACTCTTGCTGGCCAGCCACTACAGGCTTCACTAATTCAGATTTGGCAGGAGATGCTATTGACCGCCACTCGACTGCAGCATTTCTCTTTCTCTGCGCCGGAACTGCAATCTCCTGGAAGTCGAAAAAGTAGTCTCTTATTGCTCTATCAAGGACAGAAGCTGAGTACGTGGCTGCCAGTGGCTGAGTACGTGGCTGCCAGTGAGGCATTCAAAGAGGCAGTTTGGCTACGGCGAATTCTTTCCGAAATGCATGAAACCTTCAGTACTAATAAAGGTTCCCCATCTGCGGCACCACCAATTACACTCTATATCGACAATCAAGTAGCCATCAAGTTAATCCAAAACCCACGATTCCATGAACATACAAAACACATTGAAATCAAGCGTCACTATATAAGAGAAACATATGAAAACGGCGAGATCTCACTTCAACATATGCCCACAACAGAAAACATAGTGGATGCTACATTAGCCAAAATTATTATATGTGTTCTGCGCGTCCCGTGCATCAGACGCTGAGGACACTCAGAACGTTAACCGTTACTCTGGACGCCATTCACCATCTACCCCTGGGTCCTCGACGTCCCGACGACGTACACCACCAAGCGCATCCGTCCAGATGCCCTCAGACCCTAAGCTCTCCCGCATCCCGACAACCTCCTTCCAGTGCCTCCCTTGTCATGGCGGAATCTAACTCCACTCTAGCATCCAGAAGACAATCCGGATACTTAGTCTTCCGGATGCTACACAGCAATATTCGAACCCCGTCCGCATCAATCGTCATGTCTGGCTATAGCCTCCCAATGCCTTCCAAATAGCTCACATGTTCGTCGCGACGGCATCATGATGGCTCACTTGCATACTCTCAACGGCATCGTGATAGCACACATATTCCAGACGCCGTCTTGACGACGTCGTGATAGCTCACATGCATACTGTCGACGGCTTTGTGATAGCACACATATTCCAGAAGGTGTCTTGAAGACGTTGAGATAGCTCACATGCATACTCTTGACAGCGTCATGATAACACACATATTCCACACGCTGTCTCGATCGCTCCACTATTTATTCGTATTACAGAGTGCGATTAACAAAAGCTTTGAGGCGCTGGTGGCCCTTGAATTGTGACTTTGAACCTCATCCGCATCTTGATATTCTATTATTCCTAGTCTACTGCCATGACCAAGGTGTCCAGGACACCCTGGCCACGGCGATTCTACGTGTCTGAGCTCTCGCTCAGAAATACACCCCAAATTGTCCTCACGGCTCCACAGATCGGCCAACCGAAATCTAATAGTTTACATTTCCTGCAAATCAAATTCCATAAACTCAACGGTTCACACATCGCCAAGTCTACAAAAAACCATTCTCTCCCACGCCTGCGTCACTTTCCTGCGAGTCGTCCAGGCTCAACGATAGCCGACTGGTGAAACTCGGGGTCGCTGGCCCCTCTTGCGCTCTCCCCAGCGTCAGCTCCTGTGAGTTACCTAGGCTCACAGGATCAGAATCTAGCATCTGAAGCGCCTAGGCGAATAACCCCTCGTTGTAGTCAAACGACAGTTCGCTCCCCTGGGATGCATCTTGACTGTGCCGGTAGTGCTCTAAACCCCCGGCGTGATTGTTCAGCGGTGTCTTTTCCCGCACAGCAGCTCGTCTTGGATTCCGGCTGGATAGCTGACACGAGGACAGCTGACGCTCCAGTTCCGCATGAACTGTGTCATGATTGTCAGCAAAGCCTTCACAACTTTCCTGCATCACACCATGATTTTGCTGGATCCTGTCTGTGATCGTCTCACGCATATTCCTGAGCATGAGTTGCTGCATTGGCCGTGGTACTACCCGCCAGGTGTTCTTCTACCGTAAGAAAAGGTCTTGCAAGATCGGTTAGTCATCAGAACAAAAACCACAGACGGGGTGGACATTGAGGGTCTTCTACCTCCAACTCTGTCAGGCTTGAAGTCCAGAGGATCCTGATACACTCCAAGTCGCTATGCACTTGGTTGATGGCACAGGATTGCACAAGTGAGACCCACCATCGTACCATTGACACGATTGATGAATTCCGGGTCTAGCATCCCAAGCTATCTCTTGGCATTGAAATACTTATCATAGATGGTGTCGGCAATCAGAGGTGCGAGGCACCGCAATGATATAGGCTGCATCCAGGTCATAGTCAGTTGTGATTGGAAGTCCTGGTTGGGCGATGGGCGACGGGCAGATACACACCTCATACCCATTTGAGGGGCACATGAACCTGTCATCCACAAGAAGGTATTCAACTCTATGAGCGATGTGAGTGGAGTCACCCGGTAGTCCGTATAATTCCCGTATATGATTTTTTATATAATGGACGAACTGCGCCCGCACGCCACAGTGTTTTTGACGTATCTTTTGTAGTTAGTGCCTCACCCTTTATGTTTGTGACCTCTGACTTACAATGTGTATACTCTTTGACGACGGTTCAATATTTCCGGCATCGGTAATCTCATCTTGCACGAGACTGCAAACACTATGCACCTCAGACATCAAAGCAACCGGGTTGGGGAGTGGGTTAATATAAAGGGTGTACTGAAGCATCAGATCCTTTGCTACGCCTTGTATTTCCCCCTCCACACCTGACACTGTGTTTCGCCGTGAATTAATTACATGCCGGACAGACACAGTTCCTCTTGTAGTCAGTTCGCCTGGTGGACTCGAGCTCCTGATACGAGACATTCTTGTGCTAGGGACGCCAACTGGGGACGAATACTGTGCTACGCTTGATGCTGGGAATGTTGCCGGGGACAAGGGCCTACTGGGAGTTATGGTCACACTGGCCGCAGGTGTCGGTGGGACAATTGCTGCCTCCTGTGAACCAGAGTTGGTGGAAATTCGCACAGTTCTTGGGCGATTGTTTCCGTGTGTCTCCACCAATCGTGGCCCACGACGACGTCTAGGTGTTGTCTCATCCGCACCACCGAGGTTCGCTCCGTCAGGTTCGGTGTCCGGTTCAGTTTGGTCGCCTGGATGTGACATCTGATACTCATCGCTGCTATCGTCGCTGAGGCAGACGGGTTCCATATGCCCTTGTCCTTCAGCCTCCGTCTCAGGTTCAGTATATGCTGTGGTCTGAATTGTGCTACTCCGGAGGGGCTTGGCTGGTCGTGCTAGAAGCCGTTTTGTGATTGGTGGTGGGGAAGAATTACGACCTGACGATTGAGCACTATTGGAGCTGCGGGATTCGGTCTGTTGTGTTACCGATCTGGACAGCCTATCCGCTGGTACAATGTCGCGTCTACGCCTGTTCATATTGCCCCCTCGTGAAGTTGGCTGATTTGATCCCATGGAGTCAGGTATGACGTCGCGCCTTCGCCGGCTCAGATTGCCCACTCCTGGTGTGGGCTTACTCGACCCCATGGAGTCCGGTATGATGTCGCACCTGTGCCCGTTAAGATTGCCTACCCGGGGTGCTGGCTGACTGCTGGAATTCGGATGCATGTGGGATATAGGACGGGTAGTGAACGTTGGTAAAGATTGGAGTCAATCTGGCAATTGGATGTGTCGAGTTTGGTGGAAGCGAGGAGTAAGTATTTTCCTTTCGTCAAAGAGGACACGTTACGTCTTATACCTGTACGCTAGGATTTAGGGGTGTGGTAGGCTCACTTACTATCACTCGGTATGCAAGGGAGGGATGTGCTTACCCAAAGGGGTTTGAACTTTCAATACAATATCCGCGGTTCAGGAATTAGGACTCACAGGTCTATCGTGAGAAATAATAGATGAAATGAAGGTGTCGCTAACGTCGCCGGACATGCAAAATCTAGCTGCAAGCAGTATCGGTTAGCGACGAGGGCTGTTCGCGAGATACTCACCATGCCAAAAGCGGATTAGGATCTACTCTCATCTCCCAGCGTCGAATCATCACCACCAACCGAAACTCTATTCAAGGAATACAGTACTGCCTTGTGAATAATCTGACGCGGGCGGTTGACGCCAGACCGGATATAACTATGGACAAACTATCACTCAGTATGACAGTGAAAGAATTGCCTACGATCGGTATTGGAATTATTGCCATCGTGGCTGCGCCTGCAACGCAGACAATCGCAACATTGGTAGGGCACATCATACTGTCAGCAGGAGAGTTAGACGGGACGTCCGATGCAGGAGATTTCCCTACAAAATAAGGGTTTGAGATAGTGAAGCCTCACGTTGGGCTTTGGAGCTCAAATTCAAGACCTCCATAGGACCCCACACATGGGGGTCGGGTGTCAGGAAAAGAGGCAAAACCACGGTGGCGTCAATGTCGCTAGGCGAAAGCTAGGTACAAGCAGCATGGGCTGACGACAAGGTTGCCTGGGAAACACACTATGCCAAAAGAGGATCAGGAGTATCTACTCACCTCTCCGAACGGTGAATCTGCTCGACTTAGCTCCTTGACAACTTATTGAGAGGAATACATCCTTGTTGTTCACGCCGGACCAGACATAACTCTGCACAGACTATCAGTCGGTATGAGAGTGAAAGAATTGCCTACGACCTGTATTGGAATGATTGCCATCGTGACAGCGCCCACTACACGGACAATCGTAACATTCATAGGACACCTCATACTGTCGGCGGGAGAACTACAAGGAACGCAGAGTCCTGAGGTCGAGATTTTCCCTACGAAAAGGGGCTTTGGGATCGTAAAGGTTCAAGTTGGGCTTTGGAGCTGAAATCCAAAGGACCCCACACGCAGGTGTCCGGTGTCGGAAAAATTAAGCAAAATGATGGTGGCGCAAATGTCGCCGGCTGGGCCAAAGCTGGCTGCAATCAGCATTGATTGACGACGAGGTTGCCCGGAAAACACGCACCACGCCCAAAGAGGATTAGGAGTATCTACTCTCATCTCCGAACAGCGAATCAGCACCACTCAGCACCCTCAAATCTGTATACAAGGAATACAACCTTGTGAATAATCAGACGCAGGCGGGTCATGTCTACTAACGCGATGTGCACAAATATAGTAACTGGCAACGAGATTCGAAAAGTAGCGAATACCAGACGCCAACGTAAGGGGGTACAAGCAATTGATGACTATTATACAGAGGATAGGAACACGAAGATGTAAAGAATATGAGACTTCTGGGAAGTATGTAGCTGACACGAAAAGGTAAGCAAATACGGGACGTCTTGGAAGCGTGTAGATGTAATCGGGAATTTTTGGGGTGGCGTGAAAAGAATAATCGGGAAGTGGCAAGAACGTTCAAGTTTATGTTCTGTGACACCCTCGACGGCCTCTCCCACGTCGTGGGGCAGTGTGTGTCGAGGGGTCAGGTTTGTTATGCGGTTTGGAGCTGGGTGCGTGGACCGTATTCGTTGCATTTGGGGGGCGGGTATCCCGAGATCCCCCTGCTGCAATTTGCTGGGGTGGGTGAGGGTTTCTGGTATCATGAGGAATGCTCGGTGTAGGCGCAGGAGAAGTGATGGCTGAGTGAGAAGGGGTCAGAGGAGGAGGGGTAGACTCTGCTCAAGTAAACGTCTCAGGCGCAGTGGTGGGGGACTTGGCCGGATGAATATCGCGATCTTCTGGTGGTTCTGATTCGGCAGCAGATGTGTCTACAGTGCCGTCGTGCCCACGCCCTAGGTCACGATGCTCTCTAGTCCTGCGCGCTACACCTTGCAATCCTGGTCGGGGCGCCACAGCCTCTTATTCGGGAGTCTTCAAGAGTTTTGCAAGCCAGGGATCCTTTGAACAATAGCCCTCAGGACTCTAGCCCGCTCCTTCTCAGATGGCCCAGTGTCTGAATCCCGGTGTCGTGAATCCCCGGTACGTCTGCCTGGTAGATCTCCCACGGGTGAATAATCGCTCCCTGAGCTGTTCCCACACTCCGATTCAGCGCTGTCCCCGTCGTCGCCCTAGATATATGATTAGATAAGATGTTAAATGAAAATAAAAGAAAACTTACTTTTTGTCAACTGGAATAATGTCTCTACCACGGCGATCAGGTGTGTGAACCTGTCCCGGCGGCACCCGATCATTGTCGTGGTGACTGTGACCGACATTGTCTTCGTCTTGGCTACTGGTGCCTTCGTTGAGACTCTCGTTGTCGTTGTCGTCATCCCCTGTGCCCATGTCATCCCACTGCCCCCACCGGTCCCAGCCCTTACAATCGAAATATGGATGTCCACTGGAGGCTGGCGCCGGGGTTTCGTCTCGGCCCTCTCCCTGATCATGGTGTGAATCCAGTATCAGGAAATCAAGAGGATCTTTGCCAGGTTTAGCGAGCAGCCACACCCGGATGTCATTGTCTGTATATAAAAATATGAGCTCCGAGAGGGGGAGGGGATCCGACGGTCGCCGGCGTAACGCGCTGGCTCCTTGCCCAGTGGCTCCGATGAGATATAGGGGATATTGGATGGGGTCCTCCACATGTTGTCGCTTGAGCACGCCGAGCAGGGATTGCAAGTTCGGCGATGCTAAGACTCCCCACGCAATCTCTCCGCCTGAGTCTTCTTCATACCAGGGGTAGTGCAAGAAGGGGTCCTCGGCTTTCGTTGCACCTGTTTGTTGAATAATGTGGATCCTCATTGGCCTTTGGCAGTACGGAGAGGCCCAATCGTATTGGGCCACTGGAAAAACTGTAAGTACTAGTCGTAGAATCACATAATGTAAATAGGGGTGAACACTTACTCTGAACATCACAGACTTCTGCATCTATTGGATCCTCTGCCTGTTCCGAATGGAGACGATTATTCGTTGCCTGAAGCTTCTTGGCTCCGTCCCTAACCAACACTCTTATTTGACCTTCGACGTCTTCGGGGCGCTGGTTTGTTATGATTAATTTAATTCCGTCTTTGACAAGCGTGAGGGAGCATGCGAAACTGAGTACCGAGTCCATTTGGGTGCCAGTCAGACTCGTAGGGTTCTACCTGAGCACTGTGATGGATGCTTTGACTTGTTCGCGCCATCCCTTGTACGCAGCTGTAGGCTCGCCAGCATTCAGGAACCTACACTAGCTTTTAGCGTAGGATATATCACCATAGCGCCCCCTGATTCCAGCTGGGGTTAGGTCACAAATTTCAAACATATGCGTAGTATGTTTGACCCTCACCTCCAATCCTTCACACCTGGCTCAAAGGGTGTGCTTGCGCCTGACGTCAACGAACGACTATTGATGTTAAAAAGTTGGATCATATCTGGATGTTCTGGAATGTGTAATCATGCTAAATGGAGAAGATTTCTTACATCCTTGACGCCTCACCGGCAATGGCAGCCGCACGAGGATGGCTTTTTCGGCGTTTTGCCCTGGTGGCGTCAACCCCCGAGGGCTGGATTGTTTGGCGTCTGGGAATAACAGAAACCTTAAGGTAATGCGCTCCTAAATTTATGATGAGATAGTCCTTACCTTGACCATTCCCCCGAGGCATGCGTTTTTCTCAATGGAGCCATTTGATATACGGACGAGGGGAGAAAATGTGTGGAAGTGAAGCTAGACGGATGGTGTAGAGGGGAAGGATGGGCAGTAGGTGGCCTTGTTATACTGTACGTAGACAACCACATGTGCAGCGCTGTGGGCGTGTCGGACTGTCGGAATTTCGCCAGGCGTTCGTGTGTATGAGGTTCGTTCTGTGATAGCGCTATGGGGTACGATGTGGTGTGTCGTCAATCGGCATGATCCCCCCCCCTGACAATCACACAAGGGTTTGAGCCGCGATAAGAGCCGCATCATCAATGGCACAAGTCTTGGCGCACAAACGCCGACTGTTTACCGGAACATCACATTCTGCACGTATACGGGACGGTCACACGATCTAGAAGGAATGAGATTAAACATCCCTTTGAGCCACACACACAATGATCAAACGAAAGAAAGGAAAGGAAACAATCAATGACCCTTTGAAATGACAGTCCAGACAACTAATCCACGGCTCATCTAGGTACACATTGCCGAGAGTCTGCGCGCCATCGAATCCATCAGTTCTCCTGTCAAGTTCTCCTGACCAGCACCCGTACGCACTGTCTTAGACTTATTGTCCTCTGTGCTCGCGCCGTCGAAACAAGCGCGATGTTTGCGCCTCTCCTCGGATCTTCGATACTCCTTGATAATGTAATTCAAACAGCGTTTTTCGGGCGTATCCGCCGTACGATTATCCTCATTGAGCTGTATGGCGTGCATGGTGTCATCTTCGCCTTGAGCCGGGTGATGGAGGACGTCTAATGGTAGCTGTCGATTCTGCTCGCTCAACGATTTGGCAAGAAGGGGGATACGATTCGCTGGCCATTTAGCGTGTCCTACAGGCGGAAGTGGCAATATTGTAAAGAGGATCTCACTTCCATATGCAGAGTCTGAGAGAGCCGAGGACGATGCGGATAAATGAGAGGTATCATGCTCACCCGCGTCTTCCGTATCAGGCTGCTTCCGATCAGCAGGTCTGTCATCGAATAATTCCCGGGAATTCATCTGGCCTATACATGGTGCCGGATCACTGGCCCTGTTTCGCAGGTCATTGGGATTGAGATAGTCAACTCTCCTCAGCCCCGGGGTGTCTTGCCACTGTGAACCCTGATCACGGTAACAATACACCATGGGATCCAGGGGGTTGTCAAGCACAGGATTTAAAAGGAGGCAAGCTCTTATGGTTTCATCGCTGTCGATGAAGACATAATCCATGCTATCCAACTCTCGCATAGGAGACCTACGTAACCTTCTACGCCCTTCGCCTATAATGCCAAGTATGTAGCAGATTCAGTGGTGAGGTACGGATCTGTAAATCATAGCTGAGATTGCAAGGATGTCATAGGAATCCAACCCGGCGAACACTACCCTTTTGACATGAGGGGGATGCCAATGGAGTAAGTTATAGTTTGGGGCGACGTTTATCTTATTCCTTTCAAACTGGGAGGGTGCCAGACCACATCACGACGGCAGGACATACACGATACGCACGGCGCGCGGACGACCAAGTACAGCGCTCCAATCTGTATCTTATATGTCAGTAAGTAAAAACCTGAAACAGGCTGATAGTTTAGGAAGTGACTAACCTGTGGGCCTACGGGTGGGTGCCGGGCGAAACCAGGGGCAACAGGTTGGTTTTGGACTGCAGCGGGGCCATTATGCGGTGAATCAGGTAACATTTGCGCCGGCGCAGGGTCATTATCCGGTGAACCCGAATCACGTACTATTTGTGGGTACCCAGGATCATTCCCAGATTCAATAGGTACATCCGGACCCGCCGCAGAAACATCACCCCGAGGGGCCTGTCCGAGCTGTCCGGCAGCAGGGACGTTGACTTGTGCAGCAGTTACGTTTGAACCAGCCGCACCGGGAGGAGCCTGTCCGAGTTGTCCGGCAGCAGCGATTTTGACTTGTGCAGCCGGTACGTTTGGACCAGCCCCACCTGGAGGGGCTTGTCCGAGTTGGCCGTCAGTAGGGATGTTTGGACCAGCCGCACCTGGAGGAGCCTGTCCAAGTTGTCCGGCAGAAGGAACGTTGACTTGTGCAGCTGGTACGTTTGCACCAGCTGCACCCGCGGGTGTCTGTCCGAGTTGTCAGGTAGCACGGACGTTCGGACCAGCCGCACCCGGAGGAGCTTGTTCCAGTTGTCCGGCAGCAGGGACGTTGACTTGTGCAGCCGGTACATTTAGACCAGCCGGACCTGGTGGAGCCTGTCCGAGCTGTCCCGCAGCAGGGACGTTTGGACCAGCCGCATCCGGAAGAGCCTGTCCACATTGTCCGGCAGCAGGGACGTTGACTTGTGCAGCAGGTACGTTTTGACCAGCGGCACACGGAGGAGCTTGTCCAAGTTGTCCGGCAGCTGGGACGTTGACCTGTGCAGCCGGTACATTTGGACCAGCCACACCAGGAGGAGCCTGTCCAAGTTGTCCTCTTGCAGGGACGTGGGCTGGGGGATGATTTGCGGGAAGTTGACCTGGGTTCCCTATAGTCGTCGCAGCCCTCCACTGATTTGGGGCCCCTGGCAGTAGTAACGATGCGTGCACGACCACCTGCCCAGGGGGGATTGCGGGATTTGGCACTACCATTTTGCCTTTGTTATTTGTGTCATTCAACTTCCGGCAACTGTCCTTAACCAGTTCCATGACTGCCTCCGCAATATCCTCTAAACGATGCATATGATTGGCTGCCACTGCGGAGACGATGAGATCGCAGGCAGGACACAAGGTCCTGCTACCTGTGTATATTGGCAGGAAGTCGGCGTGAGAGAAATCTTTGGCTATTCGCCCTGCTGGTGCAAAGCCCCTTGCGATCATCAGATCCTTCGCACAATTCCGCCACTGTGTCGACATTTTCTTTTGAGCCTGGACTTGTGTGAAGACCATGTTTAGCTTATGATCGCTAATCGCTCGACCGCCTGGGTTGGTGCGATGCATGCATCTTGCCCCTTGAGCCACACCAGGCAGGAGTTGATCTGTCTCTCCCGGCGCAAGGACTCCGGCATTTGGCATGAATACGTACTGCATATTCATATTTTGCGCCCTGTCTGTTGAGGGTTTGTTTATATTAATAGTTGATTTGGAGATTCTAGTCTTGTGAATATAGAGGATTTTGTGGATGTTGTGGATGTTGTGGATGTCGGATTATCCTTGGTATGAACTTGCTGCTGTCGTGATCAACCCACATTATATATACAACTCTCAGACATTCAAGATGGTTTGAAAGAATCATGAATTGTTTGAATTGTTTTCAAGAATTAAGATGCATCAAGAACTGACACCTCTGGCGTCCATTAGTGTTTGAGTCATTTCCTGTGAATGCAAGATGATAGCCAGCTGATACCACATGACGTCGAGACATACAACACTAAACCTGTTCGATAGCTGGTGATAGATCAGTTTGCAAAGCGCTAGGCCGAGCATCTCGGAGTCATTCGCACGGGTTAACATTGAGACAACAACAACATGACACTACTATCACCCACACTGGACTCCCGAAATTGGCAACGCTGAATTCTATTATGCGGGTTAAATGTTCATTTTGTCGCAAAAGGTCCGAGCGTGCAGGTGCATACGAGACACACTTGCGAAGTGCGCATGCAAATCTCGATATCGTACTTGCCTCCACCATACGGAATCCACCTGCGGATGTCCTTACCGACCGGGGGACCGCTCTATCTGACACCAACGAACCCATCGAACACTCCGATTCTGACTACGAATCAGATCCTGCCGGAGATACAGCCGGTAGTGAGCGCGACGCATCTGATGATAGGCTTAGGCGGGAACCCGAAATAGAAGTACCCGAGTACAACACGTACGCCGTCGCTGCAGACCTGGAGGATTATCCGGGCGCCGGGGAAGCTATTGGAGAGGTTAAAGAGTATAAGGAAGAATCCAGGGATTTGTGCAAGAACCCATGGGCTCAGTTTGCTTCTGCACAAGGTTTCAAACTTGCATCTTGGTTCATTGAGAGCAAAGTCTCAAAGACGCGGATTAACGATTACTTTTCCAATGGTATCGGAAACTCAATATCCGTCGGCTATAGCTCTATGCATACGTTGGAGAATCTTCTCCGACACTTGGATCTGTATAGCCCGTATCGGCAATGGTTGTAGGGACATGGGGAGGACAGTCAGAGAACATTACCATTCTTCTATCGGAACGTCCTACACTGCGTGAGATATCTGCTTTGCCAGATAGCCTATCGTGACTCGGATGACTTGGTCTATGCGCTACGCCGTGAATACGACCAAAGCAGACAGAGAATTTATGCAGAAATTGCTACTGCTGACTGGTGGTGGGACGTTCAAGTACTGCCGCGTAGCCTCTTTTATGTGAAAGCATACTAATAGATCACAGGAAACACTCCTGGACGGGCGACTGTGGTTCCAATCATTGGGATCTCAGATCAGACAAATCTCACCAACTTCTCCGGAGACAAGAAAGCATGGCCGGTTTATATGACGATCGGAAATCTTCCGTCGACAATATGTAACAGACCTGGATCAATGGCGATTCTCCTTCTTGGGCTATTGCCCATTCCGCCCAAGCTCGCAAAGTTTTGTAGGGCTGACAAACTCCAGAGACTGATAAATGCCGACACACTTGGTGGCGTATTCGAACTCATTATTGCGCCATTGAATGGTGCGGCACCGGAGGACGCCCCTATTGATTGTGCTGACGGCAAGATCCCGCGATGCTTCCCAATAATGTCAGGGTGGATTGCGGACCATATGGAAAATGTTACCCTACACGGGATCAAATCCAACGCCTGTCCTAAATCTCAGGTGCCTCCATAAGAATTAGGAAGCCGAGCCAGCCACTATCGTGCTAGAGATTATCCAAGATACGAACGCTACGAAGGCAAAAACCTGTCCCTAGATTCCGAGACCCACGACGCTGCTCACACTCGCTACACGAATGAAACTCATGGTATCAAGAGGGGGCAAAACGTTTTTCAAGGACTCGTGATAGTTTCAACGCCTGATCTGCACAAGCCGGATATGCTCCTTACAATATATCTAGGACTCTTCAAGCATATGATGGACTAGATTCAGGGATTTCTCAAAAAACATGCGGGACAGCAGGCCTTCGACGACACCTAGAAAGCTTTGCCTCCTTATCCGGGATTCTTTATCCCCAAAAAGGCCTACAGGGAGGTTACGCAGTGGCAAGGAAAAGAGATCAGGAATCTCGGGCGTTGTTTGTTGGGAGTTCTCACTGTGGTGTTGAGACAGCCTAATAGTACGCAGGTGCAACCCTTCAGACGTGCGCTCACCTGTGTCAGCTCACTGCTTGCCTTCACCATGATGGCTCAATACCGAAGTCATACACCCCAGACTATATCTTATATGGAAGAATATGCGACGCAGTTCCACGAGACAAAGGACATCATCTTGGAGTTTCACATATCGAAACGGACGCAAGAGAAGGCTGATGAGTTGCACAAGGAGCTGCGTCGTCAGAGAGCCCAGATGAGGGAGTGAGTGCCTCCATCCCAACGGCACCGGATCCGTAACGACGATCGTGCAGAGGGGAACAACCAATGTAGAAAATTGATACATTCCAAATCTCATTTCAACTTTGTTAAGATGCATCTAATAAGTCACTTTCGCGATCACATCTACATGTTCAGCAATATTCCCATTTATTCCACCGAGTATGGAGAGCTCACACATAAGGAGCAAATCAAGGATGGATAGCGACGCTCAAATAAAATCGATGCAGCAGGACAGATACTAAGCAGCTACGGTCGACAACATGCCATGTGCACAAGACTTTTAAACTTAGAATTCCTTCAACGTGCAGGAGCTGATTTACCAACTGAGGTAGTAGAACATTTAGAGACGACCAGGCCCGCGCCAACCCCACCAGCCCATTTTAGGATTCTGAAGGGACGTCGTGATAATATCAACGACGTCGTTGATTTTGAAAGAGCATGCCATATATCCCCGGAGACGATTTGTCGGGAATGGATACAATATAGCTGACTGAGCCTGCCTCCTGAAGGCCGACTGCCGGAAAATCCGGCAATACTTCGAGCTTTGCCGGTGGAACTACTGACTGAACTGGAGATCCCTCTTCTTGCGTTCCAGGAGTCAGGTGTTTACGACATACACACGGCCCGATGCACGGGTACTCGACTCTTCCGTAACCAGACAAGTCAGAACGATTGCGTTTGGATACAGGCTGGTGGGGAGAATATGTATGGTGCGCTCAGGGGTCGTCTCCCTGCAAGGCTAATAGCTCAGTTCAAAATCCAGTCGGGCTATGTGCAGCAGGATACGGTCTATCGCCTCGCCAGGGTTCAATTCATGAGCCTGGTAGACTCCGGACGACCGTCAGACGTATACGATCTGTTAACGTTCAGCTCAGAGACGTTACCTGAGAGTTCACAATTGTGGATATCGCGATGATCTTAGGCCTGGCGCATCTGATACCGGAGACAGACCGGCGCTGGCTTGTCAACAGTTGGATCGATTTACCCACGTTTAACGAGATCTATTAGGATCACAGAGGGGGCTTGTATAATAAAATAAACTCATGGAGCGACGTAGCCCAAATGTGGGCTACATCGCTCCCCGACGGAGATGTAGCGTCACGATCACGACTAGACGATAAACGTGTATAATAGACAAGTATATAGTAGAGATATAGACATAGAGGAATAGAAACATCTAGAAACAAAC
>Ga0307513_10003191_pt1 | contig 22386 bp, 17 predicted proteins | sample 15_EM_MG_FD_202174 | JGI IMG/M metagenome (GOLD analysis project Ga0307513, IMG submission 202174) | Populus trichocarpa ectomycorrhiza microbial communities from riparian zone in the Pacific Northwest, United States - 15_EM | ecosystem: Host-associated > Plants > Roots > Unclassified | place... | reverse complement strand
AATCCCTTGCAGAGCAGATCTATCGCCTCAAGATTGAATACCGCGGGAGCATCCTGAATCCGTCTCCACCGCCAGACCGTCTGGAGGATCACTCTGCTCAAGCAGAGCTTGTGTGTCGTGGGTAAATGATCGGATTTGTCCCATTTACTGAAGGACGCGTCGTACGGGGCCTTCGAAACGATTATAAGGATGCCTATGCCCGGCAAGAGCGTGGGCTCGGATTGAGATACGCAATCGGCGTAGTGGTGAATTGATCCACTGAGCTCCTGGAGGTCCTCTCTCCCGGGCTCAATGCAGAGTTGGATGCTAAGGGCCGATGCCAGGGCCATACCGATCACACTCGCGTGCTCCGACTGGCCAGGAGTGACTCGCCCATACGATAGGCAATCGAGGAAAAGGTTGCTAAGAACATGGGGTGAGAGGGTGTCCGCGATCTTCGGGTACCAAATCGTGTCTGCAGCGAACCGGGCTCCGTAGAAGATTACGTCGCTATCGGTGGTGAAATTTAGTATCCAGGAGATGCAACGGGCATCTGCCTTACAGACCTCCCAGTTAATGCGGTTCTCCCCAAAGTACCAGCCTTGTCCCACAGCGTTGAGTTGTGCATCTGGTGGAACCAGAATCCAACCAAATTTCCGCAGTGTACTTCGAACTCCGGAACGAAGCCGCCTGAGCTTCTTCACGGAGTAGGAGTAGACCCTATCAATGGATACCATGGAGTACCGCGTTGCACGGGCGAGGGTGGAGTGACTATGTTTCAGGTATCTTGCGAGGTATCTTGTGAGGGTTTGAATGAGAACCGAAAGTGGGGTCTGGTAGGGACAGTCATAGTAAGCCGTCGCACCGAGCGTGAAGAAAGCGTATACGGTGGCTGCGGCGAGCGTGAAGACGACGACAATCCAGGCGACTGCGCGGCTGATGGTCCAGAGATATACCGACACGGCACACGCGAACAAGAACAACGCGAATTGGAGCATCACTGGAAGGCATTCGATGGCGAGGTAGAAGCGCCACTTCTCGTGTCCGTCCAGTTTTCGCTGCCTATCCCGACTCTTGTCCGCAGCAGAGCCTCCGTGATTCCTGAGATAGTGGTTGACCCACTGCTTTCCCAGCATCGCGAGGAACGCGGCGAAGAGTGAAGTTGCGAGACTTGCGTACAGCAATGACTGGACGATGACAATCTCTCGAGGAGGACCGGTCCAGGTGGTGGAGCCGGGGTCTATGTTGGGGAAGAGGGTATTGTCCATGGCGTGGATGAGGACTTGCATGTAAACAACGGTCACATCGTTTGGATCCTGTTCGAGTTTTGGTTGGACATTGGTAACGAATGTTGCACTGACTGCGGAGAACAGACCAGCCTGGATACCTCTGGGTTCGGATTCGGTGATGAGGTCGAAAAAGGGACGACTCACGAAGATAAGAGTCGTGCTGAGATCTTCGTCGTATTTCTTCGTGTAGTGTCTGTCAAACTCCTCGGATTCCTTCTGATAGATAGCAAAGAAGTCGGTGCGTGAGTCGCCGGTCCTTAGAGGATTGAAGAATTCTTTGAGGGTGGAATAGAGACTATGACTAGCAGGGGTTATCGTCGATGCTCTCAGGTCGTCACCAAACAAGGTCAGCGCACCTTTGCGGGTCGGGCCCTTGAGTTCCCCTTTGGGGCCAGTGAGACGAAGGTTGTACCATCTCCAGCAAAGATGGGGGTATACGCCACGTCGGCCGGCGTGGTGGGCTTTAAGTATCCCTTTATCATCCTTGAGGATGATCGTCTGGAACAAGCGTGAATCTGTTACAGCTGCAGTTTGCATCAACGCGTGAACGCATTGCCGGTTGCTCGCCAGGCGTTTTACAATGACAGCGATATGACAGCTTCCATACCTGGGCAATTCGTCAGAGCGGGATCTGAACATATCGGCAGGCCAGTCCCACTTGACGATTTCCCGCTCCTCTCGAGAGCACCAAAAGGCCGAGGGCGCCTTTGAGGGTCTCAGTGACCGTCCTCATCGCCCCCCGAAATAGGGATGAACAACCCTTACCTCTACATCGAGAGAGCACGCGCCGGCCATCAGGCACACTGGCAGACGCCCGATGCTTTCGACACTATGGCAAACCACCCAAATATGGGAACTACCACATGTCGCTGTCATGGCTGCGTGTTCGCGTCGTGGACGAAAATTTCTGGGGACGGAACGCCCCTACCCAACCTTCATTTCACGTATCAGATATCGCACAATAGACAACTCGCATTGGTCGCCGACTCGACCTCCTGCAATACCTATGAACCCCTCCCCCGCAGACGACCGCCTACCCATCAACACCGGAGAAATATAGGCTTCGCACACGAAGGGCGGCTTGAGTTGTTCTCCGCAGGTTCCCCGTTAGGAGAACGGCGGCTGGGAGGCGACGTTTCCACTGAATTCGAGTAATTGCGCGTTGGAACTCTAGTAACCCGCACGTCGCGGTGACCTGGTTTCCTTCATAGCAAAACTGTTCGGCAACTTGGGAATTCTCCTGGTACTGCGGCATTTACTCCACTGTCCGTTTCATCACTTGAACCATCTCCCCACCGTTTTGAAAGATTCTCACTCAGTCGCAGGTCGGACACTCACCCCGTTCTCGTATCCGGTTTTCGACACGACTAGGGGATTTTTCGATGGTGGCATATTTTGTGACGTGCTCGCGCCTCTCGAGTCCCATATCGGCACTCGGATATTCACTTGTGCCTCCCCCCTGCCTTTCAGGGGGATGACGCTCCTTGTTCGTACCTAACACCGATGACGGGTCGGGACAACAGTCTCCCTTCGCACGGACCAGATGGTGGAGGAAATTTATTGTGCAAATACAATCAATCATCGTGTTGATCTCGGAAGTGCTGGGATCTGATAAATGTCGAGTTGACTGGAACGGCCATCTTATGTATGCACGTTCAATGTAAGGACGAAAATCAGATGACTCACGGAGTTGAGATCTTCGTCGTGCCTTACTGCACGATCTCGGTCGGCTTCATCGACCCCCATTCAACACACGGCGAGAAAGTCCGTGAGGGTAATTGGTCCCCAGGAGACCGAAAAACTCTCTGAGGGCGGAATGGAGCTATGACGCGAGATTATCGATCTTCCAGTGGGGGAGGATGGGCATCCTGGGACTGGACAACGTCCCGCTTTTCCTTTGAGGATGTGGTCAGGGAACGGTATCCCTGGCAGTGACGGAGGTGGGGAATACGGTAAACAGCCTGTTTGCGATGATCATCGTACGCGTTCGCTGGCCAAAGGTCACATCAAGACTTCCTCGATCCCCGGCGCGTGCTCCATCTAAAGTCTCCAGTCGTTCTCACAGCGGTCAGAGGGATTGCGGGACATGGAGTTTGGGTTTGTCGGATTCCCTCATGTTCACGGACCAACCGCGTACCTGACCTGTGACTTTTCATCCCGCTCTCAACCAATCACCTCGTGGATCAAGTGAGGCCCCCGATGCATATACCCATCAATCCCCTACTCTTGCAACAACTCTACCGTCCCGACAGGTCTCCGCCCACCTTCCACGACTAATTCAGTAATACACCTTCCACCCAAGAACATCAGCAACGCGCACCAAACCTTCAATGTGATGGCTTAGCTTGGCCTATCAATTACCTAGCGGAGGTACGCCACTGTGTCGCCCTTCCCCACTCCTCGTTCAAGCCAGCACAGGCTCTCGATGATCCCGATCCTCCAAGCTCCACTTCCCGGAACTATCTACGCGAACTGAAAACCCTACGTGGCACCAGGGCGATACTCCCGACATCATGGTACCCCGAGCGGTTCAAAAATTTACAGAGGTGTCGTCAGGATGAGCTACGTAGGGCTACCAAAGTGCGATTCTTGGCCCCGTCGCGTTCCCTGTTTGTCATCACTGACGAAACCCGCAGATCTTCTGCCAAGAGGCGGTGATGTAGACACGCCTGACACACCCAAACATCCTACCACTTCTTGGTGTAACTATCACCCCCCCCCCAGCTCATTTCCGATTGGATGTCTGGCGAGGATTTCCCAGGATACACCAGTAAGCGTCAAGACGCGACCGACTTAGATTTGAAGGGTGTCCCTTCCGCTGTATTTATCCCACGCTCACTCCCGTTATCAGCCATCGGGCCTCGAGTATTTCTACTCCCGCGACGCGATTCATGGAGATCCGAAAGGAGTACATGGCTCTAAACCCCGTTTCACCACCGTAACAACCGTCGGTTAGCAAAACATCCTCGCGGATGACTCCAGTCATGCACGGGTCGCCGACTGTGTCCTCATTTCTGTCTCTCGAAACACGGGCTCCGCGCGGAGCGCCCCCCAGCGGGGTGGCTCGATGGATTGCGCCAGAGATCTTAAATGAGGAAGGGGCATGTAGCGAGAAGCAAACATATCTTCTTTCGCGGTGGTCGTGGTCGAGGTGCGCCGCGGGCGATCTACTGTGTATCGTGTCGCATCAACCCAGGTATTCACTAACGCGGTTCTGTTCGCCAGCTATTACACTATGGATGCTATGCTGGCCATGACGGAAGGCGAGTGTCCACCGTGACCGATGCATCCAACCTGCACAGAAAGGCCATGGACGTTGATACAACATTGCTGGGATGAAGACCCTCGCCGGCGCTTGGAAGCTTCAGAGGCTTTGCAAGTTCTCATTGTGTCAGTTATTGCTCGTCCTGGCGACCGCGCACCTGTTAATTCGCCCCCTCTCCGTATCTAGCGAAAGTCTGCCCTGGAAGCGGTCGATCAGCAATCCCGTCGCTGCACACGAGCGTATTTCCCCGACCACAGCGACCCTCTCGGATTATAGTCGGGTCAGGATGGCTGGGGATCTCTCTGACGACGCCCAGGTATTCATTGTTGCGATAGATGAGGCAAGTCGGGAGGTGCACCCATGGGATACCCCTCCCCTGGCTCCCTGGCGCACTCCTGCATCCACTCGATGTATCCCGGGACAGCGAAAGACAGCCAAATCAATGATCCACTAAGCGGAGGCAACCAGTCGCCAGCTGAGCCAGATTCGCGAGTGGCTGGAATAGTTCCGCTTGGAGGTTCGGTCTGTAGGGGTTGAATAGCAGAAAGGGGGCACAGACTTCGTTTCCAGCGTAGGCAAGGATTCCCCAAACGAAGGGTTAAAGTTTGTGAACCATTTAGGGTCTAATAATATCACGGCGTACGATAACGAGTATACAGTGGATGGGTGATGGGCGCTGGGCCGTTGGTGGAATCATACCATCCATCGGGGAGCAGAAAAGAAGGCACTTGGGTTTGGGTTACGCTCCGGAGAAAAGTACAGGCGTATTGGCGCCCGAGACCCGAGACCTGAGGCTCTGAGGGTTCACCGAATTGGGTCATCGCCCTGGGTGGTCGCGACCCTATCGCGGCGTGGTGCGACTGGCCCCCCACGTATGCAGCCTCGAGTGATGACAAGCACACCGCTCGACGTCGCGCCGGATCACGTTAAACCTCCCGAGGCTGAATGGGGTGTAGCACATTTGGCGCCCGATCGGTTGGCTTTCACCAGAACCTTCCGTCGTACACGGCCATAACATACAGCCACAATACAGATTGGCCGGCGTATCTGTCTTGTGACATTTCATGTCGGTTTTATCAATAGTAGTATCCATCTCGTGAATCGGGTGAGGCTTCAAGGTACATATATCTTCCTATCTGTCACACCTTTCGAGTCCCATCGCTCACGACTCCAGTCAAGGGTTTCCCCCATGCCTTCCCCTAGTTCACCAATCCTACAACAACTCGATAGCCTCGACAAGACTTCATCCGACTTTCAAGACGCACTCAGCAACGTACTCTACGGGCAGGACTATGTTCGATGTGCGCGGAACCTCCAGGGCGACGATTTGATGTGGCTGATTGCTTACCTGGATAAGGTATGTTGTTGTGTCGCGGTTCCCAACTCATCCCTCAAGTCAGCATAGGTTTTCGATCGTCTCGATCCTTGCGGTTATGCTTCACGCAAGTGCCTAAGCGAACTCAGAAGCATATGCGGCAATAGGATGATACTCCCAACTTCATACACTATTTCGTCGAACCTTCTCGAGATTTATCCCAACGCGTTCGCCGCAGGAGGTTTTGGTGATGTGTACCATGGGGCCATCGGCTGTTCAAAGGTTTGCATCAAACGCATACGGATCTATAGTCAGGATGAACTACGGAAGGCTACCAAAGTGCGATTTTCAACACCTTCGTTTTCCCTGCTCATCACCGCTGACGAAACCAACAGATCTTCTGTAAAGAGGCGGTAATCTGGGCGCGCCTGACACACGAGAACATCCTACCCCTCCTCGGTGTCACCATCAATCCCCCCCAGCTCGTTTCGAATTGGATGCCTGGTGGAGACCTGCCGGGGTACGTCAAGAGACGCCCTGGTGCAGACCTACTTAGACTCGTAGGTGTCTCTCCTGTCGTATTTATCATACGCTCATCCCCGCCGCCAGTCATCTGGCGTTGTTACGGGCCTCAATTACCTCCACTCCCGCAACGTGATTCACGGAGATCTGAAAGGAGTACGTGGTTCCGAATCCTGTCTCACCATCGTATTGACCCCGGGTTAGCAAAACGTTCTTGTGGACGACTCTGGTCATGCGCGCATCGCCGATTTCGGTCTCGCCACTGTCGCTCGAAACATAGATTCCATGCGGAGCGCCTCTCAGCATGGCGGATCTTCGCGATGGACTGCGCCAGAGGTCTTGGACGGAGGGCTACCCACCAAGGAAATGGACGTCTTCTCTTTCGCGATGGTCATGATCGAGGTATGTCGCGGACGATCTACTCGAGGGTCTGACTCACTGTCTTTTCGCATCAATACAGATATTCACCGGGGCAATTCCGTTCGCCAAGACTTCGACCGTGGCGGCTACACTGGCCATAACGAGTGGCAGGCGTCCACAACGGCCGATACACCCAACCTTGACAGGAGATTTGTGGGAGTTGATGCAACGGTGTTGGAATCATGACCCTCACTTGCGCCCAGAAATTTCAGAGGCCTTGAAAGTGCTCACCCCGTTAGTTCCTCGCCCACTCCGATTTTCACGTATTCACTAACTCGACTATTTTCTCACGTGTAGCAACGAACCGGCCTGGAAGCGATCTCTCAACAATAACCTTTCCACCCATGAGCGGATCACTCTGATTACTATGGTCTTTTCGGACCATGACCAAGTTGAGGCGGCTGGTCGACTCTCTGGGGCCGATGCCCAAACCTTTGTTGATATTATAGATGGGGTAAGTCCCCACACAACTTCACATTCGAGGATAAGTTGATTGACTTCGGTTCATGCATCCGTCGGTCAGGTGCTGGATAGCCTCGAACCAGGAATCCGCGGAAAGTGCCTGCGTTATTTACACAGTGTTTGCGACCACCAAGCCCTGGTCCCGCGGTCACTGGAAATCCCGCTTTGTTACAACCCCGGGGAGATCCCGCTATACCAAAGTATATGTGCGGACATGTGGAAGGGTCAGCGTAATGGCATGGAAGTCATAGCCAAGGTGTTGAGAGTATACTCAAGCAGCGACCTCAGGAAGATCAAAAGGGTGGGTTCTTCATGGTGTTCTTGAATTGTCATGTGTATTCACAATCGATCGCATCTCACAGAGGTTCTGCAAGGAAGTCGTGGCATGGAGGGCCCTCCTTCACCCGAACGTGCTACCGCTCTTAGGCGTGACGATGGCTGAGGATAGGTTAGTGGTAGTGTCGGAGTGGATGGAGGGAGGTAACATCAATGAGTTTTTGGGGGCAAATGCCAGTGTGGATCGGTTTGGACTTGTATGTTTTTCATCCAAGGTCCTCATCTCCACCTGTCCCTGACCAAGCGTTTACTGTAGCTGAGAGACGCTACTACGGGTTTGATCTACATGCACGGCCAGGACATAATCCACGGAAACCTCAGAGGGGTAGGTGCCTAAATCACGTGGTTGCTTTCTCGCGCCGTAGCTCACACGATCTTCAGGCTAATATCCTGATCAATAATGACGGCCGCGCCTGTTTAGCGGACTTCGCCCTTCTTAGGATAATTTCAGATGGCTCGGATGACTTAACAGACACGACCACGGCTATGGGGTCTGGCACGGCTCAATGGACGAGCCCAGAGCTCCTCGTCCCAGAAAATTTTGGGTTGAAGGAGAGCCGCCCGACCAAGGAATCGGATTGCTACGCATTAGGAGTGACGATATACGAAGTTCTCAGCGGGTTGATACCATTCTCTGAGTACCCACCCGTTACCGTCACCCGGAAGGTCCTGGAGGGTGTACATCCCGCGAGACCTGAGGGAGTAGAAGGGGCGTGGTTCACCGATGACATATGGGATATGTTGGAACGTTGTTGGAAGCCTCAGCCCAGTGACCGGATAACCGCTGATGTTGTGCTTTTGGGTCTTGAGGGGAGCACGCCCCCATTCAGGCCACCTTCTGATGTGAACGGACTTGGAGGTGGGACGACAAGCGCTGATGAGTAGTTGGACGGCACGGCGAGCGATTCTTGTATGTTTTCTTCCTCTCATTCCGGCTCGTCTCTGATTACATTTACGTTATCGTGTGACCGTTGATCGCACATAGTGGGGACAGCTCCTGAATCTTCCGCAAATGAGCGATTTATCGGTACACGGTGTCTAGAAAAGGTTCGAGGCCGATACCAGAAAATTCCGTGGGTTTTTATATATCAGAGGAAGGATACCATACCAGTAGTTCGTGTAATATGGATACCATTCAGGGTCCGTTGGACTCCCGTCAGACATAAAACGTTCAATCAAAAGGTTACCACCGTTGTGCTACGTGAAGCTTGAAGGACTATCGAACTGAGAGGTAGTACGTCTGTTCCGGGGCGATTCTTATCCTTGCTCAAACTAAATCCGCAGCCGTACCATCGATTCCGAGGCATACTATATATCGTACCGATATCGATCAGGACGAAAATGGATCATACTTCTCCGTCTACTCTGTGACCGTGACGCGACGTCAAAGAATTTGGCCAGATCGGCTGTGTCGTCTCCACTACGGTCCCCTTAGCCCGGCCGCCACGTGCCAGGTGTTACAGAACCAGGCGCCTTACATTTATCACCACCTTATACACGCCGGATGGGACATCAATAAGAAGAGCGCTCGTAGACCAGGAGCGGGTGCAGACACACCTTTTTACCCTCTATCTTCCATCACCCACACATCCATCTCCCTCAGGTTTCCCGATGTCGTGCGGACGTAAATCAAAATGGCGGGTATACAGGGAGTAAGCCTCTGAACCCGTCTTTCGCATGCCACGCCGACATCCTGATGCTCGAGGTTTCTTTTTATGGCGAATTGGAGTTCCATGGTTACGGCGATGCACTATGGTAGCGTATTATTCTGCTGACCGTCGCGGATGATGCATGATGTCTGAAGATTTGAAATCCTACAACACCCAGGGAGCCTTCCCCCGCACACAACTACACACGCATCGGCATCGGAGACGTAGGCTTCATCCGCGATGGCCGATTTAATTTGCTATTCTCCGCCGGTTCCCCGTTAGGACAACGCCAGCTGGGAGACGATGTTCCCATCACGTTCGAGCAATTGATCGTCGGAACTCCAGTAGCCCTCGAACCGCGGCGGCCCATTTGCCTTCATACTCCAACCGTTCGACAACTCGGGGTTCCCTCTGGCACCACAAAATCTACTCCTCTGTACGTCCCACCCCCCGAACCATCCATCACAATTTTCAAAATGCGCCACCCAGGCCCTCGGAACATGACGCACATTTCTCATTCGAGCTCACCGGTGATCGTGGTGCAGCATTGGTGACAAGGCACCAAACGTTTCCGGAAGATACCGGGTTGGAAACTGCATTTGAGACATATACTAAGCGTCACTACAAGTCATGGGTTGAGTTTGCTCGTCGCAAGGGATACGGAAACGACATCCATCCTGTTCTCGTGTCCGGCATCGATATGACCAGGGATTTTTCGATGGTAGTGTATTCGAAAGAAGATGATGCTCTTACATCCAACAACACTGTCGCTATTCCAATGTTCGCTTGCATCTTCCCTCCTTTTCTGGGGACATGGCGGTCTGGATGTCCAATTGACACTAACGAAGGGCCACAGGAGAGCGGGCCCTCTTCACTCACGCGGGCCGTGGATGCTCTCTACTCGCGGTTGCGAGGCGCAGAAACGGCTGCCAACAAATCAAATCAATGTGTCTTCATTCGGTATTACACTATGCGCTCGAGAAAATGGATGCCGATGCTTCCCAAAGTAATTCGAGCTGGTGCGGGACCACATGATCTCGGCCCAGGGGACAACCGGGGGGACACCCTTCCGGAGTTGGGAGTCCAATACGATGCTGAACATCTCGAGAGTGGTGATGAGGATCTCGGACCACAGTGGGGTCCTACTACGGACGACACTAGCTCTGGGTCAAATATTGTCGTTCGATATGTATGGTTCTTGCTGTCCCCTTCTGCGCCTACTCTGAATTTTGCCCCCAGGAGGAATATGACAGCTGGGATGCCATTGCAGATTACGTATTCCAGGTGATTCCCCTCCCCGTGTTGCAACTACACCACTCAACTCTCTCAATGGAAGAACTCTAACGCTGCATCTGTATTGATGCACCATCGAGATCTTGCCGAGATTCGTTCGGTAGGTTATCCACGGATGTAGGGCTCCAGGTTCTCAGACTCTCATCTTTGGACAGACGGAAGGTTCGGGTGACGTCTCGTCACTATTGGCCACGAAGAGGCCACATATCGTGGTGGAAGAAGATGGAGGTCAGCCTCATCGTATGTGGATGCTCATGGCCTCATTCCTTCCCAGTAGGGAGGATCGTTTGCAGAGAAAATAGAAGGTCGGCACAATCGGACACCGCACCTTCTCACCTCCCTACTCTGGCCCTCCCAGTGGACCCGACTCCCGATCCACCTAGCCCCACCGATCCCGATGCGCCGGCCCGCAGACATTTAATCAAGGATGGCTCCCCTCCGCACGAAGCCATCTCTCCTATTAAGACAACCAGCGGCACAACCCAGATGGCCCGCATCCGAGGCGCACCTCTCGTTGGTCGTCCGTTAGCAGCACTCAGGGCGACAGTCCCCAATCCCCCTCCCCCGGCTTACGTTCATCCCCCCCGCTACGACAACAGCTCACCGCCTGATGAAGGTGCTCGCCCCTCATAACATTCGTGAGCGCAACCTCTCTCTTTGTTCTTCACTCCACTGACCCCATCCGCATAGATACCGCTACGAACCTTGGCAGCCGATAACGACATTCTAACTTTACATCATCACCCTTCACAACGTCACGATCTGTCCCTCTATCTATCTCCAACCGTTGTCAAACTCGTCTTTCCGCATTGTTATGAACCATCCCCTTCGTCTCCCACAACCCCCCCCCCCCGACCTCTCGTTGTTGTAGTTGTCGTCGTCGCACATAATTAGGCTCGCCCGCCGCGTTCTGTAGCTGTTACGCTTTTCCCTAGTCCGATGACCCATTACGCCCCTTTTGTGTGAGCACATTGCTTCGTCCCGGTGGGCAGTGCAGGTGTACAATTTCCGGTAAGGGGGAAAATATCACCACGAATGACGACCCGAGGACAAAGTCCCTTGGATTTGTTACCATTCGTCCGTCGGTATGCGTCAGCCGTGTGCTCGAGGATACCGTCCGGCAAACGGTCCGCGGGGTTTCATAGTACACAAGTATTTGCCCCGAAGGATGATCTCAGTAAGAATGCAGGCCAATAGTCATTCGGGATCGAAACGGTGGAGTTTTGCTTCCGCCCCTCCTTGCTTCATCTTTCTCGGCCGCGTGGTTGCTCCACCGTACATGTTCCCCCTATATCTTCTACGGTCGAATTCGTTTTGGTTTTATTCGAATGAGCTCATGGGTTGGCGGTTGATACAGGAAAAGAGATGAGAAGAGGGGATCGGCGGGACGACGCCGGTTCGGGGGATCTGTCACCGCAGTTCAATTTCAAAGGTCAAGATTCGCGCCCCGACCCAGTAGTGTTATGCGGGATGGATTCAATAGGATCCGCTTTGCCCTCGACCCAACCCCCACTTGATTGACACGTGTCGGATGTCGCAGAACAGGCACCTTGCTCGCCACCTACACTCCGGATGGGACGCCGGCAGGGAGGGCGCCCGTGCACTTTTTTGCCCTCTATCTCCTATTACCCACCCCGGTTCCCTATGTCGCTCGGGCGCAAGTCGGAATGGCGGATATACAGGGAGTAAGCCTCTGAACCCGTCTTTCACATGCCACGCCGGCATCCTGACGCTTAAGGTTTCCTTTCACAGCGAATTGGAGTTCCATGGTTACGGCGACGCACTATGGTAGCGTATCGTTTTGTCGACCGCCGCGAATGATTTCTGAAGATCTGAAATCCTACAACACCCAGGGAGCCTTCCCCCGCACAGAACTACACACGCATCGGCATCGGAGATGTAGGCTTCATCCGCGATGGCCGATTTAATTTATTGTTCTCCGCCGGTTCTCCGTTAGGACAACGCCAGCTGGGAGACGATGTCCCCACCAAATTCGAACAATTGATCGTCGGAACTCCAATAGCCCTTGAACCACGGCGACCCATTTGCCTTCATACTCCAACCGTTCGACAGCTCGGGGTTCCCTCTGGTACCGCAGAATCTACTCCTCTGTACGTCCCATTCCTTGAACCATCCATCATTGTTTTCAAAAAGTGTTACCTAGGCCCCCGGAACATGACGCACATTTCTCATTCGAGCTCACTGGCGATTGTGGTGCAGCATTGGTGACGAGGCACCAAACATATCCGGAAGATACTGGGCCAGAAACTGAGTTTGAAACCTATACCAAGCGCCACTATAAGTCATGGGTTAAGTTTGCTCGCTGCAAGGGATACAGAAACGACATCCATCCTGTTCTCGTATTCGGTTTTGACATGACCAGGGATTTTTCGATGGTGGTGTATTCGAAAGAAGATGATGCTCTTGTATCCGACGACACTATCGCAATTCCAATGTTCGCTTCCATCTCCCCTCCTTTTCTGGGGACATGGCGGTCCGGGTTCCCGGTTCACACCAAAGAAGGACCACTGAAACACAGTCCCCATCCACCCGGACGAGACGTATGCACTCCCCCCTTGCAATCGGGTGGCCCAGTAAGCATCACCAATGAATCCGATCAATGCGTTTTCATTCGGTACTACACTATGCGCTGGAGAAAATTGTTGCCGATGTTCCCCAAAGTAATTCGAGCTGGTGCGGGACCACATGATCTCGGCTCAGGGGATAACAGAGGGGACGCTCTTCCGGAGTTGGCAGTCCAATACGATGCTGAACATATCGAGAGTGGTGATGAGGATCTCGGACGACAGCGGGGTCCTACTACAGACGACACTATCTCTGGGTCAAATATCGTCGTTCGATATGTATGGTTCTTGCCACTCCTTTCTGCTTCTACTCTGAATTTTGCCTCCAGGAGGAACACGACAGCTGGGATGCCATTGCAGATTACGTGTTCCAGGTAATTCCCCTCCCGTGACGTAGCTACGCCACTCAATTATCTCAATGGAAGAACTCTAACGCTACATGTGTATTGATGAACCATCGAGATCTTGCCGAGATCCGTTCGGTAGGTTATCTGCAGGCATCAAACTTCAAAGTCTCATCTTCGGACAGACGGGAGGTTCGGGTGACATCTCGTCGCTATTGGCCACGAAGAGGCCACATATTGTGGTGGAAGAAGATGGAGGTCAGCCTCATCGTATGTGGGTACTCATGGCCTCATTATTTCCTAGTAGGGAGGATCGTTTGTGGAGAAAATAGAAGGTTGGTACAATCGAACACTGCACCTTCTCACCTCCTTACTCTAGCCTTCAGCCCAGCTCACCCGAATCCCGATTCACCTAGCCCCACCGATCCCGATGCGCTGGCCCGCAGACGTTTAATTAAGCACAACTCCCCTCCGCGCGAAGTCAAGGTGATCAGTCACCACAGTGGGGACACCACTCAGAAATCCATCGATGTGATAAACAAGGTGGTACGTATATCTTCACATATGCCGCAATTTCCAACTCTCACCGCTCATGACCCCAGTCTCACCACTCGCGACCCCAGCCAAGGGTATCCTCCCTGTCTTCCCCCAGTTCCCCGGCCCTGCGACAACTCCATTGCCTCAACAAGTTTTCACTTGATTTTCCAGACAAACTTTGCAACATACTCGATGGGATGGAGTATATGCAACGTGTGGTGGACCTCCAGAACGATGATTTGGTGTGGCTGGTTGAGTATTTGAATGAGGTACGTTACCATGTCCCCCTTCCCAGCTCCCCACTCAAGCCGGCGTAGGCCCTCTATGATCTCGATCCTTTCAGTCACGCTTCCCGGAAGTGTCTAAGCGAACTCAGAAGCATATGCGGTGAGAGAACGATACTCCCGGCGTCATACACTGTCTCGTCGGACCTTCTCGAAATGGGTTCCAACCCGTTCGCGTCAGGAGGATTTGGTGACGTGTACCTTGGGACCTTCAAAGGTGCAAAGGTTTGCATCAAACGTATACGAATCTATAGTCCGGATGGGCCACGGAAGGCTACCAAGGTGCTATTTTTTGCCGCCGTCGCTTTCCTTGTTCGTCATCACTGACGAGACCCACAGATCTTTTGCCAAGAGGCGATAATCTGGGCATTCTTGACGCACCAAAACATCCTACCCTTCCTTGGTGTCACAATCAGTCCCCCCCAGCTCATTTCGAATTGGATGGCTGGCGGGAATCTGCCGGAGTACATCAAGAGAAATCCTAATGCAAACCAACTTAGACTCGTGGGTGTCCCTCTCGTTGTGTTTGTCTCATGCTCACTCCTGTTACCAGTTGTCTGAAGTCGCTACGGGCCTCGAGTACCTCCACTCCCGCAGCGTGCTTCATGGGGATCTGAAAGGAGTACGCGTTTATAAACCTTCTCTCGCCGCCGTATTAACCCTTGATTAGGCAAACGTCCTCGTGGACGATCACGGTCACGCATGCATCGCCGATTTCGGCCTCGCTACTGTCGCTCGAAACATGGATTCCATGCAGAGCGACTCTCCCCATGGCCACTTCTCGCGATGGACTGCACCAGAGGTCCTGAATGGAGAGTCATACAGCAAGGAAGCAGACGTTTTCTCTTTCGCGATGGTCATGATTGAAGTACGTCACGGACGATCTACTGGGCGCCGAGGTTCAGCTTACCGTTGTTTCCTATCAATACAGATGTTTACCGGCGCAGTTCCGTTCCCTAATTATCTGACTATGTCGGCTATGCTGGCCATAACGAAAGGAGAGCGCCCACCACGGCCGACACACCCAACCCTCACGGATGATTTGTGGGCGTTGATGCAGCGGTGTTGGATTCATGTACCTCACTTGCGCCCGGAAGTTTCGGAGGTCTTAGAAGTGCTCGCTCTGTTGGTTCCTGGTCCGTTCCGACGATCGTGCGTTCGCTGACCTGTGTGCTTTCTCGTGTATAGCAACGAACCGGCCTGGATGCGGTTGATTGACGATACCCTTCCCGCATGCGATCGGATCCCTCTGATCGCCAGAACCTTCTCAAGTCACGCTCAGGTTGAGATAGTCGGTCAACTCACCGGGGACGACGCCCAGGCCTTTGTCGACATAATAGATGGGGTAAGCCCCCGCACAACTTGATGTACGCAGGACAAGCTGATTGACTTCGATTCACACATCAATGTTTCGTCGACCAGGCGCTGGATAACCTCGAACCAGAGGTCCGCAGACAATGTCTGCGCTCTTTATACAAGATTTGCGGCCGCCAAGCCCTGGTCCCGCGGTCGCTGGAAACTCCACTGTGTTACGACCCTAAGGGGTACCCGCTGTACCAGGGTACAAATGCGGACGTGTGGAAAGGCCAACATAATGACATGGTAGTCACAGCCAAAGTTTTGAGAGTACATGCAGGCAGCGACCTCGAACAGATGAAAGAAGTGAGTTTCTGGTGGTTTTCTTGAACTGCTATGTGACTTGACAATCGACCGTGCCTCGTAGAGGTTCTGCAAGGAGGTTGTGGTGTGGAAGGCCCTCCGTCATCCGAACGTGCTGCCACTCCTAGGCGTGACAATGACCAGGAATCGGCTGGTGATGGTATCGGAGTGGATGGCGGGAGGGAATATCAACGAATTTTTGGAGGCAAACGTCAATGCGGATCGGTTTGGACTCGTACGTTTTCTATTTAAGGCCCTCATCCCTGCCTGTCCCTGATCAAATGTTTATCCGTAGCTGAGGGATGCCACAGTGGGCTTGATCTATATGCATGCTCAGGGCGTAATCCACGGAAATCTCAGTGGGGTACGTATTTGAACCCTGCGGTCACCCTCCTGCACCGTAGCTTACTTATCCTATCCTAAGGCCAATATCTTGATCAACGATAAAGGCCGTGCCTGTTTGGCAGGTTTCAGCCTTCTCAGGGTAATCTCGGACGAGGTATCTATGATACCCACGGCCACATGGTCTAGTAAAACCCAATGGACGAGCCCAGAGCTCCTCGTCCCAGAGAAATTTGGGTTGAGGGAGAGCTATTCGACCAAGGAATCGGATTGCTACGCACTGGGAATGACGATGTACGAAGTTCTCAGTGGGCAAACGCCATTTTCCGAGCATTCCGCCCTTGCTGTTACTTGGAAGATCCTGGAGGGCGAACGCCCCACGAGACCTCAGGGAGCAGAAGGAGCGTGGTTCACAGATGGCATATGGGGGATATTGGAAGACTGTTGGAAGCCTCAGCCTAGCGACCGGATAACCGTCGATGCCGTACTTCTAGGCCTTGAAGGGAGCACACCCCCATCCAGACCACCTTCTGACGTACACGGATCCGGCGGTGCGACAAGTACTGATGAATGATTGACGGCACGGCGAGAAAGTCCCGTATGTTTTCTTCATCTCATTCCAGGCCCATCTCTGATCGTCTTAACGCCATCATAGAACTGCTGATCGCGCGCAGCGACGATAGATTCCTGAGCCCTCCGCAAATGGGTGACCTATTGGCCCCGTACGGTGTCCAGAAAATCCTACGGGTTTCGATACGTCAGACGATAGCTGGAGAAGCACTTCATACTAATATTTCATTTATGCACGTATACTATGCAGGGTTCGTTGATTTTTTCGGCAGATGTGAAAAGTTCAAAAGGCTATCACACTATATCATCGTATATGCAGCTATATTCAATGGTGAAGGTGACGATGGATCTTTCGTTTCTTGACCCCCCTTCGTCGTCATCAGCGCCGCGTCAAAAATAGCATCGACGCTAAGCATCCCCAGCTGGCCGTTCAGCCGGCCGTTTTCGGGCGGTGGTAACCCCTTCTCGTGGGTTATCGCGCTACGCGGAACTCGCCCTCTCCAGACTCAAGCATCGTAGTGAGTGAATAAACAAATGAAGTGGGGAGAGGGACCGAATCGAGATCGAGTACTTTGCCTATCAAACAGGATGAACAAACCCGGGTCTCGCAGTGTCACCGTAGTACTAGTGCAGGAGTCAATCTGCCACAGATGGGGTTCGATCGCGAGAGGCGATGTGGATCATGCAGTTGTAGTCAGATCATCCGCACCGCCGACCAGCCTAGGAATCACAGTTGTTCACGTGAAGTCCGGAGAAGTCCACACGAAGGCATTGTCACTGAGAAAACATAACACCACGGAAACCCCCGAAAGGATGGTTACCGACAAGTGTCCGTGAACCACAAGGATAGAAGGATTCTAGTAGTGCTAGTGAGTGCCTGCCTTCATCCAGGCTCCACCGCAAAGTTCTTCTCTACTGACCGATGGGCGCCCCGGTACTTCGAATGAGCTGACGGGTTGGTGGTTGATATAGGAAAAGAGATGAGAGGAGGGGATCGGCGGGATGACGCCGGTTCGGGGGATCCGTCACCACTATTCAATTTCAAAGGTCGAGATTCGCGCCCGGACCCAGTAGTGTTATGCGGGATGGATTTAATGGGATTCGTTTTGCCCTTGACCCAACCTTCAATTGACTGACACGTGCCGGATGTCGCAGAACAGGCACCTTGCTCGCCACCTTATGTGCATATACACTCCGGACGGGCCACCGGCAAGGAGGGCGCTCATCAACCTGGAAGCGGGTGTAGGTGCGCTTTTTTACTCTTTATCTCCTATCACCCACCCCGGTTCCCTATGTCACCCAGGCGCAAATCGGAATGGCGGATATACAAGGAGTGAGTCTCTGAACCCGTCTTTCGCATGCCACGCCGACATCCTGACGCTTGAGGTTTCCTTTCACAGTGAATTGGAGTTCCATGGTTACGGGGATGCACTATGGTAGCGTATCATTTTGTCGACCGCCGCGAATGATATCTGAAGATCTGGAATCCTACAACACCCAGGGAGCCTTCCCCCGCACACAACTACACACGCATCGGCATCGGAGACATAGGCTTCATCCGCGATGGCCGATTTAATTTGTTGTTCTCCGCCGGTTCCCCGTTAGGACAACGCCAGCTGGGAGACGATGTCCCCACCAAATTCGAACAATTGATCGTCGGAACTCCAATAGCCCTCGAACCGCGGCGGCCCATTTGCCTTCATACTCCAACCGTTCGACAACTCGGGGCTCTCTCTGGTACCCCAGAATCTACTCCTCTGTACGTCCCATTCCTTGAACCATCCATCATCGTTTTCAAAAAGTGCCACCCAGCCCCCCGGAACATGACGCAAATTTCTCATTCGAGCTCACTGGCGATCATGGTGCGGCATTGGTGACGAGGCACCAAACGTTTCCGGAAGATACCGGGTTAGAAACTGCATTTGAAACATATACTAAGCGTCACTACGAGTCATGGGTTGAATTTGCTCGTCTCAAGGGGTACGGGGACGACACCCATCCTGTCCTCGTATCCGGCTTCGATATGACCAGGGATTTTGCGATGGTGGTGTATTCGAAAGAAGATGATGCTCTTGTATCCGACGACACTATCGCCATTCCAATGTTCGCTTACATCTCCCCTCCTTTTCTGGGGACATGGCGGTCCGGGTTCCCGGTTTACACTAATGAAGGACCACAGCAACGTAGTCCCCATCCACGTGGACGAGGTGTATGTACTCCCCCCTCGAAATCGGGAGGCGCAGGAAGTGTTACCAACGAATCCGATCAATGTGTCTTCATTCGGTACTACACTATGCGCTGGAGAAAATGGTTACCGATGTTCCCCAAAGTAATTCGAGCTGGTGCGGGACCACATGATCTCGGCTCAGGGGATAACAGAGGGGACGCCTTTCCGGACCTGGCGGCTCAATACGATGTTGAACGTATTGAGAGCGATGATGAGGGTCTCGGACGAGAGTGGGGTCCTACCACAGACAACGCTGGCTCTGGGTCGACTATTATCGTTCGAAACCCACCATATGTACGGTTCTTGCTATCCTTTCCGTCTCCGCTCTAAATTTTGCCTCCAGGAGGAATATGACAGCTGGGATGCCATTGCAGAATACGCATTCAAGGTAATTCTCCTTCCCGTGTCGCAGCTATACCACTCAATCCCCCCAATGGAAGAACTCTAACGCTACATCCGTATTGATGCACCACCGAGATCTCGCAGAGATTCGTTCGGTAGGTTATCTGCAGGCATCAAACTTCAAAGTCTCATCTTTGGACAGATGGGAGGGTCGGGTGACATCTCGTCATTATTGGCTACGAGAAAACCACATATTGTGGTGGATGAAAGTGGAGGTCAGCCCCATCGAATATTAATACTCATGGCCTCACTATTTCCTAGTGGGGAGAGTCATTTACGGAGGGGATAGAAAACTTGCACAATCAGACACTATAATACCTCACCTCCCTACACCGGTCCTTCCAGAATACCCGGCTACCGACTCACCTATGCTTATCGACCTTGATGCACCAACCTGGGAACGTTCAATCGATCGTATCTCCCCGGACATCATGCATAGTGGGTCGATGTCCGAACATCTACAGACAACTAGCCTGGGCGTGCCCGATCTCTCCCCGGTTGCATCGAGCAGTCAGGTCCCGCTTGAGGTCTCGGAGTATGCGACATCCTTTGGTGTAGATTCGGATTCCTATCACAGCCGCTCCGTTACTCCTGCCACCAGCGGAGCTCTGTCCGGAGACCTTAGCGAGGCTGATTGGGTGAGGACTCGTGGAATATCTTCACCCCTGGACATACGAGGGTCCACTCATGTGGACCCGACTGATTCATTACCTTGTAGAGGAAGCGACGGCGGAGGGAGGAGGTGAAAGCGAAGAAACGGGAGGAACGAACGGAATTGACTCTTCAGTACAAGAGGGTACGGGAGCTTCTGGGGTTGACACGGACGTCGAAGGCTAGCACCTTGGAGGGAGGTGAGTACAACAGCCTTCACTGTGCATCTACGTCCAGCGAAGGAAAGGCAGCTGACACTTCTGTAACCTTCCTCTGGGATTTATAGCTATCAAGTTCTTCGGTGGCGAAGTCCCCGCCCGACAGGCAGAGCCGACCGAGGATCTGCCGAAGGGAGGTCGGATCGAACGCTCTGTGCAGCTTTCTGCCACCCGACATGATACTTCCCGAATGTTCGACACGCTAGCGGAATGTATGGGGTACATCACCCAGACGCCACCAAGGCGTGTGCTGCTCTTGGAACAGGGTATGGGATTCCTTGGCCTTTTCTCCGGACCTCCATTGGGCTGACTCTTTTTTGGGATACTAACCCTGTTCCCTTACCTTTCTCTGCACCAGTCGCAAACAGGATTGAAGAACAGATCGCGGCAGGGAAGCAGCCCTCTGGGTCCCAAGAGGGCGGAGGACCGGCTGGACACTAATGGACGACTCGATGATCTAACGCAATGCTTAACCGGATACAACTCCGTCGGTTTGCACCCATATAACCTCGAAACGGACGACGCCTCTGTCCTATTCATTTGTAGTTGTTCCGTAGATTCGGTACATCGTATACAGCTATCGGTCAAGGCGAAAAACGATAAAAGGATATTTTGTTTCTTGACCCTCCGTCGTCACCTGGACGCCAAAAGCAACGTTGACGCTAAGCGTCCTGTGCTGTCCGTCTAGCCGGCTGATTTTGGGTGGTTGCGACCCCTTCCCGTAGGAATTATTGACTTCAAGGGAGGAGTCATTGCGTGAGGCACGCGGAGCCCACCGGTTCTTCGGACTCAAACATCGTAACGACTGGGTAAAGGCTCAGAAATGTGAGGCGAGTGACCGGATCGAGTACTTTGCTTGACAAGCGGGGTGAACAAACCCGAGTCCCGCAGCGTCACCGTGTGGATCATGCCACAATCGTAGTCAGATAGTCTGTGCCGCCGAACAGCCTACTTAGGAATCGCGGTTTTTCACGGGAAGTCCGGAGCGGTTTACACGAAAGCACTCACAACTCACTCGGAAAAGTGCAATATCTCGGAAACGAAGCAAAGATCGACTATCTAAACCATCATGCATGATCGGTGCTTCTTCTTAAATATCAAAAGCTAACTTCAAATCCAGTCCGGTGACCCCTCCCCCCATTTATGTCCCAAGTAAGCACAAATTCACCAAACAACTTAGAGTCCCACCCGGCAGGTGATCGTGGTGATTGAGCCAAATGGAACCAAAACGGGGGACGCGGCGAAACCCAGGAGGTTCGTCAATGCCCAGAGAACTTTTTGATGATAGTTTTGAACATCCTCCGGGTCCCGTGCACCAACCGTCCAACCCATCCCCCCCGCGAGCTACCCCTTTTCGGTGGAGCCGAGAGTTTACCACCACCTGGTGAAGTCATCGGACTCGTTGCACCAGGAGGACGGTTGGGTGAGGGAGCCACCAGTTCGCTCTCAACGTGTGTAGTCGCCAAACCTGTCATTAAATGTGAACCTAGGGATCGAAGCGGGACGAGGGACGCGTACTGGAGTTTGTCCGTCTCGCACGACGAGAGAGACTCTGCAGTGTAACCGGAAGTCCATTACCGCCACGTGTAACTGATTGACCTATGATGGAATGAAGACAAGACCCCAGACGGGAGACGAAGAACATACCAGAATCGCTAGATGTAGCATCCGACTGATCGTCGACATCCGTCTCGATACTTCCATCCGTGCCAGGCGACTTTGACGGTTGCATAACGCCCTGTAAACACCGAAGCACGGCTTCGAGACTCGGCCTGTCGCCCGGCTGAGATTTCCAACAAAGTTCCAGCATCCCCCATATCTCGTCCGTGAACCACGTTCCTTGAGCTCCTCGAGGTCTCTCAGGGCGTTCACCCTCCAGGACCTTGAAAATAACGGCAGTCTCGTTACGCGGGGCAAACGGCGCCTGACCGCAAAGAACCTCGTAAACCACCATCCCTAACGCATAACAGTCCGACTGCTTCGTGGGGCGGCTATCCTTCAAGCCAAATGCCTCCGGAATGAGGAGCTCCGGGCTCA
>Ga0307513_10003190_pt1 | contig 22389 bp, 25 predicted proteins | sample 15_EM_MG_FD_202174 | JGI IMG/M metagenome (GOLD analysis project Ga0307513, IMG submission 202174) | Populus trichocarpa ectomycorrhiza microbial communities from riparian zone in the Pacific Northwest, United States - 15_EM | ecosystem: Host-associated > Plants > Roots > Unclassified | place... | reverse complement strand
GTCTTATTTACCAGATCACGAGAGCAATAATGAGTGGGACTTACACGACCATCGTGACCTCCTGTGGCGAGCTTCCTCTCCATAGGTTCCCACTCCACACAGAGTACCCAGCCTTTGTGGCCAGATAGCACGTGGGATGGTGTTTCGGTAAACAAGTCCCATAATCTCGCGTTGCAATCTCCGGAACCGGTCGCGAGAAGGTTCCCCGTCGGCGAGAACGATGCACACAAGATTGGTGAGGTATGGCCTATGAGGAAATTAGTAACCCTGCACAATGGTGAACGAAAAAAAAAAAAAAAAAAAAAACGTCGCGATAAGACGGGAAGGACGGCAGAATCTTGAAACGGATAACGTACCTGAAAGGGTTGAGGAGCAACGAGTTGCGGGCCGGACTTTGAATACGGCCTGGGGCGAGCAATGAACTATGAAGACGTCTTCGAGGGAGAATGCTTGAGACGGGTGATTCAAGACGTCCTGGTTGATCGAATTTGCTATGACAAGCCTAGCTGGGGCGCCGGAGGCTATCGCCTCTGCGGACGCATCAATGTGGAACATGAACGGCACGGGGTCGTCATCCTGGCAGAAGGGGGTCAAAAAGGGAAGAGGGGGCGACGGGGCGAGGGGAAGACTCACCTGTGGCCTGAGCTTGTTTACGAGAGCTTCCAGGGCATCCTTGGTGACGTTGGCGGGCAGATTGACGGCTGGTGCTAAGGGGGAGCCATCTTGATCGTTTACGAATTGGACGACGACGTTTGGGACAGACTCTTCCGGGATTTGCGGGCTCTCTGGCTCAGGGATGCCGTGGTAGACCTTCTGTCGCTTGGGCGGCGGCAGCAACACGGACATTTCTTTTTTCGAAACACAAAAGGGAGTGGAAAATGAGCAGGAGCGCTCCGATCAAAAAAAGGCTGCGAGCGTGCGATCCTCTGTGTGAACTGCCGCACCGGCGGTCTTGGATGGCAGACGGGCCAGCCACCATCACTACGTAACAGCATTCCGACCGGTTGAGACTGGAGCCGCAGCCGTCGCTCTGGGAGGAGCCGTGGCGAACGGTGCCGGCCAACCGTTTCTCCGCTGAGCATCATCCCCTCGCCTCAACTGAAACATCGGGACGGGAAAAACACCCGTATCAGCCCAGGTCACGTGTGACCCGTCACGCCTCCTGAGTCGATCGAGTCGCTGGCTGTTGCATCCCATTTCACGCTGGTGTATATATACCCGACCCTCGCGTCCCTCTACCTCCCACCCCACCCCACGCTCTCTCCCAGATGCCGTTCCACGAGTACTCCCGGCTCTTCACCTCTGGCCTCCTGTCCGACTCCTCGCCCTCTCCCACTGCAGGCGGCACCCTCTTCCTCGAGCCAGCAGACCCAGGCTCTCCCAAGCCAGCTGACGCCCGCACCTGGTCGTTCCTCGAGCTCGCAGATTCCATGGTATCCCCGGTAACCCCGGCCGATCAGTCCTCTTCGTGCCATTCCCTTGGCCGCCGCGCTGCCTCGTATGTTCTTCGCCTGGCTTATCGCGTATCATCCTCTGACCATGCTATGCTTGATTTCACCTAGCGTCGCAGCCAGCCCTACTACCGCCCGGCACCTCGCACCGCTCCGCGTGCGCAGAAGCGTCAAGTCCACTTCGCTCAGCCCCTCCATCCCTTCGCCCGCAGATTCGCTTTCCCCCTTATCCATCATCTCCTTCCCCGCTGGTCAATCATTTCTCATCACCGAGCTACCTCTCCCTGATTCGCCGACTCTGACTCGGAGACCTTCCGGTCGCACTGTCATGTCGGGATCGACCTCGTCTGCTTCCATCTCTGTCAAGTCGGAGACCAAGCGGATGAACCGTCTGGAAGCCCTTGCTTGCCTGGAAGGCCGCGAATCCTCCTCCAGCAGAGTTCCCAGAAAAAGCCATTCGAATTTCATGAGTATGAGCGACGACGAAGATGAAGATGATATTTTCACATCCACCGATTGGGAGGCCAATCGGAGGTTATCAACCGTCATGGCGGGTAATATTCCATTGCCGGCGATTATGTTAGGTGTTGAGAAGGAGGCAGGGCCCTTCCCTTCGGATCTCCTTGTCACTCAGTCGCCACGCCAATCCAGAGTCGCCCCGGTGAGGAATAGACACCGAAGCCGGACATTGGAGTCGTGGTTCCCTCCTCTCGCCAACTTCATTGATTTGAAGAACGAAGAAGATCCGCCCAAGTGGAGGAGCTTCATCGAATTCTCCACCACAGCCGTCTAAGGTTCACCCCCGGAACCACCCACCTTATTTTCTTCCCCCGGTCAACCTCCACCCGCATAGACCCACTATTACCTCCCCCTGCTTCGTTTGCATCTTCTTCTGTTCACGTTCATTCACCGCTGTAGATTGCGCATATATATTGGCATCTTCCTTAAAATATCCCCATCTCTCTTGTCATCCTCGTGGACAAAGTCCTCGCCCCTGCACGTTCCATTTTCACCACTGTTGCATTATTACCACACCAGATCACATTGACGATTGTGATCCCCACCCTTCCCATTCGGTATTTACGTTCCGGTCAGCATGCTGCCACCTAATTCCATTCCCCGGCCCCTCTCAAGTCACCGCCTGTACATCATCGTGTATAAACCCATCATCAAGTTCTTGATTCAAGTTTTGACAACTTCTGAGGGATCCGTGTTGGGTTGCCGGTTGGCCCCCAATTACCAGCAGCCACAACGATCATTGAGCGCTGCCAGAGCAACAGTCAATCTGCGTGTGGCGAACGTGATGATGCGAATAAAACTCGGAAGGCCCCTTCATCCGACTGTTTTTCTGCCTCGCGGTGAACACGAGTACCGTTTTCCCGATGACTGACGCCGGAGGACGTACGTTGAGGTCATAAGGCCGGCTGACGGAGACATGCGTTGAACTTGAGACTTGGACGTGAAGCGAACGGAAAGCGGCATTGGCCTCTTTTGCTCTCTAACGACCATTTACGATAACGAACACCAAGCCTACGCGACCCTATCCTCTCCTACCCTCCCCCTTCCTTCTGTCTCTACTCGCCTTATTCTCCCTGATTTTCGCACTTTGTGTCCTGTCACCTCCTTCGACCCTCTTCCTGCTCTCTCGTTCTCTCGCCGTACCGGATTTCCTGTCCTTGCGAAGGAGTACGCAGAAGAGCGAGATGTTCACGTTCAACTTCACCTTCCACGTCCCGAACCCTTTTTCGATGTCGACTTTGACCTCGGTTGCCAGCGCTGCCACGGACGCATTCAATTCCGTCGCGACTGATATACGCGAAGATCCGGAGCTGCTGAACTATATGGTGGCTGGGTTGGGTCCCGGAGGTGTCGCGGGTGGGTTTGGGTACGATTCGAATCGGCTCGTTAAGCCTCCTTCGCCTCCCACCTCCGTCTCGTCACCTGTCAGTCCAAAGTCGAAAGGGTTGAAGAGCAGACATCCCGTTGGATTGGGTCTCGCGAACCCTCACGCTCAGAACCGGAAGCGGTACCTTCAAGGTCATGAGCGGAACCATGCAGACATTCAAGCTCAAGGATCGACGTCCGGATTCGTCAACATCAATCCACTTCCCGGTTCCGGCACTCCGAGATTCCCGGTGCAAGCTTATTCCCAGTCCAGCTCCTATTTGGATTCAGACATCCGTGGATTTGGTCAGGGGGTGCGAAACCAGCTGCACCCGTTGCCGGAGTCGAGGAAGAGGGGCTGGGTACCTGCTTCATCTGAACCAAGTTACGCCTCCACCAACGAAGATTTCACGACCGGGTTCTTTGACCCTCCCAAGTGCTACGACGTTAACGAGATGGGAGGGGTCGATTTTATGCCTGGTTTTGGCTACGATGGACGTGGGATGATGAGTGGAATGGGGTCGTCGGGTGTGGGCGACAGGAGAAAGTGGGATGACGGAGATGAAGACGAGAGTGAGAATGCGATGGAAGCTGGTGAGTCTCGGTTTCTATGTTTTTGCCTCTCTTTCGAGCCCTCTGCCGTCTACTTCGTCCCATCCTCTACTCTCGCGGACGTCCGACTTCCGTCCGGCGTTTGTGCGACCTCCGAGATCGTGTTTATGAATGGAGGGCGCTAACGTGCAGTCACCTGAGAACGGGAAAGAAAAATCGTATCATTCGTTCTAGCGGTGTGACGGTTTTCCGTTCCTCCCTTCATGCATGACAAACGTATCCCCCGCCCCACCTCCTCCCTCTCGTCCCTTCCCCCTATCTCTTCACATCCAGTTTTTTGCATGGATGAGTGAGCTGCTTACCGCGCTCATCTCATTACTGTTTTCCCTCTTCTTCATCATTGTTTATCTCCCGCTCACCATGTTGTATCACTCTCACTTTCGGCCCGGTGTTGATGCTTTGTTCTCGGCGAATTTAGAGCTGCCACCTGCGAAGAGGAGGAAGGGTCTTGCAGGATCAATCGTATCGACGGCGTTGAGCGCGGCGTTGATTGGTACCGCTGTCGGACTGACGATGTACCGATTGTGAGTTGTCGCCGTTATCTTATCTGCCACCACTGAGGCTTAATTCGCGGTGATTCTAGATGGAAAGAAAGAGGAAGGATGGACACTATGCCACCCCCTCCTTACGAAGAATCTCAACGGTCCCATCAGCAGACGCAGGACCCAAAAACTCCGCCCGCCCACTTACAGTCTGAGTCGAACCAGATGATGGGAAAGGGTCAGAGGAAACGACACGCTGCGACTTCCGGACGAAGAGCTGCCGGAAACAGCGTGAGGCACAGGAAGCCCATACCTCAGAGGTTCCATCCTACTGCATACGGTCAGCAACCCGGACCTAGCCAGCCGGTACCGGTCCAGGATTCCCCTTCGGGACCGTTTGATTTTTCGTTCGGTCAGGTCGAGGAGGAGGGAGGAGATGAGCCGGATGATCAGGTATGTTGCTTTTTCTGAGCGTGTTTATTATGGGCTCGACGTTGTCGTGCGTGCGTTGTGCTGATCGTCGATGCACCGTATTGCAGATGGACTGGATCGGGGATAGGATTTCCCAATTGATCGAAGAAGGGAAGAAAGCTCTCGGCACGGAGGTTGTCGTGATGAGCGATTCTAAGGAAGACGAAGTCGATGACGGGTCGGGACTCTGGGAGGATTCGGACGGAGGGAATTTGGGATCTTCCACATCGTCGAGGCATGGAAGGAGGAGTCTTTCATCTCCGAAGAGGAAGCGCGCTCGGCCGAGCCTTTCTCACCCTATCATTCCTGGAAGTTTGGGTGAATTCTCGCCTTCGAGACCACCTGCATACGGGTCGCCTATGACTTTGACGTTCTCTGGGTCTCCCAGTCTTTCTGCTTCGACTTCTACTACCACGACGGCGGGTTGGATGAGGGAGACCGATGGGGATTGGCAGAGTGAGGAGGTTAAGGCGTCGATGGAGCGTGCTCGGGCGACGTATATGGCGAAGAGGAGAGATCAGATGGTTGGTTGAGTCCCCCGAAGACGAAGGCCAGCGCGTACAGCCATTCACCACTGCCTACGACCCAACCTCCAAGGTCGTGCTTATGCATTTATGCTCCTCTTCAATGTTTCGACCCAGGTTAATCATTCATCTCTCTCCCTCTCGCACCCTCCGCCTTTCAATTATGGGCCAATAACTGTCTTCCCTCATGCTTCATTATATCAATCTGTCACGACGCCCCCCACGGTTCAACGTTCAACGCCCAATTCGCATTTCTTTCCACCACTCTATCATTTCTGCTGCATCCTTTCCATTCTGCCGCTCTGCATTTGTTCCGTTGCTGGTCTCCCGGTTCCTCTCACAAGCGTATATCTAAATCAATCATCTCCCTTCCTCTCGATGTCCCCATCCTACGAATCTCTTCTTTTTTTCTTCACACTGCTGTGCTTTAACTTTCGTGATAATGCTGGTTTGTGCTTTAGAAGGATGTTTGGGTCTCATTTCCCCTCCTGCTCCCCTGCTTTTCTTTTCTCTTTCTCTCTCTCTCTCTTGTTCTCGATGAAGTTGGAACACCTTTTTGGGGCGTTTTCGAAAGTATTTTTTCCTGTCTGATTTTTCTTTCTTGCTTGTACCCCCTGGTTTGCCGGATCCAATCAACCTTTTGTTCATGTCATCCACCCTCCTCATCGTGCTGCATTTGCTTTCAGGAAAGTCCTATTGATCGATTACGGGGTTTTGCTTCACATCCTCCATTCCAACGTTCTCAAACTGGCTTTCTTCTGAACATGTCGATCTCGATCGTCGCACCCCTGCTTCGCGACTCCCCGACCCCCCCGCGCTTTGGGGGGATCTGGCCCTACCCCTTGGCTCTGCGGATCGTGGTGTTCTCCTTTGTGACCCGATGCACGCGTATTCTTCCGTTGTTTTCGCTCTTCCACTCTACGATATCATGACACAGCCCGAATACGATACCCCCTCCCTCACTTGATACTACCGGACCCTGGGGGTTGTGAATTCCGCTGGACTCCGATTCCTTGGGATCACTTGTACGGATGCTTGTGTCAATCCAGCAGAGAATTAAGCAAGTCCCCAAAGCGGCCCGTCGCCCATTGATCCCAGAACTGCAACACCTTCAGTGCGTCCACGTGTAACTCACTAAACTCATCGAGTGGGTCTCGGTTCTGTTCTCTGTGGTCGTTGGATACATAATCTTCGGGTTCGGACCCTCGTCGGGTCGTCGATCCATGATCCCAAGGTGAATTGATTCATCCGGTGACATTCGTTTGCATGCACCCATGATTGATCGTAAAGATTTTCTCCTCTCCTCAAGGTCGTTTCACATCGCCCCCTGCCGCAGTGCTACAACTTTACAGGGGTGTTTGCCGTGGACTGAGTGTTGGTTAACTTGGCTACCCGATCACAGATCTTCCCCGGTTCTGAGGGTCACCGGTGCGTTCGCACCGAGACTCCTGTGTCGTTTGCTAGTTCCTGTCGTGACGCCTCCGGTGAGTATGTTCGCGAATAACTGATTGACGTGTGTATCGGCTGTGGTGATCTTGGGCATTGCCGGAGCGTTTGAGTGCAACCCTCAACTGTGGGGTCCCATGCTGTATCGTCGGGGGCGCAACTCAACCTGCATGGTGGTAGACATTGTCGTGTTTTTGGGTGGTTTTCATGGAAGATGTGTGAGGACGGGTCAGGTTGTTTGCGAGGGTCAGGGTTTTTCTGTCGGTGATCTTACAAGTACTCACAAGATTTTGATGTACTAATCTGTTGTTATAGTTTCGTGGTCGTGCCTGTACCACGTCTGTAGTCCGGACCGTACGTCTGAGAGGAACGGTTTTTTTTAACGCGCTGCGTTGAGACTGAGGCGCAGTCTTTGAGACCAACGTACACTTTTGGGTGGTTTTCTTGTGTGATTTTCTGTGCCATCATGACGGGTGAAGACAGGGAGAAGGTGAGAGTCCCGCGTTGCTTGGTGGGTGCTCGTTACCTGCCTGGGACTACGTTCCACTTTGAGAAACTTGACAATGCGTATCGAACGAACCAAGTTCTAATGAGGCACTCTAACGGGCGGTCATCGTTATCATTGACCGGGACCGTCGGGTTGACTGCTCGGCCGCGTGCTGAGGCGAAACCCGACAAAACTTGTTGAGATACAATTAGGTGACCCTTCGCCACCTTGAACGGGTATTTGGGGGTCTTGACAACCTCCCAATGTGGGCCGTTTACCTTCCGTTGTTTACGCTCGCACAACCGAAGGGGTAACGGCAATCGTCGAAAAGTGATCAGAAGTGTCCTGTAGACCTGGCGATGACGGACAGGATCCTACCGCGCCGGTAGACCCGGTGGTGGCTGATCGCGAGGATGTTGGGTAGACCTGGCGATAATCGCCGGTTTTGTGATGCTGTTTATAACTTGCTCTGGGGAGTCCCATCGCCTATTTTTGAACGTTAGAGGTCAAGCTCACAGTGCCTGGGATACAAATTGTGTAGGCACGCGAATCATGACCGGTAAACACGAACAAACAGGTTATTTTCGCACCTGCACGTTGACACAAGTCATGATGCAAGGCACGCCTGACCCGTCGCCACCAGCCTCGCTTACTTGCTTGCCCCACGGCTGCGGACGAGCCCCCTGAAATGGAGCCCCCACCGTTGAAGATAGATCCGAAATGGTATGTTGGGTCCGTTTCGCTCCTACCTGATCGCTAAACGGCAAACATAGCATACAGGATGCTCTTAGGGCTTTTCTGCAACCCATAAAGAACGACGACGCTCGCCTCGATTTCTACACGGTGTACAAGAAGGAATCGACAGATTATGATACCGACTATGTCAAGAAGTATGATGAGGACCTCAACACTACGTTGATTTTTGTGCGTGTGTCGATACTGACTCTCGTCACATATCTCACTCATCCTCGTAGGCGGGTCTGTTCTCTGCCGTCAGCACAACGTTCATCACCGACCTCCAATCGAGGCTCGAACCTGATCCGAATGATCAATCGGCAGCACTCCTTCGTGCAGTCCTCATTACCCTCAATCCATTCGTACTCCCAGACGAAACTCCCACCGTCCCTCCCATTGAAGGCCCACCTGACGATGTCGTCATCGCGTTGTGTCTCATATATGCGAGCCTGTTAATATCGCTACTGGCGGCGTTTGTCGCGATGTTAGGAAAGCAGTGGCTCAACCGCTATTTGCGGAACGCGGGGGGATCGACGATTGAGCGGTGCGGAGACCGTCAACGCAAACTAGAGGGGCTCAAAAGGTGGCCGCTCGATACCTTTGTCGGGAGTTTACCGGTGATGCTTCAGATCGCCCTCCTCCTTCTCGCCTGCGGACTTTGCCGACATATGATAACCGTCAACACTCCCATCTTCGGCGTCCTCATCACCCTCACTGTACTCGGACTCCTGTTCTACATCGGCATCGTCATCTTCGGCACATCTTCGTATGAGTGTCCGTTCCAGACACCAGCGTCCACCAATCTGCGAAGTTTATGGGAGAAAGTCGGACCTCGGACCACTGTTGTAGCCTCCCCGATAATCAGCGCTCTGCGAGGTCTATGGGGGATCATTTTATGCCAAATCCTCCGTATTATCCTTTGTTTACCGTTGAGGTTGGACGTCTGGCGCTACTTTCGCCGTTCGCGTCCGCCAAATGCAGGGGAAAATTTGCCTACTTCGTGGCTGGCAGCTCCTTCCAAACTGTGGAAGAGCATTCAGTCGAAGATCCCTCACCTAAACCTCCGCGACCGTTTCCAGCGCCCACCTCTACCAATCACCCAGAGCCCTCCTGTTTCTCTAGAAGTGGTCCCGTGGTCGACGCCGAAAGATCTCGCCGCGTTTCTGATGAACAACACGAACGACATCCGATGCGTTTCATGGATCCTCATAAACATTACCGACCCAGAATCACTTGATGCCGCCGTCCGGCTTGCTGGCACGATTCGATGGTTTGAGGAAGGAATTGACGTCGAACCGCCATACGATATAATCGTCTCGGTCTTTGAATCGTGTCTCGACTCCACCAAGAAGGTGTACCCTGGGATGAAAGAGCGGGCATACTACTCTATCAGGGCTATCCTGTGGATATACGCACTGGCAAAGTGCAAATCCCCGGAATTAGCTCAAAGGTACCCTCTCCCCGCGGTCGGCGAGGTCAAAAACCCAACAGATGACCTCACACACCTCCTCTCCACGTGCTTCTACCTGAACGTCTCGGAACTCCGCACCCGTATTTTCAGTACCTTATACACTATCCCCCATGGAGCCAACAATGCGCATGCACAATGGACGTCAAATCTACTTCTACACCTGACCTGGACCGAACGGGGTGACCCGAGTGTCTTTCACTGGTTCAGTCAATTTGTCAAGACAGGGTATCGGTACAACGACCTGGATACCATTCCTTTGGACGCGACTCTCAACCGTTTCATGGTTTGGTGCATATTCCTTGGCTCCCGTGTTGAAGAAGAAGTGCTAAGAATTCAAGACAAGTCGTTCGTAATCTCGCTTTCTTTCTTTCAAGTCACTCATCCCACTGTTCGCTAGTGATCGTCTGGAACGCATGTCAGCTCAACTATCCCGAGCGATCAGCGCAGCCGTCCTTGTCCCTATACGCACCCCTCATGATCGGACGATCATCCCAGACATTCTGCATTCTATACATATGTGGAAATCCCGTCCCATCCTCTTCTCGGGAATGGCCTATGACTGGTGTTCTGTCATCTGCGAACGATCCACGGACATTAACGAGGAAAGGAATAGGACACTTTTGTTCCTCTGTCTGGAAACTGGATTCCGCCATCTTGATTTCCGGGATCAAAGAGTGGGAGGCAGTCGACTCACTCACACGCCGCATCATCAGAAGATGGCTGACGTTGTTTTCAAGAGTGGGGATGGCGAGGTGATCGCAGACCTCCTCCACGCTTGGACGTCAGAAAGTTGCCCATACGATCCACTCCACACCTGTGCAGGCTACCTCGCCGACCTCCGACATCTGCGGTCATTCTCCCCGAGGTTACGACAACTTCTCGTACGTTCCATCAGGCACATCGGTTACCCAAAATTCGAGCAGATTGAGGGCGAGGGATTTTTTGAACTGTTAGATCATCTACACATCCGCATTGAGGACGTGGATGACAAGTTCCGATGGGGGCAATTCCTTCCGGCCGCCATCAAATCCCCCAAGGGCCTTCGATGCTTACCCTACGAATACTGGGAGTTGCTGGCGGAACTCTCTATCTCGTCTCCGAAATTATTGCGGGCCACTGGACTCTATGATCAACATGTTATGGAATTCCTCGAGGGAGCTAAGGAGTGGGGCAAGTTACAGTGTTGGTTTTGCGTCGTCTGGGCCTCGTGGGGTCCAAATACCTGGCGTCCGAAAGTGGCGGACCTGGAGTCCATGGCGATGTCATTGTTCCGTGACCAACCCGGTGCCTATCAGAAGGTCGAGGGATGGATGGAGAGGCTTGGTCAGCCAGAACTCGAAGCGTTTCGACAGATGTGCGAGCGCGTGAACATTGGTGTGGTAGGGGGGCGTACACCGTGAGTTTCATTTGGCGATCTCCAGCTGGTTCAGTGAAAACTTATCATTTGTCTTAGACCCGTTCCCTTCGCAGATGGAGGATCCGGAGAACCTGCTCGTTCGATAGAGCTCATTGTCCCGTTATCATTCATCGGAGACGATACGTTCTGAGCACCACCGGTTTACTACTTTTCACTGTACCGATGTTCCTCTGCATCTCATATTTCAATGTGGTAGCCTCACGTTCCTTTCGACCGGGCCAGGATTGATCAGGCTCCATGCGGATCACGGAAGTATGTCCATCGGATGATCCAGACAAGAAACGGGTGTAAATAAACCACTTGGAGTGGTCAGGCATAGAAACGCACGCCCGAAGATCTCTGCAGGGAACTCAACTAAATCGAGTACCGCTGCGGGCACTACATCAGGCCCAGGGGCAGGCAGGCTCGGTGCAGTTTAGCGCCAATAGCGAGAACGGGCGAAGAAAGGCAAACACTGATCGATTGATCGCCCAGGGCATCTAACTGCTCGGGTCCAAGATCCTTAACCTCTTGAAAACGTGTGTAATGGGGGACGACACCTCTCCCATCTCGACTTCGGGCAAGCTCTGGGGGGATCGGCTGGAGTCTTATTCACATGACTGTCGAGGACTAAATCAACAAGCATATGGTGAACCTGGTGATGGCCGATGACTTCGACAGGGCTATTGATGGCGCGGTACGAGAGGCGTTTGCGAGTCTTGCTGCCACACTCTCGGTCGTTAGAGGTAAGGCTTGCAGCGCATGGTAAGCGCATGGTGATCACCGTAAACACGAACAAACAGGTCGTTTCCGCACCTGCACGTTCACACGAGTGTGCAAGACACTGTGATCCATCGTCCCCCATCGCCCGCTATCTTCGTTTACTTGCTTGCCCCACAACAATGGACAAGACCGCTGAAATGGAGTCCCCCCCATCGGGGATGGAGATAGATCCAAAATGGTGCGCTGGACGTGTTGCGCCTCCTGGGCTGATCGCTGAATGACAAACAGTATACAGGATGCTCTCAGCGCCTTCATGCGACCCATAGGAACCGACGACGCCCACCTCGATTTCTACGCTGTGTACAAGAAGGAATCGATAGACTACGATAAGGAGTACGTCAAGAAGTGCGATGATGACCTCAGTACTACACTGATTTTCGTATGTCGGCCAATACTGGCTCTCGCCACTCATCTCACCCATCATCATAGGCGGGTCTGTTCTCTGCTGTCAGTACAACGTTTGTCACCGCCATGCAACCGAATCTCAAACCTGATTCGAACGATCAATCAGTGGTGCTCCTACGCGCGATTCTCCTCACCATTAATCCGTCCGTGCTCCCAGACGAAACTCCCACCGTTCCTTCCGGCGAAAGCCCACCCGGCGGACTTGTCACCGCGTTGTGTCTCATATATGCGAGCCTGTTGATGTCACTGCTGGCGGCGTTTATGGCAATGTTAGGCAAGCAGTGGCTCAACCGCTATTTGCAGAACACAGGAAGATCGACGGCTGAATGGTGCCAAGACCGTCAACGCAAACTAGAGGGGCTCGGAAGGTGGCCATTCGACACATTTGTCGAGAGTTTACCGGTGATGCTTCAGATCGCTCTCCTCCTTCTTGCCTGTGGACTTTGCCGACATATGATAACCATCAACACTCCCATCTTTGGCGTCCTCATCGCCCTCAATGGACTCGGGGTCCTTTTCTACATCGGCATCGTCACTTTCGGCACGTCTTCATACGAATGTCCGTTCCAGACACCAGCGTCCACCAATCTGCGAAGGTTATGGAAGAAGGTCGGGCCTCGAACCATCATCATGGTCTCCCCCATAATTGGTGCACCGTGGAGCCTATGGGAGATCCTACGCCAAATTCCCCGCATTATACTTGGTTTACATAACCATTCACACCATCTGCCTCCGCCAGTCACCGAGGGTCCTGCCATTCCCCCAGAAGTCATTCCCCCAGAAGTGACTCCACAACCGATACCGGAAGGCCCTGCCACCCCCCGGACGAACAGCACGAAGGACGCCCGGTGCGTTTCCTGGATCCTCATAGAAATCACCGATCCGGAAGCGCTTGACGCCGCCGTCCGGCTTGCTGGCACAATCCGATGGTTTGAGGAAGGGATCGATGCCAAACCGTCATACGATGCAATTGTTCCCTTCTTCAATTCCTGTCTCGACTCCACCAAGAAAGTGTACCCCGGGATGAGAAGACGGGCATACTACTCCCTCAGGACTGTCCTGTGGATATACGCACTGGCAAAGTGCAGATCCCAGGACTTGGCCCTGTTCCCTCTCCCCGACGTCAGCAAGGTCGAAACCCCAACGGATGGCCTCACACACCTCCTATCCGTGTGTTTCCACTTAAACACCTTGCAATCCTGCCCCCGTACCTTCAGCACCATATACGCTATCCCCCATGGAACCAGCAACGAACATGCACAATGGATGTCAAATCTACTTCTACACCTGGCCTGGACCGAACGAGATGACCCGAGTGTCTTTTACTGGTTCGACCAATTCATCGAGACAGGATACCGGTACAGCGACTTGGACACCATCCCCTTGGATGCAACTCTGAACCGTTTCATGGTTTGGTGTATATTCCTCGGCTCCCCCGTTGAAGAAGAAGTGTTGAGAATTCAAGACAAGTCGTTCGTAATCTCCCATTCATTCTTTCAAGTCACTCATCCCACCGTCCACTAGTGATCGTCTGGAACCCATGTCAGAACAACTGTTTCAAGCAATTGCTAGAGCCATCAATGATCCCATACTACGCAACACTCACGACACTCACCTCCTCCCGGACATTCTACGTTCCATAAGTATGTGGAAATCCCGTCCAATCCTCTTCACGGAGCTGGCCTACAAATGCTGTTCTGTTATATACAAACAATCTCCAGACATAAACGAGGAAAGGAGTAAGACACTGTTGTTCCTCTCTCTGGAAATTGGATTCCGTCATGATTTCCGGGACAAAAAAGTGGGAGGCAGCAGACTCACTCACACGGAGCACCACCGGAAGATGGCGGACGTTGTTTTCAAGCAGGGGGACGGCGAGGTGGTTGTAGATCTCCTTCATGCTTGGATGTCAGAAAAGTCTCCCTCCGATCTACTTGACACCTGCGCAAGCTACATCGTCGATCTCCGACATCTGCAGTCATTCTCCCCGAGGTTACGACAGCTCCTCATACGCTCCATCCAGTGCATCGGTCACCCAGGGTTCGAGGGGATTGAGGGCGAGGGATTGTTTGAACTGTTGGATCACCTACGCATTCGCATTGAGGACATAGATGACAATATTCAATGGGGGAAACTCCTTTCAGCCGCCATCAGATCCACGAAGGGACCACCGGGTTCTACGATCAACACGTTACGAAATCCCTCGAAGAAGCTAAGGAGTGGGGGAAGTTGCGGTGTTGGTTTTTCGCCGTCTGGGCTTCATGGGGTCCAAATAAACCACACTCAAAAGAGGAGGACCTGAAATCCGTGGTACCATCGCTTTTCCGCAGCCAACCCGGTGCTTATCGGAAGGTCGAGGGATGGATGGAGAGGCTTGGTCAGTCAGAACTCGAAGCGTTTCGACGGATGTGCGAACAGGCGAATCCCGGCATGATAGGCGGGGATACACTGTAAGTTTCCTTTGGTGATCTCCTTCAACTGGCCCCGTGAAAACTCATGCTCTGTCTTAGACCCGTTCCCCCCGCCGATGGAAGATCCGGAGAACCTGTTCGTTCGATAGCGCTTGCTGTTCCGTTACACTTCTCTGGAGACGACACGTTCTGAGTGCCTTACTGTTGCCCTACTCTTTACTGTACCGATGTTTCTCTACGTTCCATATTCCAATGTTCTATGAAGGTTCTCAGTACCCATCTTTCAGCCAAGTCTCAAGATCTCAAGGTTCGAGCGGCAGGCTCGGTTCTGTCGATATCCATCCGATCGGAATAATGACAGTGGGGGAGATTCCTCTGTTCCGGAGAAAAGGCGAACCGCTACGACTCGTTTTTCGACGTTCGACCTCCGGGGCCAGGGTCCACAGAACTTGAACGCCTCTCTTCGGAGCTTGACAAGACTTTGCCCGTCTGGCGTAGGATCATTGTGACGTCAATGACAAGCTCAGACAACAACCACGTCCCCAATATCCATCACTGTTTTCGTCCTACAGATTCTACTGGTTTTCTTTCTGTGCCACTTCGTTCTGGAATACTCTCTGAACTCACAAAATGATCTTGGAACCACAGAGTTCCTCCCAACCAAATCTCATCTCTCCGCGTTCACCCTCATCACCGCTCCGTTCCCCAAATTTGACAATGCGTCCCATGAGGTGCGTCTCCTCTTCGAGACCGTTCACAAGTTGAAGACGCGTATGTGTTCAATGGGGACGCGTGGTTTCTCCCGGTGCCTATTGGAAACACAAAATCCCCGGAAATGGATCTACACGCTTTTGTGTATGGGCCTTGAACCTTCTACGATGAGGATGGCTTGGGTTAGATCGGTAACGAGGGGCTGTATCCTGGTCGACGTGTACGACAGAGTAGTATTCACTGTCGTACTGTGGTGGGGGGCTGAATTGTCATGAGCTCTTCGGGCATCCCTGTGGAACGAACGTCTGTAACGTTGAATATGATCAGCCCGGGGGGTTGGTATCAACGTAGCGGGCTGGAATTACGATTGGAAACTCGTTGAGGAAAACGACCCCGGAAGTGACGAGTCGATTCCAGTTTGTGGGGAAAAGGTCGAGTACCTGTGGTGAGGCCAAGAAATATTACTCTCTGGCCACGGCGTCCTTACCAGATCCCCAGTTTTTCGGTCCCAAACGAGCACCGTCCACACTGCCCGGAGTGACAGGGCGTATAGGGGTGGGAGAGACATAACACGACTCTGGAGCCCGTGATAGTCAACTTCCAGCGTTTTACCCAGGGCGTGCCCCGCGGGACGGCCCATGTCATAGCCTTGGAGGGGGGCGCACAGTATGGAGAACCATCCTGAAGGTTGAAAAGGTGGATACGAAGCACGCCATACGTAATCAGCAACCGAACGCCACCCATTGGTCAAGGATGGGTCACCACTCACTCCTCTTGGGACTCAACAACACCGAGCACATTTTCTGGAAGATACGTGCAAGCACCCAACGGATCGAAAGGGGGTGGAGGGGTGTTCCACCCATTAAGCGGCTTTCTGCTCGTCACCGGTGGGATGTACAGAAAATCGAGGCCGCTATTCAGTCTGGAACGCGAGAGTACCGCGTTCTTGGCAACAGAATGACACCAGGATATAGGTCGGTTGGATGAAAACTTGTGGGTTATCCTCACAACGGTCGCTGTATCGGACCACTTGTGTGCATACCCTTCACATAGCTTTCGACGTTCAACCAAATTGCAAGGATTGAAGGGATTGTCGGTCGGACCGGGAGCAAAGAGCCCGCGTCGGTACTGGAGGGGGATCGTGGATGAGAGCCCGGAAGTGTTGGCTGACCTGGATCATACAGTAAAAAGTCAACAACAACCCCCGCACCACTTCCATCCAGGCCAGAGAGGTGTAGAAACACATGCTCCACGATCTCTACAGAGAGCTCAACTGAATCGAGTACCGCTGCGTACATGAGGTTAAAGGGCAGAGGGGTTCAGGTTGCGGCCAAGTTCTGTTTAGCGCCAATTGCGAGAACAGGCGAAGGCAAACATCGATCGCCCGGGGCAGCTAACCGCTCGGGTCCAAGACCCTTAATCTCTTGCAAGCGCGTAATGGAAAACGACGACGCTTTACCTGTGTCGACTTCGAGCGAGCTCTGGAGGAGTCTGCAGAAGTCCTGTTCACATGATCGTCGAGGACTAAAGCAACAAGCGCGTGGTAAACCTGATGATAGCCGATGACTTTGGGCGCAGGGGCATTGATAGATTGCTCTGGGGAGCGTTTGCGAGTCCTGCCGCCGCACTATTGGATGTTAGAGGTCAAGCTGGCAGCACATAGTTATGTGAACGAGTTGTGACTAGTGATGACCGTAAACACGAACAAACAGGCCGTTTTCGCGCTTACACGCACGATGTGCAAGGCACTGCGACACATCGCCCCCCGTCGCCCGCCAACTTTGTTTGCTTGCTTGCTTGCCCCACAACGATGGACGGGACCCCAGAAATGGAGTCTTCCCCGTTGAGAGTCGAAATAGATCCAAAATGGTGCGCTGGGCGTGCTACACCTCCTGGGTTGATCGCTGAATGTCAAACAGCATACAGGACGCTCTTAAGGCCTTTCTACAACCCATAAAGAACGACGACGCCCGCCTCGATTTCTACGCTGTGTACGAGAAGGAATCGGCAGACTACGACACGGAATACGTCAAGAACTACGATGACGACCTCAATACCACACTGATCTTCGTACGTCCGCCGATACTGGTTCTCGCTGTTTATCTTACCCGTCATCATAGGCGGGTCTGTTCTCTGCTGTCAGTACAACGTTCATCACCGCCATACAACCGGGTCTCGAACCTGATCCGAACGATCAATCGGCTGTGCTCCTCCGCGCGATCCTCATCACCCTCAATCCATCCATACTCCCAGACGAAACTCCCACCATTCCTCCGGACGAAAGCCCACCCGGCGAACTCGTCATCACGTTGTGCCTCATATATGCGAGCCTGTTGATGTCACTGCTGGCGGCGTTTGTCGCTATGTTAAGCAAGCAGTGGCTCAACCGCTATGTGCGGAAGACAGGAAGATCGATGGTTGAGCGCTGTGGAGACCGCCAACGCAAACTAGAGGGACTCAGAAAGTGGCCACTCGACACTTTTGTCGAGAGTTTACCGGTGATGCTTCAAATCGCCCTTCTCTTTCTCGCTTGTGGACTCTGTCGACATATGATTACCATCAACACTCCTATCTTTGGTGTCCTCCTCGCCCTCACTGCACTCGGGGTTCTGTTCTATATCGGCATCGTCATTTCCGGGACATATTCGCGCGAATGTCCGTTCCAGACCCCAGCATCGACCAATCTGCGAGGTTTATGGAAGAAGGTCGGGCCTCGAACCACCGTTGTGGCCTCCTCGATAATCAGCGCTCTGCGAGGTTTATGGGAGATACTTTTATGCCAAATTCTCCGCAATATGCTTCATTTACCATTGGATTTGGGCGCCTGGCACTGTTTTCGCCGTCCACACCCACAAGGCATAGGAGAAAACTCGCCTACTCCATTCGCGGCTCTATCCGAACTGTGGAAGAACATTTGGTCAAAGATCCTTCGTCCAGCCCTTCGCTTCTCCTTCGCCTCAAGATTAGATCTCAGCGGCCGTTCCCATCGTCTACCTCTACCAACCACCGCGGGTTCTGCCGTTCCCCTAGAAGTGATCCCACAGCCGACACCGGAAGGCCCTGCAACTCCCCGGATGAATAGCAAGAATGACGCCCGGTGCGTTTCCTGGATCCTCATAGAAATCACCGATCCAGAAGCGCTTGACGCCGCCGTCCGGCTTGCTGGCACAATCCGATGGTTTGAGGAAGGGATCGATGTCAAACCGTCATACGATATAATCGTTTCCATCTTCAATTCGTGTCTCGACTCCACCAAGAAAGTGTACCCAGGGATGAGAGAGCGAGCATACTACTCCCTCAGGGCTGTCCTTTGGATATACGCACTGGTAAAGTGTAAATTCCCGGGATCGGTTCGAAGGTACCCTCTCCCTGTCGTCGCCGAGGTCGAAACCCCAACAGATGACCTCACACACCTCCTCTCTGTGTGTTTCCACTTGAACACCTTGCAATCCTGCCCCAGCACCTTCAGCACCATATATACTGTCCCTCATGGAGCCAACAACGAGCATGCACAATGGATGTCAAATATACTTCTACACCTGGCCTGGACCGAACGGGGTGACCCGAGTGTCTTTTACTGGTTCGACCAATTCGTCGAGACGGGATACCGGTACAGCGACTTGGACACCATCCCTTTGGATGCAACCCTCAACCGTTTCATGGTTTGGTGTATATTCCTCAGCTCCCGCGTTGAAGAAGAAGTGCTGAGAATTCAAGACAAGTCGTTCGTAATCTCCCATTCATTCTTTCAAGTCACTCATGCCATCGTTCACTAGTGATCATCTGGAACCCATGTCAGCTCAACTGTTTAAAGCGATCGCCGCAGCCATCAGTGATCCCATACTACGCAGCACTCACGATTATCACATCCTCCCGGACATTCTACGTTCCATAAGTATGTGGAAATCCCGTCCAATCCTTTTTACGGAGCTGGCCTACGACTGCTGTTCTCTCATATGTGAACAATCCCCGGATATTAACGAAGCCCTTCTGTTTCTCTCTCTGGAAATTGGATTCCGCCATCTTGATTACCAGGACAAGAAAGTGGGAGGCGGTCGACTCACTCACACAGAGTACCACCAGGAGATGGCTGACGTCGTTTTCAAGAATGGGGATGGCGAGGTGGTTGCAGATCTCCTCCATGCTTGGATGTCAGAAAAGTTTCCGTACAGTCTACTTGACACCTGCGCACGCTACCTCGTTGATCTCCAACGTCTACAGCCATTCTCCCCAAGGCTACGACACCTTCTCATACGCGCCGTCCAGCACATCGGTTACCCAAAATTCGAGCGGATTGAGGGCGAGGGATTTTTTGAACTGTTGGATCACCTACACATTCGTATCGGGGATGTGGATGACGAGTTTCGATGGGGGAAACTCCTTTCAGCCGCCATCAGATCCACGAAGGGACTCCACCGTTTACCTGACGAATACTGGGAATTGCTAGCGGAGCTTACCATTTCATCTCCGAGATTATTGCGGATCACCGGGTTCTACGATCAACACGTTATGAAGTCCCTCGAAGAAGCTAAGGAGTGGGGGAAGTTACGGTGTTGGTTTTGCGCCGTCTGGGCTTCATGGGGTCCAAATAAACCACACTCAAAAGAGGCGGACCTGAAATCCGTGGCACTATCGTTTTTCCGTAGCCAACCCGGTGCCTATGAGAAGGTAGAGGGATGGATGGAGAGGCTTGGTCAGCCGGAACTTGAAGCGTTTCGACAGATGTGCCCACGGGCGAATCTTAGTGCAATAGGTGGGGATACACTGTAAGTTTCTTTTGGTAATCTCCGACTGGCTCCGTGGAAACTTACGCTCTGTCTTAGACCCGTTCCCCCTGCCGATGGAAGATCCGGAGAACCTGTTCGTTCGATAGCGCTTGCTGTTCCGTTACACTTCGCTGGACACGACACGTTCTGAGTGTCTTACTGTTGTCCCGCTTTTTACTGTACCGATGTTTCTCTACATTCCATAGTCCAATGTTGTATGAAAGTTCTCGGTACCCCTCTTTCCACCGAGTCGCAAGATCGCAAGGTTTGAGCGGCAGGTTCGGTTCTGTCAGTATCCATCCGATCGGAGATCTCAATGGGGGAGATTCCTCTGTTCTGGAGAAAGACGAACCGTTGCGGCTCGTTCTTCGACCCCCGGGGACAAGGTCCGCAGAACTCAAACACCTCTTTTCAGAGCTCGACAAGACTTTGCCAGTTTGGTGTGGGATCATTGTGACGTCAACGACGAGCTCAGGACAACAACCACTCCCCGCTCCCCGCCACTTCGTTCTGGAATACTCTCCAAGCTCACAAAACAATCCCATCCCTCCGTGTTCACCCACCACAAGTCCCTCCCCTCACCGTCGTTCCGTTCCCCAAATTTGACAACACGTCGCTTGACGTGTGTTTCGGCTCTCTCGCCGAGACCGTTCACAAGTTGAAGTTGCATATGTGTTTAATGGGGACGCGTGGTTTCTCCGGGTGTTTATCGGAAACACAGGGTCCCCGGAAATGGATTTACCAACGTTGCGCGGGTTGTTCGTGGTGTTGGAATTCACAGAAAGGGACGGCGGATCGCTCAATTCCCTCGCGGTTGCAAGATTAGAGAGCGCAACGCCACCTTCCTCGGTTGGAAAAGTTCAGAGTCTAAACCATTCGAGTTGGTGTCCAATGACGTTACCGTAAGCCATTTTCACCCATTTCTGGCATCGTACACAACAGCGTGACGCGCCTGCATTTATTCAAGAGTTCTGCATCGACGTTAATGGCGAAGACAACGGGGTTATCATCTATCACAGGGTCGCTGTCCTCGCCCTCTGGAACACTCAATGAGCGGGGTACTCAAGCCGCTGCCCATGCGGAGCAACAATTCGCCCAGAACCCCCCGGCTGTACGGTCTCTGCAGCCTAGCGGCCAATTCTGGCAGGCTTGTAAGCCAACTGTCACCGCACATCCACGCCCGGATGCTAACTCGAGCCCGTACATAGCACAGTATTCAACCGCCCACGAACCCGGCAGGTACAAGATACTTTTTCCTTGTAAAGTCCCATGTTATTTTAAGGGTTGCCGAACTATCACACTGGCGAGTGCCATCGTGTTGAACCGGGAACGACTTGCGCAACACCACGATGTTCGAAAAGAGCGAAGCTTCTCTATCGTCGACTGTGTACTTCACGATCTACGATAATGCCTTGATAATAATGAGAATCCCTCTCTGTTACACCACTATGCACGGAAGAGGATCGTGGTGACACGCACTGAGATGGTCAACATCCAGATTCGGAGGCAACACTCAACGGTTGCAATGGTCAGCGGTGGAGGGTCGATTGTTCGTTCCCGAGTGCTCGAAAGTCAAAAGTAGAGTGTCGGTGGTGATTTCGGACTTTCAGGTCGGCCACAAATGCCGTACATCCGTGGAAAAATTCAACAAAGTATTCCAGTGACAGTGAACAATGATGACTGTCGTCGGGGATCTCACTCTAACGGGCGATTATCACTGCCATTATCCATCGAGCTGGTCGAGGCACGGTAAGGTGGCTCTTTGAGGTTTACGGCAGTCTTGCCAACGTTCTCACATGAGCCGCTTGGACCTTTCGCCTTCCATTGCTTCCCCTTATTGTGCGAACTGGCCGGATGTAGTTGATCATGACGCTATATACTCTGTCCTATCGCGGGACCAAAGCGATTGCTGAAAAGCCATTGGAGACGCCGGTAAACCTGGTAGCGACCGATGACTTTTGCAGGGCTATTTAGTATAGCTTTCTCTGAGAGGCGTTTGCGAGTCCCGCCGCCACACTTGCGGACGCTGGAGGTCAAGCATGGTGGTCACGGTAAACACGAACAAACAGGTTATCCTCGTACCTGCATGTTCACACAGATATATATGCAGGGCACCGTAGCCCACCGCCCGCCAGCTTCGCCCACTTCTTCGCCCCACAACAATGGACGAGGCCCCTGAAATGGAGTCCCCCCCGTTGAGATTCAGAATAGATCCAAAATGGTGCGATGGACGTGCTATACCTCCTGGGCTGATCGCTGGATGTCAAACATAGCATACAGGATGCTCTCAGGGCCTTCCTACAACCCATAAAGACCAACGACGCTCGCCTCGATTTCTACGCTGTGTACAGAGT
>Ga0307513_10003189_pt1 | contig 22391 bp, 21 predicted proteins | sample 15_EM_MG_FD_202174 | JGI IMG/M metagenome (GOLD analysis project Ga0307513, IMG submission 202174) | Populus trichocarpa ectomycorrhiza microbial communities from riparian zone in the Pacific Northwest, United States - 15_EM | ecosystem: Host-associated > Plants > Roots > Unclassified | place... | reverse complement strand
GATCCGCGGTGAGGTGGAGGTGAAGTCCGCGTACACCTTGAGCCCCTCGGACTGGCTCACCACCCCGGCGTCGCCCTGGCCGGTGGAGCTGCCGCCCTTGATCTCCACCGCGCGGCCGTAGTCGGCGGTGGTGGGGCGCCACTGTGAGTCGAACATCAGGAACCCGGCGCCCGGCGCGGAAACCACGGTGCAGCCGATGAACTGGATGCGGTCGGCCTTGGACCAGAAGCCGGCGGCCGGGTCATAGTAGGTGCCGGCCGAGACGCCGACGGGGGTGTTGCCGGCGCCGTGGTTGACCGAGGTGTTCTTGACGACTACCTGCGTGGCGCCGTCGCAGCACGTGACGCCGGCCCCGTAGGCCCGGGTCACCGTGCAGTCCAGGATCAGGATGCGTTCGCACGCGTCGGGGTGATCGTCGGCCATCCAGTTACCGCCGTGCCGGCCGATCCGGAACCCGGTGCCGGTGATCTTCCCTAGCCCGGTGTCGGTGGTCGAGCAGGACAGGAAACAAACGTCCTTCGTGTCCTCCTGGACCACGAAACCGTCGTCCCGGACGTTCGCCACCGTGCAGTCCTCCACCCGGACCGACTGGACGAAGTTCTCGATGAGCAGCCCGTAGCGGCCGTTCTCCAGGGCCAGGCCGCGCAGCCACAGATAGCTGGCCTTGATGTGCAGCGCCGGCAGGGAGGCGAACCGGTAGCGCAGCCGGGCGGTGCCGTCGGAGAAGATCTTGATGGGCTTGACCGGATTGCCCGATTGCTTCATCACGAACTCGCCGGTGTGCGTGCCGGAGATGATCACCGTGTCGCCGGGGATGCGGGTGTCGAGCACGTCTTGCAGGTTCATGCCCGGGGTGACCGTGACGGTCTCCGGGATCTGCCGGGCGAACGAGATGATCGGGCCGATGGACAGCCCGGCGGAGAACAGCGGCATGCCGACGTCCGGCATGGTGATCTGTTCGCCGGGTAGTGGCGGGGTGAGCCCGAACGATTCCTTGTTGGCGAACCCGGTGATGGTGCGGGTCACGGTGTTGTGGCCGTTCTCCCTGTTGTCGAACCCAGACCGGGCCGAGTCGCCCGCGATCTGCTCGGTCTGGCCCACGGCGGGCACCAGCACCGGGCCCTGGCGGATGCCGTTGGCGCCCCACGAGCGGCCCCAGAAGCCCTGCTCGAACAGGCCGCACGTCCAGCCCTGCGCGCTCTGGATGGTGCTGTTCGGAGGCAGGTGGAACGCCGCGACGTAGTGGTGGTTCTTCTCCAGGGGGACCGCGGCATCCAGGTACTCGTACTGCCAGTACTGCTGAGTCGGTACGCCTCGGTACGGCAGTGCTTTCGAGGTGGTCAACAGGGCCCGCGATGCGTAGAAGTCTTTGACCTCCTGGCTGCTGTTCAGCCAGTTCACGTACTCCACCGACCAGGCTTGGTAGGCCACATACCATTCCTCGAAAGAAGTGAAGTCCGGCACCAACGGAGCGGGGGCGAAATCGTTGGTGAAGTCCACTCCGCCCTCGGGCATTTCCAGGTGATAGAGACGGGCGAAGTCGGGTTTGATGTAGTCGACTGTGCGCCAGTAGGCGTAGCCGACCAGCCACCCGCCGGTCTTTTCTAGGACGAACTCGATGCCGTAGGTGATGGCGGCGGTCTGCGGCGCGGTGGTCTCGAAGCCGCTCTGTTTCCAGTGCAGGTCCACCCACGGGTTGTACTGGCCGAACGGCAGCTGTTCGTTGGCCAGCCGGTAGTTCCGGGCCGGGGAGCCGATGTCCAGCTTGACGTACTGGTCTCCCGGCACGCGGAACCCGGTGGCTGCCCAGTTCCCGCCGCCGGACTCGTCATAACTGGGGAACACGATCTGGTAGACGTCGAAAAAGTTGCGGTAGACCTTGAGGTCCAAGGTGTTGCTGGCGATAGCCGCGTGGTAAAGGGTCGGATCGTAGTCGTCGGGGTTCAGAATGCCGAACGGGCGGCCGCCGCCACCCTTGATCGCCTGCCGCACCCCGTAGGTGACACCGCCCACCACGATCTTATTGATCTTGAAGTAGTTGTTGGTGACGGCCACCGCCCAGCAGCGCAGGAACTGGACGTCACTGCCTTGGGAGAAGTACCCGCCGTCCCCGTTGGCCGCGCCGAGCGCCGGGCGGTGGTCCGGGCCCGAGCTGGAATCGAACATGTGATCTTCCACCAGCACGTGGTGTGCACCCTCGTGCACGGCCACCGACCAACCCGGATTCCAATCCGACCTGCACGTATACAGGTGGATGTTGTTGGTGGCGTCCGGGGTGTTGGCGTTGGCCCACTGGGCGTTGGGCTTGCCGATCCGGTAGGCGATGGTGAAGTTGTCCGCCGGCAGGTCGACCGACCCCATCGACATCCACCAGCAGAGGATGTGGTGGCTGTTGTCCTTGATCCACACCGCCTCGTTGCGGCAGTAGATGGCCGAGATCGAGCGCATTTTCACGTGGCTCGCGCCGGACACCACGATCGCCCGGGGCGACTTCCAGACGTCGAACCCCTCGATATGCAGGTAGTTGCCGGTGACCTTGATCGCCGCTTCGCCGGTGGTGGGGCCGCCGGTCCAGATCAGCACCGCGTGGGTGCCGTTCACGTTCCACTCGCCGATGATCTTGATCTCGTTGGCGGGCGAGCCGGACACCCCGATAACCAGGTTCGAGTAGGTGTAGGTGCCGCCGCCGACCAACAGGGTGTCCCCGGGCAACAGCGCGTTGATCTTCAGCTGCAGGTTGTCGGACGGGGTGCACGTGTAGGTGGTCAGCTCGACCGTCCGCGGTTGGGCCGGTTCCACGGGTTGCGGCTGGTAACCGGCGGCGGCACCTGCGGGCGCGGCGGCTGCGCGGCGGCTGGGCCGGACAGCCTCGGAGAAGCTTCTGAGAGGCGCTGACGCATCCGCTGGGCCAGGAACCTGACCCGAGCCTGTTCGTCACGCTGGCGGCCGATGTGCGCCCGGTACGCGGCCAACCTGCCGGCGTCGTCCTCCGCGTCGTCGTACTCGCGGGCGAACCGGTCCTCCTCGGGCTCCGGCGGTGCGTGCTCGGCCAGCACAGCGGCCACGAGCTCGGGGTCCACGGTGAGTTGGTGACCGGTTTTGGCATCGAGCACGTGCAGCACGCCGGTGGTGCTCTCGGTGGCGGCGCGCGCCACCACGGCGACGTCGCGGCCGAGGGCTTGGGCGAAATCGGCCTGCAGCTGGTCGGCGTCCAGCTCGGTGTTCTCCACCGGGTGGCCGGGCTTCTCCCACGCCGGGCCCAGCATGACCTCGGTCTGCGTGACTTCGAGCTGCTGGGTCGGTACGCGCAGCGCCTCCACCAGGGCGCTGGCCATGGCGGCGTCCATCAGGGCGCTGGCGTCGTAGCCGGGCATTTCAGCGGTCATAGCGGCATCGCCCAGATGTGCCGGTTCGAGAAGTAACAGGCATTGCCCGAGTTGGACGCGTACATAGTCTGCGCGGTGTAGATGCCAGGAGGCAGGTCGGTAAACATGATCACCTTGCTGGCTGCCACCCCCAAGCCAGCCGAGGTCTTCGAGTAGATGATCTGACTGTTGATCGCCAGCGGGTTGACCGAGAAGGCGTACTCCTGGTGGGTGAGCAGCACGCCCATCAGCGCCAGGGTGTTGGAAGTCTCGGAGTAGGCCAAGGACGAGATCTGCACCAGCAGCCGCCCCGACGGGCCGACGCGCACATCAGAGAGAACCGGGCCCTGGGTGAGCAGGCTGTACAGCGTGCTGGTGGTGAAGTCTTCGGCCAGCACGCTGGCCTGCTGGGTCTGGCTGATCACACTCGGGCCGGCGTTAGTGATCCGGTCGAGCACGTACATGGTCTTGCCGGCCACCAGCACCTTGACCGAGTCGTCCACGGTGGGCACGTAGTTGCTCAAGTGCGGCACGTTGGGCACGTCGGTATCCGAGCCCCCGAGCCGGATGGTGCACTCGCCAGCGGCGATGTCGACCGCGGTCACCAGGCCGCCGCGCAGCTCCAGGGGCGGCGACTTGACCGGCTTGTCCTTGCGCAGCACCCGGGCCTGAGAGTTGGCGTCCAAGGGGCTGGGCACCAGCTGGGTGGGGATGACGAGCGCCGGTGCAGTCATAGCGCCTCAACGTCACCAGCTGAAACGGGCCGTCCGAACACGTTGCCCGCCTCCCAATACTGGGCGTCCGAAAGCACAGTCGGAATAGGCCCAGGAGCCAGGTTCGGGCCCCAACCGACCAGGCTGTTCAGCCCGATGGTGACAATTGTGGTGCTGGTACCTAGCGGCGATCCGTTCCATCCTTCGATCACCAGTGGCGGGCCGGCGTCGGTCACCTCCCAAGGGGGCTTAGTGCCAGTGGGACCGCCCGGGGGAGGCAAGTGGGTGTTCAGCCAGTCGCACAAATCTTGCCCGTTCGTGCCGTCCCATCTCATGGCCTCGCGGTAGTTGAAACTGCCGACCGTGATAGTCACAGTTGCCCCCCTTAAGTAAGGCGCTGGCGACGCGAGGTGACCCGCATCGAAGTGAGGTGGCTGAACGGCAGGTGCATCGAGTCGATGATGAACGCGCCGGACAGCTTGGACAGCTCGCGCTCGGCAACGATGATGTCGCCCTGCTCCAGTTTGTAGACCGGCACCACCTGCAGCTCGACCTCCTCGGTCGCGCCCTTCTGGCGCAGCAGCGCGGCCTGGGCGGCCTTGTAACACTGCGGCCCGGTCAGCGCGGTGTCCGAGCGGATGATCAGCGTAGAGCGCCCGAACCGGCCGAGCACGTAGGTGGGGCTAGCCGGATCCTCATCCTCGGCGGTGCCCCGAACCGGAACGTCCACGGCCGAGCCCTCGGCGAGCACCACGATCCGGTTGTAGGTGTTGGCGTCCGAGAGCCGCCGGGTGGCCGAGAGGATGGTGGGCCACACCTTGTCCTCGAACTTCCAGACCGGCATGTCGATATCGGGGTCCGGCTCGGGGCGCCAGGTGCACACGCCGTACCGGTCCCAATAGAGCTCCATGCCGGCGCCGAGGGTGACGTCTTGCGCATCCTGCAGCGGATCGTTGCTGCTGTCCTCGCCGAGGAACAGGGTGCCCACGATCTCTTCGGTGCTGGCGAAGTTGAACTGAGTGCCCGGCAACCGGTCCGCGATGATCGAGCGGACGGCGGTGCCGGCGTTGGTGCCCTGGTACAGCACGTAGGTGGTCTCCCACCGGTTGCGCGAGACCTTCCGCGATCTGTCGGCGCCGGAGATCTCCAGGGTCAGCCCGTCCAGGGAGTCCTGCATCTCGGAGTCATTGATGTTGAACACGCCGAGTGGGAAGACCTCTTCGCGGGTGGCGTCCAGGGTGATGCGGGTCTCCAGGCGGCGCAGCTGTGGCGGGGTGTCCCCGGCGGCGTGGCGGCGCAGCACGGCGCGGAACAGCACCACCTGCGCGACCATCTTGCCGACCGCGAGGCGGGGCACCGAGGAGCCGTCCACGCAGTCCTGATAGCTGGCCCCGTTGTCCACGCTCGACTGAATCTGCGCCGAGGTAGTGCCCGGGGTGTTGATATCGAAGGCGACCGAGGAGCCGCCCAGCGGGATGCCGGGTTTGAGGTAGACCGGCGGCGCCTCCCAGACGGTCATCAGCGGGTTGCGGATCTCACGCGCGGTGTCGGTCTCGATGGCCTTGCCGAGCTCGATGGTGACCGGCCCGTAGGTCAGCGCCACCGCCCGCGCGGTGTCGGTCTCGATCGCCTTGCCGAGATTGATCGTGGTGGTCGGCAAGGTGCGGATGAACAGGCTCGTTGCGCCCCACGGCCCCGGGTAGATCGCGGTGCCGTTGCCGTTGGGAGACTGGATGGCGGTGCGGGTGCCCGAGGTTCCGGTGGTGCGGTTCTCGGAGAACATGGCCAAGGTGACGCGGCCAGCCGAGGCCGCCACCCACCGGTCGGCGCGGTAGATCTCCGGGGTCATGCCGGCCGGGGTGGAGTAGCAGAACGCGCCGGACGGGTTGTCCGGGGCACTCACCGTGTGGAACGTGAACAGCCGGCCCAGCCCGGTGGCCACGGAAGGGGCAACCGTGCTGGCGGAGTTGCTCGATGAGCCGCCGCTGGCCGGCGCCAGGGTCTGCGAGGCGTCCCAACCGCGCGCGGTGAACCCGACGTAGCCCCACCCGCCCACAGTGGAGAACTGCAGCTGACCGTCCCCGTCACCGGCCGCTAGGACCCGGGTGAAGATGCCGACCCGGCGCGACCCGCTGATCAGCTGGTCGTGCACTTTTTGCCAGCCGGCGAACTGGCTGAACGTCAGCCCGGGGGCGCACTCCACCCAGATGAACCGCTTGTCACCGGGCTGCCACTGGGTGCCGATGTACAGCGGAATGTTGGGCGCGGAGGTAGTGAACCCAACGTTGCTGTAGACGTCGAAATGGGTAAGGCCCACGGGCTAGGCGGCACCGGCCAGGCCGGCGGCGTGCACCGCGGCGACCACGTCGGAGCCGTTGGTGGGGCCGACGAACGGGTAGTAGAACAGCGGGATGCAGGCGCCGTCGTTGGAGTTGCTGGCCGGCCGGTAGGCGAGCACCAGCCCGCCGAGTGAGTCCCCGGTGACCAGCGCGGCCCAGGTCTGGTCAGCGGCATCGACGTCGGCGGTGTTCGCGGTGTTGTTCTGGGTCGGGGTCATCGAGGTGGTGACCTTGCGGGCGTAATTGGACCGGTTGCACTCCGGGTTCTGCGCGATCAGCGAGGCCAAATTGTCGTAGTTGTTCATGACGTCGTCGGACTGGGTGGGCGCCTTGAGCAACACCCAGATGATGGCGTCATCAGAACCGGGCAGCGTGCAGTAGTACCGCCAGATTCCCTTGGCGATGTTGAATACGCCCGGGTTGGTCAGTGGCATGGGGGTCCTCCGGTCAGGCCATCGTCAGGTAGCCCTCGGGGGTGACGGCCGTGCCGTACCCGCGTCCGCCGGCCCAGTCGTCGGCGTCCTCCAGGCGAGAGATGTAATCGATCGGCACCGGCACGGCGAGCCCAGCGAACGGCTTCACCTCGGTCCCGGCAATGGGGCTCAGAATGTCGCGGATGCTGGCCGGGGAGAACCGGCCGCCCGCGTCGCCGATGGTGGCGGTGAAGCTGCCGACGATCTTGTTGTTGCGGTCCAGATCCACCCCGCCGTCGATCACCGGCAAGGTCATCACGAACGCGTCATCCTGCCAGACCTCGAAGCGGAGCCGGTGGATGTGCGTGGTGACCACCAGGGCGTCGTGTTCGGGGGTGCTGCCGAGCATGGGTCAGCTCCTTAACTTGCGCAGCATCGGCACCGGCGGCTTGTCCACGTCGACCCAGCTGATCGAGGGCTGGCGCAGCTTGTTCTGATCGCCCTTCATGATCCACTTGCCGGAGTCCATGTCGCCGAGGAGTTGGATGTAGTGCTGCTCGCCGGTGGGGTACTGCAGGAACAGCTGGCGCCGCGTGTGTTTGAGCTGCATGAACGCGTCGTACTCCGCGTCGGTTCGGAAGGTCAGCACCATCTTGGCCTTGACCCCGTACTCGGGCCCCACCAGGGCAATGGCGCGGGCCTCCCGGCCGGCTGGATCGGTACTGGTGAGCGGATAGACCACGCCCACCGCGTCGACCGCCTGCCAGGACAGATCGTGCACGTTGAGCCGCATCGACAGCGCCGGCACCACCAGATCTTTCAGCCGGAATCCGTCGATCCGGGCGATCACGGAAACCTCGTTCGAGTAGCCCGAGGTGACCAAAATCGAGTTGAGCACCCGGAAGGCCTGCGCGCGGTAGAGCCGGACCTTGTTGTGCGGGGCTTCGTAGTCGTAGATGGTCGAGTCCCGCACGGCGTCAATGTCGACCTTGGAGCCGTCCCGCACGAGCTCCCACGTGTAGGCGAGATCGTCGGAATAGAAGATGTCGTAGGTGTCGGTGGCCGGTGAGCTGCCACCCTCGTGCAGGTCCAGGCGCACCCGGTCCAGGTCGGGCTCGAACGTCGCCGAGAGGCTCGGGCTGGGCGGGCCGGGCACCTCCTGAGCCCACTGGTGATAGGCCCACTCGGACTCGTGCGACCCGATGCCCTTCCAGACCTGCTTGGTCTTGACGTACGCCCGGTAGTTGCCGTTCGGATGGTCGCGGCGCGCCGTCCAGAAGGTGTCGGCGCCGAGCACCCAGCCGCCGTCGTTCAGGTCGGGACGCGGTGTTTCGTCGAACGCTACGGCGGTGGCTGGATCGAAGTCCGGCGCGGTGTAGGTGGCCTCATCGAAGCTGCGCCACCAGAACGCCGCCTGGCTGTCGCCCTCGGGGTCGACGAACTCCCACGTAGTGGTGGGCAGGGTGATGTCCGTCAGCGGCCCCACCGGCCCGGTCACGGTCACCACGGGCTGCTCGTTGTACTCCAGGTCCACCCAGACCTCGCCGAAGCGCAGCGTCACGTCCTCGACATCGGAGCGGAACAGGGACACAAAGAAGTCGTTGAACGACTCCTCCGTCCACTCCCCGCCGCCGGGCTGCTCCAGGTAGTACTGCAGGTCAACGTTGCCCCACTCGGCCGGCAACGGCGGGTCTCCCGGGTCGGTGCCGCCGGGCGGGACGGGCTTCCTCGGGCAGAAGAACAGCATCAGGATCACGAAAATGAACCGGAGGAGATCCTCCAGGAAGCCATGGCGGTGGAACCCGCAACCGGGGCGCGGCGTCGGCGGGTTGGGGTTGTCCGGGGTGGCCACGATCTTTTCCACCCGGGCCCGCGCGCGCACGGCGAAGATCTTCGCCCCGGTGGGGATATCGAAATCCTGGATGCTCAGCTTGCAGATGTCGGCGTCGTTAAGCACCTGTTTGAGCCCGGGGACTTCCAACCAGGTCAGATCGTTGTCGTCGTTGACCACCTGGTGAGCCGCCGCGCCGACCGGCCCCACGATGTCCCACACGCCCTTCTGCAGCGTGGCGTCCGGGCGCACGGTGATTATCGGCATGAGCCCCCCATCAGTAGTCCCGCTGCCCTTCGATGCCGCGCTTCAGGTTCTTGTTGTTACGCGCCAGCCGGCCATCGACAAACCGCACGAACTCACCCGTCGGCAGCTGCACGGTCACCGCATTGTTGACCACGATCGGCGGTTCATCGCCCGTCGTCATACCCGGGTCGGAGATCGTGCCCACCACCCCGACGTCGCCGGAACTGACCATGGCGCCGAGCTGGGCGTTAGCCGTGCTGGACGCCAGCTGGCCGAGCTGCTCGGCGGACGCGGCAACAATGCGGGTGGTCTCGTCGATGCCGGAGGCGAACGAGTAGCCCAGGTTATTGCCAGCGTCCAGGCCTTCCTTCGAGGGCGAGCCCGAGGCAATGCCGGCGTTGATGCCCTTTGCCGCCGCCGAGCCGAGCGCCACGCCCGCGTTGTACGCGTTCTGCACCTGAGACAGCAGGCCATTCACGAACGAAATACCGAGGTTGGTGCCCTCCGCCTCGAAGATCGCATACAGGGCCTCGAAGTAATCCAAGATCGCATTCATCGTGTCTTGGATGACGTTGGCGACATCCTGCATTCCGGTCTGCGTGCCTTGGACCAGGGCATCCATGGCCGCCTGCCAGGCATCGGTGACCCGGGTACCGGCGGCCTCGACCGCCGCCGCGACCTGATCCATGATCGTTTGTACCTTGGCCAGCAGCGCATCGAGCTGGGTGCCGGTGTTGGTGACCATGTTCTGCACGTTGGTCACGAACGCCAGCAGCGCGGTGTTGACGTTGGCTAGCGCGGTGGCCACGGTGGGCAGCGAGGAGGCCAGCCCGGAGAACTGCAGCGCCACGGTGGGCAGGCTGGTCGCCAGCAGGCCGAACTGGGTCGCCGCGATCGGCAGCGAGGTGGACAGCAGACCGAACTGGGTCGCCACGATCGTGCTGGACGGGCCGAGCAGACCGAACTGGGTCGCCACGATCGTGCTCGATGGGCCGAGCAGGCCGAACTGGGTCGCCACCACCGTGCTGGTCGGCGCGAGCAGGCCGAACTGGGTTGCCACGGTGGTGCTGGTCGGGGCGAGCAGGCCGAACTGGGTCGCCACCACCGTGCTGGACGGGCCGAGCAGACCCATCTGGGTGGCGATGTTGGGCAGCGAACCGTTGAGCAGGCCGAACTGGGTCGCCACCACCGTGCTGGACGGGCCGAGCAGACCCATCTGGGTGGCCACGGTCGTCATGGAGGGCCCGAGCAGGGCGAACTGTGCGGCCACGGTGGTGCTGGTCGGGGCGAGTAGGCCGAACTGGGTCGCCACGGTCGGCATCGAGACGGCCAGCAGGGCGGCCTGGGCGGCCACGGTGGGCAGGCTGGTCGCCATGGCGGCGAAGCTGGTCGCGGTCGGGCCCAGCGAGGTGTTCAGGGTGGCCGCGCTCTGATTCAGTGTGGAGACCGCGGTGTTCAAGTTGTTCAGGTTGGTGGTGGCCTGGGCGGTGTCGGCGGTCACCGGCAGAACAACCGTGGTCTGCGCGCCTTGGGCCACCACACCTTGCAGGACTGGCCCGACCTTGGCCGGATCGGGCACCACGCCCGGCGGCAGCGTCGTGCCGCCGAACTGGGTCACCAGGTTCTGCAGGAACGGGTTGACCGCCTGCCCGTTGGGCTGCACCTGCGGGCCCAACACGGTGCCGCCGGCTGTCTTCTGACTCTCGGCCATCGCGTTACCGACGCCGGGGGTGGTGGTCGGGATGACCGGCGGCTGACCGGGCGAGCCGGCGATCTTCTTTTGGTAGTCCGCGATCACCTGCGGGATCTTGGATGGGTCCGCCACGATCTCGATCTTCTTACCGTCCGGCAGGGTGACGATCGCGGTCTTCAGCCCCGAGGCCTTGGACGCGGCGGTGATCATCTGCTGGGTGGCGTCGTCCATCGTGGTCAGCCACGTCTTCGCCGCCGCCGCCGCCGGGCCGGACTGAGTGGCCGCCACGTTGGCGATGCCGGCGCCGTAGGCCAGCGCACCGGCGGCGGCCGAGGCCTGCGGGCCCAGCGTCTTGGTGAGCGCCTCCGCTTGGTTCTGGGCGGCCACCGCCAGGGCGTTGTTGGCCTCCTCCAGGCTCTGCACGGCCTGCCGCGCTTCCAGGGACCCGGCGCCGTGGTCCTTGATCGCCTGGTTGACGTTCTTCTGCGCGGACTCCACATTGAGCAGGGCGCCCGAGTAGCCGAGGCTGGCGTTGATCAGGCCCTGCACGGCGGACAGCTGGTCCTTGATCGCCTGGGTGGTGGTCCTGGTGGCGGTGCCGGCGGCGCGTTGCGCGGCCTCGGACTCGTTGACCCGCTGGGTGAGGGTCTGCTGGGCCATCGCGGCCTCGGGCGAGGCGGCGCCGTAGTCCTTGGTGGCCTGGGTGAGGGCCTGTTGCGCCAGGTTGACCTTGGCCTGCGCGGCGGCCAGCGGCGACATCGCGGCCACCTGTTTGTCGATCTCGGCGGTGAGATCGGCCTGGCTGGCGCCGAACAGCTTCGCCGCGATCGAGCCCTCATCGAAATGGGCGTTCTGCTCGGCGAACTTCTGAGACGCCGCCTCGGCCGCCGCACCCCCGGCGGTCATCGCCGAGGCGGTGCCCTCGATGTCCGGAATGCTGGCCTTGTACGCCTCGCCCAGTCCGATCAGCACGGCGCCCACGATGGGCAGCGCGTTGCCGATCTTGCCGAGTACGCCGGTGAACTTCGAGGTAGCCGACTCGGCCGCCGCCACACCGGTCCCGGATGTCGCCGCCGACGTGCCGAAGTTGCGCATCGAGGTGACCGCCGTGCCCAGGGTGGAGCTGACCGCGCCCACCACGGCGGTGACGCCCTTGACGGCCAACTGCAGCAGCTTCCAGGCGGCCACCGCACCGAGCACGGCGGTGGTGACCCCGCTGAGCGGCCCGGCCAGCGCGGACAAGATCGAAGCAATCGCATCCAGGGCGGAGGCCAGCGCCGGGCCGAACGCGGCCATTAGCTTTGCGCCGAGCTCGACCAGCGGCGGCAGCAATTTCATCAGCGAGCCGAACACCTGGATCAAGGCGGCGACCGCGGCTTGCACGGTGCCGGTCTGTGACATCTCGGCGATGGCCGACGTCCAGGCCGCCCCGATGTCGGTCATGACCTGGCCGAGTCCGCTCAGCCCGGTCAGGGCCTGGCTGGCCAGGGTCATGATGTTCTGGGTCAGCGTGGCGAGGCTCGGACCCAGCGAGGCCAGCACGGTGTTGACCTGGTCGAAAATGATGGACAGCCCGCTCAGCCCGGCCGAGCTGGACACCACAGCGGTGACCTGGGTGGCGATGGCGGACAGCGACGTCGCCGCGCCGGATAGCCCCTTGCTCAGCGCCGGCAAGATCTTATTGATGTTGGCGATGGCCGGGGCCAGGCCCTTTTCGAAGGCGGCCGACACGGCGCCCTGGACCTGGGCGAACGCCGCCTTGAGTGGCAGGGCCGCCTGTTTGATCCCTTCCAGCCCGGTGATCACAGCGGCGATCGGCACCGCGATCAGCGCAATGATGGCCGGCAGCCCGACCACGGCGGCCGCGATCAGCGGGAACGCCGCCGCCACCGCGAACACGATCAGCTGCATCCGGGACAGGCTCGAACCGGTCTTGACCACCTCGTTCTCGACCAGCTGCAGGCTCTTCACCGCGCCCGAGGAGTCCAGGTCGACCCGCAGGTTGGTCTTCTTACGTTCGAGGTCCAGCAGCTTGGCCTGCAGCGTGAGCAGCTGCACGTTGGCCTTGTCGATCTGAAGCTGCACTTCGGGGGACGGCTTCAGCTTGCCGAGCGCTTCGATCTTGGCTGTCAACAGGGCAATGTCGGCCAGGGCCCGCTGATAGTCGGCGATGAACTTGAGCGTCTTGGAGTCCGGCACGGTGGCCAGGTCAGCGATCACCTGGGCGGTGGCGGCGGTGATCCCGGCGGCCGAGGCGTCGAATTTGACTGTGACGTTGTTCGGTACCGAGGCCACGATGGCTTGCAGCGAGGCAACGTTGGCCTTGGCTTCCTTGACCTCGGCCTTGAGCTGCACGGTGTAGTCGCGCGAGGAGATGGCGGTGGCCTGATCTCGGAGGGTGACCAGCTCGGTTTCCGCCTTGGCAATGTCGGCCTGGACGGTGACCGTGGGCTGCAGCGCGCGCAATGCGTCCAGCCCGGCGTTCACGATCGCGATCTTGCGGTCGATCGGCGCGAGGTTGGCGTCTATCAGGACATCGGCGCCCCGGTGGGTCAGCTCATCGAGGCGGGCCTGGGCCTGGTCGAGCTTGACCTGGGCCTTAGCAAAGTCGACGTCGATGCTGGTCTTGACCTGGCTCGGGATTGCCTTGACGGCGGCGGTGGCCTCCTCGGCAACCCGGGTGACCTCCGCGCCGTTCGCGCCAACCTTGATCTGCGGGGACAGCTTGGCCAACTGCTCCATCTGGCGTTGGATCTTGTCGGCCTCGCGTTGGGCGTTGGCGGTGGCCATGTCGACGTCGATACCCAACCGGGCGTTCTTACTCGCCATGGCTCACCCCACCTTCCCTGTCAGTCCGCCGCTTCGATCTCACGCAGCTCCTGCGCCCACTCGGGCAGCTGCGTGGTGCTGTCCTGGCCCAGCGTCTTGCGTTCCGCCGGCCCAGCCTTGGTCCCCCACTTCGGGCGGAACTGTTCCGGCGTGCTGCGTTTCTTGCTGAACGTGTTGCGGATGACCGCCGCCAGGATGGACATCAGGTGATCCATCCGCACCGGGCCGAGTGGGCCGGCCACGAGTTCGTAGGCCGCCCATAGCTGCATCTCCCGCCAGGACATCCGGGCATCGAGCTCGCCCACCGTCATGTGCAGGTGGCTCGCTAGTCGTAGTCGGAATTCGAGTCCTGGTTGGTGCCGGATTTTCCCGCCAGCGCCTCACTCGACTGCGCGTAGTCTCCGATGCCGGACAGCCGCTGAATGGCGTCGGCCACCTTGGCCGCGCCGCCGTTGTCCTTGCGCTCCAGCTCGGGAATGTCGATCTCCGTGAAGATCGGATCCCCGTTGTCGTCGCAGCTGCCCATGATGATCAACCAGGCGTTGGCGTGCCGCAGCTTGCCCGCGGTGACATGCGGGGACTTGTCCTTGGGCTGGGCCATCAGCTTGTTGTGATACGTGCTGACCTCGCCCGAGGCCAGGTTGCGCACGCAGATTTCGGTGTCGGCGTCGCCCCACTCGGGGACCGAGATCACCTCGATATTGACCTTGGTTTGCACGTCACCGATGGACTTGATCCGGGCCATTGGGCTACCTCTCTGTGGGACTAGTGGGTGATTTCAGATGCCAGGGCCCGGCCGGCGGCGTCTACCGCCCGCTGGGTGTCCTGGGTGAACGTCGGCGCCACGTAGGGCTGGGCCGGTACGAACACCGCGCGGCGGATGAACGTCACCGGCGGGCCGGTGAACCGCAGCGCGGTCTTGGTCGGGGCTATGCGGGCACCGAACTCTTGGGTATGCGCCGCCACCGAAGAGCTCGACACCGACCCACTGGCCGGGCCGTTGGTGGTGACCTTGAAACTGGCGGCCAGCGCGCCGGTGCGCCGGGGGGCGCGCCGGTTGATGCCGGCCGCGTAGACGTCCAGGGCGGCCCGCAGAGGGCCCGAGGAGCCGCGCAGCACACGCTTGGTGCGCTCGAACATGCGCGTCACCTGCGAGGCGTCTCCGCCGGCCACCCTGGCCCCCCTACGCCCGTCGGCCGGCGGCCAGCAAGTAGAGCAGGCTGGGCGTGGTGCCGCCGGTGATCGTGGTGGTGTAGCGGATCTGCTTCTCGATCTCCAGGGTCTTCAGCGTGCTCGCGGTGTAGCCGCCGAGCGGGTCCGCCGGGTCGATGTCGAACGTCACCAGCGTGTCCCAATCGGTGCCGTCCGGGCCGTGCTCGACCTCCACCGTGATCGCGGTCGGGGTGGTGACCCCGTGGCTGAGCGCCACCACGTGCAGGTTGGCCGACAGGCCTAGCTGGCTGACCTTGGGCGAGACCCAGGGGCTGGCCGAGGCGCCGGTGGCCGTCTGCGGAACCGGGGTCTTGAGCACGCGGCCGGGCACGAGGCGGGACTTGAAATCCGCTTCGAGGGCCTGCTGCTCGTCGGCGGCGGCCGAGATGTTCATCCCGACCTGAGTACCGGGGACCAGCAAACAACCCCGGGCCACGGCCAGCGAACCGGCCGGCATGAGCGTCACCACGTTCTGCACGTCGGTGCCGTAGGTGAGGAACAGCAGCTCGTCCAGGCTGCCCTCTTCGCCATTCCAGAACCCCGTCAGGGTGACGTCGTTCTCGGCGGCGCTGGTGATGAATTCCTTGTCGTCGGCCTCGAACGCGGTCACGTCGGTGTCATCGCGCTGCGAATCGACCTCGTATTCCTGCAAGTAGGGGCTTGCGTTCAGGTGATCGACGTAAACGCTGGTCAGCTTGCCCTGTACGGCCTTGGTTGCCATCAGGCAGATCCCTCCTCATCGCCCGCAGCCGCACGGCTGGGCCTCTTGGTTGACTTGCCCTTCCCGGCGGCCGGCTCGGAGCCCGGTGCAGGGGAGATCTTGGGGGGGTTCCCGGAAGTGAGGTGCTCTCCGGGCGTCCAGCCCTCGGCCATGCCCGTGATGGGCTCGCCGGGGCCGAACGCGTAGACGTTGCCATCGGCGCGCTTGAGGGCCAGTGGCACATTCGAGGTCCAACGGGTGTTCTCGGGCATGGGTGTCCTCCGGTACGTCGCTAGGGGGGTGCGTCAGCCGTCGTAGACCGCGCGCCAGGTGAAGCCCCACAACGTGGCGCCGCTCAAGATGTCGCCCACCTGGTAGTCGCCGAAGTCGGTCGCCTGCGCGATGGTCAGGCCCGGAACGGTGTTCAGGGCTTGCTTGAGGGTGGAACGGGGGTTCGCCCAGCCGTAGGCCCGGCGCAGCGCGTTCACCTCGACCACCTTGGTCACCAGCATGATCACGTCGAACACGTAACCGGCGTCGTTGGCCTCGAACACCTCGCGGTAGTTGACGTCCGAGAGGCGGCACACGATGGCCGGCGCGTCGACCGCGATCTTGAGCAGCGGGTAGGTGCGCAGGCCGGGTTCGACCATCTTGGCTGTGTCGGTGATCTGGGTGAAGATCGTTTCGACCTCCGGCCCGGGGTCGCCGCCGAAGTCGCCGAACACCGTGGTCATAGCCGCAGCTCCTGCAGCAGCTTGCGGGCGATCGGGTTGAACGCCGCCACCCGGACCGGGCCGGCGTCGTTGAACGCCGCCACGCCGCCGGTGAGGTCCCGGCTGCGGAAGTGATCCAGGGCCAGGATCTGGGTGGCCTGTTTGACCTCGCGGGGCACCTCGGGCCAGCCCCAGGTGGCGGTGATCTGCACCGAGCGGCGGTAGCCCGAGGTGGGCCAGGTGCGGCCGCCGACCGCCACCAGCTTGACCCAGGGCCGGATCATGCCGTGCACGCCCTCATCAGCTTCCGCCGAGTAGTCACTGGCGGACCAGAGCGTGCTGTAGCTGCCGTTGTCCGAGTCGTCGGTACGCACGATCAGCCCGTCGGTGGTGGCGAAGTCACCCGTCCAGAGCTGCCGGGAGTCCTCCGGGCGGAAGGTGCGGACGGTGGGGGCCGGCGTGCGCCAGAACTGGTCTCCGCGCTCGCCGTCGACCTGCCGTGAGGCTGTCTCGATCGCCCACGAGTACAGCCAGTCGTATTCGGTGTTCTGCTCATCGTTGAGAGCCTTTTTGAACGCCGCCAGACTGATGTACCCGTGCACGGGCTCCACCGTTGCCACCTGCGGCTACTTCGCCTCGGTGTCGGCCGCCGAGCGGCTCTTGTTGGCGGCCGAGCTGCGGGCCTTGGCCGGTGGCTTCTCCGCCTCGGCCCGCTCGGCCGGCTCGCCACCGTTGGCGAACGAGCCGCCCTCGGGCTTGATCTGTTTGCCGGACGGATCTTTGACGCCCTGGCCGTCGTTGGCCATGGCCTGCGCGTGGCTCGGGGTCAGCTTCATGGTCGTCACGCCGCCCCCGATGGTGACCTCATAGACACCCAGCTTCTCGTTCTGCTCGGCCATCCGCTCTGCTCCTGATCTGTTCGCTGTGGGGGTAGTAGGAGGTCCGGAGCGGGCCACGGTCCCACGCGCGTGCCCGCTCCGGACCAGCGTCACGATCAGCCCTTACGGGGTGACCACGGGCAGGGTGATTTCCACGAACGCGGACGGCTGCAGCACGCCGAACGCAAGGCGGCACTCAGCCAGGATCGCCACCATGTTGCGGGTGAAGAACCCGAGGTGGGAATCGCTCATGGTGATGCTGGCCTGCTCGCGGTCCCAAATCATGGCCTTGGACCAGTCGCCGACGTAGGCGGTACCTGCGGGCACCACCTCGGATTCGACAATCGGCAGGTTCCACAGCGGGCCGGCCGAGCCGCCCTGAGTGACGAACGAGCCGCCGGGGCCACCGAAGTAGTAGCGCTCGTTGCCATCGGCGAACAGGTCGAGCACCTCGACATCGGCCGGGTTCATCAGGTACGCGCCCGGCACGGCCCGGCCGATCAGCCGCACCTTGGTCTTGGCCTGGCGCAACGTGTACAGCATGGCGTTGCGGAAGTCGGCATCATCGCTGGCCGCCTGGGTCTGCACGCCGGAGAGGTGCCCGATGCCGTCGAAGTTCTCGCCGGTACCGTCGCCGGTGATGATCTGCGCGTCGATGACCTCTTCGAGGCCGTAGAGCAGGAACTGATCGATCAGCGTCAGCATCTGGCTGGCGTCGCTCATGGCGCGCTTGGTGATCGGGACCCAGTGCGCGATGGTCCTCACCGGTGTGGTGACCTTCGCCGTGGCCAGACCGGACTCGGGCTTGTCACCCGAGCTGCCGGTGGTGGCCGTTGCTTCCGCGACCGGCGCGGCGGCGTTGGTCGTACCGGTGACCCGGGCGTACTCCACCGTGTCGCTGGCGGTGCGCCCCGAGGAGCACAGCTCACGCAGCCGAAGCGGGCGCTGGAAAGGCCCCAAACCGACCTGCAGACCCAGCCAGTCGTTGCGCACCAGCGCGCCGCCGGAGGTGTCGGACAGACCCGTCACCAGGGTCTTCTGCCCGCGCTGCGGGATCAGCCGCTGGAAGCCCACGGGGCGGCCTTCTACCCTCTGGTCCTTGGTGAAGTGCCCCGAGGGGCTCTGCGCCATGACGTCCTTGTAACCGTAGGAGCCTACGAAGAACTCGCCGATGCTCTGGCCGTCATCCGGCACGTGAAGCCCGGAGTCGGTGCGCTTGCCGCCGCCGAGCTCGCCGAGGTCGCCGAGGCCGCGGACCGCTTCGAGGGTCTTCTGGTCGGCCTTGGCCGCGTCCAGCGCGGTCTTCGCGTCCTTGGCCTTGCCCATCGACTCGTTGAGCCTGCTGCGCTGGTCGTCGGTGAACTCGCCGCCGGCCGCTTCCGCCTCGGCGGCGATGCCGCGGGCGTCCTTGAGGTGGGTGTTGAACTCTTCGGTCAGCCGGTCCATCCGGCTCAGGGTGGCGGTCATGTGCCGCTCTCCTCTCGCGTTTCGGCCTCAAGCTCCATCAGCTCAAGGTCCAACAGGAGACGATTCGCTGCGGCGGCGTGCCCGGCTGGCGGATCCGTCTTGGCCCCGGCAGGGGGCTCCTGGACGGCCGCGGGCGAGGCTGGCGTGGCCTTGCTGTCGTCGTTGTTCTCTTCACTCGCCACGCTGGCGAGCAGCTCTTGGGCCAACTCGGCGATCTGTTTGATCCGCGACTCGTTGGCCTTGGACAGCACCCGGCCGGACTTCACCCCGGCGGGCTGTTGGTTCTTCACCGCGTCCCCGAGCGCGCTCAGTGCCTCGGTGACCTGTTCGGTAATGAGCTCGGTCAGCTCGGTCTGGCTGACCATGTGGATGGTCTCGACCTCGGTGCCCGGCTTCAGGTCGCCCGGGAGATCCTTGGCCAGCCGCACGTTGCGGGTACCGGCCTTGATGTCGAGCAGCTCGGTGTCCCGGTGCGCGCCGACCAGGGTGGGGCCGGCCTCGAAGATGTCGAGCTCGCGCAGCTCGGTGACGGACTTGCCGTCCCGGGTGGCCTCGCCGGAGTCGCGCACCTCATAGGCGAATGAGAAGTCTCGCACCCGGCCGCCCTTGAGCAGCTTGTACACCTGCAGCGCCTTGGGGTTGTCCCCGATGTCCAGGGTGCCGGCGATCTCCAGGCCGGCCTCGGTCTCGGTCGCCGAGCTCGCCACCCCGATGTGCGAGAAAGGATCATTCCAGTCGTGTGACCAGACGATCGGGATCGGCGCGCCCTTCTCAGCCAGCGAGCCCAGCGACTTCGAGAACGCGCCGGGCATCACCACGTCGCCGACGGAGTCCACGGTGCCGAACACGCTCACCAGGGCCTTGAACTCCCCGGCCGGTAGGTCGGCGCCGGACTCGTCCTTGGTCTTCACCCGCGCGGGGGCTGTCTTGGCACGCACTAGATCAACTCCTCGATCGGGTTGGAAGACGGCGGTACCGGGCTTTCGGCCCACCAGGTGTTGCATGAGCGTGCTTTCGTGCCCACGGTTGCTTGGTGGCGAACGCCCAGCGCCACTGTTTCTTCGAGTAGAAGCGGTGCGAGCCTCGGCCCTTCCCCTTGCCACGAGCGCCGGCCATGGGCACCTCCTAGCTGATCTTGACGTCGATCTCGCACTTGCAGCCCACCCGCTGCTCGGGCGGCAGCGCGATGTCCCCCGGGAAGCTCGCGCCGTTGGAGAACTTCCCTTCGATCGGCACGGTCTCGCCGTTGATCGCGGCGTGCGCCGAGCGGGGGTGACTGGAGGTGGTGCGCCAGGTCTTGGTGGCCGTCTTGCCGGACGTCTTGACCGCCTCGGTGGTGCCGAACCCGGACAGCGCGGTCACCTCGGTCTCGGCCACCTCGCGGGCCCGGCCGGCCGTGTAAGAGGCGAACAGGGCGGCCACGGCGGCCACCGAGTCTTCCGCCTTGAGGGCCTTGGCCAGCGCGCCCGCTGTGCCCTCCTCCAGGCGCTTGGCAACCCGTTCGGAGTGCTCGCGCAGCCAGCCCAGGGTGCGGGTCTCGTCGAACCGAGTGGGGTCCAGGCCGAGCTCGCGCAGCGCCGACTTCGCCGCGCCGGCCACGATCCGCCCGGACAGCCCGTACAGCTCGGCGGCCAGGTCGCGGGTCCAACGGCCCTGGTCGTAGATAGCGCTGACCGAGGTGAGGCGGTGCCGGCTCCGGGCGTTCAGCGCGGCGGACACCGAGCTGGCTTGCCGGGCGAAATACCGCTGCAGCACCTTGGCCGCGAGCTCCACATACGCCGCGTCGACCCGGGCCTTGCCACTGGGCCGGCGAGCCGCGGCGGCCGGCAGCGCCCGGGGTGCCCCGTTGTCGGCGGGCAGCTGGTCGGTGGGCACATTCGGCGGCGGCGCGGAATCGCGGGGGTTGGCCTGCGGATCGTCCCCGACCAGCACGTTCAGCGGGGTGATCAGCTCGTCCCCACCGTCGACCGTGGGCAGGTTCAGCCGCGAGCGACCCTCGTTGCGGGTCATGTACGGCCCGCCTACCGCAATCTGCAGCTGGGTGGCCTGGTCTTCGAACGCGCCCCGCAGCTTCTCGTCCAGGTTAAACTCGGTGTAGAGCTTCTCGGTGCCGGAGAAGTCCGGTTTGAGCTGCAGGTCGATCTCCTGAGAGATCATCATCAGCCACGGGCCCACGGTGTCCTGGTAAAGGATCTTGTGCTGCTCGCGGATGTTGGCGAAGTTGGCGTGGTCCAGAATGCCGAGCATGGACGGCGGAATGTGGTACGCCGCCGCCACCTCCTCGCGGGTGAGCTTGCGCGACTCCAGGTACTGGGCCTGCTCGGGGGTGACCGAGGCGCTGGTCCACTCCATGCCGTCTTCCAGGATGGGCGTGCCGCCGGCCAGGGGAGAGTCTCCGGAGTACTGGGCCTGCCACTGCTGGCGGAACCGGTTACGCGCGTCCCGCGACCACTGTGCGGCCTCCAGGGGGCGGCGGATGTAGCCGGCGGCGCGCGCGCCGTTGCGCCACAGCTGGTCGCGGTACTGCGCGGCGTGCAGCTCCTCCAGGAGCAGGGTGCGCAGCGCGTCAATGGGGCTGCAGCCGTCGCGGTGATCCCCCGGGTTGTAGCCGTGGAAGTGCACCACCTGGTCGGTCGGGAAGTCGGTGTAGCCGCTGGCCGCGCCGCCCATATACCGGTAGCCCTCGGCCACGAACGGGTTGTTGCCCCGCAACAGCACCTTGATCGGGTCCAGCCGGACCAGCGCGTCGGTGCCGCCGGCCGAGGTCTTCAGCCAGAACGCCCGGTCGTAGATCGCCAGGTCGCACACGAGATCGTTGATCAGCCGGTAGGGCGTGGTCCAGGGCGAGGGCTTGTCGAACAGCTTCGCCATCGGGTGGTCGTTGATCCGCTCGCGGTCGGTGTCGGACACCCGCTTGTACAGGTGCAGGCCCAGCTGGGCGATGTTGCGACCCAGGAAGTTGACCACCGTGCGCAGCTGCGGCTGGGTGCGGTACAGCTCCTTGTACGACCAGCTCTGATTGTCCAGGGTCAGCCCGGCCGGTAGCGGGCGCTCGGGCACCGCGTACCGGTCGAGCTGCGCGAGCCGGCCGGCCGAGAACACAAACGCCATCAGCCCGGCCCCAACACCTGCAGAAAGTCCACCCGGTCCTTGTCCACCAGCACCTCGCCGTCCACCGGGGTCGGTTCAGATCCTGGGTCCAGTCGCGTAACGCTCTTGAGCACCAGATACCCCCTCCTGCGAGCGATGAGCACGCCGTCCATGGCCGAGCCGTCGATCAGGTTGGCCAGCACCCGGCGGTTGATCGCCAACCGGTCGGCGCGGACCTGGTAGATCACCCAGCCGGCCGCGCCGGCCAACAGCAGCACGTTGGTGATCAGGTTGACGGCCAGGGACCAGGTCATGAAGGCGAGCTCCAAGAGTCGATGACGGCCCAGCCCTCGGAGCCGCCCAGTAGCAGCACGGTGTCCCCGAGCCGCGGCGTGTGCACCGAGGGGAGCACGGTCGCGCGCACCGGGCCGATCTCGGTGTCCGCCTTCACGGTGCGGGTGGGCACGTCGATCCGGCTCACGGTGCCGCGCAGCGTGGCCAGCGCCACCGTCACACGATTTCCAGATCGTCGTCTTCGTAGACCGAGCGCCCGGAGCCCTGGTGATGCATGGCCCGGTTCATCGCGGTGACCAACGCGGACACCCCGTCGATCTTGTCGCTGGCGCTGGCCTTGTCCGGCTTCACGTTCCCGCTCGGATCCGAGGCCACGGCCAAGTTGTAGATCATCCAGCGCATGATGGCGTTGCCGCCGTGGCGCAGCTTGGGGTCTTTCTCGTGGCCCTGCATGAGCAGCCGCTTGATCTCTTTGAGCGGCGGCGACAGCGAAATGTAGCCCTGGCGCACCTGCACCATCGGCGCGCCGGCCGAGGTGAGGTCATTGGTCAGCTGGGTGGCGTTCCACGGGTCGAAACACAGCTCTTTAACCTGGAATCGGTCCAGAT
>Ga0307513_10003188_pt1 | contig 22396 bp, 18 predicted proteins | sample 15_EM_MG_FD_202174 | JGI IMG/M metagenome (GOLD analysis project Ga0307513, IMG submission 202174) | Populus trichocarpa ectomycorrhiza microbial communities from riparian zone in the Pacific Northwest, United States - 15_EM | ecosystem: Host-associated > Plants > Roots > Unclassified | place... | reverse complement strand
TTCCTTCAATTGGGACATTACTAGCCTGTTGTCAAGGGCTTGTTTCCGTAGACAAGGAGGCTTCCACGGTCCGGCTTATCCACTTTACGGTTCAAGAATACATCCGGGCTCATCCTGAGCTTTTTGGATCGGCTCACTTGACGATAGCGGAAACATGCTTAAGTTATCTAAATTCTCAGCAGGTCAAGGCTCTTCCAGCCGGTCCCCCTGATTTCAAAAACATACCTTTTCTCGAATATTCATCTCTATATTGGGGAGTGCATGCAAAAAGGGAGCTTTCGGATTGTGCGAAGTTGCTTGCGCTGAAATTATTTGACTGTACTGACCACATATCTACTAAAATCCTCTTGAAGGAGCCGCTAGAGTACTGTTACATGGTTGATTACTACAAATCTTCCCTATTTAGTGGTCTACACTGTGCATCTTTCTTCGGGATTGTTGAGATTGTAGCTTGTTTGGTAGAGATGGAAAGTTGTGATGTCAACCAAAAAGACTACATTGAAAATACGCCTCTCTTGTTGGCTGCTCGATATGGGCACGAGGGAGTGGTGGAAGTACTGCTTGGACGGGGCGACATTAGCCCGGACAAACCAAACATGTTCGGCCGGACGCCGCTCTGGGTTGCTGCTCGGAATACGCACGAGCAAGTGGTGAAAATACTACTGGGACGGGACGACCTTGACCCCAACAAATCTGATATCTACGGCGAAACGCCGCTCTGGTATGCTGCTGCAAATGGGCACGAGGGAGTGGTGAAAATACTACTCGGACGGGAGGAGGTTGACCCCAACAAATCAAATATCGACGACGAAACGCCGCTCTGGAGTGCTGCTGCAAATGGGCATGAGGGAGTGGTGAAAATACTACTCGCACGGGACGACGTTGACCCCGACAAATCAGATATCGTCGGCGGAACGCCGCTCTGGCGTGCTGCTGCAAATGGGAACGAGGGAGTGGTGAAAATACTACTCGGACGGGAGGAGGTTGACCCCAACAAATCAGATATCGACGACGAAACGCCGCTCTGGCGTGCTGCTGCAAATGGGCACGAGGGAGTGGTGAAAATACTACTCGCACGGGACGACGTTGACCCCGACAAGCCGGACAACTTAGGCCGAACACCACTCAGTTTCGCTTATGAGTGGGGCAATCCGGAAGTGATAGCACTACTACAGCCGCCAGCATCTGCCACGCCCAGCGCCGCCTAAGGCAGGGAGAGCATCCCCCCCTTACCACCTTCAAACACAGACAACCTATCTGCTTTTTCCACAAGGACCGTAATGGCTCCGTCACGAAGTCTGTCGCTACCATAGCCCCCCCCCCCCTCAATCTTCTCCTGAAGTTCAAAATGTCGCCTCGTGGTAATTGTCGTCTCTCCTTCTCTTCCTGATTAAGTCTACCGCGGAGGCTCATCTTGGATATCTCCTTTTGTCTACAGGAAACGATATGCGATGGAAACGCGCATATCTATCGTACACCCGTCTAAGGCACTATCCCGATTTTTTTTATATTGTCAGAACCTTTTCAGCCCCCTCCTATAATCTGGAGTCTTGTGTTTGTGAGGGACATATATATTCTGTTGGATATAAGTTGCGCTTGAAATTTCTATTTATTTTTTTCTTTTTATTATACCTTTATGGTCATAACCCTCGTCGCATATTTATTTGTTTGTGCCCTTCCATTTTCATACCTTCCAAAGTATAGACGTGAGAGTTGTTTAGATATAGAGAGAAATATGAAGTGCGGGCATTCTTAACAAATGAAGAAAGCGAAGCAAAGCTTAATTGTTAAATAAGCTATGATTAGGACTGGTTTCCATTATGGACGTAGTTTAATGAAGGTTATGCTTATATCCCATTTCCCTCCAGGTGTGAGCTTGAGGGTGATGCTGGGAGGCTATCGACTCTTCCTAGTTTTGTTTATTAAGGGAACTAATATGGTAAGGAGTTTTTTAGCTATGAGATTAATTTCCATTCTCCTGATATAGTGCACTACTATATATGCTCGGAGAACACACTATGTGGCCAAATCCTCCATGCACAGCCCTAGATGCATATCACATTCATGGCCCATGATCCTGGAGAGCGGTGCCCAGCACGTGTTTGTATATTTCCTCTGGCCTGGCCGGATTGCTGACCACAGTTTGGCCTCTGGGTTATCCGGCTCGGCTTGGCTCTACTACCGAAATTTGCAGGTTTCCGAGTGATCGATAATGATTTCTCTCGTTGTGGTGAGTTTCCAGGATGTGCGTGTACATTGGCACCGATTCAATGGGACCCTGGTGTATGCATTGGCGGTACGTAATTGAACTGGTGTAAAATGTTATCTTTGCTATTTGATGAAAATGGTGCTGCTCGCCATACTCTCACGATTCTTCCTTTGTTCAGATAGCTTCCGGGAGCGCGCTTGCTTGTGGCTTTAGATATGCGCTGAGGATCTGGGCATATGGCTTCGGCTTTGGGCGTTTGGTTTGTACGTTCGGGAAAGCATTACGAATGCAGGAATGCGCGATAGTTTTGGGATCGTGCAGCTTTCGGGAAAGCCGGGAGGAAAGCCGGGAGAAAAGCGGAAGCACTGCAAGGCTAGCGCGAGAGGGCTGCAAGCCCGGAGGTGGGAAGTGTTCGTTTTCCTTTTAGTTAGCCGGGAGTGCTCGCTGGGGAAGGAGATACTCACATGGAATAGTGTGGTGCCTCGTGGATGGATACGATGTCTTCGTGCTTTATATATACTCCGTGATCGCCCTTAGTTGGTTGGGGGGTAGAGCATCGAGCATCGTGGAGTTGTTGAGCGATTCAATAACTTCATTTATAACTAAGTTACAGGAGCGACTACCTATCCGGGCTTGCACAACCGAGAGACTGTGGTTGTTAAGTTAGTGAAGAGTTTTCACCGCTCCAGAGTGCGATCGTTTTAAGTGTGAGTTCCTTGGCGTTTTTTGTTTCGTTTCACCATTCCTCACTCGTCATGAATTATTTCGCAGTCGAAGTGCAAAACTATTGTTGGTGGCCGTAGGTCGAAAGACCCTGGAGGTAGATTCCAGTGTAGGTTAAATGTGTACTGTGCACTCAAATTCTCCACTAATCAGTTGTATCCAACATGATCGGGCTTAGAAAAATATAAATTCCTATGCAGAATCGATAGGATCGGGGGATGAAGGATGTTGTGGATATGGGGTTGGTAACGATAATGAAGTGGTGGGAGAAATCGTTTGGTAATCAAATTATAACCATGAATGCTTAAGTAATTTCTCCACATTAATTTTTAGGAATATATCGAGCGATAGGAATTAAGCAGCATCCATACTATTTTCAGTGCTTGTAACCGACGGGATGCTTTTAAGTTCTCTTGGTTTGTCCCAGGCTTAACCCATCAGAGGATAACTTCAAGTAATTGCAAATATCTGCCAGCACGGAAAGATATAGGCGGGCATCTGTGGATGCATGCGGCCCATTGGGAGGGTATTTACTATGCGGTATCACAGTTCAACTTGTCATGAATAAGTTTTCCGGCCCGCATAGTCCTGTAATATCGACTTCCGAGAGAGTTGGGAGGGATATTCTATACTCCCCTAGTTCCCTTCGTGTGCCACAGAGTCTTCTCTAGGGCATTCTATCCGATGGCTAGGCCGGACGTCACAGATCCATAATGTCTCCCTAGCTAAGCAAGGCAAACTATCATGTCCTGGCAGACTAGTGTTCAAAAATAACCCCTTACGTTAGGATATTGTAACAGCTGGTACAGTGCCACGAATTACAGCTGTGAGATACGATGTTGGAAAAGGGTATCTCGCATTGTAAGATTAGACCCTAGGTAATGGGTCTCTTTTGCTATTGTGGTTCATGTTTTGGAAAATGCTAGCAAATTAATTCCCCTTCTAAGAGAGCAAAGAAACGGATTTTAGATCCCTAACTTAGCGATATTATAGGATAATTGGACAAGGGACTTAAAGGTGGGGTTGCAGCGTATGAGGAGGGTTGTGGGCAGTGCGATACAGAGGGAGAGCCAAGTTGGGCCTACGGTACTCTTGTTCGGAATACAGGGGGTTAATTGTGTGTAGAAATGTAGGTTGGGTTTTATTTTCCTCTTCTGTATGCCACGCGTGAACCCCTTTCTCCTCTTACATCTCAGCCGAGATCGAGAGTGCCTTTTTCACACTGGGCGGGCTGATGGTGACTGATGGGTTTGTAGTGGGTTGCTGTGCTGTGTCATATTGCGCTTGTGTTTCACGCCAAGGATTGGAACCGTTCTTGGGATGTCTACTAGGGACCTATAGAAAGGGGAATGGGTGTTGGTTTTTGGCTTGTGAGTATCGTGTCGTATCGTTCGCTGTGTGAACTTAGCGTCCGATGTTAGAATTTGCCCCAATGTGCGGAAGCGAAATGGTAAAGACTTTGCGCAACTTCAACTCGCAGTGATTTTATTTCTTAGTATCAACCAAAACAAAAGGGCCAAATGGCCGAACATATATAGAGAACTCCAGTGACCTCATAGCTCATGAGAAAGAACTGGTTTCCCATCTTCAGCCCATAACGCATGATGAGTTTCAACCAAGTATACGCCTCCAAAAACGGAGAGCGCAAAGAAGCCTAGCCAATACGAAACAACCGCCGTATAACCAAGAACCAACCAACCATGTCCCACCACCACATAAGAGGTAACCCCATAGGACGGAATGACATAGGAAAGAAACGCTTGTGGCAAAGCCGTTGTTTGAGAACAATGGAAGACAGTAACAAGAAATTTGAAATCAGCTATCAACCCTTTAATAGAATCGTATTTGTTCGTTCTGCCTCGCTTGCCTATTCTCGTCCGCATCAACATACAACATGTTATATATACAAACATCCAAGTCCAGCGAAGCCATCAGGAGTTCATCCATTCCACCATTCATACCAGTTCTCATTCTCAAGCGCATAGTGTCATTCCTTCTCCCAACCATGCTGTACATTCCACCATTCCATATGCCAGTAACCATTCCTCCAATACAAATCATTCCGCATACCAGCAAGCATGATACATTCTGGACAACAAAATTCAACATTCGAACTCTGAGCTCATGCGAGTGATGATCTGTGACGTAGGGATGAAATTATTATTATATTATATCATTACGCTTATAGAGCCCGAAGGCTATGAAGTGGTATATACAATATTTGACCAGGGCACTCCGGTCCGCCAAAGAACCCATCTCACATGAGCCCTACCAGCTGCTGAGCAAATAGAGTCCAGCAGCCTATAGGAGCGTTGCGTCTTCACCATTACTCTAGTGTTGAACCTCCAATATTCCCTTTATCACAGTTCATGTTTACCCTTGTGGGCTCATAGTATCATCCTCCATCACACTATCCCACCCAACATCAATCTCCCCTTCCCCCCCTCCAGGGGTGACGTTGAGATGAAAGAATGGGAGGAAGAGTGGTGATGGCTGGGTTACCTACTTAGAGAAAACAGGGCTCAAATGTGACAGTTTGTATGAAGGAACCGAAGCAGTGTTAGGTTTAAAAAAAAAATTCTTTTTTTTTTTTGCAGTGCTAGTCCAAAGTGCCTAATTTTATTAGTTTTGGGGTGCCGTGAGAGCTGGGGAAATCAGCCATTTCCGTTAGCTCTAGACGGAGACAAAGGCTCTTGACAGGGTGAGCGTTTTCCCGACATATTGTACGGTACGCGATCGACCTTTAGGCGTGTTGGATCCCATTTGCTGGTATTCGGAATTCTGTCAACTTGTCGGACTGGGCCTACACAGGGCTGACGGACTGATTCCTCCTAATAATATGGTACCGGTAGTGGGCTTCAAGAGATTTTAAGGCATAGTATACAAGGAGGTTGCAATTTCCTTGAGAGTTTTGCATCCAGAATATAACTTACTCCCAACATAAAACATCACATTGTGCTTCGCGGCTAAGCCCAGAATTATCCAGGATTCAAGATTCACCATGAAACCAAACAGCCAAGGCGACAGTGTGTAGATTTTTGATTGATTCGTTAGCAAGGTTTGGCGTTTGGTGCTGGCATAGGTCTAATATGTACGTCGTATCTAAATGTTCTATCTCAAAATACGATCTAATCTATACCACAATACTTGCTTGCTTGCTGGGAGCGAACCCCCCCTCCCGGCAGAAATGAGGCATCCCCAGAAAGCCGGGTGGAATGCAATAAAGAAAGAAAGAAAGAAAGAAAGAAAGAAAGAAAGAAAGAAAGGAGAGGAGAGGAGAGGAAAGGAAAAAAACCTCCACAAAACACTAGAACGAGCAGAAGACTATAGTGAGATAACACACATGGGAGTAAGAAACACCTCCGTTGTAATCTACCCGCAGCTCGGGAAGAGACACACTACCCACCCATTAAAATCCCAAAATCGGGTTTCCAGTAGGATAAATATTAGTTCCCAAGTTGACATTTTATGAAATACCTAGCTGGCGCAGTGGTTAATACTCCTGCGCAATTAGCGGGAGCTCAGGAGTTCAATCCATGCTGACAATCAGTTATTATTGAACGATCCGTCATGTAGGGCAGGAGAATTGAAAAAATCCTGCCCTATGGGGACTGGGAGATTGAAGAACTTGGCCTTCATCAATAGGGCTGTGGGGTTTATCAATCCTGCTATGAGGAGGTAGAATCCGACTCTAGACCTTAAAGGTTGGCGATCGGCGGGTAGCAGAAGCGAATGAGAGGGGGGTTGGCAAAGAAAGAAATATGAAAAAATAAAAATAAAAATAAAAATAAAAATAAAATAAAAAGTAAAAAAAAGTAAAAAGTAAAAGAAATTACTTCTTTTACCTTGGGAAGGCAGCTGTTGCCCCTCTCCCTATTTATTGCCTTGTATGCATAGCTTTTTTTCTTAGTAAAGCGAGGCAGTACTAGTATAATAGTACTAAGCTAGCTGGTTCCACTACAGGCCCTCCACAGTGTTGTTCATCGCAGTACAAGAGTTGTGCCCCGCAGTAAGTTACAGTGCTATCGGGTGGCATTCAAAGAGGTATGGCATTTCCTGCTACCGATGCGGTAGGTATAGGCAGGGTGTTGTCGGCTAAAATTTAGGGGAGATCATTGGACAGTGAAGAGATGTTATCCATGAGGTTCCACAAAAGACCCCTGCCTCTTCAGCGCTCTGGAATTCCATCCATCGAACAACTCCATCATCCATCCTCTACCAGTTTCAGCAGAGATGTCTCATATCAACTCTTTCAATACTACCAACTCCAATAATAACACCTGGAACAGCTGTACTATTTTCGACGAGCAGACTAAAGTCTGGACCTGGTTATCGCCACTGGAGCCCAGCCTACGGCACCAGGATATACGAGACCGCCGAGCCGAGGGTGTGGGGGAATGGGCCTTACAAACGGAGGAATTTAGAAACTGGTACGTGGGCAGTGGGGGGAGTTGGTCTGATAACGCGGTTTTATTTTGCTATGGGGATCCGGGAGTGGGCAAGACATTTATTAGGTAACACGGAAGACCCTCGACGGAGGGGAGAGAAAGAGAGCGAGCTGATAAGCCGTGGTATTAGTTCGTTAGTGAGAGATAGCTTGTGCGATCGGGCAGGAGAACAAAATGCCGCGGTTGCATGTTTTTACTTTGATTTTGCGGCCCAAAAGGAAGAAATCGAGTCAAGCTACTTGATTCGCTAAATCAAATACTTCAAGAGTCTCCGGGCACTCGAGTATTCGTGATCGGGAGACCGCAGGTTCGACCTGAGATAGGAAGACGTCTTCCTGGAAGAGTAACGAATCTATCGATAAGTCCTAAGAGAGATGATATTATTGGATATATTCATTCTAGGCTGGTCGAAGACACGGACCCAGATGCGATGGATAGTAGTCTGAAAGCAGCCATCCTGAAGAAGATTCCCGAAAATATTTCCGAGATGTAGGTAGAAGCAACGCTGAGGAAGCCACCCCGAGCTATCCACTGACCGATACACATCTAGATTCCTGCTCGTCTCGCTGAATATCGATGCGATCCTTCAAGAGCCCACGATTAGTGGTAGGCGGCGAAGGCTGAGCGCAATGACCGATGTGTTGGGGTTGGGAGATGCTTATGATGCAACACTGGGTCGGATAAGGGGACAAGGTGGGGAGAAAGCGAGGCTCGGCATTGCTGCTTTGATGTGGATCTCTCATTCGGAGCGTCCCTTGAAGGCCAATGAACTGTGCCACGCTCTGGGAGTGAGAATAGGGTCAGCCGATCTCGACGCTGGCAATGTTCCTTCGATAGGGACATTGCTAACCTGTTGTCAAGGGCTTATTGCCGTAGACAAGGAGGTTTCCACGGTCCGATTAATCCACTTTACGGTCCAAGAGTACCTCCGGGCTCATCCGGAGCTTTTTGGATCGGCTCACTCGACGATAGCGGAAACTTGCTTAAGTTATCTGAATTCTCAGCAGGTCAAGGCTCTTTGGACCGGTCCCTCTTCTGGTGTCGGGAGCGCGCCCTTTCTCGAATATTCATCTCTATATTGGGGAGTGCACGCAAAAAGAGAGCTTTCGGAATATGCGAGACTGCTTGCGCTGAAGTTATTTGACGACTACAATGACCACATATCCACTGAGATCCTTTTGAAAGTACGGGGACTGAAGCATTTGTATTCTGAGTTCGGTAAACCTTACCTGTTCAGCGGTCTGCACTGTGCATCTTTCTTCGGGATTGTTGAGATTGCGGCTGGTTTGGTAGAGATGGAAGGTTGTGGTATCAACCAAGAAGACCGAGCCAGAAATACGCTTCTCTGGTTAGCTGCTCTATGTGGGCACGGGGGAGTAGTAAAAATACTGCTCGGACGGGATGGGATCAAACCCAACGAACGAGGTAGATATTGCCGGACACCGCTCTTTTGTGCCGCCATGAATGGACACGAGGAAGTGGTAAAAATGCTGCTCGAACGGGAAGACGTCAACCCCAACGAACCAGACTGCTTCGGCAATACGCCACTCTCTCGGGCCGCTTGTGAGGGGCATGAGGGGGCGGGCGGTGGAGATACTGCTCCTACGGGACAAGGTCAATCCCGACGAGCCAAATGACGACGGCGAAACGCCACTCTGGTGTGCTGCTTGGCGTGGGCAGGAGGGAGTTGTGAACATCCTACTCGAACGGGGCGATGTCGACCCCAACAAATCAGATATACATGGCCAAACCCCGCTCTGGCGTGCTGCTGCAAATGGGCACGAGGGAGTGGTAAAAGTACTACTCGGCCGGGACGACGTCGACCCCGACAAGCCGGACAACTTAGCCCAAACACCACTCAGTCGCGCTTATGAGTGTGGCCATGCGGGAGTGATAGCGATACTGCAGCCCCCAGCATCTGCTACTCCCAGCACAGCCTAAGTTCGAGATGGCATCTCCCTCCTTACAGCCTCCAAACACCAACAACCTATCTACTGTTTCCGCAAGGACCGTAACGGCTCCGTCGGGATGTCTGTCGCCGCGACTGCCTCCCTCTCATCCCCGCCCAACCTCCTCCCGCTGTTTAAAATGCCGCCTTATGGTAATTGCCATGCTTTCTCCCCTTCCCGAGTAAGCCTGCCATGGGAACTTATCTTAAATATCTTCTTTGGGTCAGAGGAAGGCACATGCGATGGGAATGCACACATCCCAATTTTCTTATATTGTCGGGTCAGGCTTTTTTGGCTTCTATTTATAATCTGGAGTTTGGTGTTTGTGGGGATGGCACTCATACCCCATTTAATATAAGCTCTTGTGCTTGAAATTTCTATTATGTTTACTTTTATTATACCTTCATGGTTGTAAATCCTCGTCGCATATTTATTTATTTGCCTTTTCCATTTTCCTACCTTCTAAAATATACACGTGAGGGTTGTTTAGATATAGGGAGAAATATGAACTGCGGGGATTCTTGACACATGAGGAAAAACGACGTATGTAAAAGCTAACCGTTAAATAAGGTATGATTAGGGCTGGTTTCCACTATTGGCGCGATTTTACGAGGGTCATGCTCATATCCTATTTCCCTTCAGATGAGCTTGAGGGTGAGGCTAGGAGTCTATTGGCTCCTTTTAGACTTGCTTATTGAGGGAATTAATATAGCAAGGAGTCTTTTAGCTGTAGATTAAACCCCTTTTCTGTGAATAGAGTGCGTTGCCATATAACCTCGAAGAATTCGCCATACAGCAAAATCCTCCATGCACGGCCCTAGATGCGCATTCAGTGTTCCCAACGGGCCAGGCAGGCTAGGCTTCAGTGAAGCCGGGCCCATCCTGCCAAAATTCACGGTAAATGTTTCCCAATTACCCAATAAGATTAAAAATAAAGGAACAATTTCGCTTTATTAGCAAAAAGTTACAAGAGATGGTGAATTAATTAATTGAATTAATTGTAGAAAAAGGGCTGCTGTTGTGGTTGGTCAACGTGAGCAGTCGGGTGGTGAGTACATAATATTATAAGGTATCGATACGGGGGTGATTAACAGTAAATGGTTTACAAAGCAACATTAAAAATACTTCCCTAACAATTTCGCTTTGTTAGCTTGGGGATCTAATGTAATTGCTGCTGAAGGGGCGAAATAAGAGGGAATGTAATGGGATAATAATTCCAGTAGTGGAGCATTGTATGGGAGCAGAGATACCGGAGGCAAAGGGAGCGCTCACATGGATGAAGGAACACTGAAGTGTGGACATCAGGAACGTTCTAGGCATGAACGGATGTATAGGGCATATGCGGAGACATAGGGCTATCACAGGTACGAGCAGAGTTTTCACTACTTAAGGTGAACCGTAGCTAGCAACCTCCATAGATAATACACGCCAGAACCTCTCCACCCGCCAGCACACGAGCACACGATTGATAGCACCTCCATCAGAACGATGGTAGGATAGGACTGTGCTGGTGACCCTGGAGGTGAACTTTAAGACTTTACTGAGTTGGTTGTGTATCACTCGTGTGATTAATTAAGCAACAATTAGCCGAAGGTAAAGAGGAAAAAAATCCAAAGCGAGAAGCTTGAAAGTTAAGGGGGTTGGGATACCCTTAAAGCAGTCTATTCACAATGCTAATCACCGACCTATAGGCACCTATCACGCTTGATAGGCTTTCGTAGGCCGATTGAATTCGGCCTATCATATATCGGCCCAGGCTATTTTCCAGAGTGGCCTGACTTGGCCAGGCCTACCGGCTGGCCCGTTGGGAACACTGCAGCACATCACCTTCATAGCCCATGATCCTAGAGAGCGGCCCCCGGCGCTTGTTTGTACGAGTATATTTCCTCCAACCTGCCTACGCTAGTCTTGGCCACCAGGAAACCGCTGCTAGGTTATTTCTCTAAATGGGGTTCAACGCCCATTGTTTTGGCCCCTGCTTCTTCTAGCCCCTAGGGGGTGGCTCAAATGCGACAGCGATGTTCGCAAGCGGCTAGCCCGGCCAGGGTTCCTGGGAAACTAGCCCGGCTGGACTGCGGACTAGAGTTCGGCCTCTAGGGGTTATCTAATCCGGCCTAGCCCTACTACAGATATTTGCAGGCTTTCGAGTGATCGATAGTTACTGTTCTAATCGCGGCGAGCCCCCAGGACGCGCGTATACATTGACACTGATTCAACGGAACCCTAGCGTATGCATTGGCCGTCTTGGTACCTACGTGTACTAGCGTAAAATGATATCTTCGCTATTGCTGGTGGCCCTAGGTCGAAAAACCCTGGACGCAGATTTCAGTGCTGGTGAGGTGTGTACTGTACACTTAGATTCCCCACTACTCAGCACACGATGATCAGGCTCAGGAGAACAACAACTTCCAATGTAGAATTAAGAGGATGAAGAGCACCCGGGGGAACATACGGCGGGGATGGAGAGTGTTATCGATTTAAGATGGGAAACTACACTGAAGCGGGGGAGATTAGTGTTCCGAACCGTCTAGGAGCACCACAGGGACGGTGGTGATAATGCCAAGAAGACGGGACGGGACCGTTAGCCTTGGGCCTGTGAAGGGCAAATTACTCGGGGGACCACCGGACCCTACACACTAGGTCCTTGTTAATATAGTGAGACAAACAGGAAAGTGGCTGCTTAGGCGGCCGGTAGGGGGATGGCAGGACGGCCAGGATTGCGAGGGGAACTATAGAGGTACGATATCAGAAGACGCAGGGTGTGGGTAAGGACTGTAAGGTGTAGGTAAGGACTGCGGGGGGGAGGGAGCCACAGACGGCAGGTATTAGGAATGACAGCCGGGCACATGTGGGAAAGTAATAAGGGGAACCCCAGGGGACGGTCGGGGATGGCTGAATACCGCGGGGGGTTGCAGACAAAATGTGAGTGATATATGGTGATGCCATGTAACGGACATAATGAGCAAGTTCCTGCAAGAAAGAGAAGGTTAAATAGATCATCAAGTGCCCTAAGTATTAAGATAAGACCGAACCAATCGTTCCGCTACGAGCCTTATTTTCTCTTTTAAATACCTCCATAAGTCTTTTGCTTTAACTATAGTCACGGTAGTGATATCGCAGCAAAACCAAACGAACTAATTCAACCGAAGCTATTATAACTCACAGCAGAATGCCTGAGACTTCCAGAAGAGTTTTCGGGAAACTCAATTGACCCTCTCCGATCCGGATATCTGCAACCAATATCTGAACTTTCCGACGGCGATAATGCTAGTGGCCTCTACAGCAAGGGGATGCTTGTTCCCTTGTAGATTCATGCCGGTGGTTTTGAGTTCTAATTTGGAAAACACTTTTTGCTTTCTTATTTCCTAAAGATTTATTCTCCCTTGCTTATTAGTTTACGCATATGGCACATGATTTGCCTGATTATAAACTATGATCGAGATCAAATCATGCGCTTGAAGTTTCTGAGCATACTAGCCAAGGAGATGTATCATAACAGAAAAACACCACGGGGCCCTCCCTGGCCCGGTAGGGCTTCCGGTCCTACCTCCATCTGCCCTAATCCGTCCATGGACTCGAAAAGAGATGGACCACTGCCGGCGGTCCGTCCGGTCCTACCTCCAAGGCTGACAGACTAGACAGTTCGAAACACTGGGAGAAATCGCTTGCTCGAATAGTAATTGTGAATTTGCAAGTAATCTGTCTAAATTTTAGGAATATATCAGAAAATAGGAAATTACACAGCATCCCCACTACTCTCACTGCCTCAAACCCGTCGAGATGCCTTCAATATCTCTTCTTATGTCTCGGGTATAAGTCGTCAGAAAATATCTTCAAATATTTGCAAATATATGCCTGTATCTGGGGGTGTCGGCGGGCATCTGTAGAAAATATGCCGCCCATTGGCAAATAACCACATGGCATATCCTGACAGACTGGCAGCGCCGCTAGACATCTATGGAACCCAGGTTAGTCTCGCTTTGAGCTGGTCCGGGAGACTGCAAATGCTCGATACCCTACCTGCATCCCTAGGTGGATAGCGGGTTTCCGGGTTTATGCGGTATCCCACTCTAACCTTTCAAGAGTGATTGAGCGGCCCACGCCACTAAAATACCGTAAGAACTCGAATAATTGGACCCGAGGCCAGGGCGTTGGAGTTGCCTTTGCTGGTAAGGTCTGGCTCTTTTTTCTTTTTCTTTTTTCTTAAGCTCGGTCTGAGGGGGTCAGTTTTCGCTGTGAGCTCGCCCCTCCCATCCAGGAGAGGGAATTTCGGACGCCCTAGCCTCAGGTCCAATTATTCGAGTTCTTACGGTATGATACTATGATACTCGAGCACTCGAGTACAGTACAGTACCGGGGGTTGTGGGTAAGTCGAACCTCCCCTCATTGGCTCCAGGCCTTCTGGGCCACTCAGAGGACGGAATTTGCTTGAACCTGGTGCCGAGAGTTCGGCTGACTTTTTTCCTTCACCAAATTATCAAGGAATCTACTAATTATGTGTTCTTGGAGGCTTCCATTCATATACAAACTCGACCTAAGAGAGGGAATTTCGGCAGACCTTTTTTTTAATTTTTAATTTTTTTCATCATGCTTTATTCTTTTCGTGCTATGATATATAATTTCGACAGATTTTTGCGCACACCCTAAGTACTCGAGTAGTGTTCGCGGAACCCCCCTGTTCGTTGACCCCATGTTACCCTGAGGTTCCACAAAAGACCCCGCCTTTCTTCCCCTTACTTGAAATAGTTGAATAAAGATTATTGAATCTTCAACCCCCTGGAATTCCATCAAGCAAGAAACTCCATCACTCCTCTACAATACCCTGACCAGCAAAAACACACGATGTCACAATATCTTAGTAACAACATCAACGCCTTGAACACGGTTATCGTGTCTAACATTATCGTCGCCGATGCCCGACCTGATATCCTAACCTGGCTATCCCCACTAGATCCCAAGTTACGGCATCAAGACATTCAACGCCGCCGAGTCGGAAAGGTAGGGGAATGGGTCTTACAGACTCAGGAATTTATAAATTGGTACGCGGGTAGTGGGGAAAGTGAATCGCATAAGGCGGTTTTGTTTTGTTATGGGGCTCCTGGGATTGGCAAGACGTTTATTAGGTAACAAGGGCGGACCTCTGGGAAGGGGAGAAAATAGCAAGTGCTGATAAGCTGCGGTGTTAGTTCGTTAGTGATAGATAGCTTGTGCGATCGGGCAAGGCAACAAAATGCTGCGGTTGCATGTTTTTACTTTGATTTCGCGGCCCAAAACGAGCAGTCATCGGAGAGCGTGCTGGGCGCCCTACTAAAACAGGTTGTTAGAGGACTGGAAGAGGTGCCAGGGGAGATAGCCCGAGCCTACGAAGACCAGGAAAAGGTCATTGGCGGGCGGGGACTGCAGCTTGCCGATATTGTGAAGATGCTGCAGATTACATCTTCCAGAAAGCGGACATTTGTGTGCATGGATGGTCTGGATGAATGCGTGCCAGGAAATCGAGCCAAGCTACTTGATTCCCTAAGTAAAATACTTGAAGAGTCTCCGGGCACTCGAGTATTCGTGACTGGGAGGCCCCAAATTCGACCTGAGTTGAGAAGGCGTCTTGCTGGGAAAGTAACAAGTCTATCCATAAGTCCTAAGAGAGATGATATTATTGGATATATTCATGCCAGGCTGGCCGAGGACAAGGTCACAGACCCGAATATTATGGATAGTAGCCTAAGGGAAGACATTCTGAGAAAAATTCCTAAAGATATTTCCGAGATGTAGGTAGAAGCAACGCTAGCGAAGCTACCTCGAGTTATCCACTGATAAATATACATCTAGATTCCTGCTTGTCTCGCTAAATATCGATGCGATCCTGCGAGAAACCACAATCGGTGGAAGGCGGCAAAAGCTTGGCGCAATGACCAATGGCTTGAAGTTGGGAGATGCTTATGGGGCGACACTAGGTCGGATAAAGGGGCAGGGTGAGGAGAAAGCGAGGCTCGGCATGGCTGCTTTGATGTGGATCTCTCACTCGGAGCGTCCCCTGAAGGCCGACGAATTGTGTCACGCCCTGGCGGTCGAGATAGGATCGCCGAATCTCGATGGCAGCAAGGTTCCTTCAATAGAAACATTGCTAGCCTGTTGCCAAGGGCTTGCTACCGTCGACAAGGAGGCTTCCACGGTCTGGTTAATCCACCCTACGGTCCAAGAGTACCTCCAGGCTCATCCCGAGTTTTTTGGATCGGCTCACTCGACGATAGCGGAAACCTGTTTAAGTTATCTGAATTCTCAGCAGGTTAAGGCTCTTTCGGCTAGTCCCTCTTCCGATCTCCAGAGCACACCTTTTCTCGAATATTCATCTCTATATTGGGGAATGCACGCAAAAAGGAAACTCTCAGATTATGCGAGATCGCTTGCGCTGAAACTACTTGACGACTGCGGTAACCACGTATCCACTAAGATCCTCTTGAAAGCACAGGAATCGTACAATTACACTATTGATTTCAATAATTATTCCCTCTTCAGTGGTTTGCACTGTGCATCCTTCTTCGGGATTGTCGAGATTGTAGCTAGTTTGGTGGGGGTGAAAGGTTGTGATATAAATCGGAAGGATAGCGACGGCAATACACCTCTTTTGTTGGCTGCTCAAAATGGGCACAAGGGGGTGGTAGAAATACTGCTCGAACAGGGCGATATCAACCCTAACAAACCAGATAAATTAGGCCGAACACCGCTCTGTTGTGCTGCCTGGGGTGGGCGCGAGGGAGTGGTGAAAGCACTACTCGGATGGGACGGCGTCGACCCCAACAGACCAGACGATAGGGGCCAAACACCGCTTTCTTGTGCAGCTTCGGAGGGGCACGGGGGAGTGGTGAAAATACTACTCGGACGCGGCAAGGCCAACCCCGACGAGCCAGATAACTACCGCCAAACACCACTCTGCTGTGCCGCTGAGAATGGACATGAGGGAGTAGTAAGAATACTACTCGAGCAGGACAACGTCAGACCCGATGAACCCGATGATAGCGGCCGGTCGCCGCTCTGGTGTGCTGCTTGGAACGGCCACAGGGGAGTGGTCGAGACACTACTCAGACGCGACGAGGTCAACCCCAACAGATCAGATGGCGACGGGCAAACACCCCTTTCTTGTGCTGCTTGGAATGGGCACGACGGAGTAGTAGGGATACTACTCGAGAGGGACAACGTCCTCCCCGATAAACCAGATAAGTTCGGCCAAACACCACTCTGTTGTGCTGCTTGGGATGGGCATGAAGCAGTGGTGAAAACGCTCCTCAAGCGGGGCGACATCGACCCCAACAGGCCCGACAAAAGCGGCCGAACACCGCTCTATTGTGCTGCTTGGAATGGGCACGAGGGAGTGGTGAAAGCACTACTCGGGCAGAATGCCGTCGACCCCGACAAACCCGATAACTACGGCCAGACGCCACTTGCTTGTGCTGCTTGGAATGGGCGCGAAGGAGTAGTGAAAAGACTACTCGGATGGGACAAGGTCAACCCCGATAGACCAGATGACCAAGGCCAAACACCACTCTGGTGTGCTGCTTGGAATGGGCACGAGGAAGTGGTGAAAACCCTGCTCGGACGGGACGACGTCAAACCAGACACACCAGATAACCTTGGCCTAACACCGCTCTCTCGGGCTGCTTGGGGTGGGCATGAGGGAGTGGTGAAAATATTGCTCGGACGGGACGAGGTCGGCCCCGACAAGCCGGACAAGTTAGGCCGAACGCCGCTCTGGTATGCCTCTGAGCGTGGTCATGCTAGAGCAGTAGAAATACTACTCAGACGTGGCGAGGTCGACCCTCAAAAACCTGATGGCGCCGGCCGAACGCCACTCTGTTGTGCTACTTGGGGTGGGCATGAGGGAGTTGTAGAAATACTGCTTGGACAGGGCGGAATCAACCCCGATAAACCAGATGAGTTCGGTCAAACGCCACTCTGTTGTGCTGCTTGGAATGGGCATGAGGGAGTGGTGAGGGCACTACTCCGACGTGGCGAGGTCAACCCCAACAAACCAGATAGCCAAGGCCAAACGCCACTCTGTTGTGCTGCTTGGAGAGGGCACGAGAGTGTGGTGAGGATACTACTCGGGCGGGATGACGTCGGTCCCGATAAACCCGATAACAGTGGCCGAACACCACTCTGGTGTGCTGCTAAGAATGGGCACGAGGGAGTGGTGAAAACACTACTCGAACGGGGCGACGTCAACCCAGACACACCAGATAACCTTGGTCTAACACCACTCTCTTGGGCTGCTTGGGGTGGGCACGAGGGGGTGGTGGAAATACTACTTCGACAGGGCGACGTCAGCCCCGACAAGCCGGACAAGTTGGGCCGAACGCCGCTCTGGTTCGCTGCTAGCAATGGGCAGGAAAGAGTGGTGGAAACGCTACTCCGTCGGGGTGGGGTCAAACCCGACAAGCCAGATGCTGACGGTCGCACGCCACTCTTTTGTGCCGCTTGGAGAGGGCATGAGGGAGTGGTGAAAATATTGCTCGGACGGGACGAGGTCGACCCCGACAAGCCGGACAGGTTAGGTCGAACACCACTCCGGTGCGCCTCTGAGCGTGGTCATACGGGAGTGATAGCGCTACTGCAGCGACGAGCAGTACTCAACTAGCCGATAACCTTTTCAATGCCAACGACCCTCAGACTTTTCCTTCAAAATACTATCAAGGTTTCGGCCTTTATCTATCATCCCAATACTGTAACAAATAATAACACTAGGCGAAACTCCTGGATTGCTCAGCTAGAGAAAAAAATTGCAAAATTAATGCCAAATAGCTTGTGCCACTCAAAAAATCCATTGGCAAATCTCCGTCTGAGGAAATTCACAGGGGCTTTGCCACCAAGAACACCCCAAGAGATCAACTTTTCCACAAATCGCATTTCTCTTTGCCTAATTTTTCCCAAGAATTTTAAACAATATTTCAATAAATTCCACTAGCTCCAGTTTATTTTTAAGCAATATTTTAGGTAGCGTTTCCTTTTCTTAGGAGTTGAATATGATTCTCTTGGTAATGGGGGGGGTGTTACTTTTGGCTGGCATTGAAAAACATTGATGGTACATACAAGTATTCTGTAGGGAGGGCCCGGGATTTGTTGGCATTATATAGGCTTTTCTCATCTAATACTGGTATCATACCGTAAAAACCTTTGTGATCCCCCACCTCTGTCAGTCCAAGATAGACTTACAAGCAGTTTGACAAGTGAGCGGGATTGCGTATGGCTATCGGCGAGATCTAACACAGCCCGAAGGGTGATATCGTCTATCATAGGGAAGAACCAAGTGGGTGTTTGGCACAGCGATGTCTGGCTGCACTCTGTTTCCAAACAATGGTTCCCGAAGTTTGGAGACTGTACTAGTAGTTTGGGAATAATGTTTTTGTATGTTAATATTGAGTTAACAAATTCCATCTTGATACATGTTTTGATCACTAACATCATACTAAATTAAATTTTTTGGAAATTAACCTCTTCTGCTGATTACCAGTTTTCCCCAAACCCTCACAACAACCCACGGGGAGAGCGAAAAAAAAGCCAAAAGTTCGCAAGAGGAACTCTAGGAGGTGTTCCCAACGCAATAGTACCCAAATGCCATAGGTTCCATCCGCCCCACTTTTTCAAGCCGAATGGAACGGACCGCCCCCGTCAAAAAAAAAGATATTCCGTAGAGGATTATCCAGCGAAGGAGTACGATGATATTAAAGAACCGAGAAACCGCCGATGGCCTACCGGCACAGTACCCCGCGAGACTCCGAAGATGCCGCCTCCTGCGGAGATAGCGAACGGCAAGAGTTTTTACGGTAAACGAAGAATGATAAAAAGCAAACCTCGACCGCCGAGTCATTCTCATGTGCTACTAGATCCCCCAACCAGATATTAGCACCATCTAATACATTGGCATTCGACCCCGTTACTACCGTAACTTACATCTCAACACTTCGTTACCGGTATTCTACGATGGTACAGTTCCTAAGTTTTGTATGTTCCACAGGGGGTAAGGGATGCAAATTTGTCTTGCGGAACCTACAAAACTTAGGCGCTGTACCTCCGCAAACCCCACCAAAGAGCGGTGGTGCAATGAAGGGGGGCACTAGATCAAAGATAATCGAAGGACTAGGAACGCGCCTTTTCGAACCGGAGGGTTATAAGATGGGACCCCTTCTAGCAAAAATGGTAAACAAGGTAAACAATGACATTTGAAGGCAGTTGAGAGCAAAGAAACAAATAAACTGATAGGAAAAGGAAGTAAAATGTAGTAGAAGAAACAAATAAACTAGCACTAGTACTCCTCTTTCCCTGCATCTGAGTAATAAATACTCACACATACGGGTTGAAGGTGGAAATTCCGATAAAAGTTCCTGCCATTTTGGCTTACGAGGACATTAAGAACCCCGCCCCTTCGATCCCCTTTTTTAGATGACCCGATTCAAGACCATCACTTTTTTTAACACCACCGTCCTTCTTGTGCTCTCGCATATCCTAGCACGACACTCACCCCTAGACGACTTCACAAGCTACTCGGACACGCCCCCCCCCCCCTCGGACGACTAAACTTGAGCAGGAAAGTTTCCTGTGGCGAGCCGGATACAGTGTTGCGATTGGGAAGATGAGCCGCTGTTTCCCTGCTAAAAATAAATCAATTGGGAACTGTCCGAGTGGGGGGGGGGGGGGGGTTTCCGGGTGGCTTTTTAAGTGGGCGAACGGGGAAAAAGAGGCGTTTTCGAGACCTCCAATCATTAATAAAGCGATCTGCCTCCTCTCTACCCATTCCATGCTGCTTCATATAGTGAACCTTAAAATTATCAACCCTCGAAAACTTCGCAGTATATCTGCAGCCGCTTACGGGGCAAGTCGGTCCGTTAGAGCCTCTGTGGTTTTTAGATGTCCTTAGGTGTCGTTCCAAGTCCGTCCGGCGCACAAATGCTTTCCCGCAACTACATACGCTATGACCTGGGCGTACGCTATCGGCTTCGGTATCAAGGTTCCCGGTGCGGTGTATGGGCTTGGAGGGAGGAAGAGGAAGAGGAAGAGCCGCAATATCGCTGAACAGGTTAGGGACAAGCTCCTGGTCTTGGTGATCACTGGACGATCCCTGCTGCTCTACAGCGGAATAACAAGGCGAACTGGCGTCGAAGTACCCGCTATTCTGGCTGGCATAGCCGGCGGCTTGGGCAGGCGAGTTGTATTGATGGGAGAATGGGGTGGGGTCGGATGTGGCGGCGGCGGTCAACTGATCCGGGGAGGTCACGGGCATCATATCGGTCGAGTAGGTTTGGTATTGGAATTCAGAGGGGCTGTTAGATCAGCAGGTTAGTGGATGGTTAGTTCACCATTATGAGCACAAATGCTTCTGAAGAGACGGAAGATAGGAGCTTGTGCGCTTACGTGCCGGGTTGGGTAAACAGGGACTCGGGGTAGCCCGAGTAGCTAGTATTGCTACTACTATACGGTTCGATTTTTTTGCCGAACGAGTCATCGTCACCGGGAAGGGTGCTTTCTATCGGGTGCGAGTCGCCGTCACAAGTAAGGGTGCTTACTGTCGACTGCGAACTAATTCTCTCCGCCATCGCGCTGAGTTTCCGCCGTCTGGCAAAGATGGTTGTTTCTCGCACGCCTCCATGACCCTTGAGAGCAAGCCGCATATTCTAAGCGGAAACCGGGTAACAGGAACCTGGATGTATTTGATGCTGAGTCACCTCAATCGGAGAGAGAGGCTTAGGTACGATCAACCTGCCGGTAGCGTTGTTGGCACTTGAAGTGGCTTGTGCCATGCTAATACCCAGCACGACACTACGAAATGCCAGAGTGTGGTGAGATTAGCTGATGGCACAACCTGGGCTGGTCTCTGTTATTGAGGAAGCAAATATTGGTGCTCTTCAGCACAGTGAGAACTCAGAAGGATGGGGATATTCAATATGAATTGGGCTTGTAGATAGTTTCTTTGTTTTTTCTTCTTAAAAGTCACTTTATTTGTACTCGTACATAGTGCCGTGCCTGCCGAGCACATCGATTTGAAGGGTTGTGCCATGGCACAAACTCTCGCGACTTGGATTGTACTGCTGTTAGGTGCACGTATGGCGAACCAGTGGATGCTCCTGTAGTTTACGAATAAAATCATTGAGGGGACTTAGTACTAACAACGCTATCTACCGGCGGTTGCTATCCCCTAGGCTGCTGAAACATTCAGGTCATTTAAAATGTTGGAACGCTAACTTAATCTATTGGAGGGATCGTGACATGAAAAACTCAGTGCCCAAGAAGTAGGATAATGCTCAGAATAGGGCAAAATCGGTACCGTTCAGCATAGCCACGATGGAAAAGAGATTGTTCCTGAAGATTTGCTCCCGAGTACTCAAGTAGGCTAGTGTTCAACATTTTAAATGGGCCGGAATGTCCCAGAGTCTCAATACCATAGACCTTCGTTCTTTTTTTTCCCGGGCCGCCGAAACATTGGGGAAAAAATTTCGCCGCCCATGTCAGTGTCTAGGACAGGTAAAAAGTGTTGCCTCAGCACTCTCTAGCGAAGATGTGCGTAGGTATAATCACATAGCTAATATTAGCTATGGTCTGAAGCCTGCACATATACGAATTTGTAGTAATTGGATTGCCATCTATCTAATCCTTACAATCCTCACTGCTCATCATCACTACTGCGATATTCGGTCAACGCTCACCGAGCCCCAGTCTACCGGATGTCGTTTCCTTTATGGCCCACACCGCACACTACCATAAGTACACCAAACCCACCGTATATATATACAATGATAGCTCTTTCCATCCTTCCCTTTCTCTGTGCTCACCCCGTCATAAGGATGAACGAGAAATAAGGATTACCAAAAAAGCGATCCCAAACGAACGAATACAGACCCGAAGTAGAACTTCGTCAGAACCCTCTCTACAAAAATGAGAGAGCAGGCCACATCGAGTGGGGTTGGATTGTTAGCGCTCCTAGCGTTGGGTGGTGTGGGGGGGGGGCGCGCGGGGGGGGGGGGGGGGGGGGGGGGGGGGGGGGGGGGGGGGGGGGGGGGGGGGGGGGGGGGGGGGGGGGGGGG
>Ga0307513_10003187_pt1 | contig 22402 bp, 17 predicted proteins | sample 15_EM_MG_FD_202174 | JGI IMG/M metagenome (GOLD analysis project Ga0307513, IMG submission 202174) | Populus trichocarpa ectomycorrhiza microbial communities from riparian zone in the Pacific Northwest, United States - 15_EM | ecosystem: Host-associated > Plants > Roots > Unclassified | place... | reverse complement strand
GCGGGCCGTGGCCGGTACTGGCGCCGCACCGTTGAGCACCTTCATGTCGAGGCCAGAGCTGCCGCGGCGGCTCTGGGAGATCCGCGACATCCAGGCACTGCCACTCCTGCTCGGCGGGTTCCTCGCCATGCTCGCCATGGTCGCCGTCGGGCACAGCCTTGAGACGTCCGTGCGGCGCAGGCAGCGGGACATCGCCGTGCTGCGGGCGATGGGGATGACCCGCCCGCAGACCCGGCTGCTGGTGGCGACGCAGGCCAGCGTGCTGGCGCTGATCGGGTTGGTCTTCGGTGTCCCGCTGGGGATCGCGCTCGGGCGGGTGGTGTGGCGGGTGGTCGCGGATTCGACACCACTGGCCTACCAGCCACCCATGGCGATGTGGGCGCTACTGCTCGTCGTGCCTGCCGCGGTCCTGGTGGCCAATGCCCTGGCCGGGCCGGCGGGACGGCGCTGTGCCCGGTTGCGGATCGCCGATGCGCTCCGAGTCGAATGAGCATTCGCTGCTCACCGCCATCCGGCTCAGCCCGGCAATGACCGCAGTAACGGCGATCACCGATGGATTGAGCCATCGAGATCTATGCTGGTGAGGTGCCCATTCGAGTCATCATCGCCGAGGACTCGATGCTCGTGCGTGAAGGCATCCGGCAGGTGCTCGACCGACAGCCGCAGGTCACGGTGATCGCGGCCTGCGCCGATCTGCCCGAACTGTTGCAGGCCGTCGATTCCCATGAGCCCGACGTCGTTGTGACCGACGTCCGGATGCCCCCGGCGTTCAGTGATGAGGGCATCCAGGCCGCCTCCCGGTTCCGCACCACGCACCCGCGCCTGGGCGTCGTCGTGCTGTCCCAGTACGCCGAGCCGGGGTATGCGCAGGCTTTGCTGGAGGACGGCAGCGCCGGCCGGGCCTACCTGCTGAAGGAACGGGTCAGCGAGCCGGATCAGCTGGTGGAGGCGGTGCGGCGGGTTGCCGCCGGCGGATCGGTGATCGACCCGGCGGTGGTCGAGGTGCTCGTCGCCAGCTCGGGTCGGACGCGCACCTCGCCATTGGCCGGCCTGACCGCGCGCGAACTGGAGGTGCTCGACCAGATCGCGCAGGGCAAGAGCAACGCCGCGGTGGCCAATGCCCTGTTCCTGTCCGAGCGAGCGATCGAGAAACACATCAACGCGCTCTTCGCCAAGCTGGGGTTGAATCCGGAACCGGACGTCAACCGACGCGTCAAGGCGGTGCTGATGCACCTGTCTGCCCGAAAGACCGCGCCAGGGGGCTAGCACCACCGCAATGCCGACATTTTTCGGTGGACACCACCCTTGAGCAGGGCCTGCCGTTGACCGACTGTAGAAGCGTGAGCATTCCTGTTCCCCACGGTAGCCAGGTCGACTCGGCCGCGGTCGGCGGCGTGCTCATCGTCGACGACCAGGTGCCGTTCAGATCGGTCGCGCGCACGCTGGTCGGCATGCTCAAGGGCTGGCACGTGGCCGGCGAGGCCGGCTCCGGCGAGGAGGCTCTCGAGCTGGCCGAGGCGATGAATCCCGGCCTGGTCCTGATGGATATCAACCTGCCCGGGATCAGCGGGATCGAGGCCACCCGCCGGATCCTCGAGCGCCGACCGAACACGATCGTCGTCCTGCTATCGACCTACGCCCACCACGACCTGCCTCAGGACGCGCTGTCCTGTGGCGCGGCCGGCTACATCCGCAAGGACGACCTCACCCCGCGACTGCTGCGCACTCTCGTGGACGGCTGAGGGGGCTGTCCTTCATGGTGAAACGATCTCCTCGTGCGCAGCGGAGGTCGCGGGCGGCATCGATGGGGTCACCGGCGCGGCGGTTGGTGGCGACGGCGCTGGAGACGGCGGTGGCTGTGCTGGGCGAATGGCCAGCGGCTGGATCGGAATTCGGCCCTCCACCGTGGTCCCCCTGCCCGGTTCGGACGAGATCGACAGGTCCCCGCCGATCGCTCCCAGCCGATCCCGCATATTGACGAAGCCGTGGCCCTGCGCCGCGGTGTCCGTGAAGCCGGCTCCGTCGTCGCTGACCCTGAACCACAGGATCGGGCCATCCCGGCCCACGCCTACCGTCACCTCGGCACCCGTACCGGCGTGCTTGCCCGCGTTCTGGAGCGCTTCGAGGCAGCAGAAGTACGTCGTTGTCTCGGCCTCTTCCGGATACCGTCCCGGCAGATCGACCACGACGCTGCACGGCAGCGGCGAACGCGCCGCAGCCGTGCGCAGCGCTTCTCCCAATCCCCGGTCGCGCAGCAGCGGGGGGTAGATGCCATGGGCCAGCTCGCGCAGTTCGCGGATCGTGGTCTGGACGTCGATCCGCAGCTCCTCGAGCATCCGCAGCACCAGCTCGGGATCCTCCTCGGCGATCTGCCGGGCCAGGCCCAGCTTCACCGCGAGCGCCACCAGGTGCTGTTGGGCACCATCGTGCAGGTTGCGCTCGATCGCCCGGCGCGAGTCGTCGGAGGCGGTGACGATCCGCAACCGGGATGCCTGCAGCTCGGCGTTGCGTTGCTGCAGTTCGTCCAGCGATTTCTGGAGCGCGGAGTCCAGCCGGACGTTGTGCAGGGCCAGCCCGAGCTGGCGGGCCAGGTCCACGAGCAGGCGTTCGTCGTCCTCACTGAACGACGAGTCCTCCGCCGACCGCCGCACGACGATCAGTCCGAGCAACTCGCCGAGATGGGCAGCCGGTGCGACCCGCAGGTCACCGGCGAAGCCGCCGCTGTCGCGCAGCTGTGCCCCGCCGCGCTCGTTCACCAGCTGGGGCAGCCACACCGATGACCAGCTCGGTCCGCCGATCCGGGCCCGGCCGACCACAACCCGTTCGTGCGTGCCGAGTTCCAGCCGCTGCGCCGGTCGATTGGGGACGCTGACGGTCCGGGTCAACACGCCGTCCGTGCCCACCCACACCTCGGCGCCGGCGGTGGCCACCGTGGCCCGCAACGACTCGGCGAGCTGAAGCATCAGCTCGTCCATGGGAACCGCACGGGTCATCCGGGCACCGAAGGTCGCCACGACCTCTTCGGCCGAGGCGTTCTGCCTGGCGATCAGCCCGGTCCCGAAACCGACGAGCCGGTGCCGGACCGGCAGCGCCAGCGCGGCAACGATGATGGCCGCGACGATGCTGGCCAGCAGGACATCGCGCTCGGCTCCGACCGGCGCCCGGCCGAGTCCGACGACCACCACGAGGTAGACGGTGACCACCAGGCCGGCCAGCCCGGCGACGACGATGGATTCGACGAGCACCACCTCGGCCGTGCGCACCCCTCGGGTCACGGCCGCGAGCAGCTGACTGACCGGGATCAGCACGAGCGGGGCGAGCAGCCACTCGCGCAGCGAACTGGGGGAGTCGAGCAGGACGTGGAGCGCGACGAAGACCGCGTCGGCGGCGGTGGCCAGCACGGCGGCCGCGGCCAGCCACTGAATCGCCCGCCGATGCGCCGTCGAGGCACGCCAGCAGCGTGCCGCGATGGCGACAGCGCAGACCCCGGTGACCGCGAGAGCGGCCGTGACCAGCGCCGCAGGCGTGGTGCCGGAGCCGTCGACGACGAGAACCGTGGCCCATCCGGCCAGGGCCAGCGACCCGGCGGTGGCGAGCACCCTGCGCTCGCGCGACTGCAGCCGGCCGCTGGGGAAGGCGAGGCCATAGATCAGCCAGGTCACCAGGATCACCGGTGCCGCGGACGGCTCGAGGGCGCCCACCGCGTGTCCGGCGGCCACCAGCAGGCACAGTGCGGCCGGGCGGTTCAGGCCCGCCCGCCGGTTCGCGAGTGCGGCCAGGATCCAGGCCGCTACCAGCACGAGCGAGATCATGCCGAGGGCATCCATGCCGATCACTCCGCTCTCAAGACTGCCGCGACCCGCAGGCGCGCGGCCCGATCACTTGGTATCGCGGCGAGCAGGCTTGCCGCCAGCAACGCGAGCGGGACGGCTAACAGCAGGGCCGGGCCGGGCAGGGGAGGAACGTATTGCAGCGGCGTGTAGTCGGCCACCGCCCGCCAAAGGATCCGGCCGAGCGCCAGCCCCAGCGGCGCGCCGAAGGCCAGCCCGACGAGAGCCAGCACGCATGCCTGAGTCCACACCGCGGCGCGGGTTTGATTCGTCGTCAGGCCGAGCGCGCGCAGAACCGCCAACTCCCGGCTCCGGCGGCGGACCGACGTGGCCAAGGCGTGACCCACCGCGCCCGAGGCCAGCAGAGCGAGGAAGCCGCCGAGCAGTGTCGGCAGCGTCCGCACCTGCCTGATCTCGCCCAGCCGCAATGGCGCCGGTGCGATCTGGAAGTCGATCGCCCCGCTCGCCGCCGTGACGGCCGGGGCCCGGTTCAGCCGCGCCGCCACGTCCTTCGCCGAGGCACCCTCGCGTACCTGCACCAGGGCCAGGTGGGCGAAGCCCGGCGATTGCGAGCCGAACAGGGCCTTGAAGCCGGCCCCGGTCACCCACGCACCGCTGGCATGACTGTTGCGCCAGCTCTCCACGACGAACCCAAGACCGGTCACGGTCATCGGGGTGTCGCCGGGGACGGCGCGAAGCCGGACCCGCTCACCTGATCCGACCCCAAGTGCGTCGGCAGACTCGGGCCCGAGCAGGATCTCCGAGGCCGACCTCGGCAGCCGGCCCACGGTGACAACGACATCCGGAGCCTCACGTACGGGCTCCAGACTGAGCACGTTGAGGATCTGGTTGCTACCGCTCACGGTGGCGAGACTCCAGTGCAAATCGGCGACCGCGGCAACACCCGGGTCCGCGGCCGCCGCGGCCAGCACCGGCGCCGCCGGGGCGAAGTCCGGACCGCCGTCGGCGAGTTCGGCCCCGACATCGAAGACCTGACCGAACCGCCGTGGGTTTTGGGCCGCATCGGCGATACCGGTCGCGAAGGTCAGAGCGGCGACGACGCCCAGCACGCCGACCACCGCTCCGAGCAGGGCTGGACGGGCGGATCCGCCGATGAAACCGCGACGGCTTTCCAGCGCGAACCGAGCTCCGACCAGGACCGGGACGGGTGCCCCCATCCTGATCAGCGCGGTGACCACCGACGATCGCCCAGCCGTACGGCCGGAACCGGCCGCGCTGCCCGCCGGTCTCGCCGACCCGCCGGCCCAGCCGGCGACGTAGGCCGCCCCGGCTGCGCCGGCCAAGACCAGCACCGGGACGGCGAGGCCGCCGATCGCAAGCACGGGCAGGTCGGGCAGGACGCCCGGGCGAGGCTCGAACTGCCCCGCAGAGCCGATCGGGAACCAGCGTGAGGCCAGCGCGGCCGCCAGGATGGCCAGCGCCGAACCGCAGCAGCCGGCCACGAACGGCGCGGCCACGGCGAGCTGCGTGACCTGGCTCGGCGCCGCGCCCAGCGCCCGCAGGGCGTGCAGTTCGGCGACCTCGGCCGTGACCTGCCGGGCCACGGCCTGGCCCACCAGGACCATCGCCGTCAAGGCAACGGCGATCGCGAAGACGAACAGGAACCGCGCCTCGAACGCGTTCACCCGCTGCAGGCGCCGCACCCGTTCGGTCGTGTCCTGTACCTCGATGTCCGCCAGGCCCGTAACCCGGGACAGGTCCTGCCGGAAGGTCCGAAGGGCAGCTGGGCCACCCTTCAGCCGGACCGCGGCGCCGAGGAAGGCGTCCTCGCCGGCCGCGCGGGCGGCGGCCCGGTACCGGGCCATGAAGGCCGGCGTCAGCACCAGCTGCCCGTGCGAGGCCGTGTCGTCGGACAGCATCGGCGAGCGCACCACCCCGACGATGGTCAGCTCCGGAAGAGCGGTTCGCACCTGCGGGTCCTGGACCGAGAGCACGGTGGACACCCGGGCGCCGATCCCCTTGCCGTGGGCGTCGACAAAGCGCGAGGTGACGACGGCTTCGCCGGACGCCGCGGGGTTCGGCAGCCGGCCGGCGAGCACCACCGGACGCTCGATCGTGCGCAGCAGTCCGGTGTCGGCAGGCAGCACGAACAACTCTTCCTGCTCGGCAATCCCGTCGAACGAGATGCCGGCTTCCGTCACCAGGGACAGCGCCTCGACCTGCGGCAGGCGCCTCACGGTCGACCAGTCCGGCGATGTCGAGCCCGGGAGGACGAGCGCCGTCGCGGGCAGGGTGTCCTCCGCCAGCCGCGCCAGCGTGCTCTCGCCCCGCCGCGCCCCGGCCACAGCGGTCAACATGACGCCGCTGGAGACAGCCACCAGCAGGGTCAGGACGGCGAGCGAGCGCCATCGCCGCCGCAGCTGCCATCCCAGCCAGAGCCGGATCAGAGTCATCGCCGATCACTCCGCCCTGAGCAGGTCGGCCACTCGCGAACCCGCCGCCCGGTGGGCCGGCCACGCCGCCAGCAGGAACCCCACCGCCAGTGCACTCGGCACTACGACCAGCAGGGTCGTCACCGCCAGCGGCGGCGCGTACTGCAGGGGCATGAAGGCCGCGACCACCCGCCAGAGAACGCGACCCAGCGCCACCCCCAGCGGGATGCCGAAGGCCAGCCCGATCACCGCCAGCACCGCTGACTGGGAGGCCACGACCGCTCGAACCTGACGCCGGGTCAGGCCCAGGGCTCGCAGGACGGCGAGTTCGTAGCGGCGCCGGCCGCCCGTCAGCAGGGCATGGCCGACCGCGCCGACGGCGAGCAGGGCGAGGAAACCACCGAGCAGGACCGGCAGCAGACTGACTCGAGCCACGTCGTCCATGGCTCCGACCGGCTCTGTCGCATCCACCGTGATGCCCTCTGCCCCCTTCGCACGGGCCAGGCCGGTGGCGAGTCGGGTCTGCACCGCTTCCAGGTCGGCGCCGGCTCGGGTCTGGATGGCCCCGAAGCGGTAGTCGTACCCGGCGAACAGACCCTCGAACCCCCGGCCGGTGACCCAGCCCCCCATCGAGTACTCGTTGTCGATCCATTGCGGCACAAAGCCGATCCCGCTGACCGACATGCTCTGCGGGTGCTTGGCCGGGCCGGTCACGACGATCGAGGCGCCGGGCCGGACGCCGAGGGCCTTCGCCGTGTCCGCCCCGAGGACGACGTCGGTCGCCGCGACGGGCAGGCGGCCCTCGGTCAGGACAATGTCCATCGGGCGGTCCACCGGCTGCAGGCTGAAGATGGTCGTCGACAACGCCTGATCGCCGATCTTGACCACGCCGATCCGGGTGTCGTTGACCCCGAGCACGTCGTGATCGCGGGCCGCGTCATCGAGCAGCGAGTCGGCCGTGGGGATTGCCTCGCCGTCGGCTCCCAGGACCACGAACAGGCTCCAGGTTTGGCCGAACCGAGCCAGGTTCCCCGCGGCGTCGTGGACCCCGGCCGCGAAGGTGTACGCACCGAGCACGCCCGCGACTCCGACGATCGCGCCGAGCAGGGCCGGGCGGGCCGAGGCGGATCGAACGCGGCCGCTCTCCAGCGCGAACCTGGTCCCCACGACCAGCGGCACCGGCAGCCCGGTCCGGGCGGCCAGGGTGACCACGCCCGAGCGCCGGGTGGGAACGTCGCGCCGGGCGACGGGGGCCAGTTCGAACCCGGCCGAGGCGATCGCGCCAACCGCCACCACCAGGACGGCGACGGCCAGGCCCGCGGCCAGGACCAGCAGGTCCACGTCGATGCCCGGGTTCGGCTCGTAGATGGCAACCAACCCGACCGGGAACCAGCGGGACGCATACCCGGCGACGATCACGCCGAGCAAGCCACCAGCAACCCCGGCAAGGAGCGGGCCCGCGGACGCCGTCCGCAGCGCCTGGACGGGCGTCATCCCCGCGGCTCGCAGCGGTCGCAGGTCCTGCACGGTGGTGGCCGTGTGACGGGCGACGGCCTGCGCGATCAGCACGGTGGAGGCGACGGCGGCGGCAAACGCGAACGCCAGCAGCGCACCGGCCTCGAAGGACGCCGAATGCTGGCGACGCCGGGTGAATTCGCTCATCTCCCGCACGGTGATGTCTGGGCGCTTGCTGACCTTCGCGAGGTCCTCGCGGAACCGGGCCAGGTCGGCGTCCCCGTGTCGGAGCCGGATCAGGGCGCTCGCCGATCCATCGCCGATGATGTTCGCCCGGTACTTAACGGCGAGCGCGGGCGTGGGAAAGAACTTGCCGGAGAATCCGGAACCGTCGGAGTACCAGGGGGAGCGAACCACGCCGGTGATCCTGATCCGGGTGACCGGGCCCTGCGGTTTCGGCGGTGCTGGCGATCCGGCCTCCAGCGTCTTGATCTGCTGGGCCGAGTAGAGCCGGGCGGTCACGACGTCGCCCACCCCGAACCCGTACTTCGTGACGAAGCCGGAGGTGACGGTCGCCTCGTCGGCACGAGCCGGGTCCGCCAGGCGCCCGGCGACGACAACGGGCCGCTCGATCGTGTCCATGCCGTCGCCGTCGAACGCCGCGCCCCCGCTGATGTAAGGATCCGATACGCCGTCGATGGGGAAGAAGGTCAGGGAACTGAACGTCGTCACCGCAGCCACTTCGGGCAGGGCCCGGACGGCAGTCCAATCGAACTTCGGGTCGTAGGGCAACACAAACGCGGTCGCCGGCAAGGTGATGCGATTCAGCCGCTCGATCGCCGTGTTGCCGCGGCGGGCACCGGCCGCCGCGGCGAAAACCACCGCGCTGCAGACCGCCACCAACAGCGCGAGGACGGCGAGCGAGCGCCAGCGCCGCCCCAGCTCAAGGCGCAGCCATACTCCGGTGAGTGTCACGGCGGATACCCCCGCCCGGGGCCCATCACTCGGCCCTCAGCACGTGGCCGATGCGCAACCGGGCCGCCTGCTGCCCGGGCCACGCGGCCAGCAGGTTCGCCAGCACCAGGGCCAGCGGCCCGACCAGCAACAACGCCCACACCGCCAGCGGCGGCGCGTACTGCAACGGTGTGTAGTCGGCCACCACCCGCCACATGATCCGGCCCAGCGCCAGGCCCAACGGCACCCCGAAGATCAGCCCCACCCCGGCCAGCACGGTCGCCTGGGTGACCACCAGCCCGCGCGACTGCCAGCGGGTCATCCCCAGCGCTCGCAACACCGCCACATCGTGCCGTCGCCGCCGCACCGCGGTGGCCAGCGCATGCCCCACCGCTCCCATGGCCAGCAGCACGAGGAACACCCCGAGCGCCAGTGGCAGCACCCGCACCTGCCGTAGCAGGACCAGTTCCTCGGGCGGAGCCGGCGGGGCGAACACCATTTGCTTCGCCGCCGGCACGGCGGCCGCCACGGCGGCGTGGATCCGTTTCGCCGACGCCTGCGGGTCCGCACCCGGATCCAGCATGATCAGGCCGAAGTGGAACTTGAACTTCTTGGCCGAGGTCGTGGTGAACAGTGAGTCGAAGCCGCTCGCCGTGACCCAGCCGCCGTCGTTGTAGCCGTTGTGCGGTCCGGCCGGCACGAACCCGAGGCCGGTGACCGTCAGGGTGCGCGCTCCGGCCGGCCCGGCCAGAAAGACCGACTCGCCGACGTGGGCTTTCAGGGCTTTCGCCGACGCCGGAGTCAGCGCCACCTCGGTGGCCGAGACCGGCAGCCGGCCGGAGGTGAGGACGGCGTCGACCGGCGAACCGACGGGCGCATAACTGTAGAGCGTGACCGAGGCCTGGCCGGCGCGTTCGTCCACCACCCCGCTGCGAGCGTCGTTCACCCCGGCAACCCCCGGCACCGCGGCGACCGCCTTCAAGATCTTGTCGCTCGGCGCGAAGTCGTTGCCGTTGTACCCGAAAAAGCTCGTCAGCTGGTAGGTCTGGCCGTATCGGCGGGGGTTGCGGGCTGCGTCGTTCACGCCGTTGGAGAAGGTGAAGGCGGCCAGGATGCCCAGCACGCCGACGACGGCGCCGAGCAGTGCCGGCCGCACTGGCAGTGCCGTCCGCCCCCGGCCGGTCTCCAGGGCGAACCGGGCGCCCACGATCACTGGCACCGGGGCACCGCTGCGCGCCACCGTCGTCGCCACCACCGAGCGGCGACCGCCTGCGCTCGACGTGGCCGGCCACCCGCTCAGCCCGAACCAGGCCGCGCCGACCGCCCCGCCGAGCACGAGCAGCGGAATGGCCAGCAAGCCCACGCCCAGCACGAGCGCGTCGGCATCGAGGCCGGGCGCCGGTTCTACCTCGGACGCGGTGCCGATCGGAAACCACTGTGACGCGAACACGGCGATCGCCACCCCGGCCAAGGCGCCGCTCACCCCGGTGAGGAACGGTCCGGCCACGGCCGCGAGCAGAGTCTGCCGACGGGTCATCCCCAGCGCCCGGAGCACGTGCAGGTCGGCAACGCTCGCTGCCGCGTATCGGGCCACCGCCTGCCCCACCAGGAACAAGGCCGCGACGAACGCCGCCAGGCCGAAGGCCAGCAGGCTCCGCGCCTCGAAGACCAGGGTCTGCTGCTGCCGGCGGTACTTCTCGGGCATGTTCCACACGTCGATGTCGTGGCGGCCGGTGACCTCGGCCAGGCGCTCGCGGAACGCCGGGATGTCGGCCTCACCGTCTCGCAGCCGGATCAGGGCGTTGATGTAACCCTCTTTGCCGACGATGTTGTCCGGATACCGGTGCAGCACGGCCGGTGTCACCAGCAGCGCGCCCTTGTAGCCGGGAAGACCGGAGTTCCAGACAGACCGGATGACGCCGACGATCCGGACCCGCAAGCGCGGGCCCTTGAGCTGCGCCGCCTCGAGCGAGTCGATCGACTCGAGCTGCTTCGGCGCGGCCAGCCGGACCGTCACGAAGTCGCCGACGTCCTTGTGGTGCCCTTGCACGAAGGCGCTGGTCACCGTGGCCTCGTCGATCCGGTCCGGGTCGGCCAGCCGGCCGGCCAGCACGATCGGGCGCTCGATTGTCCGCAGCCATTCATCGTTTCCGGGCGGGAAGCCACTGGGGTTGTCGGCCAGCGGTATGCCCTCGATCCCGAAGCTGCTGACCGCGAAGGTAGCGAGGGCGGTGACCTCCGGAATGGCACGTATCTTGTCCCAGTCGAAACCAGGCTGGTTGGGGAGCGCGACCACCGTCGTGGGCAGTGTCCTGGCCTCGAGCCGAAGCAGGGCGCTCTGGCCGCGCCGCGCCCCCGCGACCGCGGTCAGTACGACGGCGGCCGCAATGGCGATCAGCAGTGCGAGCACGACCAGCGACCGCCAGCGCCGGCGCAGGTCGAGCAGCAGCCAGAGTCGGACCGGCTTCACGGCGTTACTGCCCGGCCCCGGGGCCGTTCTCGACCACCAGGCCGTCCCGCATCAGGACGTGCCGATCCGCGCCGGCGGCGACATCGGGCGAGTGGGTCACCATGACGATGGTCTGGCCGTCGTCGTGCAGCCGGCGGAAGAGTTCGAGTACCTCCAGCCCACCGTCGCTGTCCAGCGCACCGGTCGGCTCGTCCGCGAGCAGCAGGGTCGGCTCGTTGACCAGCGCCCGGGCGATCGCCAGCCGCTGCCGCTGACCGCCGGACAGCACCGCCGGCACCTGCTGGACCCGGTCTCCCAGGCCGAGCAGATCGAGCAGGTCGCGGGCCCGGGACTCGGCCGCCTTGCGCCGCATCCCGCCGAGGACGCCGGGAAGCACGATGTTGTCCAGCGCGCTGACGCCGTCCAGGAGGTTGAAGAACTGAAAGACGATGCCGATGTGGTGACGGCGGAAGCGGGCCAGCCAGTCCTCGTCGCGCCCATCCACCCGCTCGCCGGCGACCTCGATCTCGCCCTCGTCGAGGGTGTCCAGCCCGGCGATCACGTTGAGCAGGGTGGACTTTCCGCACCCGGACGGTCCCATCACGGCGACGAACTCGCCCGGAAAGACGTCGAGATCGACGCCGCGCAAGGCCCGCACCGGTGCCAGCTCAGCCGCAAAAGTGCGGCGCGCGCCGCGGACCTGAACGGCCTTGACGCGATCGGTGGGCTGGATCGCATCATCGGCACTGCGCGCCGAGAAGACAGTCATTGCAGGACCTCCGGGTCGGGTACACGCGGTTCGGTGGCGGGTACAAGCGGTTGGACGACGGGTACAGTCGTGGGCGGTCCCGGTGCCAGTCGGAAGGCGACGACGGGCGCGGCCCGGCCCTTGACCGCGCGCGGGCCCATCGCCTGCCAGGCCCAGGGGGTTTCGCCGGCCTTCGTGCAACTGAGCACGGTCGGCTCGCTGGCGACCGTGGTTCCGGCCGGGCGGGCCAGGTCCTGAAGCCGCTGGGCGAGGTTCACGGTGTCGCCGACCAGCGTGTACTCCAGCCGCTCGGCGCTGCCCAGCAGCGCGGCCGCGACCTCCCCGGTGGACAGACCGATGCCCAGCCCGAACGGCGAGACACCCTGGCGGGCCCACTCGGCGTCCAGCTCGCCCTGGCGGGTGTGCATGGCCAGGGCCGCGCGAACCGCGCACGCCGCGTGGTCCGGCTGCGGGTCGGGTGCCCCGAAGACCGCCATCACGGAGTCACCGACGTACTGCATCACCGTTCCTCTTTCGGCCAGAATGGCCGCATTCATCGCCTTGCGATGGGCGTTCAGCTGGCCGGCGAGCACGGCCGGATCCGACGTCTCGGCAATCGCCGAATAGCCGCGCACGTCCGACATCAGCACCGTGACGACGAGCCGTTCGGTGCGCCCTGCCGCGGACCGGTCGGTGCGCAGCTTCTCCGCCAGTCCACCGGGCAGTAGCCGGGACAGGGTCTCGCCCTGCTCCTCGCGTTCCAGGATCGCCGAGTGCAGCATCCGCAGCCGCCGCAGCGCCTCCTCCTGCCCGGCGCTCGCCCCGCGGGCGAGACTCAGAAAGAGGTGTTCGATCGCGGCATTGACCGACTCCGGGGTATCGCCGCGCGAGCTGGCGATGGCCTTGACCGGCCTGCCCTCCGCGACCTCACGCAGCAGGGCCTCCTCGTAGTCGCTGAGGTCGCCCTCGGTGCGGGCCGGTGACACCAGCGCCCGGACGATCTCCGGGTCGAGCATCGAGCCCCCGGTCGCCACCTCGCGAATGGCCCGCGCCAGCCGGTCGGAGTCGGCCACCCGATCCTTCAACAGGTAGGCATAGCCCGCGGCGCCGTCCGCCAGCAGGCCGACCGCGTACTCCGGGCTGTCGTACTGGCTCAACACCACGACCCCCGTACCGGGCAGGCGCTTTCGCACCTCTTTGGCACCCTCGATGCCCTCGTCCTGGAACGTCGGCGGCATCCGGATATCGGTGACGAGGACCTGCGGGTGCAACTCCAGGGCCCGGGCGACCAACTCGTCGTAGTCACCCGCCACACCAACCACTTCGACATCGGGGTCTCGGGCCAGCAACGCCCGCACCCCCTCACGCACGATGAGGTTGTCGTCGGCAAGTACCACGGTAATCGGGTCCACCCCTCTATTGGCGTCGTTTCCGGCAACCGGTTCAAGGTGGTCAGGACGACGGTTTGGGGAAGGTAGCCACACCTCGACCTGTCGGGTAGCGCCCTGGGACGGCGAGCGAACGACTCCTAGCGTTTCGACTGACGAACAGTTCGCCGATCCGAGGAGCGAAGGAGCCGACCATGCGTGTGGAGTCCAGGGCCACGTCCCTGTCATGGATACCGTCCGAGGCGGTGACCGGCCTGATGCGAACGTCGTTCTCCGCCGGGCTGTCGCACTACGACGACCCCCCGGCGGGCACGCTCGGCGATCTGGCGGTGCTGCACGACAGCGACGCGTTCCGATTCGTCAACCGGCTGGAGGCATGGGCGGAATTCGACGGTGATCACGTTGTCGATGTGGGGCAGGCCGGCGGGGTGATCATGGGCTCGACCACGGTACGGATCGGCCCGCTGGGCGCCACCTTCGCGGCCGTCGCGATGCCGGATCTGAGCCGGCCGCCGGAGGTCGGCGACGGGCGGGTCACCTTCAGCCAGACCTGCGGGGGCCGGACAGCCTTCCCGCTCCCGCGCGGCATCGCCAAGCCGCCGTTCGTCCGGCTGCAGGCCCCGATCGTGTGGACGACGCTGTCCGTAACGCTTTTCGCGGACGGTCATAGCGAGGTGGCACTCACCGGCGCCAGCCCGTTCCCCCGGCACTGGGTGTACGGCGAGGACGGTGAGTTGGCGCTCAAGGCCGGCGTCGCGGACTGGTCGAGCTGGCTCGGGCAGCCGTCATGGCAGGCCACCCCCTGGGGCGATCAGGACTCCGCGGTCGTGGTGACCGCGGCCGAGACCGCGCTCGAGCGCGAGCTGTCGACCCTGCTGATGCGCGGCGGGGCCAAGCCGGCGATCCGCACGCTGGGGGTCGGCGACGTGCTGGCCGCGGAGGGTGATCCCGGCGAGTCGCTGTACCTGCTGCTGGACGGCGTCCTGAGCGTTGCCGTCAGCGGCGAGGCGCTCGGCGAGGTCGGCCCCGGCGCCGTCCTGGGGGAGCGCGCCGTCCTGGAGTCGAAACGGCGCACGGCCACCCTGACCGCGACGACCGCGGTACGCGTCGCCGAGGCGACGGCTGACCTCATCGACCTGGACGCCCTTGCCCGCCTGGCCGAGGGGCATCGACGGGAGAATCTGAGCGCGTGAAGCTGACGTTCCTGGGAGTTCGCGGGTCGACGTCCGCACCGGGGGCCGCGTTCATCCGGTACGGCGGTCACACCAGTTGTGTCGCCGTGACCGCGGACGATGCGCCGAACGGGACGCCCACACTCCTGCTGGACGCCGGAACAGGCGTCAGTGACCTGCCACCGCTGCTGAAGGGACGGCCGTACACCGGGTCGATCGTGCTCAGTCACCTGCACTGGGACCACGTCCAGGGGCTGCCGTTCTGTCCCTCTCTCGACCATCGCGAGGCACGCGTCGACCTGTGGATCCCGATGGAGGGGAGGATCCCGACAGGGGATGGGGGGTGCGGGGGTGATGACGCACTGCGCCTGCTGGCGCGCGCGATGTCGCCCCCGCATTTCCCGATCGGCCCGGAGGGACTGCTCGGGCGCTGGCGTTTCCTCGATCAGCATCCGGGACTGTTGCCGATCGAGGGCAGCGGCGACGCCCGGGTGACGGTCGCCCCGATCGCGCACAAAGGCGGGCTCACCGTCGGGATCCGGGTGGAACTGGACGGCGCCTCGGTGGCGTACCTGCCCGACCACGCACTGGCCGACCCAGCCCTGCTGGACGGTGCTCCCACGCCGGAGCTGACGGCCGCCGAGACCCTCGTGGCCGGCGCCGACATACTGCTGCACGACGGGCAGTTCCGCGACGACGACCGGCCCCTGGCGATCGCCTACGGGCACGCCACCATGACCGAGGCGATGCGACTGGCGGACCGGTGCGGGGTAGGCGAGTTGGTCTTGACCCACCACGCACCGGGCCGCACCGACGACGAACTCGACGAACTCGCAGCCACCGTGACTGCCACTCCACAGGGACGTCCGGTGCGATTCGCCCGACAGGGCCAGGTGTTAGAGGTGCTTCCTACACCGTGATGACCACTTTCCCGCTGGCGTGCCCCTGCTCCTGATACGTGATGGCTGCCGGGATCTCCTCGAAGGAGTAACGCCGGTCAATGACCGGGGTGATCTTGCCGGCCTCGATGAACTCGGTCAGCAGCATCAGGTTCGCCTTGTGGCTGCTTCCTGCGACCGCATCCACCATAACCACTCGCTGAGACACCAACGGCCCCGCCGCCAGCGCCGCAAACACATGTCCAGCAGGCTGGAGCCAGCGCCCGGCCGGACCGCCGACGGCGACGTAGGTGCCCTTGGACGTCAACACCTTTCGACAGGCCGAGCCGGAGTGACCGCCCGCGATGTCCAGCAGAAGATCGTACTGCCGTCCGTTCCGGGGGAAATCTTCCTTGGTGTAATCAATGACGTCCTGCGCACCAATCGATCGGACCAGGTCCAGGTTTCGGGTCCCGCAGACGCCCGTGACCTCCGCGCCGAAAGCCCGGGCGATCTGCACCGCGAACGTACCGACACCGCCCGAGGCCCCGTTGATCAGGACCTTCTGCCCCGACTGGACTTGTCCCTGGTCGCGCACGCCCAGCAGGGCGGTGTTGGCCGCCAGCGGTACCGCGGCAGCCTCCTCGAAGGACAGGTTCTTCGGCTTCGGCGCCAGGTGGATCTCGCGAACGCAGACGTACTCGGCAAAACCACCCTGCTTGACCTGCGCGAAAACCTCATCCCCAGGCCGAAACTCGGTCACCTCCCGGCCGACCGCCTCGACCACACCGGCGATGTCGGCGCCCAGGATGTTGAGCTTGGCTTTGCGCAAGCCCAGGGTGCCCGGCATCAGGCGAGCGATGTACGGCTCGCCACGCATATGGTGCCAGTCGTACGGGTTGACGGACGTGGCCCGCACCCGGACCAGTACCTCGTCGTCCGCCGGCACGGGTTGGTCGATGTCCGCAAGCCTCAAGAGGTCGGCGGGGCCGTACTCGTTCAGAAGGAAAGCTCGCATGACATTCTCCCCGGTTCTTACGGTGTAAGACTTACGACGTAAGATACTCGTACAACGTAAGGCGGTCAATGGGGAGCCGGGTGCGAAAGTCACCGGTTCGGGGTCGGGGAGAGGTGGGCCAAGCGGGACGAGGTCAGGCCGGCCCGGGGCCGCGCATCCGGTCGAGGCCGTCGAGGATCAGATCGAGCCCGAACTCGAACTCGAACTGGTCGTCGCACCAGCCCAGCGTGGAGTCCGGATCGTCGTGGGCCACTTCCTTCATCATCTCGACGAGGTTCGGGAACTGATCGGCCATCCCCTCGAGCGCGGCCATGGTGTCCGCATCGGGTGTTCCCTCACCCGGATCGAACATCTCCTGGGTGAATCCAAGAGCCCGACTGCCCAGGACGTGCAGCGAATGGTGGGCCAAGTCGTAGGAGAAGCCGCCGTTGTGCATGAGCCCGATCACGCCGTCGAAGTACCGCATGATCGCCGGACTGGTATTGGTTCGGGTCACGAAAACCCCTGGCGCCCAAGGGTGGCGAAGGAAGACCTCGCGAGCGGTCAGGATTCTCTGCCGCGTGGCCTTCTTCCAGTCCGCCCCCCTGGAAGGCAGATCGATCCGATCAACGACGTCGTTGATCTCCCCCGCGATCACGTCGACGACGCCGTCCAGGACCTCTTCCTTGTTGGCCACGTGGTAGTAGAGGGACATCGCCTCGGACCCGAGGGCTTCGGCGAGACGACGCATCGTGAGCGACTCGAGGCCGCCCTGGTCGGCGACGTCCACCGCTGCCCGAAGCACCCGCTCTCGACTCAGCGGGATGCGAGGCTCGGCACCTGGGTTGGCTCGTGCGGCCACCTACATCACACCTTCATCCACACCGCATCGTACAACGTAAGTCTGAACCTGCGGTGCAGGGAAATGGACGGAGTCCTGACCCAGAAAGTGGGTCAGGACTCCGATGGCTCTGGGCTAGCTGGCAGAGGGGGTGCCGTGCAGGGCCTGGGTCACGGAGGCGGGGACGGGCTTGTCGAGCATCTCGCAGATGGTCACGTCCTCGGCGGCGAAGGCGACCTCGGCGAAGCGGGTTGCGCCGGGGTTCGCCGTCAGGTCACTGGGTTCGGCGGTGGTGTCGCTGACCGCGGAACGGCGGCCGTTGGACGTGGTCACGGCGGTGCTGTGGTGGCCCAGGGTGTCGCCGCCGTGGCCCCATACCGTGCCGCACGCTGCCTTTATCTTGAAGAGCCCCAGGCCGTAGCCGCCTGCGATGGGGAAATCCTTCGGCAGGTCGACGGTGGTCTTCATCTGGTTGAGCTGCTCCTGAGAGAACAGCTTTCCGCCCAGGACGGCGGAGAAGAACCGGGAGAGGTCGTTCGGGTTGGAGATGATCGCTCCAGCCGCACCTGCCCAGCCGCCGAGCGGCCAGCTGGACGTGTCGACGGAGGTCGGGGTGGGGCCGGCGAAGCTGACCGCGTAGCCGTGGGCGTAGCCGGGGCCGGTGTTGGTCGCCCGGGGGTTGGCGAAGTAGGTGTGCGTCAGGCCGAGCGGCCGAGCGATGCGCTGCTGCACCAGGTCGGGCAGGCTCCTGCCGGTCTGCTTCTGCAGGATCATCCCGATCAGGGTGTAGTTCGTGTTCGAGTACGACCAGCTCGTGCCCGGTGCGAAGTTCGGCTCATGCTTGAACGCGACGGCGAGCAGTTCCTTCTCGGTCCAGACGTGCTGCGGGTCCTTGTCCATCTCGGTGAAGAAGTCCGGATCGGCGGTGTAGTTGAACAGGCCGCTGGTGTGGTTGAGCAGCATCCGGACGGTGATGTTCTTGCCGTTCGCAACGACACCCGGCAGGTATTTCGAGACCGGCGCGTCCAGGTCGAGCCTTCCGCGGTCGACCAGCTGCAGGGCAAGAGTGGACATGAAAGTCTTGGTGTTGCTGCCGATCTCAAACTGGTCGTGGCCGGTGAGAGGTCGCTGGGTGGCGGTGTCGGCGAGCCCGGCGACCGTGATCGCGACCCGGTGACCGTCGTCGATCCGGGCGACGTATCCGGGGGCGCCGACCGCCAGCACCTGCTGGGCCACGTCCTTCATCGGACCGTTGTGCGCGATCGGCCTGCCGGGTGTGAACGCGTTCGCCTGCTCGGCGGACGCAGCGGCAGAGGCAGCGACCGCACCCGAGCCGGCCAGGACGGCGGCCGCGGTCACCACGAGCGCCTTGGTCCGCAGCGAGCGGGTGCTCTTGTTCGGGTTGGTGGTTGCGGTGTCGGTGTTTGTCGTCATGCATAAAGCCTGTCGAGACACCGCGGTGCGGTCATTGCCACTCACTACCCAGCCTGATGGGTGGCCTGCACCCCAACCATGGTGGTGCTAGCTGTACCTGTGAAGGTCGGCGGTTCTCTGTCGACGGCACGCCTGATCGCTGCACAGACGACGACGAGGTCGTGATAGTTCCCCGTCGTTGGTGAACTCGGACCGAACAGTTGGCGTCATTCTGACGCCCGCTCTGTCGCTTCGGCGTCACTCAGGTGATGGTGACTGTGTGACAGCCGCAACGATGATTCTCGTGCTGGTGATCGTGGTCGCTCTGGCCTTCGATTTCACCAACGGGTTCCACGACACTGCCAATGCGATGGCGAGCTCCATCGCCACCCGGGCCCTGACCCCGAAGGTCGCCGTCGCGCTCTCGGGCCTGCTGAATCTTGTCGGTGCCTTCCTCTCCGTCGAGGTGGCGCTCACCGTCACCAACGCCGTGGTGAAGATCCAAAACAAGGACGGGACGCCGAAACCGGACCTGCTTACCGACGGCGGATCCGCGCTGCTGCTGATCATCCTGGCCGGGCTGATCGGCGCCATCGTCTGGAACCTGCTGACCTGGCTGATCGGGCTGCCTTCCAGTTCGTCGCACGCCCTGTTCGGCGGATTGATCGGCTCGACCATCGCCGGCCTGGGATGGAGCGCCGTCAACTGGAACGGTGACGGCAGCAAGATCGACGGTGTGATCGGGAAGGTGATCCTGCCGGCGGTCCTGTCCCCGGTGGTCGCCGGAGTGGTGGCGGCGACCGGCACCTGGCTGATCTACCGGATCGTGGTCGGTGTCGCGGCGCAGTACACCGACGACGGCTTCCGGTGGGGCCAGATCGGATCGGCCTCGCTGATCTCGCTGGCCCACGGAACCAATGACGCGCAGAAGACCATGGGGGTCATCACACTCGCGCTGATCGCCTCCGGCCACTGGACCAGCCCCGACAGCATCCCGTTCTGGGTCAAGGCCGTCTGCGCGATTGCGATCGCCTCGGGCACCTATCTGGGCGGCTGGCGGATCATCCGCACCCTCGGCAAAGGCCTGGTCGAGATCGTTCCACCGCAGGGGATGGCCGCGGACAGCGCCTCCGCGTCAGTCATTCTGGTGTCCAGCCACCTGGGTTTCGCGCTGTCCACCACCCATGTGGCCACGGGCTCCATCCTCGGCAGCGGGGTCGGAAAGCCGGGAGCCACCGTGCGCTGGCGGGTCGCCGGCCGGATGGTGACCGCCTGGGTCATCACGCTGCCCAGCGCAGGCATCGTGGGTGCGCTCATGTGGTGGATCGCCGACGTACTCGGTGGCGGGCTCTTCGGAGCCATCGTGATCACGATGCTGCTGCTGGCCGCCGCGATCGGCATGTACGTCCGGTCTCGTCGCGAACCGGTCCACCCCGGCAATGTCAACGACGACTGGGAGAAACCGGCGCCCTCGGCGGTCAAGCAGTCGGTCAGCGTCTGATCCGCGCAGGCGGGAGAGGGAGTCATGAGGCAGACATTGTCGCTGGAAGCCCAGGCGATCTGGAAGGTCCTGGTGGTGGGCCTGATCCTGGGAGCCGGCCTTCCGGCCCTGTTCGCGCTCGGTATTCGGTCTCTGGCCTACGGCCAGGGTGGAGAAGCCGAGGCGCACGGCGCGGGCACCCCGACACCGCATCCGCTCGGACGAGCGATCGGCGTCCTGTGTTTCGCGATCGTGGTGGTCGCGGTGGCGCTGGGGATCTTGTTCATCGTGGTGTCCGGATTCGGCAAGGAACTCAGCTTCTCGAACATCTACCCGACGATCGTCGACAAGTGAGGGCAATCCTGTGAGCGACACCAGTTCGACGTTCGCCACCCGCGCCCTGCAATGGCTGCGCGCGGGGTACCCCACGGGAATCCCGCAACAGGACTACGTCGTCCTTCTCGGACTGCTGCGACGAAAGCTGACCGACGCCGAGGTTCACCAGATCAGTTCCGACCTGGCCGAACTCGCGTCCACCGGTCAGGAAATCACCGTCGCCGACGTGGAGCAGATGATCAACGACACGACGTTGGGAGCCCCGTCGGAGGAGGATCTGGCCCGCGTCTCCGCCCGGCTCACCGCCGGTGGATGGCCGCTCGCCGATATGCAGCCCGAGTGACCTTCACGACCTGAGCCAACGCGACAGCGCGGGGAGAATAGGCCGCGCTGTCGCCGACGGGAGCGGTCTGCCGTGCTCGTGTATCAACCTTCGCCTGCGCCTGCTCTACGGTCTCTACGGTGAAACTCGCGCCTTGGACCAGGGTGAAGGGGGAGCGCGATGGACGGCACAGTGCTGATCGTGGGCGCCGGCATTGCCGGGCTGGGACTGGCTCGGGCGCTTCACCTGCGCGGAGTGCGGTGTTCGGTGCTCGACCGGGCGCCCTCCTCCGCCGCGCCGGGCCTCGGTGTGAATCTGCCGGGCAATGCCGTCCAGGCGCTCGCGGCGCTGGGACTGGCCGAGGACGTCGTTCGCGGTGGTGTGCCGATCCGCCGGCGGGAGTACCGCACCGGATCGGGGCGGTTGCTCTTCGCGGTGGACGAGGAGGCGTTCTGGGGTTCGGTCGGGCCGTCGACGTGTGTGTATCGCGAGAGCCTGCTCAACGTGCTGCGGGCCGGGGCCGCCGAGGTGCCGACGCGTTGGGACACCGGTGTGGTCGGCGTCGAGGCGGTGGCCGAGGGCGTGCGGGTGCAGCTGGACAGCGGAGCGACGGAGATCCATGACTTCGTGGTCGGCGCCGACGGCGTCCGCTCGGCGGTGCGACCGTTCGTGCTCGGCGAGGGCCCGGGGCAGAGCGGTCTGAGCTTGTCCCCGATGGCCGAGACGAGCTGGCGGTTCATCGCGCCGAATCCCGGGGTGAGCTGCTGGACGGTGTGGTCCGGCAGGGCAGGCACCCTGCTACTGATCCCGGTCGCCGAAGACCTGGTCTACGGTTACGCCTCGGCCACCCGCGGAGGTGCCTCGGGCGCGGATCCGCGATGGCTCGCCGAGACCTTCACCGACTTCCCGGAGCCGGTCGCGCAGACGGTGGCGGCGGTGACAGCCGATGAGCGCACGCTGCTGCATTCGCCCGTGCTGGAGGTCCGCTGCGATCGGTGGAGCCGCGGGAAGGTTGTGCTGATCGGTGATGCCGCGCACGCCACGGCCCCGGTCTGGGCACAGGGCGCGGCGCTGGCGCTGGAGGATGCCCTCGTGCTGGCCGACCTGCTCGCCACCCGATCCGACTGGTCGGGCGTGGGCGCGGCTTTTGAGCAGCGCAGGCGAGCTCGGGTGGCGCACGTGCAAGCGGTCACCGACCGGATGACCAAGATCGCGGGCCTGCCCAACGGGCTGCGGGACGTCGTCGCCCCGGTGCTCGGTCCCCGGGCCTACCGGGCGGCCTACGAGCCGCTGCGAACCCCGGTGACGACGAGCGTCTGACCGGGCTCAGGGATCCGTGCCCGCCAAGACCCGCTCGGGCAGCGGCGGCTACTCTGCCGCACGGACCCTGGCAGGGGCGGCGGGCCTGTGCCGCCGGCAAATCGGCGGTTCTGCGTGATCGCTGAACGCCTGGGTGAAATATGTTGCAGGCTAACATGTTCGCTGAACAAGTGGCTGAAATGGATGTGGTGTAGCGCGGTCGCTGAAGACCTGATTGAAATGAATCGCACGCTATAGCACCGCATTTCATTCAGCGACCTCTGCGGCCACCCTTGGTCGGCACAGGTGGTTGAGTCACGTCCTAGCCGGGGCTACCGCCGGTCAAAGTCACCGTTACGCCCCGGCCGGCATAGAACGTCTCGAACACCGCGATGGGTAGCGTGGCCGACCGAGCGCCGGGAGTGTGCCCGGAGGGGTTGTTGAACG
>Ga0307513_10003186_pt1 | contig 22402 bp, 17 predicted proteins | sample 15_EM_MG_FD_202174 | JGI IMG/M metagenome (GOLD analysis project Ga0307513, IMG submission 202174) | Populus trichocarpa ectomycorrhiza microbial communities from riparian zone in the Pacific Northwest, United States - 15_EM | ecosystem: Host-associated > Plants > Roots > Unclassified | place... | reverse complement strand
TTCTTATATTGTTTTCCCTATATTTCTCTTGCGCATATGGACGTGCACTTTTCTATAAATAAGGTGCTACCGCCCACCTGGCTTAGAAGAATTAAGAACCGGAACTCCTACCAATCCCTTCTTCACCCCCTCGCTAAGCGTGCCTCGCAACCCCCCTCGTACTTGCGAAGTATTATCCACATAGAATAGATTGTGCCGCATTCACATTTTGAACAAAAGCCAAATCAACAAACAACAAAGTAAACCTAGCTTTCCTGAGACGACATAAAGTAAGCAAAGGAAACTACATTAGATGACCGGGAAGAAACTGAAACAGCAGAGGAGTTCGGGCGCGAGAACATGCCCGGAGGGAAGGCTGTAGCCGTAGACTTAATGAATCGGGCGAGGGCGCCCAGTAGGGCAGCCGAGGACCAGACAGGGGCATCAGGGCCAATGTCAGAAACCCCCTGAAGGTGGCGGGTCCTGGCAGGCTCCTTGGCCGAACAGTGGAGGATGGCGTGCACGAAGTCCTCAGTGGCCTCGCCGCAGCGGGGACAGGTGGGCGGGGAGTCGTCGTTCCAAGACAGGTGGGCGCGTAGGTAGCTTTTCCCAGATCTCATCTGGTGAAGGCGGCCAGCGGAAACCTTGCCTAGGCCCATGAAGGGATGGGGCTTGAGCGAGGGGCGGTAAGGGTACGTGGCCGGATCTGGCCTGGTATCTTCCCATTCTTTCATGAGGAGGCTCCTACACTGGAGCTTAAGCTGGGGGTAAGAGCGGGCCGAACGCAGGTTATCATAATGTTCACAGAGAAGGTGTTGCGAGGTAAGCGGGAGGGGCTCAAGGCCGGCCTGGCCAAGGATGAAGAGCATCGAGTGGGGGAGGGCGTCCAGGGGGAGGGGGGCCCTGATCTTGGCGGGGGGTCTAGGCTGTAGCCACGGGAGTGGGAGGCGACTCCCTGTGTTCTTGGCGGAGAGGGTCCTATGGTGCGGGGTGTGGCCGTGCAGCAATGGCGTCTGTACGGAGGGGGGTAGCCATGCGGCTGCTGGGTTGATTTCGGGGGGGGAGCAGAGTATCCTGACCTTCACCAGGCGGCGTTTGTACGCAAGGAGGAGCTCCAGCGGGGGGAGGCAGGGCTCGACGGCTAAGATATCGGTGGGGGTGCACACGAAGCAGTTGGTGGTCCACCTCTGGACCTTATGCCAGAAGACAGGGAGCTTCCGAGTCATGTGGGCTGTGGGGGTGAAGGTGTCCGCGCCATAGCTGAGGATGGGGAAGAGGAGGGAGGAGGCCAACCAATGGCACAGGAAGAGGGGAAGGCCCATCCCCGGAGGGGAGAGTCTCGTGACCGCCACGAAGGCCGCTTGAGCCTTGGCTAGTCTCATGACGAAGTGGGGGGTGGTGGAGAGTGAGGAGGTGAACCAATCGCCTAGCCATCGGACCTCTTTCTTGGGCGTGAAGACCGACCAATCTAGGTGAATCGGAGCCCTCGAGATCGGGCCTCTGTCCCTCTTCGTACGCCAGTGGATGAGCTCTGTCTTGGGGATGGAGAAACTGACACCTAACGGGCCCCTTTGGCCTTCAAACCGGCGTACTGTTTCTGTAGGACCTAGATGTTCCGTCGGTACGACGTCGAGGAAGCTGTCAGACCGAAGTTCTCGACGTAGGCGAGAGATAGGCCGTGGGGGAAGCCACAGTGGAGGCGGGACACGTATATTACGAACAGTAGCAGAGAGATGGGAGACCCCTGAGGGGTGCCAACCGAGACAGGGGCGAACACCTAGGGCGACCCTTGATAGAGGAGCCAGTACGTCGTGCCAGACAGGAAAGACTTGGTCCAGGACACGAGGTACGGGTTTACTCTTTTGGCCTTCAGCATGCCACAGAGGGTGGCGGGGTTTATGTTGTCGAAACCCCCCTTCATGTCCAGGAAAAGCGTAGAAACTTTCCTTCCAGCCATCTGAAGGGTCTTGATCTCGTGTGTGAGGCTGATGGTTGTGTCCGTGGCCGAGAGGGCTGCCAGCCAGCCGCACTGATGGGGGTTGATGAGGCCAGTAACTCGGGCCACGCAGGACAGTCTCGAGTTCATTATCCTTTCGAGGATTTTTGAGAAGGTTGGGAGGAGAACTATGACGCGGAAGGAAGAGGCGGAATCAGAGGAGGTCTTTCCAGGTTTGTCGAGCACGATACCGTCAGCCCTTTTGAGGGTAAGGGGGTGGCTCCGATAGGTTACCAGCGGGGTGAGGAGGCCGTGGATGAGATGAGGGGCCACGAGGTGCACCCTCTTCCATACCGAGTTGGGGGTCATATCAGGTCCGGGGGCCGAAGATGGTGAGGAGCAGGCAAGTGCCCTGCCGATCTCGTCTGCCGCCAAAGGGAGGCAATCCTTGAACGGGAGCAGGACGGTGTCAATAAACCTGGCTCGTTCGGCAGGGAAGAAGTGATCGAGGAGCGCCTTATTGAGCTCTGGTGGGGTCGAGGTGCCTGGGAGTTCTGGGAAACGGGGGGGAGGGCGGCCGACCGCAAATATCTTCGCCGGCCAAACGGTCTGCGGAGTCGCGGAGGCCAAGAAGGAAGACCAGTGGTCCGGTTTTGCCTTCTTCATGGCTTTGAAGTAGGTGGATCTCGCCGCCCTTGCGGAGGCGAGGAGAGAGGCATCAAAGCGGTCCCGTTTCGAGGTCTGGAGGGCTGAGTTCTAGGCCTTTCTGAGCACTGAGAGCAGCTCAGACCACCAGGGCTTGGAACGATAGGTAACCCTTTTCAGGGGGGTATATACCGCGAAATGGGCCGTCACCCTGTCCAAATTGGTCTTGAACCAGACGTCCAGGGAGCGGGTAGTGGGGCTGGCGGGGGGGGGGTGGTATCATCATAACCTTGAGTGACTGTTCCAGTGCGGGCCGGTCGGTCAGGGTCCAGTTGGGGGAGGGGGGTGGAGCGTGGAACAGGTGAGCTTCAAATGGAACAAGGATCGGTATATGATCAGACCCGGTGGAGGGGAGTGGGTCGGACCATTTAGTCAAATAGGGCGTGAGGAGGGGGCAGGCAAAGGCAAGGTTGAGGACACCGGGGCGCCCAATGAGTGACATGGAGAATCGAGTGAAAACACCCGGGGTATTCAGAAGGGAGAAACCCAGCTCGGTCGCCCTTTCAAAGTAGGGAGACGAGATGGCGAATTCGTCTTCTTTGAAGACCCTCAGGGGGTCAGCAGTCGGGTGGTGGATATTCAGGTCTCCCAACGTGAGAGTGGGGCCCATGGAGGAAGGAAAAACAATATCCGGCGGAACCGAATGAGTATTGTTGGAGCGCCCCTTGGTGCTGTAGGAGTTGATTATCTTAAAACAGGTCAAGGAAGGATTAAAGAAACCATTGGGGGTGAAGAGGTCAAGAGCCATGACCTCTCCCCTGCCGAAAAACCGAGGCAGGAGGGAAATAGTTGACAAAAAGGAACTAAAAACATAAAAAGCAACACGGGGCATGCATGCTCCGGTCGTGGGTGGGGAGAAAGAAGAGTACAGTCTAAACGAGGGGAGGTTGCCTCTGTAGACCGGGGGGTCCTGCAGGGCAAGGATGGAACGAGGGTGGGCCAGTTGGGTGAACAATCCGAACAGCGAAAGAAACACATCCCAGCTCCCGAGGCAGTTGTGTTGAATGAGTGTGAAGGGTTTCGGAGGAGGGGGGAGGCCTCCTCCCCACCCCATGAGTCGTGGTTGTACTGCAATAACGGGCCAGGCCCGCGGGGGTTCTGCTCATAGGAGAGGGGCTCTGCGGCTCCACGGGAGGGAGCACGCCGGAACCTTGGGTGGGCCTTATGGAGGCCGGAAGAATCGTTGTCCTTCTGGCCCTTGGAGTAGCCATCTCGAACCCCGACTGGAGGGAGCGTGTGGGTGAAGGGGGGGGCGATACCACGTCGCCGTCGGTGGCAATGTCCATCTCGTGGCCAGCGGACGGCGGAGGTGGGACCTCGACCGCAGTGGTGGAACGCCTGAGAGTAGGAGGTACCGGACGGCTACCGCAGTCCCTGTCAGTCGCAGTGTGGTTCCCTCCGCAGTTAACGCAGCAGGATGGTGAGGAAGAGCAACAGCCAGGAGTAACCTTAAGGTTGTCACCTCCAGGGCAGGTGGGGTTGGGGCAGCGGTGCATAGCACGGGTGTGGTTGAGGGAGCAGATGGGGCAAACGGGCTCGGGCGCCTGGCACCTCGGGGCGACCTGTCCGTAACCCCAGCAGTTCTTGCACTGTGTGTCCCTGTTGGAGGACTATTCTCGCTCGACCGTGCGTGATCGAGAGACCAGCCGTATGGAGGAGCCCATCGTCTGGACGTCCCCAGGGTGGACTGACACGATGACTGAGGTGGCGGACTTACCCTCCCTTGAGCGCCGGTTTGGGTTGAGATAGCGTGCGCCGAGGATGCGAATGTCCTTGGAGTTAAGGATGGACTCCGTGAGGCACGGGAAAAGTTCGTTCTGGTCTTCAGGGAGGAAGGCGATGGGGAGGGAGTGGATGGCGAGCTGTGATTCGTTGGGGGCCCCGCGGAAGGGCAACCAGGGGGAGTCACCCACCGGGAAAGGTTTGTTGAGTTGGTCCGAAAGGGCGTCAAAGTAGGGCGCAAAGGCCGCTGCAGGAGTGGCAGGATCAGTGACGAGAAGGGTGACTGATCCCCGGTCATTGGCCTTGGTGGTGACTGCGGGTGGGAGGACGCAGTTTGCATCCCTTAGGACGCAAGCAGCGATATCGGAGAAGGTGGCAGTGATCTGGGATGCTTGAGGGTGCTCAGAAGGGGAGCAACGGTGAGCGTAGAATCTTCTCTTGGCAGTAGGGAGTGACTCCGGTTCCTGAACAGCAGGGGCGAGGACACTTGCTGACGCGACTTTGGCGGCTGTGAGAGAGCTCTAAGGAAATAGGGGGCGAAGCCCCCCTTTATATACAAAGAAATCCTAGCACAGCCTTTGCCACCCGACTCATTCCCCAGTATGAGTCGCATATCTGTGTAACCAAGGAACCAATACAATTTATTGTAAACCTTACATAGGAAATCCCTTATAGCAACCATGTAACAAAAGAAAGAACACCAAAGTTGTCCCAACACGTATCTCACCAGGGGACCGTCAGAGTAAGAGCCCTACTATAGTGGGCTAACATTCCCCTTAGTTCCCAGATGACTTTGTCAGTGAAGGTAGGGTAACTGGAATACCTCAGTAGGGTAACTGGGTCCCCATGGTATGGTAATCATGTTTCCAAGGTTGGGTAACTTTACTCCTTCAAGTCTTTATTCCGCTCAGGTATCCATGTGACCACATATGATATTCCCCTGGAGACACTTGCAATATTTACTCTCTGTCCTTAACTTTACGAGAACATGCTCTCTGAAGGTTACCCTGTCTAACCCTATATCCCCAAGTTACTTTGTACACACTTGTACCCACTTATGTCTACCTGTAGTAAACTAAGCATACTTGTCTATCCTCAATCTGGTTACCTCTTGGTATACCACATGGGCTTGAATCTAGTCCACTATAGATACCTATCTGTAGGGACGTTACATAAAGAGTTGTCAGATTGGAGTTCTTCCTGACCCCATATCACAAGACTCAGACTTCTTCCATTACTACCTGCGAAGCACCCTAGAAGGATTACATTACAAACAACGGCGTATACCGAACATGCGGGGAAGACAGATCTACCACCACAAATCCCCAGAGTGCGTCTGAGGGATGATAGCAGTGATCAGTACGAGAACTGGCTCCACATCTGATCAAACTGAATCAGACACAGAACAAGACACAGAAGACAACGATATTCCCGGTGACGAAACTGCACCAGGGACTCGTTGCGATACACACAGTCTGGATTGACGACAAGTAAATAGTGGGGCTTTGACTATGTGTGTTTTGACCATCTGCAGATCACAGGGGGCAGAACCAGTCAGACAAACCCAAGCTGCTCCACGATGTATAATCCAAGGTAGGGTCTACACTCCACCAACATTCACCTCCTCCAGTTTACAACTGTATTCATTGCCTCTGGCCACCCACAGTACCACTATATCTCTGGTCAGATGGTCAAGTCCTTCCACCGATCAAAGAATCCCACCACCTGAGTACATCTTGCCGGATACCAAATCAGAGTGAAATATTGCTATTGGAGTGACTGCAGACGTAATAGTATAGCAACGACTCTCATTCTCTGATACACCCTGTTTGTTAATCCTATTCCAGTACTTGCTACCTTCATGTTAGAGGTCCACTGATGTTGGCTGAAGGCTGTTGATGACGTATCGGAGGCAGGAAATATTGAAGTATCGCATGCACGCTTAAATTTAGTAAGTGGATGCAAATACTTAAACATTAAGCACGCCGCTGGGGGTGGTTACAAATGTGACATATATGCTGGAGACAGCTGGCTGTAAGATCCCACTTTGTTTTTCATATAAAGGATACAATTGAAACTTTGTATGATCTCCCATTAGACCCGACGGCAATTGCACGCAGAGTTTACTATCATCTTGAGAAGGATAGAATTATTACCCCCTTGAGGGAGTAAGAGGTAAGTCTATACTAGGTAGTGAGCCCGGGTACAACTAATGCATATGAACCTGACTCAGCCAATAACGAAGCGATTCCTCATACCTCTAATCCACAAGGCCACTTGAGGAAAGTACTTCTAGGGCAAGCAAATGTTTGGGATTTCCAAACCAGATTTTCTTGGTCATATTATTGGCATATTGGGTGGCTTAACCTGTGCCATACTATGGCATACTATACGAGCAGAGCAAATGGCGGTACATCTTGAAACATGCAACCTCCAGCCCGAGGCTCTCGGAGGTCAGCCTGACCCTGAACCTCGTGTCCTGACGCTCTTGCTCAGATAGTCATATAACGTTGAGCTTGAAAGTCCTTTTTGGTCTCCAGCACCAGGGGTAAGCTACTTGCTCAGACGGGTAGAGACTATGATGCGGAACAACATTCGCGAGACTATCAAAGCCGGATTTAACTTGAGCAGGACCACGGAGTCCGGGAAGATTACCATGATGGGTATAGGGACAATTGGGCGGCAGTCGGTGCAGATGTACAGTCAGATTTACAGTTGAGCTCCCACATATGCGACTCCACATATTTACAGTCCAACCCCTGGCAACCGGGGAAATGGGGCCCTAGTGGACGCTAGTATAACCAATTCGATTGCACAAGAAACTGTTACGTCTTTCAATTTCAGCCAGAAGGGGACCCGACTCGCCCCAACATGCTCAACTCCATGGATACAGAGTCTAACTCCCAGCTACTCGGGAATCCGGGCACCGGTGGCACCCTTACGTAACCAATGCGATTCATAAGAAATAGTCACCTTATTTGATTTCTACCAAAGAGCAATATGACTCCGAAGGTTTCTCAATTCAGATCCTCTAATACGGACGGCTTACAGGAGGTGGTCGTGGGCTAACTTTGAACAATACTGTGCCTCCTAGTACTTTGCGACAACTCCCACTCAGCCTTTAAGATCTAGAGTCCCAAGAGAAAGCTTCTGTACATAGCGAGCCATCAGAGATGCAGCAGGTCCAAGCTGGAAGTAATGATACGTCCAGTTAGAAGATTGACCAAGTGTAGCATAGCTGTACTAAATATTTGGATGCAGTGGTCGCTCTCACATGTGGGAAGGGTACTGACATGATGACTTTGGTCCAGCCAGATAGTATTCTCCTGCAGGCATTAAAAACCCTAGAGCAAAGAAAAGAAGGAAACGAATTGATCCGGGAAATGATATTACTATCAGGATATAAAATACTATCAATGTGGGCAACCGCTGCTCGCACATTTGGTACAGTTAGAGAAAAGAATAACGATAATAAAAGTACCCAGAAAGAAAGAAGTAAAACTATACGGCAAACACAAGATCTTAGTCATCTATGAACATGTCAGTTTTCCACTCACAAGTATTGTGTGTTCGGCTCTTATTTTGTCTCTGTTGCCTCCCCTCTTCCTTCTCCACCAATGATCCTTGCCCCTCAATAGTAATCGCTTGCCTACTCCACCTGTCGCACTAACTACCTATCTAAGCTGCCTGCTATTGAACAAAATAAAAGTAAACAATTTAGAAAGATATCAGCAGGCCCAGTTGCAGCCCCACAGTACCCAGAGGAGCTTTGTATTAAGATGTGGACATCAACCCCACTCAAGGATTCAGAGCAGAATTAGGGAACTCATGTGATCAGGATATGCTAAACTCATGGTGATTGCCCTAGGACAAGGCTTTAGGTATAAGACATGGATAGTATTAGACATAGTTCACGATGTGTTAGAAAACACAACGCGACTTCTGATAGAGTACGATTGGATCAGCATGCAGCAGGTATTGGCCGTGAGATCAGGAAGAACAGAACAAACATCAGGAAGAGAGATGTTAGGATTGTGTGATCCGGAAGACGAAGGCAGGAGCCGACAGAATTGTGATAAGAGGTGGTAAGCTCTGCCAAGCCTTGACATTCAGTTACAAGGAACCGGCACCTAGGTGTGAGAGTCTCATATCAGGCGTCCTCAGGGTGGGAGAGTCGTGGATCAGGTGATATCAGGCCAGGAGAGTCGTGGATCAGGCAGCGTCAGGACACAGTAGTGGAGCACCAGATTCAGGCAGAATGCATAGGACATAGGGATCCAGGTCCTGATGGCGTCCAGATGGGTAGTAATAAGTAACCCAAGATCATGATACCAAGTCGGATCAATGTTGTGTCCTAATTCGCAATTAGCGTTCAAGTGCCAGATCGGGCAGATGCACAGAATGCACAGAATGCAAGATTTGATTTTCACTGCCAGATCTCTTGATCAATATGAATTATATATGAATATTTGGTCCAAATGTCTACATATCACTAGTAATATGAAAGTTAGAGTGATCAGTTCTGATATTCACCCATCTAAGCATTATGCAGTTAATGCATATGCAACTAGAAAATGAGAGGAGTAGTGTTCTTCAAACATCATTCCAATTGGTTAAACATATGTAGAAGCGTACTCTCATCCAGTATTTCGAGTTGTCTTCAAGATGGCTTTGTGAAGCTCATACCTTTGGAAGTATTGGTTCGGATATATGCTCATCCTATGAAGCCATATATCTCGCTCTTAAATATTTGGTTCCCTATTCCTGCTAGGTAATAGCAACCTACTGCAGTTTATCGTGGTCATTCAGCTTCAAGTTTCTCCATCCTGATTCACCTATTCCAAGCCTCTGAGTTACAGCTCAAACTATGATAGTCTGTTTCTTTGTAACATCCGTGAGAGGAATTGATTCATTAAAAGTGATAAATGATTGATAGTGTCTGACCCTGAGTCTTACAGTATTTTCTCTGCCCACATAGGACCCCCAATTTAGTTCCCTTTTGTGCTCATTTTCCAGAGCAAAATCTTGCGTGATTCGACAATTGAAACAAGATATGCATGAAATCTGTCGTTCACCACAAGGTTTGCAATCTCTGGAGTACAAATATTGCTCCTTAGTTGTGCTTTCACATACTTGTTAAGCTAACTCTTGATCGTATCTGTCTTGAATTTCTCTCTTTAGAGAAACTTTAAGTTTAATATCTCAGTTACCCCAAGATTCCAATAGAGTTTATCCTTTTCAGACTCAGTGGCAGTGTCAGGTGCTTGAAGGTGAAGTTATTCAAGCAGAATAACCTTCTATTTGGTTACCCCACAGAGCCTCACTGACCTTATAATTAAATCCACTAAACTTGTGCTACCACTAAGCTATATGAGCTATAACCATATATTTCAAATGAGGTTCTATTCAAACTCAGACTAAATATGACTCGAAGGTTACCTTAGTTACTTCATACTCGACTCTTTATTCTAAACTAGAGTTTTCCAGAATTACAATATGAAAACAATCTTCAAGTGGGTACTGATACTACGTTATTACATATCCATTATGCTAGATATCATCTTCAACTATCAATTTATGATACCCCTTCACAGTTACTATAACATTACCATAATAAGCAAGAACATAGATTGCGTTTTGTACGGAATCAAGTAAGAAAAGTAAAGGATACTTGTACCAAAGGGTTTTATCAGACTTCAATTCAGTATAGTAAGGAATTTTTTGGGTTTATAATGGTGGAAGGTAATAGCTCTAGGAGAAAAAATCAAAGTAGAAAAGGTAGTCGCCTCAACCACACTCAGAGCCTTAGTCCTGAGAGTGATCAGACTGAATGGCTCTACGAGCTCATAGTCAGATATCAGATGGAGCCTTGTTTTCTCAGAACAGCACAGTGTCAAAGCACTTTGGATAAAGGACTCTTCTTTGGAACAGGATAGAGATGAGCCCAAAATGCGTGGGGAATCCTTTATGTTCAGAGGATCAGTAAAGCCAATGGTGTGCACAGTTAATTATGCATGAAGCCATGAGAGTTAGTCAATAAAAATAATTTTGAAAAAAATATATTAATATAGGAATTAGAGCCAAAAGCTTACATGAAGGTATTCAAGACTTGTACTCGTCCTGAAGACGTTTCTGAGTTTACATATCAACTAAAGCCAGATCTATTCAAATACTGTTTCAACAGAGCAAGATGGCCGTTAACTTCAGTTTGTGATTTGCAAAATCTCCTTAAGGTATCTCCAATATTAGGTTGGCTTAAACCACAAAGCCCAGCAACCTCTTCTGCAAAAGACATTTTTATTGTTATATTAAATCTGCATGTATTATAGGCCAGGGACAGAGGGCTAGATGCCTGGAATGAAATATTTTTGAATACTGAATTGAAGACTCATCATACTTTTAATGATTGCCCAAAAAACCTTCATGAGTGATAATGTATTGGAGCTTACATATGCATGATGCTTATAAGGATAAATAAACTCATTTGTGAAGATATCATACTTGTCAGCTGACAGATAAACTTGCTAACAGTTATTATGTTCGTGTAAGAAATACATGTAGCATGGCAGTGTAAAGAAGTTGAACAAGGATATCAAGGATTTGGGAGGCAAATTGGGCAGTGATGTTCTAGGTATAGTTTAGCTTGGGAGATTAGGTATTGGGGATCATCAGCAAAAGTATTGCCTTTCATTCTGGGCGTTCTGTGCATCTGATACACCTGACAGTGGAACGCCAATCGCGAATCAGGACGCAACCACCCTACCACACCACGAATCTGACTCAACCTGACGCAGCACCTAATCCTCAGGACGCCCCAGATGCAGCGCCTGATACTCAGGACGCTATCTGACGTAGCACCAAATACTCAGGATTCCACCTGACACAAGATCACATCTTCCTGAGATACGCGAAGGGTCCCCCCTTTACTTTTGTCTGACCTGGGTCACAATAGATTTCATAGCGTGAAACTGGTAAATTTACTACTAGTAGTCTTGGATTGTTCTAATATACAGGCCAATTCACCAAGAAACACTAAGTCACAAGAAGCCTCCCGAGTCTGACAACTTGATCCTCTACCCGGAACCCTGTAGCTGAATGGGGAATTGGCGCCTCAGGATGTATCCTATACCACAGCGTAGCTGGCGTCGAGCCCAACAATCGCCCGCAATCAGATTCAGGATCGGAGCAGTGGTTGTGGAGGAATCTACTATCGAGGTCTGGGACCTGTAGAAAGACCACTTGCAGAAGGATTGGCGGACTCCTCAGTTTCGATGCGACAGAGATGTACGTTATACCGCCGCATAGCGGGGGTCAAGGCCAACATCCTCCCGCAATCAGATCCAGAATCAGACAACTGGTTGTGAAGGAATCAGCTAGCGAGTCCTGGGATCGCCAGTACACCATTCAGTACTGTAACTTCATGAATAAATATTGCGGGGGGAAGTATCTTATATCATTGTGAAGACTGTACCATGGCCTACAACCTGACACAATGAGCATCAGAATCCGTCGGGTGGTTGTGGAGTAATCTGCCATTGAGTAAAATATCGCCCGCTTGAGACCTGATACACCCTCCATAGAAGACAGCGATTTCCTGAGCTTTGATGCGACAGAGACGTATCCTATACCGTTGGAATGCTGGCGTCAAGCCCAACAACCTCCCGCAAACGGAATCAAAATCCGTCCATCGGTTGGGGAGATATCTGCCATCGAGTAAAATATCGCCAGCCTGATAGCTGATACACCCTGGAGAGAAGACAGCAATTTCATGGGCTTTGATGCGACAGGGATGTAGCCTAGACCGTTGCGTAGATGGCGTCGAGCCCAACAACCTCCCGCAATCAGATTCAGGATCGGAGCCGTGGTTGTGGAGGTATCTGCCATCGAGTTCTGGGATCGCCAGCACCCCACCCCATTCAGCCCTGTAACTTGATAAATAATATCCCTCTGGGGATGAATCTTATACCTCTGGATAGCCGGCATCGAGCCCAGGAACCTCCAAGTGTCGGATTCAGGATTAATTGTGTGGCTGTGGTGGAGTGTTGCAGCTGTGGCCTGGGAGTGTGGATGTTGTGTGTTGTAATGAAAAGACTCAGAGTATGTCACGTCGCGTCCAGTTTGAGGCTAAGTGCGGAGAAACCATCAGGAACTATGCTAAACTTGAGAGTGTTATGGCTATAGTGCAAATTGACTCAAACCGGACCCTCTGAACAGGCCCAACGCAATTCTCTACTAGTCAACCACAACACAACATTTTAATATATAAAAAAGCGCTGAGATGAAGCTATTAGAAAGGAGAAGAGGCTAGCGCTTTAGTATTTTTGATTAAAGGCTGTAGAAAAATGTAGTAGAAGATTAAAAAGTGAAAGTTTTGGTGAAAGTGAAACAAGTGACAGAATCTACCTAGTGCCAGGCTGAAATATACTGTGAAGTGTGGATGACTAAGACAAGGTGATAACAGAGAAAACAAAGTGATGAAGGCAAGACTTTGTTTCTTTTGCTTAAAGACCATTTTGAAGTACATAAAGTAGACAGTTTAAATGATTTCTACCTCAATCACTCTACTGCTAGCTGCCTCGAGGTGTGCCATTTCACTTTCCTGTGGTATCATGGCCAATATTGGCACAACACCAATTGGTTGCTACGGAATTCCCTTTTCATCGGAGGACCCACATTTAGGCACTTTGCACCGTATCACTCGCCTTCAGACTGGAGTGAGCTGGCCTTTTCGCACATTCGGGGATGGTCTTCTGAAAATACAACTCTGAGTGCCAGGGCCAGTGTAACTAGGGGTCTTTAGCGCAAATTTAAGATTAAGGGTAAGATTGCTTTCTCTCCAGGTGCCAGCACTAACTCTATTTTCTTTGCCAAGAAACACTCCTTACTCACATCTGGGCTAGAAGACAAAGAAGTCTGAATGGTGAATCCGGGGTTGTGGCGAATCATGATGTGCGATAGTGTTGTGGTTTAAGTCAGGATGCATGGGAGGCAGGGTTGTATAGTTGCATGTGTCCGGACGGAACGCAGTGTAGGCAAGGGCCTCTGGACGCACCAGACGCAACCAGATGTACTGCACTGGTACAGGACCCACAGGACGCACTGGGCGCAGAGTCCGAGTCAGGACGCAAGCCTACGGTGGCCGATGCAGACCACCTTTTTGCCTATGATAGACGCTAATATCATTTACCTATTAATGGTTTATTACCGGAATAGGGCTTATGATGGTAACAAGTGGAAAATCTAATGTATATTTTAATATCTGCGTAAACAGTGGTGATACTACATTCACAGTTACTTAGAAAGTACTTTTAAATATGGTGAATTAGAATATGCAGTTTTCAATTAATAATAAAATATAATGCCTCTTGTATACTCACTTTATTTCAAACTAGTTTAGTTAGCAGATTGCTTACAATTGAACTGAAACAAATTGAAACCAATGATGGAGCTACCAGTTTGAGCAAGTAATAAGAGCTTAGAGATCTGGTACTATTTGATATATCAATTTTTTTGGTATTTATATATAGCTATTATAGGAGGTATTGTAACTTTAAAAATGAGTATAGTTAAATATATATACAAATAAATATCAAAGCACTTCATACATCAAATACAAGAGTTATCAGCTTTTATTACCTGCTAAAACTGGTACTTTCATAGTTGGTTTCAATTTTCTTGCCTTCAATTGTAAGCAATCTGCTAAATGAACTAGTTTGGAATAAAGTGACTATACAAGATACATTATTTTTTGTTTTTCATTAAAACTTCAAATTCCGATTCTCAATATTTAAAAGTACTTTCTAACTAATTTTCAATGTGGTATTACTACTATTTATGCAGATATTAAAATATACATTGGATTTTCAAGTGGTTACCATAGTGATCCTCATCCCAGTTATAAGCCATTAATAGATAATCAGATTATGTGTGGGATGAATCAAAACCCACTTCTTGAATATACTTGACAGGAGGTTAGTAGTTGCGTGAATTGGCTATTGTCGTGAGATAATACATGGTTAGTCCAACAAGATTTTGCAAACTCACAATTAGATTTTGATAGTTAAAATATCCTGATACGAGTTCTTCCAAAGTCTTTCCAAGGAGTCTATATTAAGTACAATAAAAGCTTTTGATGGCCTAAAGGATATTGGCCTCTAATACCTGGACTGCTTGATTAAGGTTCCAGGTACACAGTACTAATGCGAAATTAAATAATAGGATTATATATTGCCTGGGTTTTATATTTTCGCTCTTCTCATACAAATTGATATCCAAACCCTACATTCAGCCAGGTAATATCAGTAAACGTGTAATTATAGAACTAATAGAAGGGACTAACTTTAAGAAAACGATTATATTTATCTCTGGATTGTATGCCATGAAAATCTATTAGCATACGAAGGTAAGCGAGTTGCCAAACTGGTAAGCTAAGAGACAAAGCAAAGATCTTGCCGAAACAGAATCCATGACAGGAATTTAATTCATCTTGTTGAAATATGCAAAATTGCTATTGGTATGCAAACAGGCAAAAGCGCATTCACTAGATCAGGGGAAGGGTTTTATGGTAGTGCTCTGCACTAGCAAAGAAGAATATGCTTGCTTTCTTATATTTGTGGCGAATGTCGAAATACCACGTAGGCTAGTACTATGATATCCCACACTCAAGAGAAGTAGAGACTTATTCACTCTCCATAGTGTATTATTATATGAAACAAAAGCAGAAAGTGAAAGTGGATACCAGGAAGAACCTGCCAGTGAGAAGCACATGACTTATGTGCTACGAAACCCCAAATTATCAATACTACCCAAGGGGACATCAGAATCAAGATGAGCAAGGATGGTGGTGGCAGAAAGAAATGTAGAGGGTGGTGGCTGTAAGAGATGTAAAGGATGGTGGTAGAAAGAGATGTGGAGGGTGGTGGTTGTGGAAATTAGTTGGCTTTTCAATGTTGGCGCAGAGATTACCCAGTCACGGTTACCCTGTCGAAGGTTACCGTACGCACGGGACGTAACCACCAAACTAGCGTACTGGTGTGGGTGGGTAGAATGGCGACCTCTGTGGGCAGGGTTTTGTTACCTTTTTCTTTCAATTATTTTATTTTTTAACATTGATGGCAGCATTGATCATGAATTACCGAGTTCAATTTCGGGAATTGTGCAACACCCCGTATTGGATGTCGGGGCTTGTCAGCCGTGTCTCCGCCCTGGGGTTCACAGTCGCAGTCGCTATAAGCAAAATATTAAGACTGTTCTATGAGGAGACAACCAGTCTGAAAAGGTTACTTAGGTATTACTGGTTGAGAAGCTATAAGAGAAAGGATGTATTTAAAGGTTTTAGCTAATATCGGCTACCAGTGGGCGTCTAGAAGCAGTAGCGAGAATATTTTGCTGTAGAGTTCTAGTTCATGGATGAGGCTCACGGCCGCATGGGGACTGAGAATCTTTTTGTTCTCACTGCCAACGGGGACGAGATTTTCGGTCTTAAGGCATGACTGAGCAGGGGGGGGGTGGCGATTCGTTCGTATGAGTGATAACCTGTGACTTTAGGGAAGAAGGGTTGTGTGCCTTAATTTCCGGGACTTGCATGGCAGCCTTCACTTCTTTTTACAGGAACTATAGTGGAGTCGAGGCGTGAAACGGAGGGGATTAAACGGAGGGGCGCAAAGGAGGTTGGCGGCGAAAGTTTATTTTGGGGGGGGGGGTACTGGGGTGTTGATTGTGCGGGTGGCTATATCATGCGGTCTGAGGCCTGGGAAGTTCTCGGTTAGTTCAGTGTGTACTATAGGTAGTGAAAAAGGGCGTTGATGGTGCAGTTGCTGCGGAGGGAATCTTTTCCTAGGGGTCTAGGTTGGGGCCGCAGTCAATATCCCCCATGTAAAATTTGAAGATAAAGTGGAACATACCCTGTGCGGAATACGACTCTATTTAGAAGAGGTCTCCCCAGATTGAAAAAGTCGATATCCAGCCCTTGAAAGTTGGTACTAGTAGCTGTCTCTAAATCCGTCGGCTTCTCAGGATTGCTCTTGATCTCATTCACACTACTGGGTTCAAAGTTGAATTTGTCCATATTTGCGCCTATGTAAGTACAAAGGGAGCCGAGTTTCCAAGTTGCACCTCCTCAGATTTTTGATTCCCACGTCGATGTCCACTCTTCGGGTACCCAGGAGCTCGCCATTGCCCAACCACAAGTGGAGAGTAAAACTAGGCGGTTATCCTCTGGTTTATCTTCGCCGGTTACCTGCGCAGCTTCGGCAAGGAGCCTGCGTAGGGCAGCTTCCGCACGCGAGAGTGTGCGGGTCGTAGTGGGAGTTGTGGGAGTTGTCATGGTACAGTATCTATTTCAAGCATTAGATGGAGGGGGAGAGGATGTGACGGTAGTTGTAGTGATAGTGGTTGAGATGAGTCACCTGCGTTTCTATTTTTTAGGTTTGTCCGCCCGGGACGGGGAGCTATTGTGGGCGGGGGCCGTTAATACTACTGGAGAGAATTCTCAAAGAAAGTGAAATTTGTCCCGTTAGGAGCGGTGGCAGCCTGAGTTTGACTTGACTCATTATCCGGTAGGTGAGTTGTAGGGGTTCTCTTTGTCCCTGAGATTTTTTTTCTGGGTTGTTATGGGGGCTCATTCCCTTTTCGTTGTGGGGAGCGACGAGTGTGGGAGGCTCTGAGGTCTGTGGTTGGTAAGGTTTAATTAAGCCCAGTACCTGCAAGGGCACGATACTGGAACACAGTATGGTTGATCCTTTCTCCCTGTCCCTCTATCTTGTCTGTTGGGGATAATCACTAGCGATCACTCGGAGCTGCAGAATATTGCCTGTTGAAATTATACTTTGGGATATGCACTTTCTATGTATTTGAGTACGACAATACTGATCAGTATGGTTTAGTTACACTTTGACACTATGAGAATTCAACTGATCATGTTTGTACCTTCTAATCCACTGCAACTGGATCAGTCAATTATATATGTAATCCTGTTCTCATCTGTTTTTCTTCCTTTCCATCTCAGGCTTAGCTTCCAAGTTCATTCCTCCCCGAGGAATTAAATCCCCTTTCTTCGCGGTATAAATAATTTGTCTTCGGGTTCTCTTAGACGAAATTCCACTCTTAAACACCTCTCCTTCTTCCAAGCTTTCGGTATAGCGCACGACAACTTTACATCTTCCAACATTTCCTTTGCAGCTTTCCTCTCTTGTTATCATTGCGGCAAGTTTCCTTTGTCACTCATTAAGGGTCAGAGAGGGGAGCTTTCCATACTGGGTTTGTATTCAATATATGGGGATTCACATATATGGCCGGCAATGATCCGTGAGCAGAACGCGAAAGAGATGGGAGTACAAGAATAATGGGACCTGGAATTCTGCTGGTGTTTCATTATCCCCCCGATGGGTTGCTGGGGTCAAGTGAGCTTTGATTATTCCTCTCATATTCCTGGCGGCGGCAAGTTTGAGATGGGAACATTTTTTTTATATGTTTTATACCATGGGGCGATGGGGCACATATTCAACTACCACTACTTACGGCCTCAGTAGGGCTCTGACTCCTTGAACACGGTGCATGTTTGCGGCAGAAGTCTGCTGGGGGGGATTTTAATGACTTGGGAAGGATAGAGGAGAACCTGTACAGAACGAGTGAGTGGTTTCGGTGCGACTTGTTCTTGAATTTTCGTATTGTTTGGATAAAGTTCATTGTGAAGAATTTGATCATATGCGAGTTGGATATGGCTTCCGATAAGTGGGACAGTCGGGTGCCGGGGGTGGGGGCAGTTGGAGTCGAGTTCCTATTGCACGCGCTGAAATTTGGTGTCGATACTCCTCCTGGCATCTGATTCACCAAATCTTCACTTCTCATCAGACTTGGGTTTCCTGTTCAGATCTGGCGTTGGTGTGCTCGATGTGAGTCTGCATTTTCTTGTCCAATTTTCCAAAGCCGACCAGCCATATATTGAAGATAGCTAGTTAAGAACAGAAAGGAAAGGCAAGACAAAGTAAACCCATGATAAGCAACGCCAAAAGAAATAAAGAAAATAAGATCCCCCGTCTGATACTTAGTTCGCTCATTCCACTGTCGGCGGCATTGGTGCTGGTGCCGCTGCCCTTGCCGGAGGGGATTGTTACCGCCGCTGTATCCCCTGTGTGACAATGAGGGAGCATGGAAGTTTGGTAGGGGTGGCGGGCGGGCGGAAAGGGACGCGAGGTGTGGGACGCAAGGAAGCACGGTGATCTCGCAGCCTCGGGAGCTGAGGGAGGTATATGTATGGGGGGCTCACGGACCCCGTGTGTGTGGGCTAGTACCCCGCGCTGGCCGAGCAACGGGCTAGACCTTTTTCCGCCGCCTAGTGATGGGCACGATCAGATCATGATCGAGTTTTGCTCGATCAATAGTCTGCTCGATCACCTCGATCATAGGGGTCTCTCGATCATGTGTACTGCTCGATCATGCTCAGCCATCATCGAGTATACTCGAGCATCTTGGTTCATGACCGATCACTCTACTAATCTGGGTGATTGGGTGATGCGATGAACTTATATAAAGGGAGTCTACCGGCAAACTAGATACCAATTCTTTTGACCGGACTTTACCTTGTTAGCTCCTCAACAAACTGTTGAGCCGGCGTACCTCGGGATTGTACTGCCGTTAGGGATTGGTAAGCCCGGACGGGTGTCATCCTTTACTATTATAGTTAAATAAAATTAACGAACAACAAACCATCATGACTGCTGACTTTATAATAAGGTCACCACTCCCATAGTTTCGAGTCTATGGCAACTAGTCAATACCGCCAATGATTTTCAATTAATTTATTTAACAATAAGTAGGGAGTCGAAACCTATCCGGGCTTCTACACACTCTGGATCAGCCACAAATTACCGTGATACATTAAATGGACGATAAGGTATGGCACTTCTATTCTTGTTATAACATGAGTGAAAATACTCAGAATCCATATTGAATGAATATTTAATCCCTGATGGGCACAAAATCGATCATACTCGATGATGCTCGAGCAGTGACCATGATCGATCACTCAATCAGGGCTCCCCAGTTTCATCGATCATTCGATCATAGGGCCCCCTTGATCATGATCGCGCCCATCACTAGAGATGCCACTCCCATCCCCCAAGCGCTATCCCGTATGCTTTGCCCAATTGGCAATGGGTTGTTTCAACCCGCCATTTATTGCATTGTCGTAAGTCTGACTTTGTTGGCTACCTGTAGATATCATCGTGAATACAATAACTCAAGAAATTAGGGCCCAATGGTGAAATTTTCGAGGGTGGGTTGTGGTGCAAACCGGTTACAGTCGCACCGGTTGTCACGGGCCGGGCTTTCCCGGATAATGTGTCGTGATTTGCGTTAGCTATAATACATAGGAATACAGCCACAGCCCCCAGATCACACTTGTTTTCAGACAAGATGGAAATTTCAATATCTGTGTCACAAAATTTACTTTTATTATTACTATCATAGGTGCCAGTAGGCTTGTTTTTTGTTTTTCTTTTCTGTGTTCCCTGAGCTACAAATTGTTGCTCATTGTGAGCTGAACCCTAGGCAGTGTGCAGACAAAAGGTGTGGTGGCGACCTTTTGCCCATCATATTGCTTGCTTTGCCCCTCCCGCTTTTGTATCCTCCACCTCTTCCTGGTGATTCATTAGCAACTTGGTACCAAGTAGGCTTGCGACAGAACTTACTGTAACGGGACTCGGAGATGCTGATGGGACGATACCTGAGAAACCTAGCAACCCATATTTACCAAATGATTTGGTGGTGATAAGCGCAAGGAATTGTAAGCTATGCTGTTAGATATTGAGAGAATTCAAATTTGCCGATAACTTACACTAAGAAAGCCGCAAGCAGCAGCCAATCCAAGCCCAATCTCAGATTAGAAGGATGTGACTTTACATACACAAGTGTTTCAAATCCAGATTCAACTAGGATAGCGACCCTTCTAAGTTCCTATCACTAGTGTAAGCCAGCTGCAAACTGGCAAATAATAGATTGGAAAAAAAAACTTTGGTAATATCACCAATCCGCTTATCCTGATCAGGCACCTGTTTTTCAATTTGCTTTATTTGCTGATCTCACTATCACAGCAATTGTCGGATGGGTCACCTCCAATGAAATCCATGGCTTACAAAAAGACTATTAAAAGTTGACAAGTAGGTTCCAGCCTAGAATCAGCAAAGGAGTGGGCGGAGTGTACAGAGTGGCGGGGAAATAGGTAGTACGAAAACGCAAGGGGTTGTGATTGCGGGTGAGACCTCTTTCCATTTTTATTTTTTTATTTTCTCAGTAACTTTGATCAGAGCGGGCTGGAGGAAGGAAATTGAGGCTCCAGGAACGAGAGAGAAAATAGGTGCTAGGAAAGTTGCCCAGTGTGGTGGTGATTCACAGGTAGAGGGGGGTCGATACAGTTCTGCATATAGGCAAAACTCTAACGATACTCAAACTCTAGGTATGACAACTAATACTTTCGCGGCTGAATTATCGTTAGGCCAAGTCTCAGCGCATCGAAAGACAACACCTTCAGGACCCACGCCCAACCACACCTCCCAGCCACCCTACGAATTGGTTGCCAATCCAGGAACTACTCTACCACCTATGCTATTAACACAGTTCCCGGAATTCCTCTATTCCCTCACATCCACAGAGCTTATCTGTCCACTGCCCATCGACACCACTCCCTCCGCATTGCTTATTATTTCCTCATTACCATGGCATTATCGATTCAGCATACTAGCAAAATATGCTCTCCGCAGTAACAGCACCATCAATGCCCTCTCTCACACCCTCCACACAGAACTTGTCGAGGATTTCACATGCCTATGCCCAAGGGACACCTGCACCAGAATAATAATCAGCACCACACTACAACCACCCGCAATAGAGCTTCACCGGCAACCCGCTTCGGGTCATCCGCTTAATCCGCTTTGTTGCGCCCATCGACTGTACTATAGTTTCCGAAGCCAAGACCACCATCAAACACACAGAAATCAAGGCATGCACCCCTTCTCCCGGATTACACAGATTCTCACTCACACCAGCTAACTCGCCCACCAGTTCAGTCCTGCCTTAAAACCACAATCTCGCCCAGGCACCCCGGCGGTGAGATCGAAAAAATGCTGACAGGGCGCAATCCCCATACTTCCATGGGCTTAATCCACTAACCAGAACTCTGAAATGCGATACTCTCTCCATCACTCCAAGATGCCCGCACCTGCAGCCGTGATTAGTTAAAGCGCCAAATCAAACCTTTCGCATTTAGTTTTTTTCAACCGGTAGCTCAAAAAGCGATTTCACTCTGGTTTGTCTGCTGATAGAATGGTCTCAGGCTCAATATTATACTGTAGCGACACCGACTGTGAACACTATTATCCCTTCATTTGCAAAGGGGCTCAAGCTTGCAACCAAAAGAATACTACCAGAAACTATGAAATTAGCTATTCTATCAAAGTCAAAACCCCGGGGGCCTCTGTTCAGACTATTAATGACATTAATTTTCCCAATTTCCTACATCAAATGGAAATAGTTTCCATGGTCCCGCAGAAATGATCCATGCGCCATCTTCCCTACCGCTTTATCCAAATGTGGGGAAATCCCAACCTATCGCCAAGAGAGAAGCTCCCAACGCACCCAGCCTTTTTACCCAGCAAAACAAAGGAAAGAGAAATTTGCCCACGAAGCCATCACTCCCAAATCATACTCCAATGATACTTGCGAAAAATGAATCTTTTCTCTTCTATGCACACGCTCATACATGTTTCCATCCCTTCCGTTTTTCCTAGTTCCCCCCCGTCACTTCTTCAGCTCCAAACAGGGCAGATGCCCCCGAGAGTCCGCCTTCCAATGCAGTCGGGCTAACTGGCGGAGTTGTGGTATCGACTCTCCGTTCCCTTGGTGTCTGCCGGTTCCCGTACTATGATCAAAACTCCCATCAAGCCTTCCAATGGGTTGGGCCTTCGTTGGGTTAACCCGGGTCTTTCGTTGGGCTGGGCCGGGTTCATTGGGCTGGGCTCACTCAATAGCTTCCCTGGGCCGGGCCGGGCCTGAGGGGGCCCGGCC
>Ga0307513_10003184_pt1 | contig 22407 bp, 26 predicted proteins | sample 15_EM_MG_FD_202174 | JGI IMG/M metagenome (GOLD analysis project Ga0307513, IMG submission 202174) | Populus trichocarpa ectomycorrhiza microbial communities from riparian zone in the Pacific Northwest, United States - 15_EM | ecosystem: Host-associated > Plants > Roots > Unclassified | place... | reverse complement strand
AATAATAGTAAAGAAAGTTGAAACCAACCACAAAAATCATAGTTTAAGCAAATAATATAATCAACTAGGTTGTGTATTTGATGTATAAACTGCTTTGGTATTTGTTTGTAGCTATTTAGGAAGGCAGGGTGACTGGAAAAACAAGGATAGTTAAATATCTATCTTAAAATCCAGACAGGGTGACAGCTGCTCATAGGGTTTACGTAATGTTCCAATACTTAGTAATCTACTTCAATTTAGTGATTCAAGATACTATATCAACCTCCAAGGCAGTTGGTGATGCCTTGCAAAATTTATTCCCTAGTTATTGGAAAGTAATTTACAGAGAAATAACACCCTTCCGCCTCAACCATGGAAGCTACACATGCAGGATAAATCTAAAAGCTTCATTATATGGTGTATTCATAGAGCTAAAGCTATGGAATAAGTTTTAGTGCACTTGGACATTGGGATTTAGAGATCTCACACCTCCACTCTAAAAACACAGCATTTTGCTTGTAATATTTGGTGTTGGTAGAGTTGTGGTGCAAATTCCTTAAATCCCAAGCCCCAAACATACTAAAACTTATTCCATAGCTTTAGCTATTTGAATAGACCATATAACACAGCTTTTAGCCTTATTCAGCATGTGTAGCTTACATGGTTAAGGCAGGAGGGTAATATTTCTCTCTAAATTACTTTCCAATAACTAGTGAATAAATTTTGCAAGGCATCACCAACTGCCTTGAAGGTTTATATAGTATCTTGAATCACTAAATGGAAGTAGATTACAAAGTATTGGAACATTACGTGAACCCTATGAGCAGCTATCATCTTGTTCGGATTTTAAGATAGATATTTAACTATCCTTATTTTTCCAGTCACACTGCCTTTCTAAATAGCTACAAACAAATACCAAAGTGGTTCATACATCAAATACACAACCTAGGTAATCATATTATTTGTTTAAACTATGATTTTTGTGGTTGGTTTCAATTTTCTTCACTACTATTGTAAGTAACGTGCTATTTGAACCAGTTTGGAATAAAGTGAGTATACATAAAGCATTTTTTATTATTATTAAATATAAACTTCAGATTCAGATTCTCCATCTCTAAAAGTACTTTCTAACATATTTTCAATATAGTATCACTACTAGTTGTGCAGATAATAAAATATAGATTTGGTGTTCCAGTGGTTGCCATGCTGAGCCGCATCTACGTGATGAGCCATTGCACGGTAAATTACGTTATCCATCCAGGAGCAAATTGTCAAATTGTCGTCCTTCTTAAAAAACAACCGGAACTTTATTGATGGATTATCCGGAGCTGAGTTCTTGATGGGACTGGGTAGTAGGATTGAGGAAGTTGTCTAGCAGGCTAAACATCGGATGTCGCATGCTCCTGTTACCCTGGTTGGTGCTATCACCGAGGGTATAATGTTTGTGCTCTTTATGCTCGATGACAAACTTGGGGATATCATACTTAGTCTCCCAGACGACCAGAAAGAGGGTGCCAAAAAGGCTACTAGTGGTGGTTTATTCACACGTGATAGCGAGGCCGACTTGCGAAGGAGTTAGTCACCTCAATTGTCATTAGAAATATTGCAGATGGGCTGATCATGGACACTATTGCGGATGCGTTACGGCAACGATGCTGAAGTTTCGTCAGCGTCGGTGATGTCGTAGTGTTTAAGGCCATTGAAGAAGTTTGCAGAGAAAAGCGTATGGGGATCCGGACAACAGGAACAGTCTTCTGGGGGAGAGTTTGCGATTATTCGAGGAGACTGCAGCAAGCTTGACAATGGAGAACCTCCGGGACACCTGAATAGAATATCAGAGTTAGAATTACTATCCGGGATCCGTGCAGCTAGCTCTCACAGTCGCTAGGGAGAGTGGCAAGGGTAATGAAGTCTTGGGATTTTGGGCTGATGGAGCTATTCGGACGGTAAGTTTTTCTTCCGGTATAATGTTTGTGTATGATATGAGCTAATTGAGCTGCGAATAGGACCCTAGAACCCACTTCCATGCGAAACGTGAGGAATGTTATTAGTTAGTGTTTGTAGTGTCGAACGAGTTGGATTCGGAGTTTGGGCAGAGTCCGGAAATGCAAGATAGCATGCCGACTCCAGCAACCAGCTTGCGAAATGAAACGTGGCAGTTTATCTATACCCCTGATGGCGAGGTCTTCCATAATACTCTTAACGATTGGCTTCAGAGACCTGGACTGTTTGATAGACTCCTCGAGATTGGCTCTCCGTATGTTCTTGGATAGCTTCATCGACGAAGTTCGGAATCCCGTGGTCATTACGCCCTATTGGGACAGGTCCACGGTGGAGCTACTAAAGTTCTCCACAAACTTGCCCAGTGTGGCTTCGATCCGCCGCTTGAGAAGAGACAAGGGTTTCTTAGCCAAGCAAAGGACTTCTGCGGTAGTTACCGCCCAATAGGTATTTGGCCCAAGATGAATGAGCTGAGCTATACTCTGTAGGAGGAATTGGATGTTGCGGTTATCCAGGATGATGTGCTTCGATGAGCAAGGAAGATAGCAGGATCAGCTCTTCAAAGAAAGAAAGGTTGATCAAGGAGTTAGATTCGAAATTGCGTACTCTGAGTGATGTACGTTTTAATCCTGTTTCTTTCTTTTGTTTAAATTACTAATTTTTTATATATACAGCTTTTTAATCGCCTTACGGATCCTTATGGGTACATTGACGTTCTTGCCATTTTCCAGGGCGCGGGCTATCGTGGGACCGGGGAGATCAAGAAGTATTGGGAGCGGCTCATCAGCATTGGTGCCCCGTTTTCTTTCCTGCCTCTCCCCCCATCCCTGCCTTAATCACAACTCTTCTCCATCAGTGACACTAGAGGGCTGGCTACTACTCCCCCATACAATCATTCTACAGATGGAACGAAAAAGACGGGGATTCGATTGCACTGGAGGATAGGAGAAGAATAAATTAGTTAGCGAGGGGTGGCAGGGAGGATGCAATATGGAGGTTCAATGGAAGCGGGGGAGGTGGCTTGTGTGACTTAGTAGCATCCAAGGCTCTATACACATTAGCAATAAAAACCCATATAGTTCCAGCCGTCTTGACACAACAGTTTGATCAAGGCGACGGGCGACGCCTTAGCATAAATTACTTGGCATTAAAACACTGTATACGTTCGAATCAGGACAATGGTATAGTTATCTTTTATTGTAATAATTATTTCTATTTGAGTAAAAGGCTACAGGAGACAGAAGGAAACAAATATAAAGGAGCGTGCGCCACTTCTCAGGCTGCATAGTTAGTCTCCACCTGATTGCCTGCCGAGTTTCTACTCCTCACCCTGGAACCCTATGGGCAAAGGCGTCCCCCGTTGCATCTATCGAACTTTTGTGTCGGGACGGCCAGAACCATACGATAATCCATTCCTTCCACCGGATCGGATTAGGGAATGCGGAAATGGGGTGTTTGCTGCCCGGGGGTTTGAGATACGTATGGGAAATGGAAGCGTTTGGCGGTGAAGGTTGCATCTGGGGTTGGGGCTTGAAAACTCATGCCTCGGTCATGCGCTAGGCATTTTTTTCTTTTTTTCGTTGAGATGGAGGTTTGGAAAGGGTTCCCTCTATGGTAACGGGAAAATGTTTTCTTTTTCGTGATTTTTATTTTCTATTAAAACTTTCTAAGAGGGGGCTGTGGGACATAATATATCACGCGGGTGAGTCAGTAGTCTGAGTGTAAGTTTGCATAGCACACGGTGGAATGCAATATTACGGCATGTATTATGGTAAATTGCCGCCAATTTTCCAAAGCCAGGCGAGTATATTAAGAGTAACTAGGTGAAAAACAAGAAGGAAATAAATAAGAGAACCCAAGAAGAACAACGCCAAAGGAAATCCTGCACCGAACTTGATATCCTGCAATGATCCATCAGTTTGCTGTCGGAAGTGTTGGAGCAGTTGCAGCAGCCCTTGCCATGGGAGATCGTTACCGCCGATGTGGCCCAGCGCAAGGCAGGCGAAGTGACTGATCAGGGGGTCGGCCTGCCGTACGGTGGCTAACGTCTCCCCAAATATAGGCAGGCAGCTAGCGGTGGTTAGTTAGTTCAACTGACAGGGCCCTGGAATCTCTTCGATAGTTTGATTCTCTCCTTTTTTGAGAATTCGATATACGCCTTATAGGCGTCTGATCTCCATCTGCCCAAGGTCTGAATGTCATTTTCAGGGATCCCGACCTCCGCAGCCCAGGTCGCTGCGCCCCTACGGAAACTATGCGTATTCCATATCCCTTGGCCCAAGCCAACGCCCGTTGCTAGCTCTTTAGCCTGCGTACTAAGTACTCCTGTGTAAAAGCATGCTGTTCCAACTTTCCAATACAAAATAGTGGAGCGTGTTCTGGTCGGTGGGTATCTATGGCTCTTAGTCTTTGCATCGCTTGGACAGGGCAGCCCTTATCGTAGGTGGCAGCGATAGTCAGCTTTATGCCTTTGCGGAAGGGGTCGGTCTTTGAGGAGGGTAAATTGGGTTCCATGTATGTTTGTTCCTGAGATGTTCGAATACAGCTTGTAGTGAGAAACCACTTGCCAAAGGCTTGCGCTAATGCTCGATCTGATTTTTTATAAGTAAACTCGCCAACTCTTAGGAAACCTGCAAAAGCTATTGTAAATACCGCGTATATAACCACATCTTCGTAGTAGTTACCGGTTAGGGCAGACAGGAATTTGAGTAGATATGGGCGAGTTACACGGGTCTAGTTCGGCGCTCAGGTTCATTATGGTCACGCTTTATTCCCTGTATTATTCTCTCAATCTGTGGGTTGGAAAATGCCTTGCAGTCAATACCCAGGTCTAACTGGTAAGACTTAACCCCTGCGAGATAGAGCATCATGGTTTTAATCTTCACTGTGCCCGCTAGGGAGCAGAGCCATTCGATGAGCCAGGATGACTAGGCTGGGCAGCATCCGCCATTGTAGTGCCGGTAATCAGAGAGGGCGCAGAAGGTTGCAAACCGTGATCTACGTGTGTTATAGTTTCGCCGGGTTGAGGGGGCGAGTCCGCGCCATAGGTAATGTGCTGCTACTGCTGACAGTCCCTACTTCGGTATGTCAACAACCCACGTCTCTGGAGGTTGCAGGTAGGTGATATCAACTATGGTGCCATGTTAGTAATTCTGCGATAGTCAGCACGGGAGAGCGCATCCGCTAAGGCGTTTTCTGTGGTTGACACCCATCGTGCCTTGAGGTCTAAGTCGTACTCAGTCGCAAGCAGCAAGCATCTTCTAAGGATCCGCATTGGGGCACCGCGAATGGTTCGGTTGGCTAGTCCATTGGCAACTGCTTGGTTGTCGACGTGTATTACGAGCAGCTTGCCTTTCCACTCTCTGCCCCAATAAAGAAGGGCTTGTTCCACGGCACGCATCTCGAGGGTATTGATATGCTCTCTGGCCTTGAGGATATAGTCTGGGAGTGGGATGGAAAATGCCGACTGAGGTTGGGGGGCATTCTGGGTTGGCTCCGTAAAGAAACCACCAAGACCTTCTGAACTGGCCGCATCAGACCCGGCTTGCCCTACCTCCCTCACTCTGATGGCAATTGAACGCTCCGGTGTGTTTTCCAAGATCTGGTTCTACCAAGAGAGATCTCTTTTCGCCTTGCAAGATAGGCGTCGTTTGAAGTTTCTTCCTCCTGGGGCAAAATATAGTTCCATATTATAAAGGCGTCGAAGGAATGTCCGCCCGAGTGGGACCACTGTTGTAAGAAAGTTCAGATATCCCGTAATGGGTTGTATGTCAACTAGGGAAAGCGGGTTTTGTTCAATAGCGTTTCGCACTAAGTGGCGGGCTTTCGTGAGCTTCTTCGCGGATACCCGGATGGTCATCGTTTGAGTGTCGAGTTCGAAACCGGCAAAGCTTGCTAATTGGCCTTCCTCATTCTTCCTCGTCTTAATTGCACGACCTACTGCACAGCAGAGTTCGCTAAAGGCTTCTGTGTAGACTTTGACTGGTGCGGCGGGGGGTAATATCACCAGGAAGTCATCAAGATAGTGTATTACAATTCCCTCCAGGTCCTTCTGGCATAGCTCGGCTTCCAGAGTCCAGTGGAAGACTTCCGCAAATAAATTGAACTGGTATGGTGCAGTTCGAAGGCCGAAAGGGAGAAAACGTTCTGCGTAGAATTGCTTCTGCCATTGGAAACCGAGTAGTGGGGTATCCAGTGGTGATACTGGAATGTGATGGAAGGCTGCTTCAAAATCTCCCTTGATAAGTATGCACCCGGGGCAGAACAGTTGAATGGCCCGGATTGCGTCTTCAATCCCGCTGTAGGTAATTGCACCATACTACTCCGGAATGCCATGATTTATTGAGCTTGGGTCGGCTGTCTAGTACGAGAGGTGGTGAATTCTATGTTTACTACCGTCCAACTTGTCAGTTAGTCCGAGCGGAGATGCGGTATACTGGTTCCGCAAGCTTGTGTAGTCAGGGTAGAGTTCTAAGCGATTCTTTTTGAGCTCAGATATGATTTCAGCTGTGACCGTACTAGGGTCTTCCTCCGCGCTTGATAAATTTGGGTGTATAGTAACCCTGGTGCGGGAGTCCTCATAGCCGATGCGTGCCCCATATTCGCATATGCCTAAGATAGCATCGACTATGCTTTGGTCCGGGTATCGCGAGGTGCGTCTCTCCCATCCTTCCCGTTTGCCTACTTGTTTGGGCATTGGTAGGGCATGCGGGGTGAACAGTGTATAGTGAATGGAGGTATTGGGGCTGGCTAAATTTTGTTTCACTGCTCAACCTTAGCTAGGTGATGGGAAAATTGGGCCACTGCCCTGGTTATATATGAAGCTTGGCTATTGGGGATATATATCGCCGTGGGTATGGGGTGTGGGAAAATTGTGAGTAGTGTGGGGGTGGGACGTTTATAGTAAAGTGGGAGATGGAACGAGAGGTAGGGGGGGGGGCTATCCTGCTAGGGGGGGAGGAGAGGTATGAGGGGAGCTAACGTCCATGGGGGCGGATGCGGGATAGTTGACCTTGTCCACTGCCTCCAGATAGGCATTGGGGTGAGTGGTGGTTGCTACGACAGGTTGCGCAGGTGTGTTGATAGCGGCAGCTAGCGGAGTGGCACTCCCGGAATTTCCAGTTGCGGCATGCTTGCGCGGTTATTGGTGACGTGCCCATGGTCGGTAGGGGTGTGTATGAGGCAGTGGGGAAAGAAGAATTATAGTTCCCACGGCGGTCAAAGGAGGAGGTTGCGGATGCTGTACCTGCTGCTGCTGGTGGGTACAGTGGGCTACCAAGGTTCTCGCGGCCAGAGGGCTCGTGTGCTCTTCTTGAGAATCCCTGCACTCCCCGCGGGATTTGTGACAACTGTGCTCGTGGTACTGGGTATGCGAAACATTTTGAAGCAACGAGCTCGCTGTCCAGTTGTCTTCATTCTGTTGGCTGGTAAATGCTTTTACCACTTGCAACCCACTTGCAGTGGAATTGAAAATGGTAGGCTTTTACTCCTTCCCATGTATACTTCTCGAGTAGGTCGTATAGGTTCATTGTGTAAATTGACAAGGCGGTAGCCAAATTGCCTTGAACTGCGTGTGGTGCTAGCTCCACGATGATGCCACAGTAGGCTGCCCACGCTTTGAAAAAGCTGCTGATTCTATATTCGCTTTCCTTTCCATCTCTTTCGGCTTGTTCGAATTCTACCCCTCCAATGCTGATTGTGCGTTGTGACTCCCCCCGATCCATCTCGTTAGCTAGGAGACGATAGATGTTGGTTGGTTTAAACCGGTTTTCGATGATGGGGGTAAAGGTGCCTCGCTCCACCCCTGGGAATATAATCTCCACTGAGTCGGCCATAGTGGATGCGCTCTCGCCTCCTGGTATGACCCTGTGTTGGGTGGGGATATACGTACTCATTCTACCCGGCTCATGGGTGTGACCTCTCTCCTCTGCTGCTATTTGCCCCCTGAGTTAAGCCAGCTGGCTCTCTGGTTCTCTAATTTTTGCATGAGTAGGGTTTGGCTGTGGTAACAGCGGGTTAACGATGGTTGGAGATGGTGGCAGGGAAACGTGCCTAGTGTTTAGTTGTTGTGTGTGATTCTGGGAGCTCAGTTGGTGGATAACGCGGTCTACGATGTCTTGCTGATGGGACTGTAACAGTTGCTGCATCATGCTCAGGTTTATTGGAATATCCGATTCTTGACGAGCCGAAGATTCGGGATCTGCTTCGGTAGAGATGGTTGGTATTGCGGGTGGGGTAGGGCTGCCTGCCAGGGATAAGGTCCGAGAAATACTCTGCTGTATATTTGGCAAGGGAGAGTGAGTGTATCGAGGAGTGCTGGGTTCGATCTCGCTGCTCGTGCTTGAAGGCTCTATCTGTTCCTGGTGATTGGACGATGTAGGGGCAGGGTCTACTCCCTGTCCGTAGCGATTTGGGGGTTGACGGTTTCGCGTGTTTTTTCTGATTCCGCCACCGGCCCCACGTCTGTTTGCTGGGGTTGAGGTCTCTCCGCGTGTTGAAGCTCGCCTTGGGGCCATTGTTTGTGGTGTCAAATGCTAGGGTAATTGTTTTTGATGGGTAATAAAGAACACGAGCAATTGAATGTATAGGAACGCGAGGTGAAGGAAGGGTGGTGGCTCGGAGCTGGGAGGAACTATGGAACTGAGGTATGTAAAGGGTGTGAGGCCCACGGCCCCCCATGGACGAGCTATGACCCCGCAGTGCCCTGGCAACCGGCCATACCTTTTTCCGCTGTCCCCCGAGACAGTGTGGTCGATCCCTAGAAGCAGACGCTAATACGCTTTGCCCAATTGGCAACGGGTTCTCCCAACCCTACATTAAGTTTGCCAGACATGGTTGGCTAGGCCGGAATGGAGAGAGATTTAAGATCTTTTCAAACGGAGGCCAAATGGAATCCCCCCTTCCTCCCCCGTCTCTATTCAGAATATCTAATTTAGGGTTTTAAATCCAGTTAAACATTGTGGATAAGGGTATCGTACTATATCTTGTCTATTCCTCTGTGGCATTTTCCTGCACACAATCCTCCTCATAACAAACACTCCCGCACTTGCTTGCCTCGGTACGGTAGAAACAGGCGCCACCAACGCTACACTTTATATTACAAGCAAGAGCTTGGGAATCCTAATCCGACAGCGTAAGGAAATCGGTATAGAGGTTGGGGCTGGAATGTGATAGATTGGTGCATTCCCATAGCGTACGATTTCCTTCGACCGGAATAAAATATCTAGGTTGGGTTTCTGTGGCCGTCTTGCCTCGGGGGGAAGACGGCGGTTATCAGAAAGCGGGGTTTTAAACAGCGGGGCGGGTTTGAGAGTGGATAGGGGGAAACAGCACGTAAGCTACCCATGTCCGAATGTGTTAAAGAGGGTGATTCCTCCTCGGTCTTGGGGTATGCTGGCGGTAGCTAATGCTGGGGGCGGTACCAGTGGTAGCTCTTACACTCCCCGGAGGCCGGGAGGCCACGCTAACTGGCCGAAAATGGTAGGGTAGTGTTGGGCCTAATTTTTCTAGCCCGCCGGAGTGGTATTTTTAGAGCTCTTTTGTCCTCATTCTAAGTAGCTAGGTGTATTAGCAACAATCTTGTTGGTACCACAACCCCCCACCTATGTCAAACTAACCACGATATTGCAGTTCTGAAGAAAGGCACACAACGTAGGCAACAGGGAAGGGAAGGTCTGTCCAAATCAACCGCGCGCATATACATCTCCTGTGCTGCCGAGAGGATTTAAGCGGATATTTGGCTATTGTAGTCGCCGAACGGCTTCGGCAAGAGCAGTCTCGTCCAATATGAAAGGTCCCACTTTTGCGCGGATTCCCCCGCACAGAGAAGAATGTTGGGGAAAGGGTGGCCTTGGAGATTGGAGGAGGGACAGGTCAAAAAGGCCTGACCTGCTGAGGATTCAGATCGCTCAGGTAGGCTCTGTCGGTGTCGAGTGAGTCGCACCGAAAAGCTCGGGGATGAGCCCGGAGGTGCTTTTGAAGGGTAGAGCGGACCAACAGGACGATGGGTTCTCCTCGTCGACCGGAATAGGTTCTTGGAGACGGATAACGGTGTCCCTATTAAAGGAATATTTTCGGTATTGAGATTCGACCACCTTATTTCGACCACAAGAGCACGGCATGGTTCGCCAGGCTTCAGAGGTCGCTACCAGTGGGAGATTCCCACAGAGCCGCCAGGGCCAACCTCGATTTCCCCACACCCCGTCATCACAGCGTTGGACCACACGGACCCCCCAACCCTAACCATGCAAATCGGTCCGCGCGCTAAGCTTTTGTCGCCTAAGACAGATCGGGGTTCCCGCGTTGATCTTTAGCGGCTCTACCCATTCCGGTTGTAATTAGTTTTTAAAATCAGTAAAGGTCTCCGATGCCACGGATCCCGATCATAAACCCCTCCAATGCCACAATAACCCTCCAATGCCACTGCTTATTAAGTATTAAGGATGATGATCAGATAAAATACAAATTAAATTAAAAATTAGAAATGAAAAAAATTAAAAAAATTAAAAGAGCGAGAAAGAGGGGTTAGATTAACTATGAGCATTACGGCAAGTTGCAGAGTTATGTCCAATGGCACCACAGGTGGAGCAGGATGGGCGAGGTCAGGGATTATTGTTTTGCTGCCTTTGCATAACTTCTCCAACACAGAGTCGTGCTTTCCGTGGACGTCCACGGGGCCTGCGGGTCACTCGTGGTTCTACCTGGGCCGCGATAGGTAGAAGATTCCCATGTCGAAGCTGTTCGGGACGGATGTCTGGAGGTGGTGCTGGCCCGGGTGCTGCCTCGTTTCACTGAATATTGGTAATATCAACCGGAAGAAGGTTCGTTTCATATGTCTCTTTCCAGGTAGAAAGAGCAAGGATATCAGGAAGGTAGTTCTGAATGAGCTGAGAGCAAAATTAGTATGTTGGATAGTAGTAATGCAAAATGGGTTTACTTACCTGATGGAGATTCATTATACAGGTTAATGCATGAGCACAAGGAATTCCGTTCTCTGGATAACGCCCCCAAGTGCATGTGCCAGTAGCAAGATTTACAATCTTGACATTCCCATTATGTTGTGTGACAGGACCATGTATCGCATTTGCCATTTGTGCAATATTTTGTCGAGCACAAATCCTGCTTTCCCTCAATTCTTTCATAGAGAACTTGGTATATAAAACTCCTGGGCCTGCATTACAGGCAGCCTGATAGCACTCAAATCTTTGTTTCATGACACGATGCCAAATTGCATTAAGTAACTCGACAATAGATAGCTCACGGTCTAGCTTTAATGAGTTGTTAACAGACTCGACAATATTTGCGATATCATGCCCATACCTGCTTTCAGGAAAGTGTGCCTTTGCCCAAAGTCTAGGATCAATATTGAGTAAATATTGCTCAGCAGCAGGGTTTATTTCACTGAGGGTAAGCATGTTATTTTAAAATTTTTGTACACTTTTGGCTCTAGCAATAGCCCAAAACTTTGATGCCAAATCCCTTCGGTATGTAGTGGTAAAGCGTTCCTTCAAATGCTGGCAACAGAAAGCTCGAACTACTGTGAGTGCTAATACATTTCAAGCACTAATAAGCCCCTGGTCACAATGACTTATCAGGGTGGTGGCTTCAATACAGATCTCCGGAATAGATTGCTATAGATTGATGAGAAAGTACTCCCAAGAAGTATGTTCACTCTCTACTATCGCCCAAGCAAGGAGTAGGGTATGACCATTGGCGTCAATTGTAACTTCCAATAGCAGGATCTGAACAAATTTGGTTTTTAGGAATATTGCATTTGCTGCAATAAAGTGACGATATAAGCGGAAGAACTAGCGTGACAGGACAGGAGAGATGAAAATTCGCTGAAACTGATGGGTTTCATGATTGCTGGAAAGCCGAATATCTATATCAGGATTGGCTATCTGAACAGCCTCCACACATCTTGCGAGCTGTCGAAACCCTTCCCGTTGGACCTCCAATGGGTCAGCTAGAGTTCGTTATGGGGCGGGTCGTAGTGGGTTTTCACTCACCAGGCCGCTCCCTGACAGGGAGCCTGGGGGGGTATTTTTCGGATAATCCTAGCCCCGCCCCCGTCCGTGGCCCACCCACACTCATTCCCTGGACAGGGCCCTATTTGTTACCACCTATTGTTAACTGGGACTCGTCTGGGGCATGAGTGGCGCAGGGGGCTGAGCGGGGACAGGGGCAGGGAATGCCAAAAAGCCACTCCGCTCCAGGCCCTACCGCGGGGTGGGGCAGGGACAAGGCTCGGTGGCCGGTGTTTTTCAGGGCCCCGTCCGCCCTGTAACGAACTCTAGTGTCAGCTAAAAGACTGTTTTTGATTCAGCACGGGGACTAGTAAGGCAGCATTTCGCCAAATTGGACACTGAGGCTGTCACTTCTGATTTCCCGGGACTTTGTTGCTTGTGTAACATTCAGGTACTTAGGAATATGCCGACGGAGCCAAGAGCTTGATCCAGCCACACTATACCACTTACTTCCCTCTCCCAGAAGACATCTATGTTCTGAATTCACTACCGTAATGTGCATCTCCCCTTCCGCAGTGCAGGTAGCTCTGATTCGGGATTTATAGTTTAAAACACCACCTTTCTAGATTACCTGGCTCTGATCCTTATCAGCAACGAGGAACGCAACTCTTGCATTTATTGACCAATCCTTGATCCATACCTTAAGGCCATCAAAATTGTCAGGTAATGGCAGAAGGCCGGGCCCACTCAGTAATGGTGAAAGTGCTGACATTCATGGTGTGGTAGCCAAGAGGAATAAAAGTTGTCTTCCTAAATAGGTGCTGGTGGGTTCTCCGCTGTTTGGTGTCAAGTCGGTCACTATTGCTCGTGAAGTCTGCTTGATGAGAAACAGTACAATTCAATTTTTAATTTCATACCAGTTAATCTTTTCACCCTATTTTATCTGATCATCATCCTTAATACTTAATAAGCAGTCGCATTGCAGGGATATTGTGGCATTGGAGGGAATTATGATAGGGATCTGTGGCATCGGAGACCTTTACTGTTTTAAAATTCACTTCTGTCGCCCCTGTTATTTTATTTCGGGGGCCTTTGAAGTCCCCTCTTGTTCCCAAGCTTCCTACGTTATACTTAATAAATCCAAGCGGTATTTAGCAAAAAGAGAGATACCGGTGTCTAAAACTATCATAATTATTATTATGTTGGTAGTCCTTGATAGGGCGGAGATATTTATTCTTACTGGGTGGGTGCCCACGAGGTTTCCTTGCATTTGCTTTTCTCAAAAGGGACATCGGAGGAATTGGCCTGTTGATGAGGACCACTGGGAATGCTCTAAGCGTAGGAAGCGACAATTCACTTCACGCAGCGAGGTACAATACTAGGAGAGCTTCCTGCGCTAGAAGTGATAATCCACATCATGTGAATATCGTAAGTAGTGAGTCTTGCGGAGTATGGCTAAGCGTTTCGGGTTAGCGTTGGCATCGGCTACGGTGGTGGGGTTTTCGGCGCTGTTTGTTTGAGTGTCCACGGATTTTATCGCTACTCCGGATACATTTTGGTGCACTCTCTACCAGGTATTTGTACGCAATGCTACCACTCCACCCTCACTACAAGTGTGGTATTCAGGGGCATTTTGTTATTATTTAGGTTATGGCAATTGTAATAAACCCTTTTTTCGTAGGCCTCGGGCGCAGATGCCCCCTTCCCCCTTGATTCCACCATTTTGGAAACAACAGAAAAAATGAACCCCCCCCCCCCCCCGATTCGACTACCACCTCCCCTAATTCTATCATCTCGGAGGAAACAAAAAAACGCGGAAGAACAAAACACCAACGACACCACAACAACCGGCACCCTGACCATGCTCAGTGTTCCGAACCGTCCAGTCCGTCCGTCCTGGAGGTAGGACCGGACGGACTACCGGCGATAGTCCGTCTTTTTTCAAGTCCATGGACGGACTAGGGCAGATGGAGGTAGGACTGGACGCCCTACCGGGCCCGGTAGGGCCCTATCGAGTTTTGCTGTTACATTTCTTCAGCTCGTATACTCACAAACTTGAGATTCATGATTTCATCTCCCTCATGCGTTATGATCTAGCAAATCGTGTGATGTGCGTAAAGAAATAAGTAAAGAATAATACATCTTTAAGAAATAAAATAGATAAAAGCCTTTGCCGAAATAGAACTCAAAAACCACTAGCATGAACCTGCAAGGCCGCACGCATATCCTCAACCTTTTGAATATCCGTCTCTTTTTTTTTTATACCTCCAACAGTGCACTAGAAAAAGCACTTTACTATCGCAGTCGGAAAGTTCCAATATTGGATGTTGATATCCGGATCCGAGAGAGTCGATTGAGTTACCAAGTAACTCGTCCGAAAAATCCCATGCATTAGCCTGTGAGTCAACCTCCGAGTCGGTTGCATCTATGCTTTGCGACATGACTACAAGAGTTAACGCAAAGGCTTATTCAATAACTTTATTCAACTATAAAAGTAAGGAGTCGACACCCGTCCTTAGAGAAGTATGTGAAAGAGAAATAACACTCGTAGCAGAATGATTTGTTCAGGTTTATCTTAACACTCACAACGCTTGATAATCTATTTAATCTTCTTCTCTTTCTTGTAGGAATATTGTTTACTATGTCGGTTGCAACCCATCACCATATATCACCCATATATGGCCTGCCGTCCTCGGGCATCATCGGGCAACCCCGGCCGTCTTCAGGCACCCCCGGCCGTCCTCAAGCATCCCCGGCCGTCACCCGTGGTCCCCCTCATCATTTATCCTCATGTGCACGGCCGTCATTCCTAATACCTGCCGTCTGTATACCCCCCCCGCAGTCCTTGCCTACACCCTACAGTCCTTGCCTGCACCATACCTTGTTTTGATACCCCCTATAGTCCCTCGTAAAATCCCGGCCGTCCTTCCATCTCCCCTGGCGTCCCCCTTAGCAGCCCCTATCACGTGTGTCCCACCGCACCAAGAAAGGCCTAGCGTGTAGGGCCCGGCGGTCCCAGCCTAGCCCGGCCGTCCCCTGAGCAACTTGACCTACCCAGGACCACGGTTAACGGTCCCGTCCCGTCCCGTCTTCTTGGCATTATCCCCGCCGTCCCTGTGGGGCCCCCGGACGGTTCGGAACACTGACCATGCTTAAAACGGTGGAACACTCTCGGTTCTTACTTGCGGGGGCCACTCGGTGGAGCGATGGTGTTAAGTTAGAGGTGGATGGTGAGTCGTATCTCGTCGGGGGTTTGCTTGGTGTCGAAGTATTTCTTGGATTCTATCATGTAGTTACGACGGGCATATCTCGTGTAGGCGATCACCACACTTGGACCTAAGCAACCTGTAGCAAAGACCAGAAGGGGTCCCATGCTTGGCAGCAGTCCACAGCACACTGAACACAAACTTCTGATTCTTCCTCCACCACTCACCAAATACATGATGCTCGGGAAATGCTCGGTTCGTGTAAGAACCCTTAATGTTTTGAAATGTCCTGTTTACTAACTACATGTTTCAACATTCTTCGGCCAGGTAAAATATGGTGTTCAGTGAGCGGTGGAGGAGGTTTGTGTGGCTGAGGTGATTGGAAGTGGTTGGGGACAAAGCAGTGATTAAATACACCCCCCTAGTGGCAAGCGATGTCGTGCCCACTACCTACCGGTATTGCGAATGGAGAAACAAGGTACGAACCTATTAAGTGGGGTGGACGGGGATATATACTCGTAATTGCCTGTCAAGGCTGTCGTTCGTAAAAACGACTGCTCTTGCATAGGGAAAAACCTTGAGGCACGGACAAAGAAAACGATTACTAAACGGAGTCTCTTAGAGAAGTTTAGCTTTAGGGCTCCTGCAGAAAACTAGGGTGGGGACAAAAAGGATAGAGCGTCTGTTGACTCAAGGTACGGATCACTATACTTATTGATTTCAATATAGTAATATCTGGCATTAGTTCAATTACCACCGGATCCGAAACCGAGCTCGTGGAAGACTCCAGCCCCAATGCCTCTCCATTGCCGGAGGCAGATGAGGAGTTTGCGAAGATCGCAAAAAGTGCTATGATGATCCGAACCCATCAACTAATGAGGAACCAGTGCAAGGTAAATCCGATCGGATGGGCATAGATTCCACCTCGACTCCTAAGCTCGACAAAGAGAAGGAGAAAGCTCGGGCTACGTCGGAAGGGTTTGATGAGGAAGAAGCGACCCGCCATGCACTCGCACTTTATTAAGGGAAGGGCAAGGCAATTGAGGTCAGATCCTCGACACTTGACAAAAGGAAAGGGAGAGAAAGCATAATGTCCTCGAAAATGGCCAAAATACTCCTACCGCCTATCGGAGTATTCTTCCGAACAAGCTTGGCGAAAATGCTTTAGATTTAGATTTGGAGCTTGAAATTATAAAGCCGGGAGATGAAGAGAAAATTGCGAGTTCCGAGAGTAAGAAAATGGTTGATCAGCTGCATCGAGTGAGGAGGGTGAAAACACCGGTCTAGGCTCATGGGAAACCTAAACTATTGTTCGTGAGCTTGAGGCGTAATTGGGGAAAAAGAGTAGATAGCAAACGATACAGGAGCGAGAGAAGCGAATTGAGGAGTTAAAGGAGAAAGGCGCGATTACCCAGACCGCTGAAGAGAAATCCAAAACCGAACGGCAAGCTGTTGATTATATGGAGAAGGCACTTGGGGAAGCCTTAGCTATTAAGAGGAGAGAGAAGAAGGATGATCTCGGGAAAGAGGGTGCCACTATAGATGACATGGACACCAACTACGACAATGAAGCAGATGGCGACTGGTTGGAAGATGAAGATATTGTGGAAATACTATCTGGCTCTGAGGAGGAGGAAGATGAAGGGGAGGAGGAGGAGGAGGAGACCGCAAATCCCAATGATCTCATTGATGAGGATGAGAACGAACTTACAGGTGCCTAGGAATCCCGGCATTCCCCTTACTGTACCCTCAAGGTAATGACCTATTGTCACCAACTCCTCGGTTATCTGAGATGCCAGCTGCTTATATTGATGAAGTAGACGAAGATGAAGATGAGAGTAACAGAGGTTTCGCGCCTTTCAAAACCCTTAAGAGAAATGCTATAAGAATGAAGAAATTGCGCACCGCGGAATAAAACGAAGACGAGGAGAATCAAGACAACGCGATTGAGTCTGAAAAGCAGAATACCGCAGAGTCCAGGATTGCCTCTATTTTCCGTAACAAAATCGCTGGACCTCCTCCTTTGGGAATGGCACAGCATTTTAATGGGTTAAGCGGTCCTCCTCCAAGTGCGGAAGTTATTGCAAGTCCGGAGAAAGCCGGGGAGAGGGCAGAAGCGTTAAGAAGGGATTCCAAATTCGCTGGTTCCCTTGGATTTCGGGGGCGGGCTGGATTTGGGGTTTAAGAGAAAGAATGACGAGGATTCAGAACTGGTTGATGAGCCCTGGTTCCCAACATTGGACCCACACTACGAGCCATCTACACAAATGTCGAGTTTTCCTGCTCCGACACAAGATGACGAATTTGTCAAGTCTTCGAGGTCGGCACCTCCGAGATTTGATGAGGATGAGCCATCAATACAGATACCTGATTCACAGCCTCCTAAGGGAAAGAGGGGGATGCTCGTGAAGAAAAGCGCTGATCTTAACGCTGTAATGGAGGAGGATGAAAAGGAAAAGGAAAGCGACGGTGAGAGAAAATCGGAAGAGGTCGGGGGGGGAAAGGCGACCGCTTTTGATGTCATGAGAAAGGCTGGGAAGAAGGAAAAGGCGACTGAAAGCTTTGATAAAACAAAGAATGCAGCGAAGGAGATGGTAGGTGAGCAGGCAGAAAAATCTGAGGACGAATATGCAGGTATTGGCGGCGCCAGTAACGATGAAGTGGTTGAGGCGCATGATAGAGATTTCGAGAGAATTATTGATGATGAAGGAAAGGAGGTTGTCGATGAGGACGATATCCAGTCTTTTTCGGGGGTGAGCGGGACAAAGCCCAAGATGAAAAGGATGTCACCAAGCTGTTTTAGGGCCTCGAGGCAGGGTTGTTCTGAGGAGAGCGGGGCGCCGATTTCGACCTTGACGACTCAGATGATGATGGCGGCGAAGCACGGAGAAGGCCTAAAAGGCTGCAGATGGCAAAAATAAGAAAAGAATTGATGGCTAATGTCGATATCGAGAACTTGCGATGAATCCCAAGAAGTTAGCTTTCTTGAGTGCAATCGAAGATAGAGACCGCGACGACAAGATGGAATTTCTTAATAAGGTCGAGGAAGATCTGTTTACCGATTTAGGACTTTCAGAACACGACCAAAGCTAGAATCCTAGCCAGAGCCACGATTCATCGGACGTATCAGCGGTTGCGAGATCTTCCCGTGGAGGAACCCCCGGATCACAAAACAGCTCCGGAGAGGGAACTAGATACCCATCACCTCTAATACTCGTAGAACCACCAGACCCAAGAAACCGTCCCTCACGGATGCCCGAGAGGTTCGTTAAAACTTTCCGTCCAATTATAAATCTACCGAGTGATATTACATGATTGCCTTTTCCTTTCCCCTTTCCCCAGACTTTATCATTCCACATCGAAGAAGGCGATAGCGAAATGGTCGAGCTTTCCGATTTCGGATGACGAGCCAGCCGAAGCGTTCATGCACAAACGCCGGTGAACAGCAACGGCAGTGGTTACAGACCGTGTTGCCGCCTCAAGATCCAACCGCGCCATGAGCGAGAGCGCGAAAATGGCTTTCCAGTCAGCCACCGAAACTCAATTCCGAGTTCCAAGCCTGCTGCGCAGAGCCACAACCAACATGTCTTCCACAAGCGGTGATTTTCAGGAGTCTTCCGGCGCCTCCTCTTCTACCCCCGGGAGCGGGAAACCCATGGAGAGCACCACAGGGATCAAGAGGGGCGGGAAGGCGGCTAGCTCTATCAACTTCCACCAGAGGGAGCAGGTTAGGGCTAAAGTTGAGAATGAACGCGAGTTGAAGAAGGAGCAAGAAAGGAAGAGGCAGGGCCAAGAGAGGTAGGGTGTTTTGGGGATGCTGACGAAGGGGAGCTTTACTTGGCTTGATTTGTGTCCGTCAGTCCGTCCAGTAATATTTTCAATTCATTGTTCATTGTTCTTGCATTGGCGATTCGTTTCAAGGGGGAAGGGATGGAGGGGGTTTCCAGGGCTTTGCTGTTTGTATGATAATCCGGGATCATGATATCCCGCGGGAGCCCTTCATGCAATACATATGATTTATGGAATAAATAAAATACACCGTATTGATAATGCTCCGATGTGTCTGTCCCCGTTTATCGTAAAAAACACATTGATTACCCAGCCGACCTCATAACGATCATAACCATCATTGCACTTCCTCCTCTTCCTCCTCTTCCTCCTCTCCCTCCTCTTCCTTCTTCCCTCACTTCCACCCCCCAAGTAACTAAAAAATTAAACCTCTCCCCATCAACCAAAACCTCCCACCACGGCAACCCATAAACCAGAAAACTCCCAACCACCAACCCCCCACCTATTCCACCACCTTCAACCATGGGGAGAAGGAAGCCTTCCTCACCCTCCCCCTCTCCCTTGACAACAAACACCCCATCACCACTTTTCGCCCCGGCAACCACAAGCCTACATCCCCCCCGTGCACGAGTGGTGAGTGAGCTCCTTTCGAGAACCCAGCCGGCAACTTCACCCACCAGTCCTCCACCAGTACAGCGCTTTGCGGCACGGGTTTTAACCGATGACCAATCTAGTGGTATCGCTTCCTCCCTTCCTCCTCCCGCCCCCTCGAGTTCCCGGGGGTGGCTAGATGCTGCGATGGTAATTGATTATCGTATAACCTTGCGCAGAAGCCGGCGTAATTGTAAGCGTGGATAAGAACCTATTCCGTGGTCTCCCAACCTAGACTTCCCCAGCGTCAGATTCGTGGGGTGAGGGTGGGGGAAAAGATGAGTTTTCTATGTCCTCACTGCCGGAGAGGGGTTTTCGTTTCTTTTGGAGAGAGCTGGTGGCTCTTGACTGTAGATGGCGGCATCGATTGAGTCGTACTGGTAGGATTTTCTGAAGAGGAGGGTTGTGCGTGGTGGGGGTGCTGGTGTGGTCGGTTGTGTGCTGCTGCTGCTCCCGCCAGGGACATAGCTATAGCGTGCCCTTGCGGGGGCTAGGGTGCTGGCTGGAGCTGGAGGTGGGACATGGAAGCGGTGGGTAGAAGATGGGAATGGTGGGGATGCTAAATTTGGTGTTTAAGCTCTTAAGGACTAGGTTGCTAGCAGCAGTAGTGGTGGGGGGGGTTGGTGCTGGGAGTGATTGGGGTGTCGAGACGTGGAAGCGTTTTGCTAGGGCGAATCACGGTTTTGGGGTTGTTGTTGGTTTGGGTATGGGGGTGGGGGTGGAAGCGTAAGAGGGTGGTGAGTGGAGTCAGAGGATTGTAGAGCTTGACGTGGGGTCTAGAGATTTGGGGTTTTTTGGGGGGTTGGCGATGAAGCGGAAGGGACTTGGTGTCTGGATCGTTAGCTCATATGGCTGGCTGCAAGTGGACTGGTGAAAGGCTTACTACTGGCAGCATTTGGTGAGGGGGAATAAAGGAAGGATGGTTTACTGTTGCAGGGAGCGGTGGAAGTAGCTAGGGGCGGTGAGTAACTAGAGTGGTTACTAAGGTGCTGTTTGGCAAACCGTCATTTGAAGTGTCATCTCAAAAAGCGTTTTGGGCTCAAAATGTGTTTTGCGGACGTTTTTTGTTTGGGGGGTTTGAACTGTACTGGCGACAGGGGTAGAGTATTGGAACAAACATGAGGGCGAGTGTGCGATGAACAAAAGAAAAGAGCGGTCGTTTTCCCTCTTAGGTGTCTTGGGACCTGAATAAAGGAAATTTCATCTTGACCCCAGTTTGTTCCAATACTTGGCATTTACCCCTATGACCCAGATTACTATGTAATAATAATAATAATAATAATAATAATAATAATAATATACTTATTATACTCGAGTAATATTATTATAGGAAAGAATTTATGGAGTGTTTGGGCCACGGTAATCCCCCCCGCCACTGCCGCAAGCAGAATTCTATTCTGCGATTTGACAGTTCCCAGGTCAATCTTTCCGATATAGCAAATTATCAGTACTAGTAGCTTGCTAAAAATAATTTAATTACTCCTAGTAAGGAGCCCCGTATGTTCTCTTTCTTTTGTGTCAATTGGGGGCTGAGTTTGTGTCGGAAGTATTACTTCAATGTGATGTGCGGTGCACATATGTTCGGCCAATGGTCAGGCGACTTGGAATGTGGTGTACGGGAAGTAACTAGAGTCGTATTGATGTTGATACTGCGGATTGTTATAAAGTACGGCAGTCTGGCGCGTCTATAGGCGAACAAGTAAGATAGAATCAATCTCTTTCTTTCTTTCATCGTTCGAGTCCTATTACTATACACTGCATCTCCGGCCTCTTCTGCGCGACCTCCGACAGTTTGCGGCGTTTTCCCCTCGCGTAGCTCAGAAGGGAAATTCCAACGTCCTAGCCTATTTTCCTTCCATTCAAGCACTTACGATATTCACCACATGAAGTGGATTATCGCTTCTAGGGCTGGAAGCTCTCCCGGTATTGTAACTCGCTACGTGAAGTAAATTATCGCTTCCTACACTTAGAGCATTCCGAGTGGTCCTCATCAACCAGCCAGTTCCTCCGATGCCCCTTTTGGGTAAACCCAATGCAGGGAAGCCTCGTGGGCGGCGCCCGCCCAGTAAGAATGAAGATCCCCGCCGTATCAAGGACTACCAACATATGATAGTTTTAGACACCGGCATCGCTTTTTTTGTCAAAGACCACTTAGATTTATTGAATAAGTACGAAGCTTGGGAATGTTAAAAACTAATTACAACCCGAATGGGTAGAGCCGCTAAAGATCGACACAACATAGCAGGGAACCCCAATCCGTCTTAGGCGACAAAAGCTTAGCGCAACAACCAATCTCCATGGTTTAGGGTCGGGGATCGGGGGTGCGTCAGGTGCACCTGGCCGGGTAATTGGACAGAGGGGGGTGGGGAAAAAAAATAGAGGCTTGGCATTGGCGGCTCTGTGTGAATCTCCCGCTGGTAGCTCTGAAGCTCGGTGAGCCATGCCGTGCTCTTGTCGTCGAATCTCACTACCGAAAATATTCCTTCAATAAGGACACCGTTAGCTGTCTTCAAGAACCTGTTCCGGTCGGCGAGGAGGATTCACTGTCAGATCGATCCGCTCTAGCCTTCAAGAGCACCTCCAGGTTCATCCCCGCGCTTTTGTTCGGTGCGACCCACTCGACACTGACAGAGTACGGAGGCCTGTAACGACCAACTCGCCACGGAACGACAAAACAAAAAACATTACGTTAAAAACACGAAAACTAATTTAGATTAACAACAAAATTTCACCAACCGAGAGAATTAGAGTACAATTTCAAAGAAGTAACATGATGCTCAATACGGAATGTGGAAAAAGAAGAGATTTGAAAAGAA
>Ga0307513_10003183_pt1 | contig 22411 bp, 15 predicted proteins | sample 15_EM_MG_FD_202174 | JGI IMG/M metagenome (GOLD analysis project Ga0307513, IMG submission 202174) | Populus trichocarpa ectomycorrhiza microbial communities from riparian zone in the Pacific Northwest, United States - 15_EM | ecosystem: Host-associated > Plants > Roots > Unclassified | place... | reverse complement strand
GACGAAAGCCCTGCTGCGTCGCGCGTATCTCGTAATTTCCGACGGGCATGCCGGGGAAGATGAATCGTCCCTCGTCCGCGCTCGTGGCGGTGCGCGTGAATCCCGTTTCAAGGTTTCGCGCCGTGATCTCGACGCCTTCGAGCGCGCTGCCCTGCGCATCTTTGATCTCGCCCGCGATGGTGGCGTCGGTTTGCTGTGCCGAGGCCGGAGCGACGAGGCAGAGAACGAAACTTGTCAGGAGGATCGCGCGTAAAATGTGTCTGAAGTGCAAAGTTGAAAATTTCATGGGAACCGTATGGGACGTTTCTGTGTTTTAGACGAAGACTTACGAGGTCTGAGGCCGCCGAATCATTCTAAGCGTTCGCTTGACCTGTGACAATCGCTGCGACACTATACGTTCTTACGTTTAACGCGGCCTCGTAGTTTCTTCCGAAAATCTGCCCGGCTATTTACGAAAAACTGAATGAAACGACTTTTGCTGACTCTCGTCGTCATTGCGCTCTACGCCGCGCACCAGGATTTCTGGAACTGGCGCACGGCGTACCCGATGGCTTTCGGCTTCGTCCCCGTCGGGCTGTGGTATCAAGCCTGTTTCGTCGTCGCCGCCGCGCTCGTGATGTGGATGCTCGTCACCTACGCGTGGCCTGCGCACCTCGAAGAAGAGGTTGAAGGGCGTGAGACGCCGAAGGAGGACGCGCGTTGATTCCAGCCATCGTCGTCTTTATCTATCTCGCCATCGTCGTCTACATCGGCATTTTCGCCTTCCGCAAAGCGACGGGCAAAGAGAAGGCCGAAGACTATTTTCTCGCCAACCGCTCGCTCGGCCCGTTCGTCTTTCTGCTCTCTCTGTTCGGGACGAACATGACGGCCTTTGCCATCCTCGGTTCGTCGGGACACGCCTTCAATAACGGCGTCGTCACTTTCGGTCTGATGGCCACCTCGTCGGCGCTCGTCATCCCGCTCACGATCTTTTTGTGCGGCACGCGCATCTGGGCTTTGGGCAAGAAGCACGGCTTCATGACGCCCGTGCAAATATTCCGCGACCGTTGGGAGTGCGGCCACATCGGCACGGTGATCTTCTTCGTGCAGGCCGCGCTGCTCGTGCCCTACATCATCATCGGCGTGATGGGCGGCGGAACGACTCTGAACGTCATCAGCGGCGGACTCGTGCCGTTCTGGTTCGGCGGCGCAATCGTCGCGCTCGTCGTGATGAGCTACGTCTTTTTCGGCGGGATGCGCGGGACGGCTTGGGTCAACACGTTCCAGACGATCCTCTTCCTCGTCTTCGGAGCCATCGCCGTCGTCGTCATCGGCGCGGGGATGGGCGGCTTCAAGTCTGCGGTGGCAGCACTGCAAGCCTCGCCCGCGACCGCCGCGCTCCTGACGCGCGAACGCATCTCACCCTACTACTTTTTCAGCTACACTTTCATCCCTCTTTCGGCCATCGCCTTCCCGCACATCGCGATCTTCTGCCTGACGGCGCGCAAGATGGCGCAGTTTAAAAAGACGGTCATCTTCTACCCGCTCTGCATCATGGCGATCTGGCTGCCGTGCGTCTTCCTCGGCGTGATGGCGAACCGCGTGCAGGACGTGCCGCAGATTCGCGCGAAGGTCGAAGCGAGGCGCGTGCTGGCGACGCAGGGCAAGACGATGCCGCCCGAACAGCGCGACCAACTGCGCGAACAGTCGGCGGGCGACGACACGCTGTTGCTGCTCCTGCAACGTTTCGCGCCGCTCTGGCTCGCAGGGTTGCTCGGCGCGGGGATCATGGCCGCCGTGATGGCCTCCGACTCGCAAATCCTCGCGCTCTCGACCATGTTCACGGAGGACATCTTCGCTTTCTACGGAGGCAAGCGCAGGTTCGGCGAGGCGGTGCAGGTGCAGACCGGACGCATCTTCGTGATCATCCTGACGGTGCTTGCCTACCTCGTCGCCCTGCGTGCGCCGGAGACGATCTTTGAACTCGCCATCCAGTACGCGTTCTCCGGCTACGCTGCGCTCTCGCCGCTCATCATCGCCGCGCTGTTCTGGAAGGGAAGCACGAAGTGGGGCGCGCTCGCGGCGACGCTGTGGACCGCGTTCGCCGTCGTCTCGGTCGCAATCTTTCAAGCGACCGTCCACGCGCCCGCGCCGGGCGCGTCGGTCGTGTGCGCGACCATCGGCGGCGTCGAAGCGCTCACGCGCACGCCGGGCGGCACGGCCATTTTCGGCTTCATGCCCGTCGTCCCGATGGTCATCATCTCCGCGCTGCTCATGTTCGTCGTCTCGCTCGTGACGCGCAAGCCGAAGGCGGCGACGATTGAAAAGTATTTCGCGCGCGCGTAAGCAAAAACAATTTATCGCGGGTCGTTGATATGTTGCGCCGGACGCGCGACGAGTCGTGCGCTCGTCAACGTCGAGGTGTGAGACTATTGACTTGCACGTCTTTTTGCCGTACACGATAGCTCACACGATTCACAACGCATTCGACAAACGGCAGGAGGGATTGTTATGCAAGGGCCTTTGCGCGGAATCATCGCAGGCATCGCCGCTTGGAAACTCGGCGGCGGCTGCATCTCGACCATCGTCATCTTCATCCTCGTCTATTACTTCCTCGGCAAGAGTTGTTGAGAGCGACAGCGCATGTCGGGCGGATAGTTTGAAGCCCCGGAAGCCGACGGTTTGAAGTCCCGGCGGGCGACAGTTGAAGCCCCGGGGCGGCGACGGATTTAAGCCCCGAAGGGGCGGCAGTTAATAGCCCCGTGCGTGAGCGCGGGGATCAAGCAGGACGATAAACATGAAGCCCCGCAGGGGCGACACAAGGCAACGTGCAAATGTGTCGCCCCTGCGGGGCTTGATGCGTGTTGTTCGGACGTTTCACCCGCCCTGACGGACGGCGCTATTAACTGCCGCCGCTTCGCGGCTTGCGCGTGGTCGCCGCTTCGCGGCTTAACTCCCGCCCGGTCTTACGACTTTACCGCGCACATCGTTTACGGGGTCGTTGCGCCGCGCATCGTCTCGTCGCGCTTGGCTTTGAACTCCGAACCGGCCTTCCATTCGGGATACTTGTCGCCCTGCGCGACGCGGTAGCCGATCAAGGTCAGCAGTTGCGCGTCTTCGACCGCGCCGGACAACTCCCAGTCGGGTTTTATCTCGTCGGAAACCTTGTGGTAGTCCTTGTCCGTGTACTCGTCGCGCTTCTGCTTGCTGTAGGCGACATCCTTGCCGACGTAGTCCACGCCGGAATCCGTGTAGAGCGCGGGCACGCCCACCTTCGCAAACTCGAAATGATCCGAGCGGTAGTAGAAACCTTTCTCCGGTTCGGGGTCGGGTTTGACGGTGCGGCCTTGCGCGCCCGCCGTCTCGCGCAGGATGTCTATGAGCGTCGAGTTGTCGTCGCCCACCATCGTGATGTCTTTGGTGCGCCCCCACTGGTTGACGCCGTCGATGTTGATGTTGGCGAGCGTCTTGTTGGCCGGGTAGAGCGGGTTCTCCGCGTAGTGTTTCGCGCCGAGCAAGCCCTTCTCTTCGGCGGTGACGGAGAGGAAGATAATCGAACGCTTTGGCGCGGGCGTCATTTTGGTGAAGGCTTCGGCGATCTCAAGCATCGCCGCCGTGCCGGAGGCGTTGTCGAGCGCGCCGTTGAAAATCTGATCGCCCGGCAATTTGGGGTCGCGCCCCAGATGATCCCAGTGCGCCGAGTAGATGACGTACTCGTTCTTGAGCGTCGCGTCCGAGCCTTCGAGCTTGGCGACGACGTTGCTCGAATTGATCTCGCGCAGAGTGTTCTTGATCTCGAAGTTGGCTTTGGCGTTCAGCGTGACGGGCTTGAAGTCTTTCGTCACGGCGGCGCGCTTGAGGGCGTCGAAGTCCTGACCCGAAGCTGTCATCAGTTCCTTCGCACGGTCGAGCGTGATCCAGCCTTCGACCGCCGCGCGATCCATGTTCTTGTTCGGCGTCTGCACGTCGAAATTCTCACGCGACCAACTGCCGGAGACGACTTCGTAAGGATAACCCGCAGGTCCCGTCTCGTGGACGATGATGGCGGCAGCCGCGCCTTTGTCGCGCGCGATCTCGTACTTGTACGTCCAGCGTCCGTAGTAGGTCATGGCGTTGCCCTTGAACATTTTCTCGTCGAGTTTCGACGGGTCGCCCGCGTCGGGCACGGCGGGGTCGTTGATGAGCATGACGATGGTCTTACCTTTCACGTCAACGCCCTTGTAATCGTCCCAGCCGTATTCGGGCGCGACCACGCCGTAGCCGACGAAGACCACGTCCGAGTTCTCAACCTTCGACTCCGGCACGAAGCGACGCGAGACGGCCACGTAATCCGTCGGGAACTTCAAGTCCAACGTCTTGCCGCCCGCCGTGAACGACGCGCGCGGCGCGCCCGTGAAACCGACGAGCGGAACTTTTTGCACGTAAGTTCCGTCGGGGTTGCCGGGTTTCAGCCCGAGCCGTTGATACTGCGCGGTCAGATATTTGACGGACAACTCCTCGCCCGGCGTGCCGGGGCCGCGCCCCTCGTACTCGTCGGACGAGAGCACTTTGGTGTGTTGCAGGATGTCGTTGGCGTTGATGGTGTCGAGCGCGGGTTTGAGTTCGGGGGGGATGGCGGCGGCGTTCGTGTTCGCGGCGGCGTTGGTGTTCGCCGTCTGGTTCGTCGTCGGCGTCTGGACGCACGCGACGGCCAGCAGGCCAAGCGCGGCGGCAAGCGACAGAGTAGAAAGAATGCGCTTCTTCATTTTCATGTGCCTCGTATCGGAGTTGATTGGAAGTTGTACAGGATGTTTCTATGCCGAAACGGTCGGGCAAGTCAAATTCTTAATTCGACTGCGCCGCCGTGAGAGCGCGAGTGGTCGCGCGACGTGTCGCCGTGGCGAGAGGGCAACGGCGCGCGTCAAAAGGCGAACACCCACGCGTGCGTGCGCTCGCCGTTTGCGGGCGAGAGTTGCTGTTGACACGCGGGGCAAAGGGGCATAGTGTGTGCCCGTTCTCAAACCCCCTCGTAACTCAACCGCTGATGAGCCGCACACGCCTTCAGCGCGTTCTTTCTCACGCACACGGATGCACGGCGTCGCCGATTTCTTGCCGGATGAATTCATCGACACCGGGCGGCGCGACCCGGATGTGAGATGGTAGACGGAGTCCGGCGCGCCCGTGTCGTGGGCGTAGTGCGGTCGCTTCGCGGTGCTAACGCTAGAGGCTTTAAGCATGATGCCGAAAGTTTATCGAGATACTGATCAGGAGATCGTGGCTTCCGTGGGCGAGCCGTTCGTGGTCGAGTTGGGCGGCAACGCGACGACCGGCTACCAGTGGCAGTTGGAGTTCGACGAGAGCAAGCTCAAGTTGATTGGCGACGAATACCAGCCGTCCGGCGGCGGCGTCGGTGGTGGCGGCCAGCACCGTTTCACGCTCCAGCCCGTCGCCGCCGGTCAGGCTTCCATCCTCGCCCGTTACAAACGCGCGTGGGAGCCGGAGCACCTTGAGCAGAAGAAAATCTCCCTGCGGATCGAGAAGTAGTTCGCCGGGAAGGCGCGGCCACCCGCCAGCAGCAGCCGACGCCTCACGCCGACAGCCGAACACCTTCGACGCCTCGCGCGAAAGGCGTCAGCCGCGAATGCCGGATCGTTACAAACTCAAAACTCCCCGCGCCGCCGTCTCGCGCATGCCGCGCGAACCACCGCCGGCAGACTTCAACCGAAACAGTAGAGCCGCCCGTCCTGCGAGCCGATGACGATGCGCCCCGACGCGATGGCCGGGGAAGCGGACAGAGCCGCGCCCGCCTCGAACTCCCAGAGCTTCGCGCCGCTGTAAAAATCGAGCACGTAGAAACGCCCGTCGCTCGAACCGACGAAGACGCGCCCCGATGCGAGCGCGGGCGACGATTCCACACGGGCGCGCGTGGCGAAAGTCCATAAAGCTTTGCCCGTGCGCGCGTCGAGGCAATGCACATACTTGTCGCGCCCGCCGAGCACGACGCGGTTTTCCACCGCGCCCGCCGAAGAGTAGAAGGGAAACTGTCTCTGCGCGTTGCGGTAACGCCACGAGATGCGGCGCGTCGAGAGGTTGACGCCGAGCACGTCGTTGTCGAACGTGCCGTAGAAGGCAGAGCCGTTCATCAACGCGGGCGACGCGCCCGTGTATGCGCCCGACACGACGTTGAAGAGTTCGCGCCCGTCCGAGATGCGGATGGCGCGAAAGATTTCGTCGCAGCCCGCGATGTAAGCCGTGCCGTTCGAGACGCCGACCGTCGCATGGACGGGTCCGCCCGTCTTCACCTTCCAGCGCACCGCGCCGCTGCGCGCGTCGAGACAGTAGAGGTGGCCGTCGTATGAGCCGATGAGAATCTTGTCGTCCACGGCGACGGGCGAAGACTTGATCTCGCCGCCGGTCTTGAACGTCCACGCGCCGCGCCCGTTGCCCGCATTGACGGCGTGAACCGTGCCGCCGAGATCGCCCACGTAGACCAACCCGTTCGCCACCGCAGGCGACGACTCGCCGATGCCTTCCTTGCTATTCGTGTTGTACTTCCAGCGCACCGCGCCGTTCGCGAGATCGAGCGCGGCGAGCACGCCGTCCTGCGAACCGACGTAGACCGTACCATTCGTGATGGCCGCCGACGATTCGATCCCCGCGCCCGCCTGATAACTCCAGAGCGGCCTCAGATTTTTCGGCACGTCGGCCTTCGAGACGCCCGTCAACAGTTGATTACCGCGAAACTGCGTCCAGTGGTTCGCGTCAGCCCACTGCGCCGCGACGTGCGACGGCGAAAGTAAAAAGGCGAAAGTTAAAAGTAGCGAGAGCACAAACGCACACGACCGGCGGCGTGCGGAGAGAGAGTCCTTGTTCACTTCTGGCATGTACCTCAAACGTCCTGAATCTTGCGCGTTTTCAAACGTTCTGAAATTGTAATTGCAGGGCACGCCGGTAGAGTTCGAGCGCGCCGCACGCATCGAAGGGGCGCGGGTTGAACGTGCCCGTCCATTGCCGCGCGGCGTCGGCGGCCAGCATCTCCAGATCATTCTGCGGCACGCCCGCCGCGTTCAAATCCACGTCGAGCGCGCCCGCCGCTTTCAACTCGTCGAGACGTGCCGCGAGAGCGTCGCCCGCGTCCTCGACGGCGACGACGCGACCGGCGACGCGCACGAGTTCGGCGTAGCGCGACGCGACGAACGCGCTGTTCCAGCGGACGACGTGCGGCAGCAAGAGCGCGACGGCCTCGCCGTGAGTCGTGCCGTAGTGTTGCGTCAGCGGATTGGCGCAGGCGTGCGTTGCGCCGAGCATGGAATGTTCAATCGCTACCCCTGCATAGTGCGCGCCGAGTTGCATCGCGCCGCGTGCTTCGAGGTCTTGCGGATGCGCGAGCACGCGCTCGTAGTTCGCTTCGAGCAGTCGCCAAGCCTCGCGCGCGAACGTGTCGGAGACGGCATTGCGGCGCGTCGTGACGTAACTTTCGACGGCGTGGGCGATGGCGTCGAACCCGGCGGCGGCGGTGACGTGTGCGGGCTGCGAGACGGTGAGCGCGGGGTCGAGCAGGGCGATGCGAAAGGCGGCGCGCGGGTCGCCGCAGGCCATCTTGACGTGCGTCGCGGCGTCGGAGATGAGCGCGTAGGTTTGCGCCTCGCTGCCCGTCCCGGCGGTGGTGGGGATGGCGATCATCGGAAACATCGGCTGCGCGGCTTTGCCGTAGCCGTGGTAATCGCGCATCTCGCCGCCGTTCGTCAAAAGAAAGTTGATGCCCTTCGCACAGTCGAGCGAACTGCCGCCGCCGAGTCCGATGATCGAATCGACGCCGAGCGGCGCGGCGAAGTCGCGTCCGTGCGCGCACATACGCGTGTCCGGGTTCACGTCGAACTCGTGGAAGGGGATTACTTCCACACCCGACGCGGCCAGCACCGACGACGCCTCCGCGACGTGGCCGGAAGCGACGAGGCCGCGATCCGCGACGAGCAGCGTGCGCCGGAAATCCAACTCGCGCGCGAGCGCGCCCAGACGCGCGAGCACGCCCGCCCCGAAGACGACGCGCGTGTGTAGTTGAAAATCGAAGGGCTGCATTTTAATCAAGGGATGAGGGATGAACCGGAGATTTAAGAATTGATTCATCGGTTCATTGATTCAATGAAGAAATAAAAACATTGAATCAATGAACCGATGAATCAATGGATCAATTCTTATTCATCCCTTCTTTTTAGTTTCGCCGATGCCGTAGAGGTAACTTTGCGAGCGCAGGATGAGCAAGTTGCCGGAGATGGCGGGCGTCGCCATCAGAGGTTCGCCCATCGGGTTGGTGGCGAGTAGTTCGTAAGTCGCCCCGGCGCGGATGACGTACACGTCGCCGTCCTCGCTCGCGAGGTAAACTTTTCCGTCCGCCGCGACGGGCGACGCGCTGAAGGTGGCGGGCAGGCGTTGCTCGTAGACAGCCTTGCCGGTCTTCGCCTCGAAGACGCGAAGAATGCCGTTGTCGCCGGAGATGTACATGAGTTCGCCGTAGACGAGCGGCGTGCCCGTGTAGGAACTGCCGCGCGCCAGACGATACGCGAGCGATGCGTTCGACTCTTCGCCTTCCTTGAGAGAGATGTCGCCGCTCGCGCCGGGACGGAAAGCCTTGATGGGGCGGTTGCCGGGATAGCCGCCCGTCACGATGATCATGTCGCCCGCGACGACGGGCGCGGGCATCTGCACCTGCGATTGCTCGCCGCCGTTGGGGAAGCGCCAGAGTTCCTTGCCCGTCAGCGGGTCGTAGCCGCGTATGAAGTTGCTGGCGTTGGCGACGAGTTCGGTGCGCGCCTTGCCTTCGTAGATCGCGGGCGGACTCCACGAAGGCAGTTCGTCGCGCTCGACCCGCCAAGCCTGTTTCCCGTCCCTGAGATTGTAGGCCGCGATGAACGACCCCGCGTGCTTGTCGCACTGGACGATGACGAGATCGCGGTAGATGACGGGCGAGGAGGCATGACCCCACTCGGAAGTCGGGTCGCCAGCGAGGCCGGGATTCAAGACGCCGAGGTCTTGCTTCCAGAGAAGCTTACCCGCGAAGTCGTAAGCGTACAGACCTTCCGAACCCATGAGCGCGACGACCATCTTGCCGTCGGTCGCGGGCGTCGAGTTGGCCTGCGTCGCTTTGACGTGACGCTTCGAGCGCGGCACGCCTTCGTAAGCCGTGCGCTCCCACAGGATTTTGCCGGTCGTCTTATCGAGACTGTAGATGCGCCACGTGTGCCGCGCGTCGTCGCGGGCGAGGCCGATGCCCTTGTCCTTCGCGTTGAAGCGCGCGGCGGTGTCGCTGCTGATGGCCGTGATGACGAAAACTTTGTCGCCCCACACGACCGGACTCGCGTGCGAGAGGCCGGGGATGGCCGTCTTCCACCAGACGTTCTCGGACTTCGACGCGTTCCAACTGACGGGCGTTCGGCCCGCGCCCGTCGCCACGCCGGAAGCGTTCGCGCCGCGAAACTGCGGCCAGTTCTGCGCCCGCGCCGCGCCCGCCACAAAGAGCAGACAGAGAGAGGTGTAGAAGAGACGTTTCATGTTTTCCTGATCGCCCCTTTAAGGCTTTTTCGGTTCTTCGGGTTTCTTCGCGGGTGCGGCTTCGGCCTTCTGTTCGGCGATGGCATAGAGTTGGTTGCGGTTGGCGATGAAGAGCGTGCCGTTGGCCGGGACGGGCGTCGAGTAGACGCTGCTCGCCATGTTGATCTCGGCGATCACCTTCTTCGTCTTGCCTTCCTGCAAGATGACGATGTCGCCGTCCTCGTCGCCGAGATAGAGCTTGCCGTCGATGAGGATGGGCGAACCCCAGATGGCGGCGAACACGTCGTGCGTCCAGTAAACTTGCCCGGTCTTCGCGTCGAGCGCGTGCAGGAAGCCGCTGAAATCCGGGTAGTAGACGATGCCGTCTTTGATAGCGGGCGTGGAGACGGAGCGGCGGATTTTGTCGTAGTGCCAGACCATGCCGGTCTTGGTGATGTCGCCGCGCTTCGTCGGGTCGATGCAATAAAGATGGCCGACGCCTTCGCCGTGTTCGGGGTCTTGACCGTTGGCGAGATAGATTTTGTCTTCGTAGATAACGGGCGTCGAGATCACTTCGTTGCGCGTCTTCGGCCAGACTGAATCTTTCGGGTTGAGGTCAAACTCCCAGAGCTTCTTGCCCGTCAGAGCCTCATAGCCGCGCACCCAGCCGTCGCCCTGCGCGAAGACGACTTGATCCACGCCGCCGAGTTTGCCCACCGTCGGCGAAGACCACTGGCCGTGCAGGATACGCTCGCCGACCGAGTTGTCTTCCCAGACGAGTTTGCCCGTCTGCTTGTTGAGGGCGATGATGGCCGGGGCTTTCGGCGAGGGGATGTGGACGTGGCTTTCGTCCTGCCCGTTCGACGTGCTGACGTAAATGAGATCGCCGAAGGAGACGGGCGAAGAGTTCGACATGTTGTGCGGAAACGCGCCGACCTCTTCCATCATGTCGAACTTCCAGATCACGTCGGCGTCTTTCTCTCCGTTCAACTTCTCGTCTTTCACCGCGCCGTCGTTCTCTTTGTCGCGGAAGCCCTCCGTGTCGAGCGCGACGACCTCGCCGCGATTCGTGACGTAATACAGAATCTTGCCCTCGACGAGCGGCGACGAGCAGATGCCCTGATAAGGCCAATCGTTGACCCGACCCGCCACGAGTTTGTCGGAGACGGCCTGCCACAAAAACTCGCCGTCCGTTTCGCGGAAGGCCATCAGGATGCCCTTGTCGCCTTTCACCTTCGGGTCGCGCGGCGCTTCGTTGTTCGTCCCGACGTAAACCTGTCCGCCCGCAACGACCGGGTTGCCGTAAGTTTGCGAGCCGAGCGAAGTCACCCATTTGATGTTCGTCTTTTTCTGAACGTCCCAACTCACCGGGATGCCCTTCATATTCGACACCATATTGCGGTCGGGCGTGCCGCCCCACATCGGCCAGTCGCCGCCGCCCGGATCGGATGCCGAAACAGTGAGCCGCGACCAGTGACCGGTGACCAGCACGCTGCCCACAAAGGCCACCAACATCATCAACAACACCGCCAACACAATTCTCACGCCCCTCGTTCTTTGAATGCTGTTCTTCATAATCATCAATCCTCTATCTACTATCCACCTCTTATTTACCGCTCACTGCTCACTGCTCACTGCTTACTGCTCACTCTTTATATGACACGATGATGTGGCCGGGCATCGTCTGGTGCGATTCGCTGCGAGCGAAGCCCGCGTTGCGAAACATGCGTTCAAACTCGGAGAACGTGTAAGCGTCGCCCGCCGGGGTCGTGCCGAGCATGACGAGGGCGAAGGCGGCTTCGGCGGGCGGCGTCACGCGATCCTCGTTCGGGACGAATTCGAGCGTCACGGCGCGACCGCCTTCTTTGAGCGCGGCGTGCGCTCTGCGCATCAACGTCTCGCAGGTCGGCGGGTCGAAGTGGTGGAAGAAGTTGGTCAGCAGCACGAGATCGTAACCCGTGCCGAACTCGACCTCGAACGCGCTGCCGGGAATTTGGTGATAGCGCATGGCGACGCCCGCCGCCTCAGCGTTTCGTTGCGCTATCGCAAGCACGTTCTGCCAGTCGACGGCGTAAACCTCGGCCTGCCCGTTCTGCTGCGCGAGCGTGATGCCGAAGATGCCGTGACCGGCGGCGATGTCGAGAATCTTGCACGCGCCCATCTCCGGCTCGCCCACGATCTTCGCGATGTCTGCGGCGGCGGGGCGCATCACCGACGCCATGCCGCGCGCGAAGTCTTCCCACATCGGATGATCCGCCGTCATCGAGCCTTGATCCTCCAACACCGTGCCGCCCTTGCGGACGCTCTCGGTGAACCGCCGGAAGGCGTCGCCGAGGTGCTCGCCGCACAGAAACTCCGCGATGCCGCCGACGTAGGCGGGCGAGCGGCGGTCGAGAAAAATCGTTGACTCTTGCGGCAGCGTGTAGCGCCCGTCGGGACACTTGCCGAGAAATTGCGAGACGGTCAGGTAATCGCAAAGGATGCGCACGCCGCGTTCGGCGGCCTGCGTGCGCGCGGCGAGTTTCGCCGTCGTGTCGTCGCCTTCGGCGATGGCCGTGAAGAGGTCGAGTTCGATGGCGGCTTTCAGGGCGGCGGTCTGTTGATAGGCCGTGAGCGTCTGAAAGATGCGCTCGGGCGTCGGCGGCGGGGCGAGCGCGGCGGCTTCGTTGATCGTCGGGTTCATCTTATTTGTTCGCGGTCACTTTCAGATTGTCGAAGAAGAGTTCGGCGAGGCCGTTGCCAAAGATGCCGGGCGCGCCCTGCCGGTTCGGGAGCGGGTCAACGCGCTCGATCATCCAAGCGGCGGGTTCGGCGTCGCCGACCGCCCACACTTTACCGCGTGCGCGCGTCTTCCCGTCGGGCAGGTTCTCGACCATGAGTTTCATGCGATACCAGGTGTCCGGCTTCCACGTGTAGGGCAGCGTGACGGTGCGCGCCACTTCCGGCTGCCACGGTTCGAGGTGGAGCGCCTGACCGTTGCCGTAGAGCACGAGCGCGTAACGCTGCGCGATGACTCCGGCGTCGCCGCGCTGCCTGCGCCGCTCCGAGCCGCGCACGTCGAGTTCGACGGTGTAGTTCGACAAATCCGACGGACCGAGATAGGCGCGCGTGCGCGTCAGGAGCGAAGAGCCTTCCGTCGTCTTGACGAGCGCCTTGCCGCCGTCCAACTCGCGCACGGCGAACTTCAAAGTTGTGCTCACCCACGTCGGCGGCACGCTGTTCAACGCCATCGCGTCGAAGTTTTCGCTCCACGGCAGCGGCGGCACGATGCGCACGCGCGCCGCGCCCGTGACGCCCGCGACGGTCGCCTTGACCAGACCGGCCTGCGCGCCGCCGTCGGCTGCGGAGACGAGCCGACCGTCCGCGACCGTGCCTTTCAAGTTATCGAGCGACCACGCCACGCCGGTCTTCTCTTCGCGGATAAACTTTCCCTGTGCGTCGAAGAGGCGGACGCGGAAGTTCGTCGTCTCGCCCGGCTTGATGATCAACTCGGTCGGCGCGACCTGTACCCACGTCGCCGGGCGGTTCGGGTTCGGCAGCCCTTCGACCGGGGCGGCCTGACGCGCGGGCGCGTTCGACTTCTTGCCGATGGCGTAAAGGTTCGAGTCGGTGGCGAAGTAGACGCGACCGTTCGAGACGGCGGGCGAGGCGATGATCGCTTCGGGCTGCCCCTCCGTGCCGAGTTGGTCCGAGTCGAGAATCTCGCAACCCGTCGCGGTCGGTCGCAGGATGAAGAACTTTCCGTTCTCCGTGCCGACGTAGAGTTTGCCGTCTGCGAGCACGGGCGAAGACTTCTGGATCGTGCCGAGATTTTGCAGCCAGAGTTGCTTGCCCGTGTTCAGGTCGAAGGCGGCGATGTTCGCGCCGTTGTCAACTTGATAAAGCCGCTCGCCGTCAACGACCGGCGACGAGTAGCCGCCCTGCCAGCCGACGGTGCTCCATTTGATCTGCTCCTTTTTAAGTTCGCCCTTCGCCGTCGCGTCGAGCGCGGCGATCATGCCCATCTCGTTCGATTCGAGGTTCTCTTCGCTGTGCGTCACGATGGCGAGATTGCGATAGACGACCGCGCCCGTGTTGAGTCCGCGCTTCGAGATTTCATACTTCCAGACCGGCTCGCCCGTCTGCGGCTTGAGCGCGTGGACGACGCCGTCGCTCGCGCCTTGAATCAGGAGACGCGTGCCGTTGATGTCGGCGATGATGGGCGCGGCGTAGGTCGTGTCGTAGGGACGACCGCCGGGCGCGCTGACCCAGATCGTCTCGCCCGTGCGTTTGTCGAAGGCCATGAAGCGGTGCGCGCCGCGCCCGTGTTCGCCCCACATCGAAGTGACGCCGCTCGTGATGAGAATGTCGCCGTCGATGATCGGCGAGACGGTGCGCCCGCCGTGCGTGGTCAACAGGCCGAAGTCTTCGCCGAGGGAACGTTCCCACACGAGTTTCCCGTCGCGCGACAGGGCGACGAGAGTTCCGCCGACGCCGAAGGCGTAGACGTTGCCCGTCGCCGGGTCGCCCACGGGCGAAGCCCAACCGACGCGGTGCGGTGGCACGTCCGACAGGTAGACGTTGAAGCGATGCTCCCAGAGAAGTTTTCCGGTGTCGGCGTTGAAGCACATCACGCGCTCCTGCAAAGTCTCGCCCTTACCCGCCGTGTTCTGTAGGTAGACGCGGTCGTTCATGACGATGGGCGCGGAGCGACCGCCGTAGGGAACTTTCCACGCGAGGTTCTCGCCCGCAGGCGACCAGCGCGAGGGCAGATTTTTTTCGGGCGAGATGCCGTCGCGCGCCGGGCCACGCCATTCAGCCCAGTCAGCCGCGAGGGCGTAGGGCGTCGTGAGCGCGAGCGACAGGATGAAGAGAGCGAGAGCGAAACGCTTCAAGAGAGGAACGTGCATGATCAGTTTTACCTTAGGCGGTTAATAGAATTACGACTCGTCCGTAGAGATACGCAAGCGCGAAGTTTTAGTTGCCGCCGGGGGCGAAGTTTTTCTTGACTCTCACGCGGGCGCACCACATATTATGTCGCGCTTTATTGAGCGAGGCAAACCCGCCGCTTGCAACCTAGCCGTCGAGTTAGACGTAAAACCTTCGGGCAAACTTCAATTCCGCGAATGGCGGCCACCTGCGCCGACCCGGCAATCCGTAAAAGATCATTTCGCGATCCGAAAAAATGTAAAGCCCGAAACCTCCCGACACCGAGAGCCTTGACGAAGAGGTGAATCTATGACGCGCCAGAGAAATCTTTTGTTGTCTCTCCTGCTGCTGCTCCTGTCCGCCGCCGCCACGCCGGCCACGTTTGCGCAAGACCAAAACGACCAACTCTTCGAGGCCGCACGCAAGGGAGACGCGGCGGCGGTCAAGGCTCTGCTCGACCGGGGCGTTGACGTGAACGCGAAGTTTCGCTACGGCGCGACCGCGCTCTCTTACGCCGCCGACAAAGGCCACCTCGAAGTCGTCAAACTACTGCTCGAACGCAAGGCCGACGTGAACGTCAAAGACACTTTCTACGGTGCGACGCCGATCATCTGGGCGGCGCAAAAAGGGCACGCGAAAGTAGTCGAGGCTCTGCTCGCGGGCGGCGCGGAAGGCAGGGACGACGCGTTGCAGATCGGCGCGGGCGAGGGAAAGTTGGAACTCGTCAAAGTGGTGCTCGCCGCGGGCGGACTCAACGCCGAGGCATTGACGGGCGCGCTCGCCGCCGCGACGCGCGCCAAGCACACGGAGATCGTCGAACTGCTCACGAAGGCCGGAGCCGTGCCGCCGCCCGCCGCCGACTTTCAGGTGGACGCCGAGACGCTCAAATCTTACGTCGGCACTTACAAGCCGCCCTCGGGCAACGACTTCACCGTCGCCCTCAAGGACGGCAAACTCGCCGCCGGACCGGCGGCGCAACAACTCACCCTCGGCGCGTTCGACAAGACACGCTTCCGCCCTCTGGAGATCGACGGCGTGACCATTACCTTCAACGTCGAGAACAACACCGTCACCGGCTTCACCTTGAAGCAGGGCGCGAACACGCAGGTCTTCAAGAAAGTTCAATGACAACCTAGAGGTTAAGCCATGAAACGAATCATCTCTCTCTGCCTGAGTCTCTGCTTCGTCGCAAGCGCGAGCGCGCAGAACTGGCCGCAGTTTCGCGGCACGGGCGCGTCGGGCGTGGCGGCGGGCGCGACGAAAACTCCCGTCAGTTGGAACGGCGAGAAGTCTGTGGGCGTGCGTTGGAAGACGCCGATTCCCGGCATCGGGCAATCGAGTCCGGTCGTGTGGGGCAACCGCGTGTACCTGACGACCGCCGTGAGCAGCGACGCGAAGCCCGCCGCACGTTACGGACTCTACGGCGATGTCGAGCCGGTCAACGACGAGCCGAAGCACACCTGGCACGTCATGGCACTCGACAAGCAGACGGGGAAGATCATCTGGGATCGTGTGACGCTCGAAGGCTTGCCCAAGACCAAACGCCACCCCAAAGCCACGCACGCTTCTTCGACGCCCGCCACCGACGGCAAACACGTCGTCGCCCTCTTCGGCTCGCAGGGCGTGCTCGCCTGTTACGACACGAACGGGAAACTTCTCTGGAAGCAGGACACGGGGTTGCTCGACGCGGGCTGGTTCTACGACCCCGATTACCAGTGGGGACACGCCTCGTCGCCCATCATCTACAAGAACCTCGTCATTGTGCAGGCCGACATCCAGAAGAACTCTTTCCTCGCCGCCTACGATCTCAAGTCGGGCAAGCAGGTGTGGAAGACGATGCGCGACGAGATACCTTCGTGGGGCACGCCGACCGTCTACGAGGGCAAGACGCGCGCCGAGTTGATCACTAACGCGACGAAGTTTATACGCGGCTACGACCCCTTGACCGGCAAAGAACTCTGGCGGCTCGGCGGCAACTCCGAGATCGCGACGCCCACGCCGATCATCGCCCACGATCTCATCTACGTGACGAACGGCTACCGCCCGATCCAACCGATCTACGCGATCCGCGTCGGCGCGGCAAACGGCGACATCACTCTCAAGGAGAAGCAGGAGACGAACGAGTTCGTCGCGTGGAGCAAGCAGCGCGGCGGCCCCTACATGCCGACGCCGATTGTCTACGGCGAATATTTCTACGTCTGCTCGAACAACGGCGTCGTCACCGCCTACAACGCGAAGACCGGCGAGCGCGTGTATCAGGAACGCATCGCGGGCAAGGGCGGCGCGTTCACCGCCTCGCCCGTCGCGGCAGACGACAAGCTCTATTTTTCGAGCGAGGACGGCGAAGTGTTCGTCGTGCGCGCCGGGGCGAAACACGAATTGCTCTCGACCAACCCGATGGGCGAGCCTTTGATGGCGACGCCCGCCATCTCGGACGGCATGGTCTTCGTGCGCGGGCAGCACCACCTGTTCGGCATCGGCGAAGCCGCCGCGCCCGCCCCGACCATAAAGGGGAAAGCAGGAAAGTGAGACACGCCGCAGTTAATCCAACGTCGCCGGATTAACTTTGCGCCTTCGCTTTACCTTTGCGCCTTTGGCTTTACCTTTGCGCCTCCGGCGAGAAATACAGTTCACGCCGGAGGCGCAAAGAAGGAAAACGTCAGGCGCAAAGGTTGAGTGGTGATTTGAAGTTTTGAGATCAGTGGTGAGTTCGAGCGCGCTTGCGGGTTCAGAGTCGAACTTATTTGCACATGGAACAAAAGCCGATGCTGGCGCGTCTAAGCGGAGCATTGGTTGACCCTCTTGACACCTAGAAGGAAACCAACAATGAAACGATTTATCGCCGGTTTGTTATTGTCAGCGGTCGTCTGCATGATCGCCGTGTTCGCGTTTGCGTCGCCCGCCGTTGAAGCGAAGGGCGGAAACTGGCCGCAGTGGCGCGGCCCGGAAGGGCAGGGCGTTTCGGCGGAGACGGGGCTGCCCTCCGAATGGAGCGCGACGAAGAACATCAAGTGGAAGACGCCGATTGCGGGGCGCGGCCACTCGTCGCCGATTGTGTGGGGCAAGAAGATTTTTCTGACGACCGCGCTCGACGGCGAGCAGATTCCGGGCGCGAAGGCGGGCGTCACGCATAAGATGTCCGACGGGTCGGACTTCGTTCACCCCGACGCCGTCGGGGCTGATCTGAAACACACGTTCAAGGTCATCGCCCTCGACCGCGAGACGGGGAAAATTTTGTGGGAGCGCGTGGCCTACGAAGGCGCGGTCTACGACAGTCGCCACAAGAAGGCCAGCTTCGCCTCTTCGACGCCCGCCACCGACGGCAAATACGTCTTCGCCTTCTTCGGCGCGGAAGGCTTGTACGCCTACGACTTCAACGGCAAGCTCATCTGGAAGCAGAACCTCGGCAAACTCGGCACGGCAAGCGTCGGCTACGGCGTGTCGCCCATTCTCTACGGGAACCTCGTCATCATGCAGTGCGACGACAGCGGCTCAAACTCCTTCATCGCGGCCTTCGACAAGAAGACCGGCAAAGAGGTGTGGCGCGTCGCGCGCAAAGTTGACGTGACGTGGAGCACGCCCGTCCTCGTCCGCACGGCGAAGCGCACGGAACTCGTCGCGAGCGCGGCGGAGGCGATCATCGCCTACGACCCGGCGACGGGCAAAGAACTCTGGCGGCACAAGGGTCTGGAGAGCAACGCCGTCAACACGCCGGTCGTCTCGCAAGACCTCGTCGTGATCACGTCCGGCTACCCGGCGAAGATCGCGCTCGCGATTCGCGCAGGCGGCAGCGGCGACATCACAGGCACGCCGCAACTCGTCTGGAAGTACAACAAGGGGACGGCCTACGTGCCTTCGCCGATTCTCTACGGCGACTATCTCTACCTGATGACCGGCAACGGTTCGCTCACAGGGCTTGAGGCCAAGACCGGGAAGGTATTGTACGAGGCGGCGCGAGTGCCGAAGCCCGCCGGGTTCATGGCCTCGCCCGTCGCCTTCGAGGACAAGATTCTGTTGACGAGCGAAGAGGGCGACACCTACGTCATCAAGGCGGGGGCGAAGCATGAAGTGATTCGCACCAACTCGCTCGGCGAACCCGTCTACGCATCTCCGGCCATCGCCGACGAAAAACTTTTCATTCGCGGCGAAAAGAATCTATATTGCATCACGAACGCGCGCGGTTAGACCGCGCTTGACAACTGTAGCGAGTCTCTCAGGTGAGGGTTTAACCCTTCACCACGAGACACAGAGGACACGGAGGAGGCACAGAGGAAAACAAGAGACGATCTCAAATTTGAGATTTGAAATGTTTAATCTCCGTGCCCCCTCCGTGTCCTCTGTGTCTCTGTGGTGAGTTTCTTAAACGGGCTACAAGGCGGAGAAGTTGGCGAGCCATAGCCGCGCGATCATGTCCCGGTTTAGTTTTCGGCAAAAGGAGTTTTCGGCATGTTTGAATCACAAGACACGACTCCGTGGTATCGCTCACGCTCGACGATGATCGGGGTGAGCGTGTGCTGCGCCGCGCTCGCGCTCGCGTTGTTTTACCACTTCTACGGCTATCGCTATTTCAGCGACCGCGACGAGCACTATTCCGAACTCGAACGCCACCGCGCGCAGCAGTCCGCGCTCGACGCCAACGCACCGCCACCCGCCGCCGCAGCCGAACAAACCGCCGCGCCGAATCAGAACACGCCCGCCACCGCCGAAATCCCCGGACAACCGCCTGCGGCCAACGCGCCCGCAAATGGGGCGAACGCCGTCGCGGCGAACGGGCAGCCGGACGCGAATCACCCGGTTGCGCCCGCCGCGTCGTCCGCGCGCAACTACTGGACGAACTTTCGCGGGCCGAATCGCGACGGTCGCTATGAGGAACGCGCGGTCAAGGTCAACTGGCCTGCGGGCGGTTTGAAGCCGATGTGGAAGCAGCCCGTGGGCGGGGGCTTCTCGTCGTTTGTCGTGGCCGACAGCACGGCCTACACCATCGAACAACGGCGCGCGCAGGAAGTGGTGGTGGCCTACAACGTCGAGACGGGGCGCGAACTGTGGGCGCACGGTTGGAACGCGGAGTTCAGCCCCGACAACACGGGCGACGGTCCGCGCTCGACGCCGACGTGGGACGCGGGGCGTCTCTACGCGCTCGGCGCGGAGGGCGAACTGCGCGTGCTCGACGCGAAGACCGGAAAACTCCACTGGCAAAAAAACATTCTCTCGGACAACGGCGCGTCGAACATTCAATGGGGCATGGCCGCCTCGCCGCTCATCGTTGACGACAAGGTGGTGGTGCTCGCGGGCGGCACTTCGGGGAAAGGCGTCGTCGCCTACAACAAGATGACGGGCGCGCGCGTCTGGTCGTCTATGAATGACCGCGCCTCTTACACGTCGCCGATGCTCGTGACGCTGGCGGGCAAGCGTCAGATTTTGGTCGTCACGGCGAGCCACATCGCCGGACTCGATCCGGCGGACGGCGCGGCGCTGTGGTCGCACCCGTGGGACGTGTCCTATGGCATCAACGTCTCGCAACCGCTCGTCGTCGGCGCGAACCGCTTCCTCATCACGGCGGGCTACGGCAAGGGCGCGGCGCTCGTCGAACTTCAGGGGAGCGGGCGGAGTTTCACGCCGAAAGTGGTGTGGGAGAACATCAATCTCAAGACGAAGTTCAACAGCCCTGTCGTCCACAACGGCCACGCCTACGGACTCGACGAAGGCATCCTCACCTGCGTTGACCTCGCGACGGGCGAGCGCAAGTGGAAGGGCGGGCGTTACGGCTACGGGCAAGTGCTCCTTGCCAGCAACCACTTGATCGTGACGACGGACGCAGGCGAGATCGTCCTCGTCAAAGCCGACCCCGCCGGATACGCGGAAGTCACGAAGTTCTCCGCGCTCTCGGGCAAGACGTGGAACGTGCCCGCGCTGGCGAACGGTCGCCTGCTCGTGCGCAACGGCAACGAGATGGCCGCGTACAACCTCTCGGAGTAGCGACGGAATTATGAGTTGCGGATTAAAGCCTCGCAGCAGCGGCATTTGAACAGACATTAAAGCCGCGAAGCAGCGACATATTAAAGCCGCGAATTAAAGCCGCGAAGCGGCGGCAGTTAATAGCCCCGTGCGTGAGCGCGGGGATCATGTCGGGTAGAAAAGTTTGAAGCCCCGTCAGGGGCGGCACATCGCAACGCGCGATTGTGTCGCCCCTGACGGGGCTTCGACCGTTGTTAACCGTGGCGAAACCCCGCCCTGACGGGCGGGGCTATTAACTGCCGCCGCTTCGCGGCTTAGAGCAAAATTCAATTGGCAGTAGAGATGTAGGGGCAGGGCTGGTCCCTGCCCGCGCCTTACGTCACCACCCGGGCAGGGACAAGCCCTGCCCCTACAGTTATAGCGATTGTTCTACATCCATCTGAAATTTGCTCTAGAACAGCAGCTTCGCGCCGAACTGCAAGTGGCGCGGGTCGCGCGCGGAGAGAATCTGGCCGAACGTGGGCGACCCGAGGAAGTTGTCGGGCAGGTTGAAGTTCGGGTGGTTGAAGAGGTTGAAGGCTTCGAGTCGCAGTTGCAGGTTGATGCGCTCGGAGAGCCGTGTGTTTTTGAGGAGCGAGGCGTTGATGTTCTGGTAGCCGGGGCCGTCGAGGATGTTGCGCCCGGCGTTGCCGAACGTGCCGAAGGCGGGGAAGACGAAGGCCGACGTGTTGAACCAACGCTCCGGCGTGCGGTTGACCGCAGCAGGGTCGCCTGCGACGTTCGGGCGGTCGTTCGCGCCGAAGCCGAGGGTGGAACGCCCGGTGTTGCTGTTGTCGATTTCGGAGAGCAGCGCGACGGTGAACGGTCGCCCCGATTGCAGCGTGACGATGCCGTTGAATTGGAAACCGGAAAGGAGCGTCGTCGCGAGGCCGTCGTCGGCGACCCAGCGGCGGCCACGACCGAAGGGCAGTTCGTAGGAGAAGCTGGTGGAGAGGCGATGGCGCACGTCGAAGTTTGAGCGGCCTCGTTCGAGGCGGAAGTTTTGGCTGTCCTGCGGGAAGTTGGGGTCGCCCGCGCTCGTGAAAAAGTTCGAGGCGTCGTCGATGGATTTCGAGTAGGTGTAGGACGACAGGAGCGCGAGGCCGCGCGTCAGGCGTTGTTGGAGGCGCACCTGCAAACTGTGGTAGTTGGAGTTGCCGCGCGACTCGATCAAGTTGATGTCGTCAAACTGCTGGACGGGGCGCAGGACGAAGGGGAGCGTGGAGGGGCGCGGCTGGTTGATGTCGCGCGCGGTCAGAAGTTTCGTGCCCTTCGACCCGGCGTAGCCGATTTCGAGCAGGCGGCTCTGGCCGAGTTGTTGTTGCAGGTTGACGTTCCAGTGCTGCATGTAGGCCGTGCGCAGGTTGCGCTGGAAGGCGAGCGCGGTGTCGGGGAGCGGCACGGGGAAATTGCTCGGGAACGGGTCGTTGACCGTGAGCGGCAAGCCTTCGAGGGGGAAATAGAGATTGAAGTCGAAGAAGGGCGCGTTGAAGTACAGACCTTCGCCGGGCGCGAGCGCGGGTTGGTCATAATAGACGCCGTAGCCGCCGCGCACGACGGTCGTGCCGGACTCGTTGAGGGTATAGGCGAGGCCGATGCGCGGGGCGAAGTTGTTCCGGTCAGGCTCGTAGCCGCTGCGCGGAACGTTGTTTGTGCCGACGCGCGAGAGCGTGCGCGTGGCGGGGTCGTACAGGTTCGCGCGGTCTTCGGCATCGACGGGCGGGGAGTTGTATTCGTAGCGCAGCCCGGCGGTCACGGTCAGGCGCGGCGTGATGCGAAAACTGTCGTTGGCATAGACGGCGTAGCTTTCGCCGCGCAGGTGCTGGTGATTGTCGAGACGCGCGCCGCCGGTGAGGAAGGGGAAGCCGAGCAGGAGGTCAGCGAGGGCGTTGCCGGTCAGGGGGAAACGGTCGGAGAAGGTCAGGAAACCGCGCGATTGCACGTCGCGGAAAGCGTTCTGCTGCGACGCGCGAAACTCGAAGCCGAACTTGGCGAGGTGCGAGCCGCGCACGTAAGTCGCGTT
>Ga0307513_10003182_pt1 | contig 22416 bp, 22 predicted proteins | sample 15_EM_MG_FD_202174 | JGI IMG/M metagenome (GOLD analysis project Ga0307513, IMG submission 202174) | Populus trichocarpa ectomycorrhiza microbial communities from riparian zone in the Pacific Northwest, United States - 15_EM | ecosystem: Host-associated > Plants > Roots > Unclassified | place... | reverse complement strand
GACCGCCACTTCGCGGCTTAAACCGCTGTTGTTTTCGATCAGGACGGTCTTGCCGGCGGCATCGGCGACGCTGCCGGAAATACCGCCGGTGGTGGATTGCGCGAATGCCGAGCCACTGGCCAGAACCAAGGCCAAGGCCAAGACGGATTTGGACAAACGTACTTTTGCAATACGACGTGGATGCTTCTTCATGTTGCCGGCTCCTGGGTGGGGGGAAGCTACTGCGGGGCGCTGTTACACGCCGCCGATTCGCCGACCCCCTTCCTGGCCGGTTTTCTGCGATTTTTAAAGATTTTTAAACTTGTCGACTGCGAACAGCCCCGAATCAAATATAAATTTATCGTAGGGCTGTTGTAATAAATATACGAGCCGTTCCCATAATGCAACGCCATAAGCGATCACTCCGTTCTGACTGCCGTCGGCGAGGTCGGCCGGTATACTGCTCCGGAGCTGGAGGCGACCCGACGATTCCTTTCATCCGCCACTTCCCGCGAGCGCCCAATGCAGAAAACGTATTCGACGGTCGCTGCGATGCTGTTCGCTGCGTCATTCGGCAACCCGGTCGCGACCCTTGCTTGAAGCGGTCTCGTCGTCGCGGCCACCCCATTTAGGCATCTTGTCTAGTGAACGATCTCGTCAATACCCGCATCGTCTTGGCCTCACGCCCCCACGGCGAACCCGAGGCTGCCAACTTCCGTCTGGAGCGCGTGCCGGTGCCGATACCCGGGCCCGGTCAGGTGCTGGTGCGCAATCATTACCTGTCGCTGGATCCGTACATGCGCGGTCGCATGGACGAAGGACGTTCGTACGCGCCGTCGGTGGCGATCGGCGACGTCATGGAGGGACGCACCGTCTCCGAGGTGCTGGCCTCCAATCATCCCAGCGCCGCCGTCGGCGACTTCGTGCAAATCACCGGCGGCTGGCAGACCTTCGCCGTGATTGCAGGCGATGCGCCGACTCGCAAGCTAGAGGAGAGTGGGTTACCGCTTAGCACCGCGCTGGGTGTGTACGGCATGCCCGGGTTCACGGCCTATGCGGGCCTGAATGAGATCGGTAAGCCGCAATCCGGTGAAACTTTGGTGGTTGCCGCCGCCAGTGGTCCGGTCGGTGCCACTGTCGGCCAGATCGCCAAGATGCGGGGCGCACGCACGATCGGTATCGCCGGTGGCGAGCATAAGCGCAAGTATTTGGACAGCATCGGTTTCGACATCGCGCTCGACCATCGTGCCGAGGACTTCGCCGAACAGCTGCGTGCGGCGGTCCCGAACGGAATCGACGTGTACTTCGAGAACGTCGGCGGCAAGGTATTCGATGCGGTGGTTCCGTTGCTCAATGATTTCGCGCGCGTCCCGGTATGCGGCACCATCGCCACCTACAACGCCCGCGGCCAAGTGTTGCCCGGGCCGGATCGTCTACCCGGCTTCCTCAGCCAGATCCTGCGCCAGCGCTTGACCGTACGCGGCTTCATCCAGCGCGACTTCATCCACCTGTTTCCTCAGTTCCTCAACGAGATGGGTCAGTGGCTCAAGGAAGGCCGCATCCACTATCGCGAAGACATCGTCGGAGGACTGGAGAATGCGCCGGAAGCGTTCTTTGGTTTGCTCAAAGGGCGCAACTTCGGCAAGCTGGTGGTGAAACTGATTGAGGATTAGGGCGTGAATCCCGGCCGACGCTTCGGCCGTAATTTCTGCCGGAACTTTGCATAGAATATGGGTGTTGCAATAAGCGAGCACCGTGAGAGCGCGCCGATATATTCGTAGCGTTTGCCTCGATCATGGGTTGAGCAAGTCCGCTCATGGCCGAAGCGGATGCCCACCAAAAAAAGGGGTCGGAGTACGTTTTCTAGTACCTGCACCTGCCGGCCGAACTCAGCCAACCCGAAATCCTCAAACCCGACGACCTCATCCTGCCCCGCGCCGGCCTGGCCCACTGCTTCACCCAACTGGCCGCGGCCGCCGACCAGATCGTGCCACCATCGCCTTTCGACCCGGCTAACGCGCGTCAGGCCTTGCTTCCCGCGATATCGCTGTGGTTTCTTGTACCGAGTAGACAAACCGATTGACGGGCCTCCCAGCCCACAACCACAATCCGCGCTACACCTCACTTTGGGGTCTAATCGTAGTTAGCGCTCATTGGGGAGTTGCATGAGACTGAGAGTTCAATTTTCGATTGTTGCGTTCTCGTTAGTACTACTTACAGCTTGCGAGGCGTTGGAAACGAAAGCAGGCAGTTCTGTCTCTGCACACGTCTATAACCGAGAAATTACTAAGCAAGGACTCAACCATTATTGCGGTGGCGCTAAGTGTGATAGTCCACCAACGCTTGTAAGCGCTGCTGCTCCAAAGTATCCCGCTGCAGCATTGCGTGCTGGGCAGGCCGGGCAGGCATCTATCGTTTTTTACATTGACGAGAGCGGTTCCATCTCAGATGCAAAGCTCGAGTCGGCCACTTCTCCCGAATTTGGACAGGCCGCATTGCGGGCGGTTCAGTCTTGGAAATACCATCCTGCAACCTTAGCCGGTAAGCCAGTCAAGATTGGCCCAATGAGGCAAACAATTCCATTCTCGCCGTAGTGAGTGCTAACAATTCATTCCAGCCGAGCCCGCCTGGGGATGGCTTTGATCGAACTGTTGGCCTGGGCGGGTCGGCTTAGTTCAGGCGTTCGGCGTCAGCAGAACGTACGGCTCTAGTTTGGGAGGAAACATGGATCGGACCAGCATCGGGATCATAGTCGTCGCCTTCTTTTTTGCGGCGACTTCGGCAACATGCGGCGCGGAGGCGTTGCCCGTCGACAAAGCCGCGGGACCCGTCATCGAGACCGGCGACGTCGACCGGTTCTATCAGGTCTACGATGCGGCGGGCGGACGCCCGACGGCCGAAGCACTGCAGCACGACTATCTCGATCCTGGCTCGGACGGGCTGCATGAACTCGCACGGATGCGCAAGGTCACCGGTCAGTCGATCGCCGAGGCCATTGCCAAAAGGCCGGAGATCTATTCGAAGGCGCGGGACTGCGCCGATGCCTTGCCACGCGTGCGCGAGAGACTGGCGGTCGTTATGCGCAAACTCAGGGACCTCTATCCCGAGGCGCGCTTTCCGCCGATCACGATCGCGGTGGGCCGGGGCAAGCCCGTCGGCGTCGGCGGGCGCGAGTCCGGCGTGCAGATCGGCCTCGAAGCGCTGTGCGCGACCGACTGGATAAATACTGATATCGAAGAGCGGTTCGTGGGCGTCATCACGCATGAATACGCCCATGTCCAGCAAGCGGTGGCTTTCTCCGAAATGGAGAACGCCACCGTCCTCGCCGCTTCGCTTGAGGAAGGCACGGCCGAATTCGTCACGGAGCTGACGACCGGCTCCATTTCTTATTCCTATATGAGCGGGTTGACCGCGGGGCGCGAAAGGGAAATCGAAACGGCATTCGCCGCCGATGTGGACAAAACTGACCTGTCGGACTGGCTCTACAACAGCACGCCCGAACAGCCTGCCGATCTCGGTTATTGGGTCGGCTATCGTATCGTCAAATCCTATTACCAGCACGCCGCCGATAAACGCCGAGCCCTTCGCGACATTCTCGAAATGACGAACCCGAAGGAATTCCTAGCCAAGAGCGGCTGGCGGCCGGGAGTTGCGCTCGATTAGATCCAAGCAAGGCAGGACGCCTTATTCTCATGACTCTATTTCCATTACCTGCCGCCTAGCGATTCGTCCAAGCCGAATCCGCTTCGCGGGTCGGTTCAACACAGGCATTAGACCTCGATGACACTCGAAATCGCCCACGCAGAAACCGACGACCAAATTGTCGCGACCTTCGAAGTCATGCAGCAGCTTCGGCCCCATCTCGAGCGAACTCAGTACGTCCCAATGATCCGAAGCCTGATGGCAAGCGACGGACTCAGGCTGTTGGCGCTTCTGGAGGAGAATATAGTTAGGGCGGTAGCCTCGTATCGCGTCATGAACATGCTGTACTGCGGGAGCCTTATCTACATTGATGACCTGGTTGCCGACGAGCGTGTGCGCTCACGTGGCTATGGCGCAAAGTTGATTTCCAAACTCAAGGACGAGGGGCGTGCGCTTGGCTGTAGTGAAATTCAGCTGATCTCTCGCGTCACCCGGGAACAGGCGCACCGGTTCTACTTCCGTGAGGGTTTTGGAATTGAGTGCTTTCACTTCCGCGCCAAACTCTTGTGATCTCCTGGGCCTCATGAGCGATAACCGTAACCCCTATGAAGCATCCGTGACCTCAACCGCACGCAGAGATCAGAGGCGGCTTCGCTCACTCTTAGTGGTGTATGGCTCAGCTTTAGCGGCTGTTGTACTTCTGTACTTCATCGGTGAGAGAAGCTATTTCCAAGATGGAGTCACCGATACAGCACTCCTTAAGCGAGCACTTCCACAGCTGGTGGTGGTTGCGGCATTGGCTACCGCCGCAAGTACAATATTTCAGCCAAAGAAATGGTGGACCCAAGTAGGCGCAGGAATTTTACTAGGTACGGCTGCAGCGATCATTGCCTATATTTCGTATCCTTTTTTTGTACGATGGTTCGGCTGAAGCCTAAGAGTTCATTCAAGCCGATCCCGCTTCGCGGCTCTGCTGCGTCGGGCGTTAGACTGCTATCGGAGACTCTCGTTAACTTAAAAAAAGGAGATTGTCGTGGAAGACAATCCCATCGGTTGGTTCGAAATCTACGTACAAGACATGAATCGAGCCAGAGCATTTTATGACTCGGTCTTTGCTACACGGCTAGAGCGGATGGAAGGCACAAATATTGAAATGTGGACTTTCCCTGCGGCGCCCGATAGACCGGGTGCACCCGGCGCCCTCGTCAAGATGGAAGGCTTCCCCTCCGGGGGCAACAGCACCATTGTCTATTTCACTTGCTCGGATTGCGCCGTGGAGGCTAAGCGCGCCTCTGAAAGCGGCGGCAAGATTCATAAAGACAAGCTCTCTATTGGTCAGTACGGCTTCATTGCGCTGATACTGGATACTGAGAGCAACATGATTGGGCTGCACTCCATGCAATGAGGGAGCAGCCTAACCATTCATTCCACTCGAACCCGCTTCGCTGCTCGGCTGTGTCAGGCATTAGGTGTTACACCGACCATAAAGGTAATTCATGCAAAAGTTGTGGCTGTCCGCGTTGTTCATCGTACTCTGCATTGCTACAACCGGCTGTGCTTCTAGCGCTCTCAAGCACGAGATCGTCAGGAACCGTGCACCCATCGCTAAGGACGCGGTTGCTTCCATTGAATTGGCTGAATTCAACATTGCGGAATTCAAATCATCGGACGGTACGGTGCTGCAATACCGGTTCCTAGTCCCCTCGCGCTATGTCCAAGGAAAGCACTACCCGCTGGTGTTGCAGCTACACGGCTCAGGCGGTATTGGTACCGACAATTTGAAGCAGCTTGACCGCCTTGCAAAAACCTGGGCAATGCCAGAGGTACGAGAGCGCTATCAAGCCTATATTCTGATTCCTCAGTTTCCAATCAGAAGCGCGAACTATGGGCCGCCATTGACAGATCAACATGCGGAACACTCCACGGCACTAATTGCTGCACTTGAACTTGTAGATGAGTTCTCTCTAAATAACTCCGTTGACAAATCTAGAGTCTATGCAGTTGGATTCTCAATGGGGGGATCAGCAGCATGGCTTTCTCCAATCCTCAGACCAGCTCTATTTGCAGCAGTAGTTCCACTTTCTGGAATCGCACCGGAGAATTCGTTCGCTCCTTTCTTCAAGCATTTGCCAACTCTAGTAATCCATGGAAACTCAGATACCGAGAACCCAATAGCGGCTGATCTCAGATTTGTCAGTGAAGTCGACCGCATTGGTGGAAAGAAGATTCAACTTAGAGAGTACCAAGGGTTGGATCACCAGCTGCCGGCGGAGATTTATCCAGGATATTGGTGGCGAGATTGGTTATTTGAGCAGCATCGTAAGTAACGCCTAACAATTAATTCAAGTCGAACTTGATTCGTTACAGCAAACATGGCAACAAAAGCCTGGCATGTTTGCCTTCTCTACTCAGGGTCGGCTTAATTCAGGCGTTGGACGCGTGGCCGCCCGAGCCTGACGCTCACAAAGGCAAGCTTGTTGCGCTCGTTGAAGCGTTGCGGGCACTCGCCATAGAAAAGACGAAATCTCACGCAGCAACCGAGAAACCGGTACCTGCAGGGCTTCAAGAGTTATCGCGGCCTTAGCCAGCGTAGCTCTCAACAAAACTAGCGTAGGGCGGAACCCGCCCGACAGATCCCGCCGCATGTCTATCCGACGCCTGCGTCGCATCTATCCAAGCACATCCGGCGGAATCGTCTGCGACGGTTCCGCCCTACGCTTACTCTACCCACCTACTCGAAAAACCGGCGCCGGGCCGCCGGTGACTCTGACGCGCGCGGTCTTGGCGGTTTCGGCGAGGTAGGCCAATGCGAACTGTGCGAATTTGACACTGTTCTGCGCGGATTCGCCCATTGTCGCCAGCGTGTCGCTGGTGGTGTGGATGTAGGGGAAGTCACCGTTCGGGTCGCCGGCCTCGAACATCATCGCGGCGGGATAGCCGGCGTTCGTCCATGAGGCGTGGTCGGAGCAGGCGTAACCGCAAGTTACGCTGCCGCGCGTAAGACCCATTGGCGCGAGGTAGGTATCGAACAGGGCGACGTAGAAATTCTTCAGATCGGCGTTGGAGTAGTCGGCGATCAGATTCATGTCCGGTACTGCGCCGGACTTGTAATTGGTCATGTCCAGCTGCAGCACGCCGACGACGTTGACGCCGCTGCTGCGGAAGGACTGCGCGATGGCGTTGGACCCGCGCAGGCCGACTTCCTCCGCGGCATAGCCCATGAACTTCACCGTGCGCCGCGGCCGCCAGCCTTCGGACAGGGCGATGCGCAGCGTTTCGGTGAGGGTGGCGATGCCCGACGCGTCGTCGTCGGCGCCCGGCGCAAGCTGGTTGAGGTCGGTGCGGTTGTTGGCGTTGATCGAATCCAGGTGCGCGCCCAACACCACGACTTCATTGGGCAGGTCCCAGCCCGTGATGGTGAGGATCACCGAAGGCTGGGTGGAGCAGTTCGCGCAGGCGGTGAACAGTTCGGTGGTGATATCGCTACGGCCGGTGGCGAGCGATTGCCAGTGGGTGCGGATCCATTCGGCCGACGTCTTGCCGAAACTGCTGGCGTAGTAGCGGTTGCGATAGCTCGAGAGGTGATTGATGGTGTCGTAGAGACGTTGTTCCTGCACCTGCGGCATCCAGTGGTTCACGGTGTCCTGATTGTCGAGCGTGTAGCTGGCGAGCAGCGATTTTGTCATCGCCTGCCGCGAGCGATCCGCGCCCACGAAAGCCTCGGCCTGCGCGCGATTGGAAAATGCGAAAAAGCCGCCACAGCGGCGCTCGCTGACATGCACGTAGCGGCCGATCTCGCCGAGACGATCGGCCCTGGTTTCGGCAATCACCAACGGCATGCCGGTGCTGTCGCGCCGTGCGACCGCATCACGGGCTAGGCCGCGGATACCTTGATAGGTGTCGCGTGAGGTCACGATGTACACCGGCGCGAATGGGTCGGTCTCCGACCACGGCGTCGTCGCCGTCGGTGGAGTGCTAGTGCCGTCTATCCGGGCGGGATGCAGACGCGGCGTGTCGGCTGCAGTCGCAATGTGCTGCGCATGAGGTGCGGCAAGTGCGCCGACGGCGGGCGCTTGCGCCGCGCGCATATCGTCCGATCGCAACATCACCATGCTGATCAGCAGGTAGAGCAGTAGCGTCGTCGGACTCAGGAAGAACGGTTTCATCGTGGCATCCCCGGATGACCGCCTGCAGCTTTTCTGCTGTCACGCTACCACTTTCGCGGCCGGTCCGTTGAATCCTCACTGGTATTGATGTCCCTGCGTCCAATCAGCCAGCGTAGCCCGGGTAAGCGATACTTCACACGGAAACTCCAAGTCCCCCGGGTGCGGCCCCGTATCAAGTACGGGGCAGGCTCTTTGGCCTTACCCGGGCTACCGCTATCCGGTTGACGCCGGCTAGTGGATGCCCGACCACGGCCTCATCAAGACGCGAACGTCCGCAGATCGCCTTTCCAGTCCGCGCGCCTCAGAAACGCCTCCCAGGTCAACGCGCCAGCGTCGATGTCACGACTCCACGTCAAGTCGCGTTCGCGTGCGTAATAGCCATACTCGACGGCGTATTCCACCATTCCAATCAGTTCGCGCACCAGAGGCTCGTCGGCGGCGAAGCCGGGGAAATGATGCAGCAGTTCTTCGCGTGAGTACGCGGAGGCGTAGCGGGCCGGCTGACCAGTGACCCGCACAAACGTATCCACCATTTCCCGTGCCGTCAGGATCTCGCCGATTACCGGCAACGTCTTGCTCGCGTACTTTTCCGGATGATCGAAGATCTCGCGTACCGCAGGACCGGCGGCGGTGAGCGGGTCACAGAACGGCATGGGTACGTCGGGTGGCAGATAGATGGCGAACGTGAGGCCGTCGTTTCCGCGTTGCGGAACGTAATATTCGAGAAAGTTTGTGTAGAAGAAAGCGAGCTGGACGAAAGAACTGCGGACAGGCAGGCCGCGGATGTAGTCTTCTATCCTCGCTTTGTCGGTGAAATGCGGCGCCCATTTCGTGCCGCCTGTCCTGGCTTCCACGTTCTCAAGACTGCTGAAGACAACCTGTTCAACGCCAGCGGCCACCGCCGCATCGGCCATTTCCCGGCCTATCGTGAACTCAGTGTCGGCTGGTGGCACCCGCACGATGGGCGGGGTCATCAGGAACGCCCCAGCCGAGCCCTGCATAGCGACGGTTAACTCCGCTTGCATTCCCGGCTGAAGAGGGGCAATCACGATCTCGGCGCCTTTGCGAGACAAACTTTGCGCCACCGGGCTGTCGTGTTGTCGCGTTAATGCGCGCACGCGGTAACGTCCACTCTCGAGCAGTGACTCCGCCACGCTGCGGCCTTGCTTACTCGCGGCGCCGACGACGGTGATCAAGGGTTTGGAAGAAGCGATTTGCGTCATAGGGAATCTCTGAACTGAAGGTCAATCCCACCTCGGGATGTAGGCCGATATATTCCGCCGCGTCTTGGTATCTGCCAAATCAATATATTTTGTCGCTACAATCCAATTGATGGATACCAAGCGCCTGGATCTCAATTTGCTCATCACGCTGGAGACGCTGCTGATAGAGCGGAGCGTGACCAAGGCTGCGTACCGCTTGCACCTGAGTCAGCCTGCTGTTAGTTCTCAGTTGGCGCGTCTGAGGCAGGTATTCGACGACCCCCTACTCATTCCGGCACAACGGGGAATGACGCCTACGGCAAAGGCGATCGAGCTGATCGACCCGCTTCGACAAGCACTTGATCAAGTCCGCGCCACCTTGGTGACACATCGGAATTTCGACCCGGCGACGGCCGAGCTGACGTTCTCAGTGGCGTGCACGGATTACCTGCAGGCTGCGGTGGTCATGCCCTTTATCAAGGCGCTGCGCCAGCGGGCCCCCAGGGTTCGCATCGCGGTTCGGTACCTCGATCTGCGCGAGTTGGAAGCGCAGATGGCGCGAGGCGAGGTCGACCTGGCGCTCATGACGCCTCAGGTGGCGCCCCCAAGTCTGAGAACGAGGCATCTGTTCGACGAACGTTACGTGCTCATTGGCCGGCGCAATCACCCGCAGCTACGCAAGGGCATGTCAGTCGAGCAGCTTGTGCAGCTCGATCATGTCGTGGTTTCCCTTAGCGGTGGTACCTTCGAGACCCCCGTGGACGACGTTCTGGCCGCCCTTGGGCATCAGCGCAATGTCGTTGTGTCGGCGGCTTCGTTCATGCTTGTTCCAGAACTTGTGGCTCGATCGAATTTCGTGGCGCTCGTTCCGGAGCGGCTGGTTCGCGAGCGACGGCGGAACATCGCGCGGTTCGAATGTCCCTTCCCTGTGGAAGGGTTCGCCGTTGCCATGGTCTGGCATGAACGTAGTCACGGGCATAGCGGGCTGCGTTGGATTCGAGAGGCTCTGGTCTCCGGACTCGATGAAGACAATGACAGTAGCGCGCGTATGGCTAGACAAAGCGTAATTGACGGGCCTCCCGGGCCACACCCACAATCCGCGCTACACCCCACTTTGGGGTCTAATCGTAGTTAGCGCCCACGTATGGAGATCATGGTGTCGTCAATTAACGAGCGTCGGATAGGTCCATTTTTGATCTGCGGTGTGATCTCCTTCGGTCTCACTAGCGTTTCCCTGGCGGCCCGGAATCTGTACGTTGAGCCCGACCAGTCCATCCTTGCGCCAAGCCTTCTGGCCTTCGTAGGTTGTGGCTTGATCGCTAGGTTCGTCCGCAGTCGGGCCCAAGCTTGGCGTTACCTGTGGCTGGTAGTGGCCGGGCTTTCCATCGTCGCGGCATGGCAGATATTCATGGGCTTTCTCGGAACCCCATCGGAACTAATCCCGAGAACACGAGGCGAGAACGCACCCGGACCTGCTCTGTTTGTGCTCCTCGGCGATATCTTCATGGGCACGCTTGGTCCGGCCATCCTGGGCCTTTTCGCTTGCGTCGCATTGCTGTTCGCGTGGTTGCTCGGCCGACAAAAGTCTCATGGCGTGCAGCCTCGCTAGGCCGGGCGCTAACAATTCATTCAAGCCGAAACCGCTTCGCGGCTCGGCTGTGTCAGGCGATAGGAACCATGGCAGATACTCTTAGCCTCCTTCAAGAGCAGTACGAACTCCTACTGAGCAAGCGTTTGCCCTACACCCCAACGTCCGTGTTTCATACAAAGATTCAAACCCGCCCCACCAATAACGGAGACGCCCACGTCGAAGTCGTCGACGGAAACTTGAACTATGTAGTTACTGAACGCGGTCGTGAACCCCATCGACGAGTAGCAAGCAGCAGTGACGAACTGCTTTACTGGATGATTGATGACGTAATAGAAAGCATCACTCACAAACTCAGGCCATCATTCTCGTTTCTATTATCTCGAAAGGATCCCAGGCGTCACAGATTCGCTACGCACATCAAACTGCTGGAAAATGTGTGCCCCGAGTGGGCTCGTAGAAAGAAAGACCATTATTCGGAGATGCTCCTGCGTCACCCGTATCGGGATGAGGCCTAATAGTCATTCGAGCCGAAGCCGCTTCGCGGCATCGGAAAGCTCGTAAGATCGTAACGCAGGTAAGGCGGGTTAAAGCCGTTTTTATGACATTGCCTCGGTGCAATTCCCCGAAGGCTTTGCGGATTACCAAGGAAAGGCCATTAGCGGAACACCGGAATCGCCCCGGAAGCAGTACGTCGATCTCCCGCTTCTTTCAGCCTCTGGCCGAGCTCAGCGATGCGCAACTCGCCAGCCGCGAGCGCTTGCGCCGAGGTATGAACCGAATAGTAGCCAAGGTGCAAAGGATAGGGATGCGGTACCGCTGATCCCAGAACGAAGACCGCGCCATCATCACTGAGGGCCTCAAGCGAAATGGAGGCTTCTCCTTGCTCGAAGACCGCCATTTCCCCGGTCTCGATGCGGGAGTTTGCGCTAAGCGATCCTTTCGCCAGCGCTAGCCAGGCAACGGTGTGGCCGGCGGGCGGATGGTAGGTCCAGCGCTCGCCCGCCCGCAGGTTGACCAACAAATAGTTGATGCCGCCAGGGGCCGGGACCGGACTTTGTACGCCCTCATAGTCTCCGACAATGACATGAGCAGGTCCGGCGCGCCGCATGTCCTTGGCTTCGATATAGCGGCTCACCGGTTCGCTGTTTTCTAGGTCAGCGGGTAGCGCGAGCCAAAGCTGGAAGCCCTGAATGCGCGGAACGTCGTCCGCCGACATTTCCTTGCCGTGCCAGATACCGCGTCCAGCGCGTATCCATTCGACACCGCCATAACCGATCGTTCCGGATCCGATCGCCGAATCATCGTAGCGCATGCCGCCTTCGGTGAAGACGGTCACGGTGGCGATACCCGAATGAGGATGGAGCGGCATGTCGCCCATGGCCTGGAGGTTCGCCTCGTTCGCATCGAAGATGTCGAGAAATACGAAAGGCTTCAGCATCTGCCCCAGATCGGACGGACTCATCAGTCGTGTGATGGGACCGGTCGAGCCGTGGCCGCGCGTGCGATGGATGATGCGCCGCGACGTCGGCGATTGAGAGGCCGGTGACTGATTGCGGGTGGAAGGAGAGGTCATCTGCGTTGCTCCAGGTCTCAGGTTCGGCCGAAACGGCGCAGCGGCGCTGCGAAGCTGGCGCGGTGTAACCAGGCGACCGTCGCAGTGATCAGCAACAGCACGATGGCCGGCACGGGACTGCCACCGATGACGAAGAGATGAGTCAGAACCCCAAAGACCATGGTGATGGCAAGCAGCAGACCACCGAACGCAGCGGTCGCCGGAATCAGCAGGGCAATGGCGCCGACTACCTCAACGAGGCCCGTCACCACCCGGAACCATTGGCCAATACCGATATGATCGAAGATATCGACCATCATCGGTACGCCAGCGAGTTTGGCGCCGCCGGCGGCTAGGAAGGCGGCGGCGGCAAGAATCCGCAGCCCCCAGGAGACCAGCTTGGTCGTTCGGCTTGAAGCAGCCGAAGCGGTCATGGATTTCATATTCATGTCATGGACCTTTTTGAATGGGTTGCTTGGTTGCTCGCTCACCGCATCAGGCAGCGCTTCCACCGCAGCTTGCGGTGGAGCGCTAGGCCTTCGGCGCGAGTGATGACTATCGACGACTCTTATCGCTTGGCGGCGAGCTTCTGCGCCTCGGGCATGTACCACTTCAAGAGGTCGCGGACCTTGTCGGCAACGGGCGACTTCCAGTCGCGGAAGAGTTCGGTGACCAAAGCCAAGGATGTGTTCGGAACCGCACCCGCCGCGGTCAGGCGTTCGATCGCGGTCCGGTGCGCGAGCTGTGACATCCCACCGACGGCATCGACGACAAACATGGCTTCGTAGCCGTCGCGCATCGCGTCGACCACGGGAAATGCCAGGCAGATTTCCGTATACAGGGCGCCGAAGATCAACCGCTTCTTCCCGGTCTGCTCAACAGCAGCACGGAATGCTGCGTCTTCCCACGCATCCATCGAAGTCCGGTCGATCACCGCAAGGCCAGGCAGCTCGTCCTGGATTGAGGCCCGCGTTGGACCGTTCACTCCCATCTCGACCCCGACGGTGCTCAGCACCACAGGAATGTTGAAAGCCTTGGCCGCCTTGATCAGCAGCCGGACGTTCAAATCGATCTGGTCCGGGGTGGTCTCGGACTTCACGTTTTCGAACATTTCCTTTTGATAGTCGATCAGGACCAGAGCGACCTCTTCCGAGGTCCAGACACCGTTGGCGTGACTCATGACGGATTCCTTACGTTGGTAGACGCCCCAGCGGCGTCCTTGCTGCAAACTGTGGCGTTCCTGTTCGAGGTAAGCTAGCCACGAATTCAGACATGCTGTGTCGCACAAAGTGGAACGCCAATGGATATTGAAGACTTGCAGACATTCGTCGAGGTAGCTGACGCAGGCGGTGTATCGCCGGCTGCCCGCCGGCTCGGTGTTTCGAAATCTATCGTCAGTCGACGATTGGTCCGGCTGGAAGACGAGCTGGGAATCCAGCTTCTTGCGCGAACGACACGGGGTGCGGCCCTCACCGAGGCAGGTGCCGCGTTCCGCGAGCATGCCGCGCGGGTCTGCGCCGAGATGGATCTGGCGCGAGAGACGATCCTGCCCGCCGGCGACCTGCAGGGCCTCCTGCGGATTGGAGCACCGCTGACGTTCGGGCCTACTCATTTAGCACCGGTGTTCGCCGAGTTGGCGCGCAGACATCCGCGTCTGCAGGTGCATGCGTATTACAGCGATCGCTTCATCGACATCGTCGGCGAGGGCTTCGACTGCACAGTCCGGCTTGGCTATCTCAACGATTCAAACCTGATAGCGCGTCGCGTTGCCCGTATGTGCGGAAAGCTCGTCGCGAGCCCGGCCTATCTCCGGGAGCACGGGGCTCCCGAGACGCCAGACGAACTGCTTGCGCACCAAGCACTCATGCAAGGCACGGAGAGTTGGCGCTTCATGGACGGCGACAAGATGATCAGCGTGCATCCGCAGGGGCGGTTCAAGGCGGACAACGGCACCGCCCTTGCCGCTGCAGCCGTAGCGGGGTTGGGGATCGCGGCGCTTCCGGATTTTCTCGTCGCGGACCATGTGGCTTCCGGCGCCTTGGTACCGGTGATGACGCGTTATCCGCCTCCGGAAGCCGGTCTATACGTAGTCCGGCCTCCAGGCCAACATCCTGCGCGGAAGATTCGGGCGCTCACCGAATTGTTGATCGAGCATTTCGGATGAATGGCGAAGGACTCTAACGACTGGCCGCTTTGGCCTTGGATCCAACCGATCGCCCCGACGCGTGGATACAAGGCGAATCCAATACAGATAGGCCTGTTCCGTTCGAAAACTGTAGGGCTTAACCCGCAAGCTGCGCCGAGCTTCGAACAGCCTAGGCCTTGGCGGAGCAGATTCTGGATTGCTGATCCCGTAGGATGGGTTGAGCGATGCGATACCCATCGCCAGCCGGCAAGCATCGCGACTTGAATAGCTCTGTGCACCACTGAGGAAGAGCACGTGTTTCGACGAACCCTGATCGTCCTTCTCACCCTGGCCGCGAGCGTTGTCTTCACTCTCGCCCATGCCGCTGACGCGTCCACCACGAAGGTCATCGGCGCCTATTACCCGAGCGGCTCGGCTGCGCGCTATCCGATCGCGCAGATCCCAGCCGACAGGCTCACGCATCTGTTCTACGCCTTTGCCCGCATCGAGGAGGGACGCTGCGTCATCGGCGCGGAAGCCGACGCACATTTCGCTGCGCTGGCACAACTCAAGCGCAGCCATCCCCACTTGCGCACACTGATCTCGATCGGCGGTTGGGAGGCGGGCGGGTTCTCCGATGCCGCACTCACGGCGGCCAGCCGCAAGCGTTTCGTCGCGTCCTGCCTCGCACTGTTCTTCCAGACGCATCGCGGCAGCTTCGACGGAGTCGATATCGACTGGGAATTCCCGGTCTACGGCGGGCCGAAGCACATCGCCGCGCGCTCGCAGGACCGGCGCAACATGACCTTGCTGGCGCAGGAGTTCCGCCGCCGGCTCGATACGCTTGGCAAGCAGCGCGGACAGGCGTTCGAGCTCACCGCGGCGCTGCCGGCGGGGCGCATGCAATCGGTTGGAGCATATGATCCCGCGCGCAGCTTCGAACTCAAACCACTGGCCAGTACGCTCGATTTCATCAACCTGATGACCTACGACATGGGCACCGCGTTCTCTACGGTGTCCACCTTCAATGCTCCGTTGCGCGAAGTCCCGGACGATCCGCTGAGCCCGGAGCTGCGGCGCTGGAACAGCGTGGAGGGTGGGGTCGACTATTACCGCAAGCATGGCGTGCCCGCGCACAAACTGGTGCTCGGCGTGCCGTTCTACGGCCGCGGGTTCCGGGTGTCGACCGATGCCAGTCACGGCCTGTACCAACCTTACAGCGCTCCGTTCGAAGCAGGCGATTGGCGAACCATCAAAAGCAGATTGCTAGGCGACTCGCAGTGGCAACAACATTGGCACCCGATCGCGCAGACGCCTTGGTTGTACCACCCCGAGGACCGCATCTTCGTCAGCTATGAAGATCCCCGATCGATCGGCATTCGCGCCAATCTGGCCAAGGACCGCGGCCTGCGCGGGGTTTTCATGTGGGAGCTCACCGGCGACGACGAGCAGCACAACCTGTTGCAGGCGATGGCGCGGCCGTTTGAATAGGTCGGTGCCCCAGCCAGCGAGGCCTGCGTAAGGCGGAACCCGCGAAGCAGATGATCCGCTTTGCGTTTGAGAACCCGCCGCATGCCTGTCGCTAGGCAAAACGGGGGTGACTCACTCAGACCCCTGACGCGTTACGATGCCGCACCCCACCGTTCGCACGCCGCAGATTCCGCATGAAGTTCCCCACCCCCGCCGTACTTCCGGCGGCATGAGCAAGGCGCTGAGTCCAGCGGATTCCCGGGCCGAAGACCGGATCGAACGCTTGCAGCACTGGACCGCCGTGCTCCTGAGCGCGCTGCTGCATCTGCTGTTCCTGGTCCTCGCGATGATGTTGTCTCCTCCGATCACCATGGCGCCGCCGCAAGGCGCCGCCGGCGGCAGCAGGATGGCCGTGGACTTCATCGGCGACACGCCACCGCAACCCTCGGACGCGCCACCCGCCGTTACACCGGCACCGCGCAAACCCGCCGCGAAGCCACGCGCGGCCTCGCGCGTCCAGTCCACGCGGGTCCCGCATGCCGACGACCCGGTGCCGTATGTCGTCCCGGATGAAGTTGCGCAGGACAGCGCGCAGGCGCCCGCCGCATCAGCACCGACAGCGCCCCCAACGCCACCGCGACGCCCGCATATCTGGGGACAGCCGCCGGGCATGCTTCCGGAAGATCTCGCCCCCGAAAACGCGGGGCTGGCCAGGAGCCCTGCCACCGACCGCGGCCGCGGCAACGAGGCCTCCGCCGCGGTCGCCAGTCTGGAAGTGGGCGGCTATCAGGTCTACTACGACCTGCGCGCCGAACCCCGGCTGCGCGCCTGGCGCGACCAGGGAATGACCGAGATCTTCCTTCCACTGCCGGGCACACGGGGCTACATGGTCTGCCCGCTGGAAACCGCGCTCAGGCGCGAATCCGGCCCGTGTCGCTTGCTCGAACCGAACTCGCCGGAACTGGCGGCCATCGGCGACGCACGCGACGTTATCGACATGCAAAAAGTTTACCGGCGTGGGGAACTGGTCTGGAGCGGTCCAGGACCGTACCGGTGAGTCTGCGTAGAGCCGCAGGCTTATGACCTGATGGGAGCGACAGCATCCCGCTTCATTCGATGGAGGCTTTCAGCGCCTTCGTTACTTCGCTGGCGATCTCGTCCTGCACCATCAACTTATCGTCCAGGGGCCGATCGTAGTTTTCGGACCAGACCACGAAGCCGTTGTCGACGCGTACGAGTCGCGCCGAGACGCGCAACGCGGCGCCTGACTTTCGCACGCTGCCATCCAGAACGTAGGCCACGCCGAGAGACCTGGCGATATCGGCGACCGCGGTTTGCTTGCCCTTGAAATAGAAGGAAGCGGTGGGTGCCGACACCCGCAGGCCCGGGACCTTACTCAGCTTGCCGATTAGTTCCTCGGTCATGCCATCCGCGAAGGGTTCCTCGTTCATCGCATCGGTCAGGTCGAGGAACGGCAGCACCGCGATGGATTTGGGATCGGGCGCCGCGTGGGCCGATGCGGCCGTCGCCTGGGCCGCGGGCGGACGGCCGACGAGCTGATAGGAAACAATGCCGGCGACGATGAGCAGTGAGATGCCGATAACCGTCAGCATGGGCGACCTTGGGCGTGGGCTGGCCTTCGGCGCGAGGCGGTGCGGCAGGCCGAGGTCTTCGACGATCGCTTCCGGCGCCGCCGTGACCGCGCTGTCCGCTTGCGCGTCGACCGCCGCGATCAGTCGATAGCCGAGCCTTGGCACGGTCGCGATATAGGTGGGCTGCCTGGGGTCGTCGCCAAGCAGGCGGCGGAGCGATGCGACCGCTTGGTAAACGGAATCCGGCGTGACGATTACGCCCGACCAGACACGATCCAGCAGCTCATCGATGCTGACGACTTGCCCGGCGCGCTCGGCAAGGCACAACAACAACCGCATCGTTCGCGCTTCCACCCGGATGCTTTCCCCCTCCCGAGATAGCTGGCCCAGGGCCGGCTCGACGCGCCAGTTGCCGACGCGGAGCGATGGTGCAGGTGATCCGTTCAATCTCGCCCCGGCCAATAGCGTGTCTTTTCAGGAGTTTTCAAGGTGTTTCAGGGTTGTTTCAGGACTTCCGGGTCTCGGATTGAGAGAGTCCCTGCCGCTCGCACTCTCGATTCCACCTTGATCAAGGATTCATGATGACACACCGCATTGTTCTCGCCGCCGCGCTTGCTCTGGCATCCGCCCCGCTTTCCGCTACCACCTACACGTTCGAACCCAACTACACGCAAGGGGTGTTCCGCTGGGACCACCTAGGCTTCGCGAATCCGACCGCGCAGTTCAGCCAGGGCGAGGGGACGCTGGAATACGACCCGGCCGACCCGACCCGAGCGTCGGTCAAGGTCACCCTCTCGCTGGCCAACGTGCACACCGGCGTGCCTGCGCTCGATGACCACCTACGGTCGGAAGATTTTTTCGAAACGGCCAAGTTCCCGAACGCGACGTTCACCAGCACCCGGGTGGAGAAGGGCGATGCCCCGAACCGGCTCAAGGTCGCCGGTCAGCTCAGCCTGCATGGCGTGACCCAGCCGGTCGTCCTTGATGTCACCCTCAACAAGATTGGCGCCAATCCCAGGAGCGATTTGCCCTCGATCGGCTTCGATGCGACGACAACGCTCAAGCGCTCCAGCTTCCACTTGGGCAAATACGTGCCGCAGGTGGGCGACGAAATAAACGTGCAGATCACGGTCCAGGCGGCCGAAGCCAAAGCTTATGTGACGTACCTGAAAGCCAGGGAGGAAGAAGAGGCCGCAGCCGCCAAGGACGCAGCGAAGAAATAGGGCAGTAGGCGGGGTTGACTTCATCAACCCGATGCCCTTGATCGGTTGTCCAGACAGGCTGGGTCGATAGGGCCGACCCAGCCTGCGCACTTTCTTTTTGGGCCAACTCAGAGCGTCAGCCGCTCCGTGCCGCTTCGATGGCGGCGATATCGATCTTGCGCATGGTCATCATGGCGTCGAACACGCGTTTGGCGGCTGCGCGGTCGGAGCCGGTGATCGCGTCGGTCAGTGCGCGCGGCGTGATCTGCCACGAAAGGCCCCACTTGTCCTTGCACCAACCGCACGCGCTTTCCTGGCCGCCATTGCCGACGATCGCGTTCCACAGACGGTCCGTTTCGGCCTGGTCGTCGGTCGCCACCTGGAACGAAAACGCCTCGCTATGCTTGAATTCCGGCCCGCCGTTCAAACCGATGCACGGCACTCCCAGCACCATGAAATCGACCGTTAGGACGTCGCCTTCCTTGCCTGAAGGAAAGTCGCCCGGCGCGCGATGGACAGCGCCGACCGCGCTGTCGGGGAAAGTTTCGGCGTAGAACCTGGCAGCATCCAGCGCGGTGCCGTCGTACCACAGGCAGATCGTGTTCTTGCTGATCATTCGGCTACTCCCGGAATGTGACTGGTAGGGATCAAAGTGTCCAACCACTGTTACATCTTGTCTGTTAGGGAAGCTTGAAGACTGATAAAGCTAAAGGGGATAGAGGCAATACGCGACTCGGTCGCATCCGAGCCCTTGCCCAGGGTTTAAACCCTGCGACCTTGCGGCGCATCCCAATATCAGGTCGGCTAGAAGCGATATCGCTAAGTCGTTGACCATCACATCATTGGCGACATCGCCTTGGGGAAATTCATGCTGTTTGGAAAGCGCAGTCTCACTGCGATCATCGCTGCCGCCCTACTGTCGCTTCACTCCTTTGCAGCCGTTGCAGGCGCATCGGACGAAGCGAACGAACTGACCAGGCAATTCATCCGGAAGACGATGGAGCAGCAGCGCATACCGGGGCTGCAGATCGCGATCGTCAAGGACGGTAAAGTCGCCTTGTCCGAAAGCTATGGCCTGGCCAACGTCGAAAACCACGTGCCTGCCACCAGCACAACCCTGTTTCCCCTCAACTCCGCCACGAAATCATTTACGGGCGTCGCCATGATGCAACTGGCCGAAGCCGGGCTCGTGGACCTCAACGCCCCCGTCTCTCGCTATCTGGATGACTTGCCCGAGGCTTGGCGAGCGGTTCGCGTCCGCCAACTTCTTGCACATACCTCTGGGCTCCCAGACATTCTCGATGAGCAAGGTCTGGTGGGAGGAGGTTCCGAAGCGAACGCGTGGAAGGTAGTGAAATCGCGACCCATGGACGCGCCCGTTGGCGAGAGGTTCGCCTATAACCAGACCAATTACGCTTTGTTGGCGCAGATCATCGCCAAACAAGCGCAGATGCCGTACGAGCGGTATCTCGCCGAAGGTCAGTTCGCCGTAACCGGCATGCCCTTATCGACCTTCGGCGACAGCTATGACCTGGTTGCCAATGCAGCCACGGTGTATAGCTACTTTCCACGCAAAACCGACGCCGAAGGCGACAGCGAACGCCTGTCCCACTGGTTCTACGACATGCCTCATGGTCTTTGGGCCGGCGGGGGAATCCAAACCACAGCAGCAGAAGTCGCGCGCTGGATGATCGCGCTGTCGACTGGCCAGCTGATCAGCCCGGCCAAGGTAAGCGAAATGTGGACGCCGGAAAAACTGAACAGTGGTGTTGAAGGGAGTTGGGCTGCTGGATGGCCGGTATTGGGAACGCCTTCCAATCGGCAAGTGGCAGGTGTGGGTGGCGCCCGCGCCGCATTCATCGTTTATCCGCAGGATCGGCTGGCCATCATTGTGCTGACCAACCTGGTGGGAGCGAATCCACAGAATTTCATTCCGAAGATAGCCGGGTTCTACAGGCCCTTGCAGCGCAACGCTTCGCAATGAATTGGTGAGTCCGTAGGATGGGTTGAGCGAAGCGATATCCATCGGTAGGATGCGACACACATGCGAACCTTTGTACTGAGAGCGCGGGCGGCACCGACGGACAGCCAGAAACTGCTGGCTTTCGTTGGCAAAGAAGCCCACACCGAAATCCTGGCGCATACGCTGATGAACGCGATCTTCGTGGCCCAGTCCCATCGCCCGGATGTAACGGTCTATCTGGTGTTGGAAAGCACACAGGACTTCTCCCGCACGATCCGATTTGAAGTCAACGCCATGCATGACATCGGCGGCTTCGACGAGCGCGCGCTGCTGGGCAAGGTCGCGCAGGCGCTGGACGCCTCGAGAGGCATGGGCAAGGAAGAGGCGCGACCCGTGGAATCGGGCGTGACGGTGCGCACCTTGAGTTTCGAGCGGTTGATGCAGGAACTGGCCGAAAATCACCAACTATTCGTGATGGACAGGAAAGGCACTCCGATTCGCGAGCAATCGTTCCAGGGCAATCCCTGCTTCCTGCTGACCGACCATATCCCGATGCCAAAGAAGATCTTCCCCAGCCTCGAACGCATGGGCGCAAAAATAATCTCGCTCGGGCCGAAAATGCTGTTCGCCTCGCAGTGCGTCGTATTGATCCACTACGAGCTGGACCAGCGGTAACGCTCTTATCCGGGTCATAGGCTGGGCTAAGAAGAGACTGAGGCCGTTAAGCCGTTCACTAGTTCCGTTCCTTCTTGTTTTTCCTGATTCAGGCATCTAGAAAGCAACGAGAGGTAGCCATCATCCGCATGCTCTTCGTCGAGTTGATCGACGGTGTGTGCAGCAGACGCATGTCCATCATGAATACGTCACCGGTTCGCCCCGACATTTCGATAATGCCGATGCCCAGCTCACCAAGCCGGCATTCCAAGTCCGCGGAATCTCTTAGCGATCCACGGAGTTGCGCGACTGAGGGTGCCCGCGGCATACCAACTCGATGCGATCCAGCGAGCGCGAGCGTCGCACCGCCATGCGGAGCTACATCATCGATCAGAAAGAACGCCTGGATGCCCTTAACCTGATCCCGCGGGTTTACCGCCATATCCACGTGCCAATTCAGCCCCTCGAGTGTCCGAGCTCCCTGCGACGGAGGGGACAGCAAAAGTTGTGTCCGTTGGACGGTAGACGGTGCGCGCCCACCCAATCGAATAACGATATCGATCAGCTCCGGTGTTACCAGCTCCTCATGCAACCCGACGACATTGACGCGTCCGGACAGCTTTGCGATTTGCTGAAAAATCGGAACGCCTCGCATGGATCTGGACATGCTCCGGCCATCGGATCCTCGCTTGATTTCATCAAGCACCTTCTGCTTGATCCTCATCATCCTGTCCTTCGGATGGAAATATTCCAGCCGCAGATACCCCTGCTCGGCAAAACGTTCCGAGTGCTCTGGCTTCATTGGGGGACAATGCATCCATCACCAAACATGAGCATTATCCTATCGCTTCCTCTCAACCGGAATCCTGTGTCCGGTTTCATTGCACCCAGCGAAGACGCGGGGGAAAGGTCAAAATGAGTGGCAGACCCTGGACATCGCGCTGATCGGGCGTAGGATCGCCGTCGTGGTCAACGATAAAGCGGTGATCTGCGATCAGGAAATTCCCGGCTGGACTAGCTTTATCAAGCCAAGGTTATCGCAACTATTGATTGCAATACAAAACCATGACATCTAAGAACTTCAAGGGAGCTTTGGCATGACCGCAAAACAAATATTGTTTGCATGCGTTGTTGCTCTTCTCGCTCAGTCAGCGTACGCGTTAGATTCCGAGCCGGATAAGGAGAATGTCAATCCCGTGGAGTACTCGCCCGCTCGTTTTAGAGAGCAGCGAGCGGATATTGAACGCAAGCTTGCCGATGGTAAAACGTATGTTGAAA